>ERZ1106930.292-NODE-292-length-13225-cov-644.768793_pt1 | contig 13225 bp, 8 predicted proteins | sample MGYA00403663_ERZ1106930 | MGnify/ENA primary metagenome ERZ1106930 (study PRJEB35170, sample SAMEA104062438) | human gut metagenome | biome: human gut; feature: human-associated habitat; material: faeces | place: Denmark | collected 2012-06-26 ... | reverse complement strand
TAAGCACGCCGCCAGCGTTCATCCTGAGCCAGAATCAAACTCTTAAGTTTAATTGCTTAAAGCTGCTCTTTCGAGCAACTGCTCTAACGTTATTTGCTGACTGTTCTTTGAGTACTTGTGTACTAAAAGTTAATTGACAGAAACTTTCAAACTTTCTTTGTTAAAAGATCGTTTAATTCATTTCCTTCTATTCAATTTTTAATCTGCGTTTCACCGAACTTCGTTCGGCGCTCTCGATGAGAGCTTATCCATAATATCATATTTGATTTTGTTTGTCAAGCGTTTTTCAAAACTTTTTTGAAGTTTTTTTAAAACTTTTTTCAAACTCGATCAGATTTGATACCGTTTGGATGTCACTCACGCGACAGCCTAATTAATATATCATATTCAAAAGTATTTGTCAAGAGTTTTTCAAAACTTTTTTGAGTTTTTTTGAACTTTTTTGACGAATTCTTTTGCCCTGATATCGCATCGGGCTACTCTCTTGCGACAGCTTGACTATAATATCATATACCCCTTTAAAAGTCAAATGTTTTTTCAAACTTTTTCCAATTTTTTTGACATTTTTTTCGCCGCCTTTTTACCCCTTCCATATCTTGCGGTTTTGCAAAAGTTAACCGCTATCCGTTGTATTTTCCCCGCCGTTTGCGCGGGATCTTTTCGCCGCTTTTTCCGCCTTCGCTTCAAATCGTTTGCATGGCGGATCTTTTTTTGCTATAATGTTTTTGTCCTTCCGGTTCGGAAATTCAGGACACCGCTTTTTGCGGAAAGGAATTATTATGTTTAAAATTCTTCGCATCGCCTGCTCCGTGATCGCTGCCCTCCTGGTCGCCGTCTGCATTTTTATTTTTCTTTACGTCAATATTACCGCTGGTTTTATCTGCGTGGCGGGTGCCCTGTTCTTTTTCGTCCTGACCATGCTCTTCAAATACCTCCAGGAAGAAAAAGAAGAACTTTCCCAAAAAAAGAACACGCCCGCAATGCCTGCCGAACCTTCCGATTCCGACGACAAAAAACAAAATTAAATTGACTTTTTCAAAATTTATAAGAGCATCCGTTCACGGATGCTCTTTTTGTTTTTTAATATGTCGCGCGCATGCGCGCACGCGTATTATATAACGATCTCCTTTTATAGCGATTCCCTTTCACGCAAAATTATTCCGTCCGCCCCGCCGCGTTTGCTTCTCCCGCATCCGCCTTTTCAAAACTTTTCCCTCAAGCGTTTTTCGGGCGGTCGCCGCGGCAGATGTTTCGGGCGGTATTCGGCGTCGGATGTTTCGGGCTGTCGGGCAGATATTTCGCGCGGTCGTAGGCAGGCATTTATGGACTGTCTGAATATATTTTTCAAAAATATTTCGGCAATTTTAATCCGACCGAATCAGCGCGCAAGGTTGAGAAAAAACGGAAGTCCGTTTTCGCCGCGCGCCGACACCGTGATCCCGCCGCGGCGATCCCGTTCGATCCGGGCAGGCATCGCCGCACCGTGGTAAATTTCGCCGTCCAGCGTGAACGAAACAAAATATTCCCCGTACAGCTTCCATTCTCCGCGCACTCTGCCTCCGACCGTCAGCGTGCCGTTTTTCTGCAATTCCAGACCCTGTTTTGCGTACACCGTTTTATCGTTTTCCTCGCCGAGCGCGATGTAATCGAATTTTTGCCCCGCAAGCTCCCCGAATCCGATCGGGCGGAGCCGCTCCCCCGCATAGCGGTTGGGACTCATCACGATCTCGCCGCGCACGTTGTATGCGTACAGACTGACAAATAAATAATGAAATCTCCCGCCCGACGGCGTTCTGTCGTGATAGACGATCAGATCCCTGCCGTCCGGCGTTTCAAAGAGATCGCAATGCCCGGGAGCAAAAAAATCGTACCCGACCGCCGTATCGCCCGCATCCCTTTTCCAGCTGAACGAACTGCTCAGCTTTACGCCGCGCGCGCCGTAAGGCGGGCGCATATACCCTCCATCCGCCTTCGTGCTCGTAAACAGGCGCATATTGTATTTTGTGAACAGCGAATCCGCCGACGTGACCAGACTGAACAGCCGCACTTTCCGCAGTTCGATCTGTTCGCGGAAAACGTCGCCCGAAAAAACGGGAACTTTCTTGACCGCGACCACGCTCCCTTCCTGATCATCGGAGGCAACCAGCACTTTCCCGTAATATTCCGCGTCCGAAATTTCCCCTGCGCGGTGCTGCGAAAACGTGAACCCGTCCTTTCGCAGTCCCGTCAAAGGATCCAGCTCCAGAATACGGATCCCGCCGAAAAAACTGCCGTACGTCATGTACATTCTGCGACCGTCGTAAAAAATCTGCGCGTCGATCGCATTCGGCGTTTCGCCCCATCTCCCGCCCGTCGTGACGAGCGGCGAAACCAGCGTATATTCTCCGTCGATCCGCTCCGATTTCGCCAGAAAGATCCCCGAATGGTTTTTGCCGAATTCCGCCGAATAACAGCCGTACAGCCAGTACTTGCCGTCCGCCCCCTTTACTATATCGGGCGCCCATAGCGTGTCGTTGCGGCACAGCGCGCCGCACGCCTCCATTCCCGAAAGCACGGGCGAAAGCGACGCACGGATCCCACGCGGAAACGCCTGCCCCACATATTCCCAGCGGATCAGGTCCTCGGATCTTCGGATCTGGTAATAATTTTGCCCGTACGTACCCGTCGAAAATACGTAATACATTCCGTCCGCAAAAATCATGGACGGATCGTGCGCCCCGAAAATGCCCCATTCGGACACGGGCGCGTCATCCTTCGTCAGCAACGGTGCAAAATAAGCATCTTTTAATTTTTCGTCTTTTTTTTCCATAAAACCGGCCTCTCTTTATCGCCTGTGCATACATAGTCTGTCCGATAATAATCGTGCGGGCAGAATCTGTGCAGAAATAATCTGTCTGAATAGAATCTGTGCGGACAGAATCTGTGCGGACATAGACAGCGGTTCTATTTGCCGCTCGGGCTTCGCCTTCCGCGCCTTTCCTTTGCCATCTGTTCCGCGCCTGAAAAAAGAGCGCCGAAGCGCCCTTTTTTCAGGATTTTGAATGTCTTGCAGCGTTTTACCGCCGCGGGTGAACTGTTTCCTGCGGCATTTTGCCTCGATGCCGTTAAACCAGCGAATTGAGATACAGCGTGTTCTTGCCGTTCTCGCTCAGACAGGAGATCGTCAGGCCGCCTTTCCCCTGCGATTCGATATACGCAGGCATGACCGCACCGTAATAATTTCCCTGCAATGCCGCATCGCCGCCCGTGATCTCGATATAAATATAGTTATCTCCGTACAGGTACCAGCTTCCGACTGCCGTATTCCCGATTTTCAGGACGTTGTTTTCCGCCAGAACCATGTCTTCCTTGGCATAGCCGCCGTTATAGGTGGAATCGTACCGGTTGTTCGTGACCGCCGCATACGCATATTTGCCCGCGGAAATATGAAGCACTTCGTCTTCGGTCACTTTGCGGACCGTCTCGCCCGCATAGCGGTTGGGGCTCATCACGATGTCGCCGCGCGAATTGAAGGTGTACTGGCTGACAAACAGGAAATGATTGCCGCCGCCGAACGTCGTGCGGTTGTGGTACGCGATCAGGTTTTTGCCCGTAGACGTCGTGATCATGTCGTTATGTCCCGGCGCAAAAAATTCGTACGAGGGCGAACGGTCGGTATCGCTCGTTCTCCAGGTAAACGACCCGCTCACGCGGTTGCCCGAGTTGTCGCCCGTTCCCGTCAACGAGGAGAATCCGCTCGTCGGCGACGCGCTCACATAACTGCGCATATTGTAATCGGACGAAAGGCTGTTGGACGAACCCATCAGGTAATACCGGTTTTTATATTCGTAGCTTTCCGCATCGTAAGACTTCGGATCGCCCGTGTAGACGGGTACGTTTTCATGATAACTGATGACAGGCCCTTCCATGTAACCGTTGGGAACAAGGCTCGCGCCGTACCGCTCCGCCTGCGTTTTGGAAGATCCTTTCAGAAGATCGTTTCCGCTCAGGCCGTCCTTGCGCAGCCCCGTCTGCGGATCCAGCTCGATGCTGTAAATGCCGCCCGAGAAAGAACCGTACGCCATGTACATTCTGCCGTCGGCATCGTAATAAATGCTCGCGTCGATCGCGTTCGGCCAAATACCGCCGCCGTCATACGAATACACGATGATGTCTTTGAATTCATAAGGCCCCGCGATATCTTTGGAATAGCACTGGAAAATGACCGAATGCGAAGACCCGAAAGCCGTCGTCCAGCTGCCGTACAGCCACCAGCCGCCGTCCGCCGCCTGCGTGACTTCGGGCGCCCACAGCGTCCAGCAGGAATTATTCCAGTTTCCGTCGCCCTTGAGAATGTCGTACACTTCCTGCAGCCCGCCTTTGCCCGATTCGTACACCGATTTAGCATCCGAATCGTTCTTGCCGCAGTTTTGGATCGCGGGATCTTCCAGCTTCGTCCAGTGGATCAGATCGTCGCTCACGCGCACCTGATACCCGTAATCGCCGCCCGCATTGTCCGTGTTGAATTCATAATACTTCCCGTCCGCTTCCACGACCACGGGATCATGCACATACCCGATGTCCGATACGTTCATCGCCGAACGCGATACCGTCGGAAGATCGGGGTCGGCAGGATACGCCGCCGCCACGTCCGACGTGAACGTCTCCACTTTCTCCTCGCCCGAATTGAAATTCAAAGTGTAAGACCCCGTTCCCGTCGCCGTAACGGTATATGTGTCCGTCTTTTTGCCGTTTGCCGTCTCGCTCGTTCCTGCCGAAAGGGTCACGTTCCCTTCCGCCACTTCCGCCGTCACCGTCTTTTGCGCGTCGTATACGATGACCAATTCATCCGTCATCACGCTCGCGTCCACGTACGTATCTTCCGAAGATTTGTACGTCAGGTTGGGTGCCTGCTCCACGTCGATCTCAAACGAATGCGTGGGCGCGTCCGGCTCCGTGGTCCCCCCGCCGTTATTGTTCCCGCTGTCGTCGCCCGTCTTGCCGCACGCCGCAAGCAGTACGGACACGGCCATCAGAAGCGCAAGAACCAGCGCCGACGCCGTTATTTTCGCACGTTTCATTTCTGTCCTCCCTTTTTCTTCCCTCGGGCGCGGAAAAATCCCCGTCGCCCGTTTAAGAAAGGGCTACACAATTCGCAGCCCTTTCTTTCCGTTATCTCGTTTTCGGTCAGCTCAGCGTTCCCTTCGTTACTTCCGTCACAAAGTACGCGCTGTGGTCGTTGTAAAGACGGATCGAATTTCCGTTCAACGCCGTACCGTCCACGTTAACATCCGTCGCCGTGCAGACTACGCGATAGGTAATTTCGGGAACCGTATAGTCCTTCGTTACCGTCGCACCCGTTTCCGCATTCGTCGCCGTGCCCGTGTACGTCTTGCCCGCGTTGACCGCACTGATCAGCCATTCCACGGTAAAGGTATGCGTTTGGGCATCATGTGCCACATTCATCGTAATTTTGGCGCACTTGAGCGCGTCGCACCATGCCGTCCAGGACGTGGGCAGATTGACCGCCGTATCACTGCCGTTTTCATAATACTGGTACGTGTAGGATCCGCTTGTATAATAGCCGTCATCGCTGTGGATATATCCGTCCGGACGGAATGCCGTATTGTGCGTGCCGCCGCTTCCGCTTTCATCCCAGATCCCCAGCGTCAGCCCGTGATAGTTCTGCGTTCCGTACGAAATCTGGTACCCCGTTACGCTGAATTCAAAACCGGTCTCCGTTGCCGCGCCCGTAACGACGTTGTTTTGTCCCCAGCTCCACCAGCCGCTCGTGTTGTCGTAATCTTTACGCATCACGATGGAAATCGTCTCCGTAGAATCCCCGATCGCAATGTCGCCGGCTGCCTGCAATGCTTTCAGCTGTTCGGAAACCGCTTCGACGTCTGCCTGCGCTTTCGCCAAAGCCGCCTGGTTGGCGTTTTCTTCCGCTTCCTGCTGCGCTTCCTGCGATCCTTCCATGGTCGAAGTGATGCTCGTATCCACGTCCACCGTCGTACCCGTCGCCGCCGATGCCAGATCTTCGTAAAGATGTTCCGCTTCCGTTGCCGTCAGCGACTGCCCGACGATCAGATCGTCCACATAAATGCCCGAAACGCCGTTGAACATATTGAAGGTGCTCCAGCCTTCGCCGTTTTTCATCAGGCCGAGCAAAATTTCCTGGTACATCGCATCCCAGTTCGCCTTGTTGCCCGTCACATAGAAAGATTCGATCTGTTCGGGCGTATACCGGAACGCCAACGCGCCGTTTGCATAGAAAGAAATACCCGTTTCATAATTGATGTCGATCGTAACATACCGCCAGGTCTGCAGGTACTGCTGTGCCATGGCCTGCGCCGCTTCGGTATCGTCCGAAGGGTCATCCGCCGCATCGCCGAGAAGGGTTCCCGAGATCGCGTTGAACGCCCACCATTTGTTGACGGGCTGGCCGTCGCTGCCGTTGCCGTTGTTGCCGAGCGAATTCGGGGATACCGTGATCTGCGACTGCGTCAGGCTGCTCTGCGCATTCTGATACATGCTCGTCGGGTACGCCGCTCTGCCCAGCGTTGCATTGTTCGCCGGATAGATCGCGCCGTACGTGCCGTCGCTGTTGTTGATTTTGTCCGAAATATTGCCCCACGTGATGGAAAGATCCGTCGTATCGATCACATTCGACCAGTCCGCCGCTTCACTGCCGGACGCCACGCCCGAATACGTTTCGTAGTTATACGCCCAGAAAGAAACCGATACGCCCGTAAATTCTTCCGCCGACGTGTTCAGCACGTAATATCCGCTGCCGTCATCTTCCATTTCCTTGAACGTCGTATCCGCAAACGTGTTGGACAGCATCAGCGCCCCTGCCGTATCGAATACTTTTTTGGAACCGCCCACGTTCGTGCCGGGCGTCGAAACGAGCGCCGCACTCGTGCCGTACGTCGCACCCGATTCCGCCGCCGCACCCGTGTACGGGTTGACCGCGGTGATCTTTCCGCTCGTGTCCGCGTCCTCGAACGTGAACATCAGGAAAAGTTTGTCCGCAAGATCCGACGCGTCGACAAGCGCGATCTCTCCGCCCGACGTCGTTCCGCCGCCGCCCGTATTTCCGCCGTCGTCCTTGTCGTCATCTTTTTTGCCGCACGCCGTCAGCACCAGGCTCAGCGCCAGCGCGACGGCAAGCATCAAAGCCCAAAAGGAAAACCTCTTTTTCATCTATTTTCACCTCGCAAATAAAATTCGTTTTAATACCCGAAAGTATGTGCCGTCCCCTGTTTTTCATGCCGCGCTGCCATAGAACGAAGCCGAAAAAGGTACGCAAATACTTTTCCCTGCGGCGGGTGTTCCCGCCGCAGAAATTTTTTATTCTTTGGAACCCGTCAGCATGATCGAACCGATGATGGTTTTCTGGAAAATGCCGAAGAGCACGAGCACGGGGATCAGCGCCAGCACCGAAGCCGCGATGATCTGCGCCATGTTGTAATCGGGATCCGAACTGATCCTGCCTTCCAGGTTGCTCAGCGCAATGGACATATGATACCATTCTTCCGAACGGATGAACATTTCGGGGGCAAGATAGTTGTTCCATGCGCCCATGAAGCTCAAAATCCCCTGCGCCATGATCGCGGGCATGCCCAAAGGAATGATAAACAGCCAGAAAATGCGCCAGTAACCCGCTCCGTCGATCTTTGCCGCTTCCATGATGGATGTCGGCAGGCTGTACAGGTACTGACGGATAAAGAATGCCGTCATGACCGAACCGAAACAGCCCGGAATGATCATGGCAAGCCCGTTGGTCGTCCAGTTGAACGCCGAGTACAGGCAGTACTGCACGATGATCAGTGCAGGGAACGGGATCATGATCCCGAACATGCAATAGAAAAACGCTATGTTCTTGCCCTTGAAATCGATCTTTGCAAACGCAAACGCCGCCGCGGCAGACACGATGACGCCGACCACGACCGGCACCACCGAGTAGATGACCGTATTCAGGACGATCCGCCAATAGTTGGCGCCTTCAAAAGCGTCGAATTTGTCGATGACGCGCGCATAGTTTTCAAAGATCCCGCCCTCGATCAGAGATTTCGGCCAGAATACCGTCTGGAGCGTATCCACCGTGCTCCCGTTCACCGATGCCACCAGCATCCACCAAAACGGGTACACCATGGTCAGCGCACCCACGACAAGGATCACATACGTGATCACATCAAAAAATATTTTTTTGCGGCGCTTGTTCGAGCCGTACAGTTTGCTCCCGAACCCGAAAAAGCTGCCGAATTTACACAATGCCCTGTATACGGGATTGGCTTTCTTTGCCGCAGGGACAATCGCTTCATTTTCAACGTTTGTCATGCTTTGTCCCTCCTTGCGTCCAGCCCGAATTCAACGAGCGTGAAGATAAAGATGATGATCGCAAGCATCACGCTCAACGCACAGCCGTATGCGTAGTACTGATCGGATACGACGTCCATAATGTACCCCACGAACGGCGTGACCGCCACCCCGACGCCCGGATCGCTGAACGATCCGTAAATGAGTTCGGGTTCGACGTAGATCTGCATTCCGTTGATCACCGACGTGACCAACACATAGAAAATGGTCGGATACAGCTGCGGAAGCGTGATCCGCCAGAAGATCTGCCAGGCGTTGGCGCCGTCGATCTCCGCCGCTTCGTGATAACTCGCGTTGACGCCGTTCATGCCCGCAACGAACAGTATGACCGAACCGCCCAGTCCCTTCCAGGTGGTCAAAATCAGGATCGTGATCTTACGGATCGTCGCTTCTCCGCCCAGCCAGTTGATGTTCGCTCCGAGTATGCTGTTGATCGCGCCGTCGATATCGAACAGGCGGTTCCACACCAGCGAGATCGAAACGACCGACGCAACCGTCGGAATGTAATAGATCACGCGGAACGTGTTCGTGAATTTGATGTCGCGCGACATGCACACCGCGATCCCGACAGACAGGATCATCCCGATCGGAATACCGATCAGATAAAACACGGAGTTGCCCAGTGTGCCCCAGAAATTCACCATGTCCCCCGCATTCGCCCAGCCGCTGCCGCTCTCCGCGCGGAACATATACTTGTACCAGAACAGCGCGTCGTCCATAAACGAACCGAACTGTCTGCTTCCGAAATATTTGAAAAGCGCCTGACCTTCGTAATTCGTAAACGACAGGATCAGCGTCAGAATAAATGCTACATATACAAACAGCGTCGTGCCGATCACCAGCAGCGCCACGAACGCCCATCCCCAGAGATTGTCCTGCAGTTTCGCACGGTTGATCGGCTTTTTCCTGCGGATCGCCGCCGCCGTTCCGGATGCCACAAGCGTTTCCGTTACCGGCGCCGCCGCGCCCTGCCCTGCAGGCTCTGTTTCCATGACGGCATTCTCTTTTTCCATTGTTCCCCTCCTTTCGATTTTTTTTCGTTTCAGCCGAGAAGCAATTGCCTCATGCAGCGCCTGTCTTCACAGGCGCTGCATGAACAGAAAATTGCCGTCAGTGTATTGCCATTTCACCGCGTTCCAGCACTTTCTGCAATTCGTTCTGCCCATACGACGCCAGAGCCTGGCAGTATTTATACACAGACACAAACTGCTTGGTTTTATCCTGCAGATCGGTGATTTCCGTTTTCTCGTTGTCCTGGTAATTTTCAAACGGGCTCTTGCCGCTCTGCTTTTCTTCCGGATTCAGGTTGAAATTGAGAAGGTAATAGCCCTCATACTTCGCAAAGGTCGATCCCCACCAGCTGTTGCTGTAAGTATACAGGCAGGGATCCTTCGCCCCGTTCTGATCCGCCATGCGAACCAAAAGGTTGCGCGACGCCGTGTTCAGCGACGACATATTGAACAGACGGAATGCGCGGCTCACCGATTTTTGCAGGTCGTTGACCGTGTAATCTGCATACAGTTCGTTGAAGCAGGCGTTCTCGCCGCTGATCAGCGATTCGTACCCGTTTTCCGTCAGCCACGTCTTGACGTTTTTGGAAAGATTGCTGCGGTCGGAAACTTTCGCAAGCGCCATCGCCGCCGCATACGCCGTATCCCACAGATCGCTTTCCGGCGTCACGATGCCCTCAAACGCGCCCGTGCCCGCCACATAATCCTTGCACTGCGAAACATAGTTGGGCATCTGCGAACCAGCATACGTCAGGCGTACCTGCGTATCCGCGTCGACGGTCAGGTAAGCGCAAAGATCCGCTACCGCCGATATTTTCCATTCGTTTTCGCCCTTGAAGCGGTTCAATACATTCGAATTGATGCCGTATCCGACAGAATCCATACGCGCGCCCCATTCGTTCTGACGCTCTTTCATCGCCTCGGTGATCTCCGCTTCCGTAAACGTGGATTTGGTCGTGTCGCCGTACGTCTGCGACTCATACTTCGCATTCTTGATGCGCGAATGCAATGCATGATCTTCGCTCACGGGCGTCGCCATGATCTGATTGTCCAAAACCGATTTGTCTTTATCGAAAGAAGAAATATTCCAGGTACCGAAGCCGTAGAAAACTTCGTGTCCGCCCGTAAAGCCCGTGAATCCGCCCTGACGCGTGAGCGGGCCTTCCAAAGCCGTCGCAGACCAGTACATGTTGTTGTTCCAATCCGAACCGTACGCCGTAAACGCTCCGTACGCTTCGATGAACGCATCGCTGTTGATCCCCCAGCTGCTCGTGCTCTCCGCCGATTCGTCGCACATGATCGACGTGTATTCGGGATTGATGATCGTCGCATCATTGCCGTACAGCCATGCCGTCAGATAATACGGTTCCGTATCATACTGGTCGTTGCCGTATACCCCGTAATGCGAGGAACTCTGCAGCCAGGTCATGTTCTTCCAGCGGTTCGCATTGTCCGACGGATACTGATCCGCCGTCACTTCCCCCGTCGTGCCCGTTCTGCCCGAATCGTACACCGTTCCGTAATAGGATACCGCATACGAAAGCGCCGAGTATTCCGCATAGGTATAGACAGGATAAATATATCTGTCATCGTACGCCGTGGAAGGATCGTCCGTCGCCGTTTGGTCAAAGATCACGTCGTTCGGATAGCAGGGGATCGTAACATCGTACCCGCCGTTCATCACCGCCATGCACGCGACCGGATCCTTGGCATCATATGCCGATTTCAGATCGTTGTAACGGTAGAAGTTGAACGGATAATAGGTGACCGTCGTGCCGGGCTGCAATACATACGTCTGCGTCGCATTGGAAGACGTCGGCAATGTGCCCTTCGCAGGCGTCTTGCCGTATTCGTAGACGGAGCCGTGCGTATCCATCGTCGACTCGTACAGATTGGTCAGCGTTTCCGAGAAAAAGTTCGCGTTGTACGTCAGCGAGAAGGAGGAATAATCCTTCGGCAACGCGTACAGTCCCACTTCGTTCTGCGTTCCCGTTTCATAAAACGTGTTCGAAGACGAATCGTACGTCACGCTCTCGATCACGCGCTGCCCGTCCCTGTATGCGTACAGAGCCAGCGCATCGCCCCAGACATCCCCTACGTCGTATTTCGAAAAATCAATGTAATCTTTCAGGTTCAGAACATAATCGTTCGCAACATACTGCTGTACGTTGCTCGGCGATACATAGAAAATATCGTGCGCGATCCCCGCGCTCAGGTTCGAGTTCAGCGTGTCAAAATAATCTTCGTTGTCCGATTTGGATTCAAATTTCACGTCGATCGTGAAATCCGCTCCGAATTTGTCGGGATCCGCTTCCCTCAGTTTCTGCGCATAAGCTACTTCCCAAGCGTCGATCAGATCCTGATACGTCGCTTTGTCTTCGTCGGAGCAGAAAATAAAGACACTGATCTCTCCGCTGTCCTTGCCGCACCCGACCGCACTCAGACAGAGCGAGAATACCAGCGCCAGCGCCATTCCGATCAAAGACACTCTCTTCAAAATCCTTTTCATGCTTTAACCTCGCTTTTTCTTTTTTTCTATTTATTTTGCGTCAATTGGATTGCGTATTATTCCGCCGCACCAGCTTTTCCGCTTCGCGGCTCCTTTTCTTTCTTCGCCTCGTATACGCCTGCCTTTGCCGGCGCACCTGCGCATTCACCTTTGCGCTTTCCTTTGCGCTTTCACCTTGCGCTTTCACCTTGCGCTTTCACCTTGCGCATTTCTTGGCGCTTTTGCATTGCCCTTTAAAAACCGGCCGTGCCCGCTTTTGGCATCATGCCTGTAAGCCTTTCAAATCCCCGTCCGCCTGAACGTGTCCCGCATATTTTGCGTCTTTCACCATTTCATGACTTCAGGCATTGCCGAAGAAGCGGCGCTCTCACTAAAAAAAATAAAGCGGAGAGAACTCTCCGCGTATCCTCGGACGTCTCTTTTGATTCTTTTTATAAAGGGGGCAATTTACCTCTCACTACTCGTCCGAATCACCTTTTTCCCCCATTACCGTGATTATGATAGCACACAAATTTCATCCTGTCAATACTTATTTTCAATTTTTTTGTGAAAAAAGACTGAATTTTTTGACTTTTTTTGGTCAAATCGCCCAATTATCGTTAACTTATAACATTCATCGACAAGGTTCCCGAACGTTTTTAACGGTCATTCCCCTCATTTCGCCCTGTTTTTTAAAATATTTTGCTTTTTTTAGCGAAACGTTTACCTATTTTCCGCTTTTTTAGTGAAAATATTGCAATTTGTATTGTTAAATATGTATACATATTTTTGTTAATTATTAACAGTCTGTTTCCGATGCCTGACAAAAGGACTTTTTTTGACAAAACTTTCGCCGCGGCAGCCGCTCTAAAGGGCAGCAAAAATTTGTTTTTCGGGAGGAATTTTTGTGTTTTGAGCACTTATTTTCTTTATAATTATATAATATGTCGCGCGCGCGAGAATGAGCGGAAATTTTTGCAAGCAAAAAGGCACAAGCAGAGCTTGACCGTCCGTTTTGTTGTATTTTTTCAGTTAACGTTGACTTTACAACCGCATATTTTCGTATTTTATCAAGATAAAGCATTTTCATTGAAAGTATCCGTTTTACCGAACGGATCCGTTCCGAATTCGCGCAGCCTTCCCGCATTTCGGCGCGGCATATCGGAAAGGCGGCTTACAGACCGTCGAAGCCCTTTCCCCTTATTTTGCAGCGCACGGCACTCCGCCCGCTCTGTGCAGCCTCTCTTTCTCATGCGATCCGCCACGGCGCCCCGCCCGCTCCGTGCTGCCGCTCTTTTTCACGTGATCTGCCACGGCACCCCGCCCGCTCCGTGCTGCCGCTCTTTTTCACGCGATCCGCCACGGC
>ERZ1106930.290-NODE-290-length-13365-cov-3.464688_pt1 | contig 13365 bp, 10 predicted proteins | sample MGYA00403663_ERZ1106930 | MGnify/ENA primary metagenome ERZ1106930 (study PRJEB35170, sample SAMEA104062438) | human gut metagenome | biome: human gut; feature: human-associated habitat; material: faeces | place: Denmark | collected 2012-06-26 ... | reverse complement strand
GGGGCGCTGTTCCTGTTATGAAGGGGAAACCTGCCGCGCTGCTTGCGGAACCGCGCGGCAGGCGGGGATGGCAATTAGTTCTGTCTGCGGCTCTTGCGGTCCAGCACATAGCCCGCTGCCAGCAGGACCATGCCGCTGATGGCGCTGCCCACCGCTGCCAGCCAGTTGACACCGGTCTTGGGCAGGGCGGCGGCGGTGACAGTCTGTGCGCCGGAGGGCGTCACAGAGACTTCTTCCGCCGTTGCAGCGCCCGGGACGGCGTCTGCCGTTGCCGCATCTGCCGGGGTGCCCTGTGCGGGGGTGCCCGGGGTGCTGTCCGAAGTGCCGGGCACATCCGGGGTGTCCGGGTCCGTGGGCGCGGGGGTCACAGGCTCTGCGGGGGCAACGTAGTCAAAGAACTCCTCGTAGTAGCCCTTGCAGCCGTCCACCGCGCAGTGGTGGCGCAGGATGCCCTGTTCGGTGGGAGTGGCCTGCCGGATGATCTCGGTGCTGCCCCAGATGTGGGCGTCCGTTTCCAGATGTTCATCGGCGTTGTTGTCGTCCATGCCCACATACTTGCCGTTGTGCACGGTGTTGTAGTGGTTCGTGCCGCGGAAGAACCGCACCACGCCGCTGAACTGGTTATTCAGCTCTGCCATGGTCATGTCGTCGCCGCCGGTGATGGCCTCATCGCTGCCCTGCGTCACCGCTGTTACGTCAAGTCTGGCGGTGGTGGCGCTGATGTTCACAGCGGCGTCGTTGGCGTCGTTTTCGCCGTTGCCGATGCCTGCGGCTTCGCCTGCGCCGCCGTTGGCAGTCACGGTGCCGCCGGTGATGGAAATGACCGATCCAACGTCGGAAACATTATTTGCACCATCGCCGATGCCTGCCGCACCTGCACCGCCGTTGGCAGTTACAGTGCCGTTTGTGATGGTCACGCCGGCGCTGTCTGCTGTGCCTGCACCGGCCCAGCGTCCGCCGCCGATACCGGCTGCGCCGTCTTCACTGCTTGCGGTGACCGTGCCGCCGGAGATGGTGATGCCGCTGCAGCCCGCACCGTCACCGCCGCCGATGCCGGCACTGTTGCGGCCGCCCACAGCGTTCACGGTGCCGCCGGAAATGGTGATGTTGCTGCCGGCACCGCCGTTGCTTTGCCCCAGACTGTCCGTGCCGCCGCCAATGCCGGCACCGCCGCTTATGGAGTCAAACCCCTTGCCGCCGATGGCGGTCACATTGCCGCCGGAGATGGTGATGTTGGTGGCGCTGCCGGCTTTGGGCACCCTAACAAATGCCACACCGGAACCGCCGCCAATACCGGCAGCCGAACCGTTGCCGGTGGCGATGACCGTGCCGCCGGAGATGGTAATGTTGCTGGCGTTGCCTGCAGTGCTGTTTTTGACACCGCCGCCCGCACCGCCGCCGATGCCGGCACCCCAGAGACCGCCAGTGGCAGTGACATGGGTCTTGTCGCCGGAGATGGTGATGTTGCTGGCGCTGCCGGCTGCACTTTGGTAGCTGTTGCCGCCGCCGCCGATGCCTGCACCATGGGAGCCGCCGGTGGCGTCCACGGTGCCGCCGGAGATGGTGATGTCGGTGGCGGTTCCGGCAAAACCGCCGCCGATGCCGGCACCGCCATCCTTACCGGTGGCAGTGACCTTGGTGTCATTGCCAGAGATGATGATATCGTTGGCACCGCGCTGATAACCGCCGCCGATACCGGCACCGCCGTAATGGTAAAAGCCGTTTCCCTCACCGCCGGTGGCGTTCACCGTGCCGCCGGTGATTTTGATGTTGTTGCCCTCGCCGAATCCACCGCCGCCGATGCCGGCACCGCAGTACACGAGGCGAGTGCCGGAGTTGCTGCCGGCAGTGGCAGTGATGTTGCCGCCGGTGATGGTGATATTACTGCTGCTCTGGTTATTTGCACCGCCGATGCCGGCACCGCCCGCGCCGCCGGTGGCGGTCAGTGAACCGGCACCCTTGCCGCTTTCTGTCTCAGCTTTTTTCTGCTCCTCTGTTTTCTCAGTGCCATCATCGTTTTTATCGTCTTTGATGATGAGGGTGCCATTACCGGTATTGTCGTTCTTTTCCAGACCCGCATGTCCGGTACCGCCGGTCAGGGTGTTGTCGCCGTCCAGCTCCAGCGTCACATTGCCCTCGGTGTGGATGGCGGCCTTGCCGGTGTCGCTGGCATCAATGTTCACGTTGTCCAGCGTGACATTGGCGGTGCAATCCTCCTCCGCTTTGATGGTGACGGTGTTCTTAGAAGCGGTTTCGCTGTCGTGGTTCGTGATGACCGTTTCGCCCTCGTCCTTCTTGTCGTTGATATCACCCTGCGTGATGTAGTTGCCGTCCGTTTTGGCAACGATGCTGATGCTGCCATCCTCCATGTAATACGTGCCTGCAAATGCTGCGGTGGCGCAGGACGACACCATTGCCAGAAACGTGGCGGTGGAAAGCACCCGCAGGGCAAGCTTATTTGATTTTACACGCATAAGAAATTACCTCCACTTTTAGCAGGCCCCCAACGGCCTGTATACTCTCCAATGGCGTGCGCCCGGCTTTGCCGGGAACAAGTCATTTGTGCCCTAATTATAGGGAGGGAGGGGTAAATTTCAAGAAGTAAAAGTGACAAAAATGCTGATGCAGGGTGAAATTTGTCAAAGTTCACAAAGAAACTTGCGCAGTTTGCGCAAGGCATGGAAAAAGTGGGTGGGTTTCGCCGTATTTTCGCTGCCCCGCACCGCAAAAACCAAACAAAAAAGCCCGCGCACCGCCCCGGAAGGCGGCGCACAGGCTCCGGTTTTGGACAAAATGACGAAAGGTCAGTTCAGCTTCAGGTCGCCCTCTTTGATCCAGCCCAGCTTGCGCTCTGCTTCACAGAACACCACGCTCAGCACGGCGGGCAGAACAAAGCACAGCAGCACCATGGCGGCCCAGTCCATGGGGGTGATGGCGGCTTTGGTCCCGGCGGCGATGTCGTTGACCCAGCCGGTGTACACGCCGATCTGGCCCACCAGACCGCAGGTGCCCATGCCGGAGGAAACGGCGGCACCGTTCATCTCAAAGTGGAACAGGCAGGTAGCCAGCGGGCCGGTGATGGCGCTGGCAAGGGTGGGGGCGATCCAGATGCGGGGGTTCTTGACGATGTTGCCCATCTGCAGCATGCTGGTGCCAAGGCCCTGGCTGACTAGGCCGCCCACACCGTTTTCGCGGTAGCTCATCACCGCAAAGCCGATCATCTGGGCGCAGCAGCCCGCCACGGCGGCACCGCCCGCAAGGCCGGTGAGGCCCAGCGCCGCGCAGATGGCGGCGGAGGAAATGGGCAGCGTCAGCGCCACGCCTACGATGACCGACACCAGAATGCCCATGACCAGCGGGGCCTGCTCGGTGGCCCACATGATCAGGGTGCCCACCTGACTGGCGGCGGCACCAATGGGCGCGGCGATGAGCATGGACAAGCCCACGCCTGCAAAAATGGTCACCAGCGGGGTGACCAGAATGTCCACCTTGGTCTCCTTGCTGACCGCCTTGCCCAGCTCGGACGCGACGATGGCAATGACCAGCACCGCCAGCGGGCCGCCTGCGCCGCCCAGCGCGTTGGCAGAGTAGCCCACGGTGATCAGGCTGAACAGCACCAGCGGCGGGCAGTGCAGCGCCCAGCCGATGGCGCAGGCCATGGCGGGGCCGCTCATGGCAGTGGCGTAGCCGCCCAGATCCACCAGCACGTCCAGACCGGTCTGCTGGCCCAGCGTCTTGATGATGGTGCCGATCAGCAGGCTGGCAAACAGGCCCTGTGCCATGGCACCCAGCGCCTCGATGAGGTAGCGCTGCGGCGTGATGACGATATCCTTGCGTTTTAAGAAATCTTTCACATTTGACATGAGAAACTGCCTTTCTGTTCCAGAGATGTTCGTTTTGTGCAGAAACTGCATGTCATGTATAATACCACACACCTGTCAAGACAGCAAGCGAAAACCGCATTTTTGCTGGAAATATCTGCAATTTTTGGCTTTGTGCAATGATTTGCGGGCGCGGGACGTATTTCTTTTGGAGCATTTTTCGGGTGCGGGGCGCGCCGCAAAGAAAACAGCGTGCCCCCGTGCGCGGCAATTGACGCGGCCTTGCCCGTGGGTGTATACTGGAAGCGCAACTGAAAAATGAAATGCTGTCCTTTTTTGCGGGGCGGCGTCCGAGAAATAGATGAAGTTTGGGAGCACAGCATGAAAAAGACGTTCTGGAAAAAATGCACGGTCAGGGGCACAGCGGCAGCGCTGGCGCTGGCACTGACCTTCTCGCTGGGGGCACCGCTGGCGCTGGCGGCCCAGCCGGAAGAACCGGAGACTGCCGCGGCAGCGCAGACGCAGGAAGTGCAGGAGACCGACCGGCCCACCCTGCTGCCCGAGACCCCGGAGCTGGCCGCCGAGGACCCGGAAGCACCGCCCGCGCAGGCGACTGCGGCCGAGGAGAACAGCGTGAACCAGCACACGCCGGAAAACAGCGTGGTGCTGACGCCGGAACAGATCAGCGAAGCACTGGACGCCGGTGCGCTGAACGAGGCCGAGGCCCAGTGCCTTGATTTTGGCAGCGAGAACGGCTTCTGGACCTGGCTGGTGAACTTTTTGTTCGGCTGGCTGGACAAGGCCGAACCGGTGTATTCCGGCTGGCGCACCACGGGCGGCAAGACTTATTATTATAGTTCCACCACCCACGAGCCGGTGACCGGCATCCAGTGCATCGACAATAAACTCTATTACTTCAATGCGGACGGTGTGCTGGAAAATGGCAAGACCTTCGGTGTGGATGTGTCCAAATACCAGAAGAACATCGACTGGGAGCAGATCAAGAAGGCGGGCGTGAGCTTTGTGATCGTCCGCATCGGCTACCGCGGCTATGGTGCTTCCGGCACGCTGGTGCTGGACCCCATGTTCGAGGAGCATTTCACCAATGTGAAGAATGCGGGCCTGAAGGTGGGCGTGTATTTCTTCAGTCAGGCCACCACCGAGGAGGAAGCCAAGGAGGAAGCCTTTGCCTGCGCCTACGTACTGAACGGACGCAAGCTGGATTACCCCATCTTCTTTGACACCGAAGCATCCGGCGCTTCCAATGGTTCCGGCCGCGCCGACGGTCTGGGTATGGAGGACCGCACCAAGTGCGCCATCGCCTTCTGTGAGGAGGTCAAGGCACAGGGCTACAAACCCGGTGTGTATGCCTCTACCCTGTGGTACCGCAAGCGTGTCAATCTGAACAGCCTGAAAAAATATACCATCTGGAACGCGCATTATGGTGTTGCCAGCAGCCCCATCGACTGCGCCCTGTGGCAGGGCACCTGCACCGCGCGCCTGCCCGGCTACAAGGGCGACCTGGATGTGAACATCAGCTATATCGGGTAAGAGAGGGAGCCTATGGACCGCATTCGACTGATCGCGTCGGACATGGACGCCACCCTGCTGGACGAGCACAGCCAGCTGCCGCCAAAGTTTGCCGACACCATCCGCGCACTGGCCGGGCAGGGCATCCTGTTCGCCGCCGCCAGCGGCAGACCGCTGTATACGTTGGAGACCATGTTCCCGGACCTGCTGGATGAGATCATCCTTATCGGCGACAACGGCGGTGCGGCCCGCTGGAAGGGCAGGGACCTGTTCGTCTCCGAGATGCCTGCCGCAGGCTGGCGCAGCCTTGCCCGCAGCACAAAGCAGGCCGGAGATGTGGGCCTTTTGTGCGGGCTGCAGGCAGCCTATGCCGAAAAGCAGGACGAAATCTATGATAAGGTCTTCAAGAACTTCTACACCCGGGTGGAATATGTGGACGACCTGACCGCTGTGGAAGCGGCAGCGGATAAGTTCACCATTTATTTGCCGCACGACAATGCGCAGGAGGCCTTTGACGAAACGTATGGTGCGTTCCACACCGGCAACGGCGGCGCATTCTCGGTGGCCGTGGCGGGCAAAAACTGGGTGGACGTGATGAACCCCGGTGTGCACAAGGGGGCAGCTCTGGCCAGGGTGGGAAAGCTTTTGGGCATCCCGGCGGCAAGCATGATGACCTTCGGCGATACCTACAACGACGCCGAGATGCTCACCACCGCAAAGTACGGCTTTTTGATGGAAAACGGCAGCGAACCGCTGCGGGCGAAAGTGCCGTTCCTGGCACCATCTCACCGGGACTACGGCGTGATGCAGGTGCTGGAAACCGTGCTGCGCCAGCACGGCAATGTAAGCCCGGAAGATTTTACAAAAGCACACTGAACAATTCAAAGGCAGGCACGAAACGCCTGCCTTTTGTCATATCCAAAGCACATTCCCCATAAATTGTTCTCAGAGAAAACTGGCTGGGGAGGCATGGGGATATGTTTGTAGTCACATTGAGCAAAACAAGCCTGAAAAAACTGGGTCTCGGGGCCATGTGCTGCGCACTGGTGGTCTGCAGCGCCCTGCTGGGGCGTTATATCAGCAGCCGCACCGTCACGGCGTCGGCGTCCGTGAACAAGATCGAGAGCGCGCAGGACATCCAGACCTGGTTCACCGGTTACGGGTTGGATGTGGACGGCGCGTCCATCACCGCCGATAAGGTCAAGATCCCCCGCAAGTGGGACGACAGCTTTTCGGCCTTCAACGGGGTGGTGCAGCAGAGCGGCATGGACCTTGCCCGCTACAAGGGTAAGACCGTGGAGAAATGGACGGCGCTGATCCCGGCGGCCAGCAATGGGGACGCCAGCCGCTACGGCGTGCTGCTGGTGTACAAGAAAAAGGCCGTGGGGGCCTACCTGCTGGAGCGGCCCTCCGGCGTCGTGGTGGGGCTGAAGGATATGCAGGCCGCCATGGCCGAGGCCGAAGCCCAGCAGACTTCCGGTGAAGATTACAGCGGCGACTGGGGCGAGCGCCACGACGAAGAACTGGACGCCCAGACGCTGGACGGCCAGGCGCAGCAGACCTCGGGCGAGGATTACAGCGGCGATTGGGGCGAACGCCATGACGAGGAGCTGGACGCCCAGCAGACCTCCGGCGAGCCGGACACCCAGCCCGCAGCCATCGACCCAGCAGACCTGCCGCTGGACGCCGAGGGCTACCCGGTGGAATGACGCGGGAACGCCTGCTGCGCGCCGGAACTGCCGGGAACCGGGCGAAAAACTGCGTCGAACCGGAGAGCAAAATGCCTAAAATTTGCGCACAATCGGAAATAAAAGTGAAACCTGTGCATTTTTGTCGCATTCTTATGTTCAATTGTACCAAAAAAATGCGCAAAAAATTAGCAATATGAAATGGTGAAAAAATTTGGGACAGGGTTTATAATAGAAGTATCAACTCACGGTGCGGCGCGGCCGCAATCGACGCGAAAAAATGGCGTCCCGTGGGATCAAGTAAGGAGAAAATGATTATGAAGGAATTTCAGTACACTGTTAAGGATGCCTGCGGCATCCATGCCCGTCCCGCCGGCCTGCTGGTCAAGACCGTGAAGGGCTTTGCAAGCACCGCCACCCTCGAGAAGGACGGCAAGAGCTGCGATCTGCGCAAGCTGATGGCTCTGATGGGCATGGGCGTCAAGCAGGGCGAGACCATCACCGTCAAGGTCGAGGGCGACGACGAGGAAGCTGCAGCCGCAGCAATCCAGAAGTTCCTGACCGAGAACGTCTGATCGGCAGCGTGATGACGAAAGCCCTCGCGGTTGAGCTGCGGGGGCTTTTTTGGACGGTACGGGACGAAATGTCCCGATGAGAAAGAAGGAGAGTGCACAATGCAGGTAGGCACCGGAAAGAGCGTGCTCAATGGCATCGCCATTGGCAAGCTGAAGATCTACAAGAAAAAAGATACCGCTATTTCCACCGCTCCTGTGGCAGATACCGCCGCAGAACTGGAGCGTTTTGAAGCTGCCCGGCAGAAGGCCATCGAGCAGCAGACCGCACTGTATGAAAAGGCACTGGCAGAAGCCGGTGAGGACATCGCCGAGGTATTCAACATCCACGCCATGATGCTGGATGACGACGACTTTGTGGATGCCATCAAGGAGATCATCAACGGGCAGAAGATGTGCGCCGAATATGCCGTCAAGACCGCCGGCAACAACCAGGCAGCCGTCTTCGCTGCCATGGACGACCCGTATCTGCAGGCCCGCAGCGCCGATGTGCTGGACATTGCGCAGGCCATGCTGGATATTCTGCAGGGGGTGGACAATGCCAGCCTGCAGGGCACCGAGCCCAGCATCCTGGTAGCCGAGGATCTGGCCCCCTCCGAGACCGTGCGCATGGACAAGAGCCTGCTGCTGGGCTTTATCACCCGCGAGGGCAGTTCCAACAGCCACACCGCCATTCTGGCACGCAGCATGAACATCCCCGCCCTGATCCAGTGCAAGGATATCCAGGACGACTGGGACGGAAAGATGGCCGTCATCGACGGCTACAACGCCTGTGTATATGTGGACCCCACCCCCGACCTGCTCAAGAGCCTGAAAAAGCGCCAGCAGGAGGACCAGAAAAAGCAGGCCCTGCTGCAGGAGCTGAAGGGCAAGCCCAACACCACGCTGGACGGCAAGACCATCAATGTGTTTGCCAACATCGGCGGCATGGGCGATGTGGGCGCTGTGCAGCAGAACGACGCCGGCGGCGTGGGCCTGTTCCGCACCGAGTTCGTCTACCTGAACTGCAAGGACTACCCCAGCGAGGATTACCAGTTCGAAGCCTACAAGCAGGTGGTGGAGAGCCTGGCACCCCGCAAGGTGGTGGTGCGCACCTGTGACATCGGCGCGGACAAGACCGTGGACTACATGAAGCTGGACCACGAGGACAACCCCGCCCTGGGCTACCGTGCCATCCGCATCTGCCTGACCCGCAAGGATTTCTTCAAGACCCAGCTGCGCGCGCTGCTGCGCGCTTCCGCTTACGGCAACATGAGCATCATGTTCCCCATGATCACCAGCCTGCGGGAGCTGCAGGACGCCAAGGCTGTTCTGGAGGAGTGCCGTGCAGAGCTGACCGCTGAGGGCGTCAAGATGGGCCAGAACATTGAAGTGGGCACCATGATCGAGACCCCCGCCGCCGTGCTCATCGCCGACGAGCTGGCCGCCGAGTGCGATTTCTTCTCCATCGGCACCAACGACCTGACCCAGTACACCTGCGCGCTGGATCGCCAGAACGCAAAGCTGGAGCCCTTCTTCAACCCCCATCACCCCGCTGTGCTGCGCGCCATCAAGATGACCATCGAGGCGGGCCACCGCCACGGCATCTGGGTGGGTATCTGCGGTGAGCTGGGCGCAGACACCGCCCTCACCGAGACCTTCCTGCGCATGGGCGTGGACGAGCTGTCCATGAACGCCAAGAGCATCCTGCCGGTGCGCAAGATCATCCGCAGCGTGGACCTGAGCAAGCCTTCTGAAAAGTAAGGAACAAGAGAATCCCGGTTTACCGTTCCCATAAGAACCCCCGGCAGGGCGTCACGCTCTGCCGGGGTCTTTGTATACGGGCCAAAAGTTTACGGAAAATACTTTAAAACGCTAAAGCGAAATGCTATACTATAAGCTGTGACAGGGTATGCAGGTGTCCAGCGCTGCCCGTGGAGGAGATTATGACACAATTCTTGATTCGTCTGTTCATCCGCCAGCCCGACCATGCGCAGGACCCCAAGGTGCGTGCCGCCTACGGCAACCTTGCCGGCGTGGTGGGCATGGTGTGCAACCTGCTGCTGTGCCTGGGCAAGCTGACCGTGGGCACCCTGTTCGGCTCCATCGCCATCACGGCGGATGCCCTGAATAACCTTTCGGATGCCTCGTCCAACGTGGTCAGTCTGGTGGGCTTCCGGCTGGCAAGCAAGGCCCCGGACGCCGAACACCCCTTCGGCCATGCCCGGTATGAATATCTGGCCGGGCTTGCAGTCAGCGTGACCATCCTCGGCATCGGATTTTCGCTGCTGAAGGAATCGGTGGTCAAGGTGCTGCACCCGACGCCGGTGGTCTTCAGCGGACTGACGGTAGCCGTGCTGGCGGCGTCCATCCTCGTCAAGCTGTGGATGAGCGGCTTCAACCGCACCATCGGCCGCATCATTGCGTCCGAGACCCTCATTGCCACCGCTGCCGACAGCCGCAACGATGTGCTGAGCACCGGTGCGGTGCTCTTTGCCACCATCCTGTGCCATGTGACCGGCTGGGATATTCTGGACGGCCTGATGGGTGTTGCCGTGGCGGTGTTCATCCTTGTTTCCGGCTGGGGTCTTGTGCGGGACACCCTCAGCCCGCTGCTGGGCGAAAGCCCCAGCGAGGACCTTGTGGACCACATCGAGCAGAAGGTGCTTTCCTACCCCGGCGTGCTGGGCATGCACGATCTGATGGTGCACGACTACGGTCCGGGCCATCAGTTCGCCTCGCTCCATGTGGAGCTGCCCGCCGAGCAGGACCCGCTGGATGCCCACGACCTGATCGACAACATCGAGCGTGATTTTCTGAAAAACGACCGCCTGATGGTCACCATCCACTATGACCCCATCGTCACCTCGGATGCGGCTGTGGGCGTGCTGCGCGCCCGGCTGACCGAAAAGCTGCGCCAGCTCGACCCGGCGCTCTCGCTGCACGATTTGCGCATCGTGCCGGGCAAGACCCACACGAACGTGCTGTTCGATCTGGTGCTCCCGGCGGGCTACACCGGCGATCAGGTGGAGCTGCTGAGCCAGCTGGAACAGTTCATCAAAGAGCAGGATGCGGCCTATAGCTGCATCATCAAGGTGGAGCAGAGCTATACGGCTGCCCACAAATAAACTCTCAGGGGGAAGTATTATGCTGAATGAGACCTACCGCGCGATGCTCGGCAATAAGAGCGTCATCCGCGAGACCTTCATGTACGGCAAACAGCGTGCCGCAGAGATCGGATATGAGAATGTGTTCGATTACTCGCTGGGCAACCCCAGCGTGCCCTGCCCGGCTGAGTTCACAGAAGCCATGCAGGACCTGTTGGCCAATGAAGAACCGGTCAACCTGCACGGCTACTGCCCCAGTCAGGGCGACCCGGGCTTCCGCACCGATGTGGCAGCACACCTGACGAAAACGTTTGGCCTGCCCTATGAGCAAAAGCACATCTTCCCCACCACCGGTGCGGCGGGTGCCATTGCCCACGCCATCCGGGCGGTGACCCAGCCCGGCGACGAGGTGCTCACCTTCGCGCCCTACTTCCCGGAGTATGGTCCCTATGTGGCGGGCACCGGTGCACAGCTGAAGGTGGTGCCGCCGCAGGCCCCGGCCTTCCAGCCCAATCTGGACGCGTTTGAAGCAATGCTCACCGAGAAGGTGACGGCGGTGCTCATCAACACCCCCAACAATCCCACCGGTGTGGTCTACTCGGCCGAGACCCTCACCCGCATGGCCGACATCCTGACCCAAAAGAGCAGGGCCTTCGGACACAACATTTTCCTCGTCAGCGATGAGCCTTACCGCGATATCGCCTTTGACGGCAAGACCGTGCCCTACCCGGCGGCATTCTACCCCCACACGCTGACCTGCTTCTCTTACTCCAAGAGCCTGAGCCTGCCCGGTGAGCGTCTGGGGTATGTGGCGGTGCGCCCGGGCTGTGAGGGTGAGGACATCCTTGTGGACATGATGGCCCAGATCTCCCGCTTCACCGGCCACAACTGCCCGCCCAGCATCATCCAGCGTGCCGTGGGCCGCTGCCAGGAGGTCACCAGCGACCTGTCCGTTTACGAGACCAACATGAACCTGCTGTACGATAAGCTCACCGAGTTGGGCTTTGAGGTGGAGCGCCCCGGCGGCACCTTCTACATCTTCCCGAAGGCTCTGGAGGAGGACGCCAACGCCTTCTGCATGAAAGCCCGGGAATTCGACCTGCTGCTGGTGCCCAGCGACACCTTTGGCGTCAAGGGCTATGTGCGGCTTGCTTACTGCATCGACACTGAAAAGGTGCGCCGCAGTCTGCCTGCCCTCGAAAAGCTGGCGGCGGCCTACCGCAAATAAAAAGCCGAACCGCTCCGGCGCGGCGCTTGGCAGCGCGGGGCTGGAAATATACATCAGAGAGGAAAGGGAACCCCTGCTATGGAAAAGATCAAGATGACCACGCCGCTCGTCGAGATGGACGGCGACGAGATGACCCGCATTCTGTGGAAGATGATCAAGGACGAGCTGATCCTTCCGTTTGTGGACCTCAAGACCGAATACTACGACCTGGGCCTGCCCAACCGCGATGCCACCGCCGACAAGGTGACCATGGATGCCGCCCTTGCCAACAAGAAGTACGGCGTTTCGGTCAAGTGTGCCACCATCACCCCCAACGCTCAGCGCATGGACGAGTACAAGCTGCACCAGATGTGGAAAAGCCCCAACGGCACCATCCGCTCCATCCTGGACGGCACCGTGTTCCGTGCCCCCATCCTCATCGACAGCATCCACCCAGTGGTGAAGAACTGGAAAAAGCCCATCACCATTGCCCGCCATGCCTACGGCGATGTGTATAAGTGCACCGAGTTCCGCATCCCGGGTGCCGGCAAGGCCGAGCTGGTGTTCACCGGTGCCGATGGCTCTGAGCAGCGTGCCACCGTGTTTGATTTCGAGGGTGCCGGTGTCCTGCAGGGGCAGTACAACAAGGATGATTCCATCCGCAGCTTCGCCCGCAGCTGCTTCAACTACGCACTGGACGTGAAGCAGGATCTGTGGTTTGGTGCCAAGGATACCATTTCCAAGAAGTACGACCACACCTTCAAGGATATCTTCCAGGAAGTGTACGACGCCGAGTATAAGGAAAAGTTCGAGGCCGCTGGCATCACCTACTTCTACAGCCTCATTGACGATATCGTTGCCCGCGTCATTCGCAGCGAGGGCGGCTTTGTCTGGGCCTGCAAGAACTACGACGGTGACGTAATGAGCGATATGGTGTCCACTGCCTTTGGTTCGCTGGCCATGATGACCAGCGTGCTGGTCAGTCCGGACGGCAAGTACGAGTTCGAGGCCGCCCACGGCACCGTCACCCGCCACTATTATAAGTATCTGAAGGGCGAAAAGACCTCCACTAACCCCATGGCTACCATCTTTGCGTGGTCTGGCGCGTTCAAGAAGCGCGGTGAACTGGACGGCCTGCCGGAGCTGGTGAAGTTTGGCGAGGCACTGGAAGCCGCCAGCCTGCAGACCCTGAACGACGGCATCATGACGAAAGACCTGTGCGGTCTGGCTGAGGGCATCACCCCCACCGCCGTAGACAGCGAGGGCTTTATCAAGGCCATCCGTGAGCGTCTGGAAGCCAAGCTGGCATAAAACGATTTTCAATATAACATAAAAACCGGAACGATCCACCCGAAAAAGGGAAGATCGTTCCGGTTTGTGTTTTAGGCAGGATGTGCGCCAAAGTGGAACTTGTCGGGGCAAAGCCCCTCCATCTTGCTACGCAAGACCGTTCTGCCGCTT
>ERZ1106930.287-NODE-287-length-13416-cov-2.469576_pt1 | contig 13416 bp, 9 predicted proteins | sample MGYA00403663_ERZ1106930 | MGnify/ENA primary metagenome ERZ1106930 (study PRJEB35170, sample SAMEA104062438) | human gut metagenome | biome: human gut; feature: human-associated habitat; material: faeces | place: Denmark | collected 2012-06-26 ... | reverse complement strand
TGCCGCCCGCGTCTGCGGACAGGACGGTTTGGACTTCCTCCATAATATAGATGTTGTAATATCCCTCGTGGCCCGGCTTGCACCAGCCCACGTTTTCCAGGTTCTGCAGGGTGTTCTTCTGGCGGTAGAGGTAATAGGGCCGGTAGCCCGCTTCGGCCAGCAGATGGCACTTTTCCAGCATGGCGGCCACGTCGGCGTAGTCGTTCTCCTTCTGGTCCTCAATGACGATGCGGGAAGCCCGCTTGAGGGTCAAGGTGTGGACGGTGATGTTTTCCGGGTCAAGGGCGATGGCCTGCCGCAGGCTGCGCTCGAAGCTCTCCACCGTGTCACCGGGCAGGCCCGCGATGAGGTCCATGTTGATGTCGTCATGGCCGGCCTTGCGGGCCTCGGCATAGCAGTCCAGAATGTCCTGCGCCGAGTGCTTGCGGCCAATACCGGCCAATACTTCATCCGAGAAGGTCTGGGGGTTGATGGAGATGCGGGTGGCGCCGTATTCCTTGATGACCGCCAGCTTTTCGGCGTCGGTGCAGTCCGGGCGGCCTGCTTCCACCGTATATTCTACGACCTTGGAAAGGTCAAAATTCGCCCGGACGGTGCCCATCAGCTGGCGCAGCTGGTCTGCTGAAAGGCTGGTAGGCGTGCCGCCGCCGATGTAGATGCTGCAGAGGGAAAGCCCTGCCTTTTCGGCCTGGATTCGAATTTCCTCCACTTCCCGGCACAGGCAGTCCACATAGGGCTGCACCATCTTGCGGTCGCGGTCCAGGTTGCAGCTGACGAAGCTGCAGTAGCTGCACCGGGACGGGCAGAACGGGATGCCGATGTAAAGGCTGTAGGTCTTGGGTTCGCTGCCCACTTTCAGGATAGGCTCCTGCAGGTCGGCAATGGCCTTGGCCATCTGGTATTTCTGCTGGGAGCAGTCGAAGCGGTCGAGGAAAAAGCGGTCGATGTCCACTTCGCTCCACCCGGCGGCACGCTTGTCGTGGATGAGGCGCACCGGGCGCACGCCGGTCATCTTGCCCCAGGGCGGGCGGATGCCGGTCCACTGCCGCAGCAGGTCGTAGGTCAGGCTGGCAAGGCTGAACTCGGGCGTCTCGCCGCCCCGCTCCACAGGCGCAGGCAGCGGAGCGTGCTTTTCAGCGCTCTTGCCGCCCTGCCGCACCAGCGCGTGCAGGCCGTCCGGCGTTTTTTCGGCCCAGACGCAGTCCTCGGCTGCTTCCGGCGGGGTAAGGGTCAGCGGCGCCATGGGGTAAAACAGGCGCACCAGATGCTCCACCTCGTAGCCGGAAGGCAGACCGGTAATATAAATCTTCATGTTGTTCACTCTTTAAAATAAATCATTGTTGCCGCGCACAGCGCTGCGGATGAAGTAATTGTTGTCCAGCTCGTCCCCAAAGGTGGAGAACTCGCCGTGGCCGGGCAGCACCTGCGTCTCACGCGGGACGGGCAGCTTTGCCAGCTTGCGCAGGCTTTCGGCCATCTGCAGCTCGACCTCCATGCTGCCGCCGGCGAAATCCGTGCGGCCGCACGAACCGGCGAAGAGCGTGTCGCCGGTGAAGAGCGCGTCGCCGCAGATGAGCGTCACGCCGCCGGGCGTGTGGCCGGGCGTGTGCCAGACCGTGAAGGTCAGCTCATCCACCGCGATGCTCTCCCCTTCCGCATAGCCGCAGTCGGCAGCGGAAAGCGGATACATCCGGTCACCTGCCAGATCGGCCTTTTCGCAGTAGAGCTTTGCGTTCCACTCAGCCTGCAGGGCTTTGGCACTGCCCACGTGGTCGTAGTGGCCGTGGGTGCACAGGATGGCGGTGAGGGGCACATGGTGCTCCTTTAAAATTTTATCGTAGGTCTGCGCATCTGCCGCCGGGTCGATGACCACGGCGTGGCCTGCGTCCGAGATGAGCAGAAAGGTGTTGGTGTACAGCGGTGCCGCGCCCGGGATATGAAAAGCCTGCATGGAACTCACTCCTTTTTCTTCCACTCGTCGGTGTCGATGATGATGGTGCAGGGGCCTTCGTTGACCAGCGACACCTGCATGTCCGCGCCGAACTCGCCGTGCTGCACGTCTTTGAGGCCCTGCCGGTTCATCTCGGCAAGGAACAGCTCGTAGGCGTCTACGGAGAGCGGCGGCTTGGCGGCCTTGATGAAGCTGGGCCGGTAGCCCTTTTTCGTGTCACCGTACAGGGTGAACTGGCTCACCACCAGCGCCGAATAACCCAGGTCGCGGGCGCTGAGGTTCAGCTTGCCCTCGCTGTCCGGGAAAATGCGCAGGCCCGCGCATTTGTCGGCCAGCTTCGGCACGATGTCCAGACTGTCGGTGTCCTTGACGCCCAGCAGAATCATCAGCCCCGGGCCGATGGCGCGGGGCGCGCCGCCTTCCACCCGCACACTGGCCGAAGAAACGGCCTGAATGACTGCACGCATATATTAGCTCCTTGTCACCTTGAGCACATCCTTCACCTTGGAAAGTCTTGCGACCACCCGGTTGAGGTGCTCGGTATTGTTGATGCCGATGGTCAGGCTGACCATGGCGCAGCCGTTTTCCACCTGACGGGCGTTCACGGCATAGATGGGCACACGGATATCTGCCAGTGCCGCCAGAACGTCCTGCAGCAGCTCGTTGCGGTTCAGGGCAATGATCTCAAGGCCTGCCTTGTAGCTGTCCTTGACGCTGTCGGCCCAGTAGGCCTTCACCCAGCGGGGGGCGTTGGTGGGGTCCTTCATGCTGGAGATGGCGTTCACGCAGCTCTGCTTGTGGATGGACACGCCGAAGCCCCGGGTGATGAAGCCCACGATGGGGTCGCCGGGCAGCGGGCTGCAGCACTTGGCAAACTTGATGGGGGTGTTGTCGAAGCCTTCCACCACCACGCCGTCGGTGGCGTGCACCCGGCTCAGGTCCACCTTGGGCAGGTCGTCTTCGGTCTTGTCCTCGGCAGCCTTCAGCTTCTGCCACTCCTCCTTGAGCTTGGGCAGGCAGTTGGCGATGGTCATGCCGCCGTAGCCGATGGCGGCATACAGTTCTTCGGCGTTGTTCTGGCGCAGGCGGCGGCAGCAGCTGTTGATGAACTCGTCCAGCTGGTCGTCCGGAATGATGATCATCTCGCGCCGCAGCTCACGCGCCAATGCGTCACGTCCCTGCGTGATATTTTCCTCGCGGCGCATCTTCTTGAACCAGTTGCGAATTTTGCTCTTGGCCTCGCTGGTGCGCACGATCTTGAGCCAGTCGCGGCTGGGGCCCTTGTCCGCCGGGCCGAGGATGACCTCGATGATCTCGCCGGTGGAGACCACATGGTCGATGGGCACCATGCGGTTGTTCACCTTGCAGCCCACCATGCGGTTGCCCACCGCCGAATGGATGGCGTAGGCAAAGTCGATGCAGGTGGCACCGGTGGGCAGGTTGATGACGTCGCCCTTGGGGGTGAAGGCGAACACTTCCTCGGGCAGCAGGTCGCTCTTGAGGTCGTGCAGCAGGTTTCCGGAATCCTCGCTGACGCGCTGGTTTTCCAGCAGCTGGCTCACCCAAGCCAGACGCTCGTCCAGCTTGTCGTGGCCGTCCAGACCTTCCTTATACTTCCAGTGGGCGGCCACGCCGTACTCGGCCATCTCGTCCATTTTGCGGGTGCGGATCTGCACCTCGAAGGGGATGCCCTCGTGGCCGATGACCGTGGTGTGCAGGCTCTGGTAGCCGTTGGGCTTGGGGGTGGAGATATAATCCTTGAAGCGGTTGGGCAGCGGATGGTACATATCGTGGATGAGGCCCAGGGTGCTGTAGCACTCAGCCAGCGTATCCAGAATGACGCGCACCGCATAGATATCATAAATTTCATCGAAGGACTTGTTCTGCATGATGGTCTTGCGGTAGATGCCGTAGATGCTCTTGACCCGGCGCTTGATGGTGGCGCCTTCGATACCGCTTTCCACCAGACGCTGCTCGATGACACCGGAGACCTTGGTCAAAAACTCCTCGCCCGCACGCTCGCTGAGCATCCGGCTGATCTCCTCGTAGCCCACGGGGTCGAGGTAATGCAGGCTGCGGTCTTCCAGTTCTTCCTTCACGTTCAAAATGCCCAGGCGGTTGGCGATGGGTGCATAGACTTCCATCGTCTCGCGGGCCTTGTCGCGGCGCTTCTGCTCCGGCCAGGCATCGCCGGTGCGCATGTTGTGCAGCCGGTCGCACAGCTTGATGATCATCACGCGCACATCGCGGCTCATGGCCAGCAGCATCTTGCGCAGGTTTTCGGCCTGCAGTTCTTCGATGTTGGAGAATTCGATCTTGGTCAGCTTGGTGACGCCGTCCACCAGCAGAGCCACTTCCTCGCCAAAGGCGGCGGTCAGGTCGGCCAGGGTGGTGGGGGTGTCCTCCACCACGTCATGCAGCAGGGCGGCGGCGATGCTCTCGGTGTCCATGCCGAGGTCCAGCACCAGCCGTGCCACGGCCAGCGGGTGGCAGATATAAGGTTCACCGCTGCGGCGGCACACGCCCTTGTGGGCGTCGTTGGCAAGGTTGTAGGCCTTTTCGATCATCTCCATATTGTAGGAGCGGCCGCTGGCCTTGATGGCCTCGCACAGCTTGTCCCAGGTGACGATCTCGGGCCGCACCTCAGAAGGCAGTGCGCCCTCCGGGGCATCGGCCAGCTGGGCTGTGGCCGAGACGGTGGCCGTCTCCTGCACCGGCACAGGCTGGTGCAGATGGGTCTTCGCCGAGTAGGAGTCCTCGTCCCGCACCGAGACGGGGGCCGGGACTGCGTTTTTCTTTCCCTCTGGCATTTACATTCCCTCCAAACATTTCAGGATCGGGGCGTCGGCAAGGTTTTTCTTGCCCTGTGCGGGCACAAGCTCCAGATACTTTGCCCCGCCCTTTTCCACTGTGGCAATGAGGCCCACCTGTTCCAGGGCCGTGACCGCCACCAGCGTTTTGCCTGTATTTTCTTCGCCCAGCTTCGCGCACAGCGGCTGCAGGTCTTCTGCGTGCCAGCGGCGGGCCTGCAGCTCACGGTACACCGTGATAATGTGGCTGCGATCAGGCGTGATCAGCGTTTTCTGTTCGGCCGTCAGGGGCGTGCCGCGGCGCAGGGCGGCCACAAGGGCTGCCTGTTCGGACAGTTTGGTGCCAAGGCCCGCCGGGTGCAGGTCCAAAATGCGTCCGGAAAGCTGTGCGCCCCGGGCCGACTCGTAGACCGAGAGGTTCAGCGCGGCATCCACCACGTCGCCCATGGTGTAGGGCAGCTGTTCCGGCGGCATACCGAACCAGACCGCATATACGCTGGCATTGCCCTGCCGCAGGCGCAGGCGGCTGTGCCTGCCCTCGGACACCGGATAGACTCCATCCACCACGGCGCTCTGCAGCAGGAACACCGGCGTCGGGTTCTCGGCCCCGAAGGGGGCCAGCGCGTCGATGCGGCGCACGCTGTCCACCGTGACCCGGTCCAGATGGATGGGCAGGTCGCATTCCAGCGGGGCGGTGTGCAGCACCGGGCATTCCCGGGCGGCCCACTCGTTCAGGCGGCGGCGCAGCTCGGGCAGATTTTCTTCCCGCACCGAAAGGCCCGCTGCCATGGCGTGGCCGCCATAACGGATGAGCAGGTCGGCGCAGGAGCCGATGCAGGCGTGCAGGTTGAAGCCCGGCACGCTGCGGCCGCTGCCCTTGCACTCGCCGTGCTCGTCCACTGTGACCACGATCACCGGGCGGCCGGTGCGCTCCACCAGCCGGGACGCCACGATGCCGATGACGCCGGGGTGCCAGTCGCGGCCCCACAGCAGCATCACCCGGTCTTCCAGCCGTTCGGGCTGTTGTTCCAGCAGCACCTGCGCGGCCTTGAAGATCTCCAGTTCCGTTTCCTGCCGCTTGACGTTGATCTCGTTCAGCTTGTGGGCCAGTTCTTCGGCCCGGTCCGGGTCCTCGCACAGCACCAGCTGCAGGGCCGTGACAGCGCTGTCCATGCGGCCCGCCGCATTGATGCGGGGCGCGATGGCATAGCTGATGTTCTCGGCCGTGATGGGGCGGCCCGCAAGGCCCACTTCTTCCAGCAGAGCTTCCAGGCCCGGGCGGTCGGTGTTCTGCAGCTGGCGCAGGCCGGATTTTACCAGCGTGCGGTTCTCGCCGGTCAGCGGCATCACGTCGGCCACAGTGCCCACGGCGGCAAGGTCGCCGCAATAATCCAGCATTTCTTCCGGCGGGCAGCCGTCCAGCGCGGCGCACAGCTTAAAAGCCACACCCGCGCCGCACAGGCCCTTGAAGGGGCTGGTGTCGTCCAGCCGGCGGGGGTCCACCACGGCAACGGCTTTGGGCAGCGTTTCCGGCGGCAGATGGTGGTCGGTGATGATGAGGTCGATGCCCAGTTCTGCGGCAAACTCCGCTTCTTCCACAGCAGAGATGCCGTTGTCCACGGTCACGATGAGCTGATAGCCCTTGTCGTGGATGGACTGGATGGCGTTGCGGGAAAGGCCGTAGCCGTCGCCCTCGCGGCTGGGCAGCATGCATTTCACCGTGGCCCCCATACCCTTGAGGTGCTGGTAGAGCAGGGCCGTGGCGGTCACGCCGTCCACGTCGTAATCGCCAAAGACCACGATGGTCTCGCCGTTATCAATGGCCTGCCAGATGCGCTCGCAGGCTTTTTGCATATCCGTCAGCAAAAACGGGTCGCTGAGGTCTTCCTCCCCGGCCAGCAGGGTGAGGGCTTCGGCAGGGTCGGTGATGCCCCGGGCGGTCAGGATGCCCGCCAGCAGGGCGTTCTCCTTCTGCTGGGCGGAAAGCACGCTGCTGTATTTTGCGTCAGACCAGGGTTCTTCTTCCATAGCCTGCTGTTCCAGTTCTTCCACGGCCTGCTCGGCGATGGCCTGCGTCAGCTCCTTCAGGGCCGCGCGGTCCAGCGGCTTGAGCTCCCATGCACGGTAGGTCATTGAAAGTCCCCTCCCGTCAGGCCGTCGTTGGCCAGCATCCCCTGCAGCGCCGCGATCTCCGAGGAGACATCCATGGCCATATCCGAGAGCAGTGTGTTGTAAAGGGTGTCATACGCCTGGTTGAGGGTGTGCAGGATGCCCGCGATGTCCCGGCGGATGGTCTCGGCATTCTCGCCCTTCTGACCCTGCACATCGTTGTAGGTGTGCAGCAGCTTGAGGGTGGTGGGGATATAATATTCCGCAAAGCGGCGGGCCTTGGGCAGGCTCTCCGGGTGGGCTTCCAGCCAGTCGCAGATGGCGGTGGTGGTCTTCTGCATATGCTCCAGTTCTTCGCGGCCCTGGGCATCCTGCATGACCTGCTTTTCCTGCGCCAGCACGGCGGCAAAGCGGCGGGCGGTTTCCAGATTCAGCGGTGTTTCGTCCGCTTTTTCCTCCGGTTCCGGCTGCGGCTCTGCCTTGGGTGCGGCAGCAGCTTCCTGCGCGGCGCGGTAATCTTCGGCCGTCAGGTAAAGCTTCTGGGTCTTTTCGTCCAGCCAGGCGCGCAGCCAGCCCTTGCGGATATACTTTTGCAGCTGTTTCAGCGTTTTTTTCTTTTTCTGATGGGCAAGATCGGCCAGCATCTGCACCGAAAGGCCCTGTTTGTAGTCCATGCCTTCGGCCATGTCGGCATACAGGTCCATATTCTTGCCTGCCTTCATGCGGCTGGCCCCGGCGGCGATCATCCAGCAGAAGCCGAGAGCCACAACGGTAAACACATTGCCGCAGATCTCCAGCGCGGTCATGCCCGCACTGCTAAGCAGCCCGCTGCCCAGCGCATAGACCACGCCGTCTCCCACAGCCGCTGCCAGCGGCGTTGCCGCCTCCGCCACCGCCAGGCAGCTGATGCCGGCAGTGCCGAAGATGACCGCAAAGGTGATGCCGGTGGCCAGCAGCGCAATGCCCGTACCTCTGTACTTTTTTGCGCTGCTGCGGACGTTTTCCACCGGGGTCGGCTCCGGGAAGCCGAACATCTGGCGCGCCCACTGGGGCATGCCGGTGCTGCCTGCCGCAGCAGTGCCGTCCGCCGCATTCCGGCGGGCCTCCTGCTGGTTTTTATAGTAGGCGTCGCGGCCGCTGCGGAAAGCCTTGGCTGCTTCGCCGATGCCATAATTGGCCGCGTGCACCGCTGCCTTGCCCACACCGTAGGCCCGGTCGCCAATGTCCATGCCGCGGCCCTCAAAGCCGTGGGCAAAAGCGTCCGATACGGTGTCGCCAAAGGCGCGCAGCTGGCTTTCCAGCTCCTGCTGCACCCGGCGGCCTTCGTTATTTCGGTTATCGTTTTCACGATCGTACATCAAAATTTTCTCACCCTTCTGCCGGTGCATACCGGCTGATGATGGCGCGGGCCACCCGCAGGCCATCCACGGCGGCGCTCATGATGCCGCCCGCATATCCCGCACCCTCGCCGCAGGGATAGAGCCCTGCCAGCTGGGAACACTCAAAATTCTCCTCCCGCTTCAGCCGCACCGGGCTGCTGGTGCGGGTCTCAAGGCCGGTGAGGATGGCGTCCGGCGCGGTGTAGCCTGCGATTTTGCGCTCGTAGGCGCGCAGGCCCGCCCGCAGGGTGTCGGCCAGCTCCCCGGGCAGCAGGGCCCCCAAGTCCGCCGCCGTCACGCCGCGGTCATAGGTGGGCTGCACACTGCCGATGCGCAGCTGGCCGCGTCCTTCCAGAAAGCTCTGGATGTTCTCGGCCGGGGCGGCATAGGGCCCGGCGGCATGGCCTGCCGCATAGGCTTTGGCTTCCAGCTCCCGCTGGAACGCGATGGCCCGGCGCGGGTCGTTTGCAAAATCAGACGCACCTACGCTCACCACAACCGCCGCGTTGGCGTTTTTGCCGTTGCGGGCGTGGTAGCTCATGCCGTTGGTGACCACGCGCCCTTCTTCGCTGGCCGAAGCCACCACCTGCCCGCCGGGGCACATGCAGAAGGTGTAGACGCACCGCTCGCCGACGTGCTGGGAAAGCTGGTATTCGCCCCGGGGCAGTGCCGGGTGGCCCGCCGCCTCGTGGTACAGGCTCTTTTCGATCTCGCTCTGCAGGTGCTCGGCACGGAATCCCACGCTGAAGGGCTTGCACTCCAGCTGCAGGCCGCTGTCCATCAGCATCCCGAAGGTGTCCCGGGCCGAGTGGCCCACCGCGAACACCAGCGCTTCACAGGGGAAGATGCCATTTGTGGTAAAAATTCCGGTCAGCTGTCCGTTTTTCTGTTCAAAGCCGGTCAGGGCCGTGTTGAAGTGCACCTCGCCGCCCAAAGCCTCGATCTCCCTGCGGATGGAGGTGATGACGCCCCGCAGCAGGTCGGTGCCCACATGGGGCTTCTGCTTCCAGGCGATCTCTGCCGGTGCACCGTGCTGCAGGAACACTTCGGTGACAAAGCCGCACAGCTCGTCGCCGATGCGGGTGGTCAGCTTGCCGTCCGAGAAGGTGCCCGCACCGCCCTCGCCAAACTGGATGTTCGCGTTCACGTCCAGCTCACCGGTGGCGGAAAAATGCTCCACAGCCTTCACGCGGTCATCCAGCGCAGGGCCGCGTTCCAGCACGATGGGCTTATAGCCCTGCCGGGCCAGCAGCAGCGCTGCAAACAGGCCCGCCGGGCCCAGACCGCAGACCACCGGCCGGTGGCCCAGCGGCAGGGTGCCGTTCTGCACCGAGAAATCAGCTTTCTCGTGCAGGGTCACGTCCCCGCCCCGGGCGGCAAAGGCCGCTTCGTCTGCCGGGTCCTTCAGGGTGACGGCCACGGTGTACACCAGCTTGGGCTGGCCATGGCGGGCGTCCACCGAGAGCTTTGCCACGCCCAGGTGCTGCACCCTGCCGCGCGGGATGCGGGCGGTGTGCAGGGCTTTTTCAAATGCCTGCGGTTCCCCGGCGGAGAGCGGCAGACGGATGTTGCGAACCAGAATCATGTTGTTATGCTATCCTTTTCAGTTGCTGTCGATGCGGCACTGCAGCACATAGCTGCCCAGCGCGAAAATTTTGCCGTTGGAGGGCACATACAGGCGGCAGGCGATGTTCTGCTGGCCGGTAGCCACCGAGAAGTCCTCGGCGTCGATCTCCACCACGACCTGCTCCGGCGTCAGCGTTTCCATCGCGCCCTTCGGGCCGCAGAGAGTCACGTTCATGAGCCGGTCCGTCTCCACTGTGAGCTGATAGGTGGAGGGCAGGTTCACCACCTGCACGCAGCTGCTGGGCAGGTTCATGGTCTTGGTCTCCAGGTTCGAGCAGTCGAAGCTGACCGTGATGGTGGAGATGTTATCCAGCAGGTAGATATCCGTCGGCAGCTCAATGGGCATCTCGTAGCTCTTGTTCAGCGCAAAGGTAGAAAGGTCGATGCTGCCGATGGGCAGGGTGGAAAGCTGGCCCGCCACCTTGAGCTCTTTGCGGCTGAGGGCGTACACCAGCACAGAATCGTCAAAATCCTTCGGTGCATTGATGAAATTCACATTCACCGGCAGAGTGGCCATCTTGTAGACCTGCAAGGTCACGTCCACACTGCTTTCCTCCAGCTGGGTGTACTCGAAGGTCACTTCCTTGCCTCCGGCGGTGTAGAACCGCAGCGGCGTGCTCAGCGTGACCGATTCGTTCAGCTCGCCGGTGTAGGTCACCTCGGCGGTGCAGGTGGCCACCTTGTCCAGCTCGCTGCTGGGGCCGGACAGGGTCACGGTCTCCTTGGAGACATCGGTGCTGTAAAGGATGTAGCCGTCCGCAATGGTCAGATAGTTGGTGGTGATGGTCACGGGCAGGGTCTTCTCCTCCACCACGTCGAACACCACATTCACCGTGTTGTCGCTGCCTTCCATCGTCACGGTGACACCGTTCAGCAGGCCGTTGGCCCCGCGCACCAGCAGGCGCAGGTTCTTCTCGCCGCTGTCACGCACGCTGGAAAAATCCGGGTAGACCACGAAATCCGAAGCGGTCAGCCCGCCGATGGTGTAGCCGTCGCCGGAAATTTTCAGGTTCACGGTCTTGTCCTCGACGCTGACGATGCTCAGGCCGCGGGAAGTGTAGGCTGCGGAATCGTAGGAATAATCCACCGGCACATTGTAGATGGTGTTGGTGGTGCCGGGCTGGACGATGATGGTGACCACCATCCACGCAATGACAGCCAGCAGGATCGAAAGTGCCAGCCGGATGCGGCGGTCATCCAGAATGTTTTTCTTGTGTGCGACGGCCTGCTTCGTGCCGTTCGCCTTGTTGGGCGTGTTGCTCATTGCTGCTCGTCCTCCTTCTGGCTGGCCCAGTTCCACAGACGGCTGAGCTGGCCCTTCCAGCCGCTGGCGGTCGTCTTCTCGGCGGCGGTCTCCTTGGGGATCATCTCGTCGATCAGGCGGGTGTAAAGGGTCTGGCGGTCAAAATGGCGGATCAGCACGCCGTTCTTCGCCATGGAGATGATGCCGGTCTCCTCGCTCACCACGATGGCGATGGCGTCCGAGTTTTCGGCAATGCCCAGGCAGGCGCGGTGGCGGGTGCCCATGTCCTTGCCGAGATCAAGATTATTGGAAAGGGGCAGCACACAGCCTGCCGCCTTGATGCGTCCGTTTTCGATGATGGCCGCGCCGTCGTGCAGCGGCGTGCCCTCGTAGAAGATGGTGCCCAGCACTTCCAGATTGACCGCGCTGTTCACCGGGGTACCGGTGCGCACGATCTCAGAAAGATTCGTGTGGCGTTCCAGCACGATCAGGGCGCCGGTCTTGGTCTCCGAGAAGCGCTCGGCCGCGTCGCAGATGGCAATGATGGCGCTGCGCCATGCGCCCTTCAGGCTGGGGTCGTTGTAGCGGCCCTTCACGTTGAACAGCTTTGCCGTCCACTGGTCGGTCTGGCCCATGCGCTCCAGCGCGCGGCGGATCTCCGGCTGGAACAGCACCACCAGCGTCAGCAGGCCCACCTGCAGCAGTGAGTTCAGCAGCCAGGTGACGGTGCGCATGTTCAAAGTGTTGGCCACCAGATAAACGGCCAGCACGATCAGCGCGCCCTTGGCCAGCTGCCCGGCGCGGGTGCGGTTGATGATGCCCAGCACCTGATAGATCAGGAACGCAATGATGATGATATCAAGCAGATCCACGATCTTGAAGGTCTGGAAATTTGCAATGATCGCATTCAGAGTCATTGGTGCACACTCCCGTTACAGCGTTTCGATGAGGGCAACGGCATGGGCGGCGATGCCCAGGCCTTCGCCGGTAAAGCCCAGATGTTCCTCGGTGGTGGCCTTCACGCTCACGGCGTCCACCGGCAGGCCGAAGGCATCCGCCAGGTTCCGGCGCATGGCCGGGATGTGGGGTGCCAGCTTGGGCCGCTGGCACAGCAGCGTTGCGTCGATGTTTTCAATGCGCCAGCCGTGCTCCTTTAAAATTTCGGCCACGCGGCGGGCCAGCTTGAGGCTGTCGGCACCGGAGTAAGCCGGGTCATTGTCCGGGAAATGCTGGCCGATATCCCCCAGCGCCGCCGCGCCCAGCACGGCATCCATCACCGCGTGGGTCAGCACATCGGCGTCGGAGTGGCCCAGCAGCCCCTTCTCGAACGGGACGTCCACGCCGCCCAGAATGAGCCTGCGGCCTTCCACCAGGCGGTGTACATCATAACCGTGTCCAATGCGCATTTTCGGTTCCTCTTTCTGTGCCGGGCGGGGCAGGTCCTCCCGGGTGGTGATCTTCAGGTTGGCGTAATCGCCCTGGGTCAGCTGCACGGCGCGGCCGGTCAGCTCGAACAGGCTGCAGTCGTCGGTGACGCGCCGGGCCTTCTCAGCGTCCAGCTCCCCCAGTGCTGCCAGATATTCGGCGCGGTCAAAGCACTGGGGCGTCTGCACCGCATACAGGGTGCTGCGGTCAGGCGTGGTCTGCACAAGGCAGGCCTCCGGCACGGTCTTGCCGTCACCGCGCACCGCCGTTTTGATGGTATCCTTCACCGGCACGGCAGGGGCAGCGGCCCCGCTGCGGGCGGCAGCTTCCAATGCCGCCGTGATGACCGGCTGACTTACAAAGGGCCGGGCCGCGTCGTGCACCGCCACCAGTTCCCCATTTGCCGCCAGCACGCCGTTTTTCGCGCTCTCGGCGCGGGTGGCACCGCCGGGCACGATCTGCACGGGCTTTGTGCAGTCCGCAGCCTGCTGCTCCACAAACGCACGGTTTTTGCCCGCCACCAGAACGATCTCCGTCACCAGCGGGCACTGCTCAAACGCACGGATGCTGCAGCGCAGCACCGTCTCACCGCCCAGATCAAAGCTGAGCTTATCAAAGCCCATCCGGGTGGAAGACCCTGCCGCCACCAGCACCGCCGATACTCTCTTTTCCATTTTCTGCACCTGCCTTATCACACACCGCCGTTTTCCACTTTTCCGGCAGCTGGATAGAATAAGCCATATTTTATTATAGCGTATCACGCCCCAAACTGCAACCGAAAATCTACAGCAAAAATGCCCCTCCGCACACGGCAGAGGGGCACAAATGAGTCATGCTTTGGTTTTGCTTCGGGAATTACTTCAGGATGGGCTC
>ERZ1106930.285-NODE-285-length-13669-cov-626.077347_pt1 | contig 13669 bp, 12 predicted proteins | sample MGYA00403663_ERZ1106930 | MGnify/ENA primary metagenome ERZ1106930 (study PRJEB35170, sample SAMEA104062438) | human gut metagenome | biome: human gut; feature: human-associated habitat; material: faeces | place: Denmark | collected 2012-06-26 ... | reverse complement strand
CTGTCCGCATTTTCCGCGCTGAACGTAAATACATATACGCCCGCTTCTTCCGGCGTAAACGTCGTCCCCGTAAAAGTGACCGACGCACCCCCGTCTTTACTGTATGTAACCGAAACACTGCCTTTGCTTGCAGAATAACTCACCGTAACGGTTTCCCCGACAGCCACCTCCGATTCACTCAGTTCGGCGGTGATCGTCACTTCATCGTCCGACGGCGTGTTCGGCTGAACCTTTTCGCATGCCGCAAAAAAAGCAACGGACACACAGAACAGGATCACCGCCACAACCGACGCAAAAATCTTCTTCATCCTTCCTCCTTTTTTCGGGATCCGACAGTCCATAGACTTTCTTCGGAATACCCTTCATCGTTTTTGTAATTTCATTATAGAACAGCAAAAAATCCATGTCAATATCTTTTAAAAAAATTAACGTTCACTGAAATCGTAGCGAAACGTTAATTTTTTTGATAATTTACTTTACGACAAAATCCGCCGTTTTTTACAGAATATTTTCCTTATGTTTTAATGTTTTTCGGTCCCTTTTTCTTCCGAAAAACGAGCAGGGGCGACCCAACATAAAGGATCGTCCCTGCTCGTTTTCTCCGATAAAATGCCGGACTGCACGAGCGCGCCCGTTTCCGAACGAACGCGGGCGCGCTTGCAGAACAATTGCAAAAGCAAAATACATTTTTATAAATTTATTTGTTTTTCAGCAAGTTTACAACCGACCAGGCGCATATAAAGCACTCTTTCGACAAATTAAACAAGACCGGCAAGATATTTCCTCAGTTTCACGAGCGCGGGCACGTCCGCCGGCGCCCATTCTTCTTCTTTGAGTTCCTCCGCCGTGAGAAAGCGAAGCGCTTCGTGCTCCGTGCAATGAAAATCGGTAAGAAATTCACATAAGTATGTGTGCAGTGTGATACAAAAATCCGGATATTGATGCGTCATATCCAGAAAATGCGAACAGACGCGGATATCCGCGCACAGTTCTTCCTTCACTTCCCGCACAAGCGCCTCTTCGGGCGTTTCGTCCGCCTCGATCTTCCCGCCGACAAATTCATACTTATGCGCTACGTACGCATACTTGCTCTCGCCCCGCTTCGCCGCCAGAACTTTATTGCCTTTTAACAGGATCGCCCCGACGACTTGTAAATGTTTCTTCATCTCATTCTCTCTTTTTTTATTTCTGTTTTTCTTGCCCGATCACTCTCCGCTCAGTGTACCAGCGATCCGATCTGCGCGTCGTCCGCCGCAAAAAGCACGCGGCATGTTCCGTCTTCGTTCGTGCTCGCCAGCAACATCCCGTTCGAATATTCGTTCCCGAATTTGTGCGGCTTCAGATTGACCAAAACCACGATCTTCTTTCCGATAAGCTGTTCCGGTTCATACTGATCCGCAATCGACGATACGATCACGCGCTCGCCGATACCGTCATGCAAAGTGATCTTCATCAGTTTGTTTGTCTTACGCATAGGCTTTGCCGACAAAATTTTGCAGATACGTATATCGTTTTTCGCAAAATCTTCCAGCTCGATCTGCTCTTTCAAAGGAGCGGGTTCCGCCACAAATGTATCTTCCTTAACTTTCTTTTCTTCCGTCTTTTCGACTGCTTTTTCTTCCGCAACCGCGTCAGGATCTTCCGCTTCCGGCAACGAAAAATCCAGAAGTTTTAAATACCGCTCCGCTTCGACCGCAAACAGGTACAGATACAGCCGCGGCCCCTTGTCGCGCGCAAGGATCAGATTATAAACATCCTTGAAAAATTTGCTCTGCACTTCTTTCAAAGCGTTCTTGTCTTCCGCTTTATCCGGATACACGCGCTTGGGGATCGCGTAAAGTTCCGATTGCAAAGATTCCAGCGTATATCCGCCCTTGGCGATATATTCTTTGAGCTCCTTTACGCACTTTTTCTCCGCTTCGTCCATTGTACGGTAATATTCCCAATTGCGCTTTTTCAGAATAATATATTCGCTTTCCGGCGAACAGGTCTTGAGCCAGAATTCCGCTTTGGCAAAGCGTTCCGAAAAATCTGCGATCTTGTACGGCGTTCCGATCTTCTCAAAAAGCTGTTCCATCATCTGCGCATTGAAATTGACGACCGACCCCAGATCGACAAGCTGCCCCATCGGAACAGGCACCACTTTCCGACCCGCAATTTCACAATTCTCCATCACGCGCGCGACCGCTTCGTTTGCCGTACCGTCCCGATAGGACGTCAGCATTTTGTCAAATTCAAAATACTGGCGCAAAATCTCATCCGAAAGACAAAAATCAAAGGCTTTCAAAGGTTCCGTCTTTGCATACAGCCACAAGATCACTTCCGGCTGGTATAATTTCAGCAGAAAATCGGGCGTCATGTTGAATCCGGAAGAGCCGCTCATCTTGCCGACACTGCCCTTGATCCCGATAAATTCGTACCCCTGGAACAGCGGCGCCGGATACCCGAATACTTCGCGCGAAACATCTTTCGCCGTATCGTAACTTCCGTTCTTCGACGCATGATCTTTGCCGCCCGGTTCAAAATCGACACCTTCCGCAAGCCACCGCATCGGCCAGTCCACTTTCCACTGCAGTTTGCAGTTATGATCTTTGGTAAAATCAAACTCGCCTTCATGCCCGCATTCGCAGACATACTTCGCCTTCGTACAGTCTTCCGAAAGCGACACGATCTTTGTACTGTCTTTCCCGCAGTGCGGACAGAATATGCTCACCGGATAATAATTTTCACGCTCTTCTTCCGTCGCATCCTGCGTGCGGTGCTTATCCAGTATGTCAAATATCTTCTTGCGGTTCTTCAACGCAAAAATAATATGCTCCGCATATCTACCGCTGCGGTATTCCTGCGCCTGGAAATGATACTCCATCTCGATCCCGAAATTCTTCAGAGAGTTCATGAATTCTTTTTCAAAATGCTCGGCATAACTCTTGCAGCATCCGAACGGATCGGGAATGTCCGCATAAGGATACCCGATGTATTTTTCAAATGAATTGTTGCCCAGATGATCGGCCACGTTCTTCGGCACTTTGCGAAGCCTGTCATACTCGTCCCAGGAAAAAAGAAGTTTCGCCTTCTTGCCGCGTTTTAAAAGCGCTTTATATACAAAATAACTCGTCGCTATATCGCGGAAATTCCCGATATGAACCGATCCGGACGGCGATATCCCTGCCGCACATACATATTCTTCCTTTTCCGGATTGCGGCGGATGATCTCGTCCGCCAACTTGTCTGCCCAATACATACTAAATCTCTCCTGTGCTTGATTCGCTTACATTTGTGCTATTATAGCATATCCGCCGACCAAAAATCAATAAGTATGCGCCCGAAACCCAAAAATTCTGCAGAAAATGATTTGCTTTTATCCTGCATTGTGTTATAATACACTCTATCTTTTACTGGAGATCTGCCATGAAATTCACCCGCGGACTAAAAGACGGCCTGCCCATCGCTTTGGGATATGTCTCCGTCGCTTTCGCTTACGCCGTCCAGGCTGTCGGTCAAGGATTCCCGCCCTGGTTCCCCATCCTCATCTCTGCCACGAATTTTACGGGAACCGGTCAATTCGCCGGCACCAACCTCATCGCCGCAGGCGCCGGAATCGCCGTCCTTGTCGCAACCATGCTCGTCATCAACATACGTTACACCCTGATGTCCTTTGCCCTTGCCCAAAAAATGGGGAACGGCTTCCCGCTCTGGCAAAGAGCCCTTATCGCTTTCGGCGTTACGGATGAGAATTTTGCGGTCGCCATACGACAGCCGCAAAAACTGACCTTCCCTTACCTCATCGGCTTAATGTCCTGTTCTTTCTGCGGCTGGCTGGGCGGAACCGCTCTCGGCGCAGGAGTCAGCGAACTGCTTTCCGCTTCTCTTGCAAACGGCGCAGGCCAGACTTATTACGATATGCTCATGAGCGCTCTCAGCATTGCACTCTACGCCATGTTCGTGGCGATCATCATCCCCCCGTCCCGCGACGATAGGCGCGTTTTGCTGCTCGTCGTTCTGTCCGTCGCCGCAAGCTGCCTTTTCTATTTTATCCCCGTACTTGCATCGCTGCCCGCAGGGCTGAACATCATCATCTGCTCTATCGTCTGCACGGCCGTAATCGCTTACGTCTTTCCGCACGAAGAAGAGCATACCGAAAACCCGCCGTTACCGCCCGCCGATCCCTTGCGATCCGATCGGACTGCAACACCTTGCGGCGTCCCTTCCGACCGCACTGAAAACGGGAAAGGAGGCTCGCTGTGAACGCTACCCTTACCGATATGCTCGTAGGATGCCTCGTCATGTTCGCGGTAACTTACGCCACAAAAGCCGTTACGTTGCTGTTCGTCAAAAAAGATATCAAAAGCAAATACATACGCTCATTCCTGTATTACCTGCCTTACAGCGTGCTCGCAGTCATGGTTTTTCCCACCATTCTTTTCTGCACGTCCTCCATCTGGTCTGGCCTTGCCGGGACTGTTGTTGCCCTTTTGCTCGCCTTTTTCCGAAAAGGACTGCTCCCCGTATCACTCGCCGCTATCGCCGCCGTGTTTGTAGCAGAATTGTGTATGTATCTGCTCTGATCCTCCGCTCCTTCGCAAAATTTTCGGATTTGTCAGGGCCGACAGTTTTTTAAACAAGGCGGGAGCGCCGCGAAAAATTCGCGGCGCTCCCGCCTTGTTTATATTTTTATTTGCCGGCATACTTTACCGCAATGATCTTATTGTTACGGGCGATCATATTCAGATATCCGTCGATCGTCCGCGTATATCCGTCACACTCGGACGGCTTGACCGAAAATTCCCGATAACGGATCGCATATCCCTTGATCAGCGTGACTATATTCACGAGCGAACGGAACAATTCGAATACCGTGAATTTATAAAATTTATCGTCACGGATGGTGACGACCCACGCCGACGGATGCAGGATCTTGCTCGCACTCGCATACGCCGCATGCCGCGCGCTCTGCCCCGCTATCTTCTGCAGACCGTCTTTGAAATTCAGGCGGTATTCTTTGCCGAAACCTTCGCGAAATCCGTCCACATACTCCAGCCAACCGTAATTGACAAACGCATTCCGCTCCTTGACCCCGAACGCCTTGCATTCCTCCGACAGCCGCTGCTGCAATTCCTCCGCCCGCGGATTTCCCTCCATATCGAAATATTCCATGTGCTTGATGTATTGAAAAAACAATCCCTCGCCCTTCGTGCAAAGAACGATCAGCACACATTCCAATTCATGCAGATGCCGCCAAAGTATGACCGCATCGCAACTGTTGCCCGCCGCCAGAAGATTGATCACGCTCTTGATCGTCACCATCGATTTCTTGAACAGATTGTTGATCCCGTTCATGCGGCGGTCTTCCCCTTTAAAGCTCCCCAGAACATACAGCGAATAACTGCATGCCATATTGTAAGCCGCGATCTCCGGAGAATATTCCGACGTATTGGAAATTTTTTCAACGTTCAGATGTTCGTTGATGACAATATAGACCGCTACATCGCGCACCAGCATGGTACGGTAATTCTCGTCCGCCTCAGCCTTCTTTATCATTTCCGCAGGCAAATGCGACGTGTGAAACAGATGATAATAAAATATATAACTTACGATCTCATCCAGCCGCGCCCCGTCCAAAGCACGCAATTTGATCTTGCGCTTTCGCAATTCTTCGACATACTGCTCTTTCACGCGCGCATACATCGTCTGAATAAATCCGGGATCCACATTCCTGCCCGTAATCCGCGCAAGCCGCGCAAGCTGCGCCGCAAAAATGTGTTCTTCCATCTGGTCAATTATATTCGGCATTTTCCCTCCCCGCTTCCGGCACAATTTATGAAAGCATTATAGTACAATCCGGCAAAAAAAGCAAGAAAAACCCCGTTCACCGCCCCGTAAACATTTCGTGAAATTTTTTGCAGTCATTGACTTTTTTTCGCAGAAAGACTATAATATTAGAAAAAATTTTGGAGCAATCTGCATATGCAATATCGTAATTTAGGGAAATGGGGTTTAAAGGTCAGCGAAATATCCATCGGAAGCTGGATGACTGACCTCAATGGACTGGGCGCCGCCGAAACGGCCCGCCAAAGTATCCGTGCCGCTTACGACGCAGGCGTGAACTTTTTCGACTGCGCTGACGCATACAGCGGCGGAGAAGCAGAAAAATTCTTAGGAAATGTTCTCCGCGATTATAAACGCAGCTCGTATGTCGTCTCTTCCAAAGTTTTCTTCCCTGTAGGCCGCGGTGCAAACGATTGGGGACTTTCCCGCAAACATATTATAGAGCAGGCAGATAATTCCCTGAAAAATATGAAACTGGATTATCTCGACCTCTACTTTTGCCACCGTTTCGACCCGACTACACCCGTCGAAGAAACCATGCAGGCCCTTTCCGATCTCGTGGCACAAGGCAAGATCCTCTATTACGGCGTCAGCGAATGGTCGCCCGTTCAGATCATGAAAGCCCTGTCCGTCATCAAAGAGCTGCACCTGCGCCCGATGAGCGTGATCCAGCCGCAATACAATATGGTAGACCGCTACATCGAGGACGAAATCATTCAGATCTGCACAGAAAACGGGATCGGCATTGTGCCGTTTTCCCCTCTGGCACAGGGCCTTCTGACCGGCAAATACCGCAAAGGCCAGCCGCTGCCGGCAGGCTCGAGAGCGACCCACCAGGCAGACAAACAAATCAACCGCCTGCTGACCGATAAAAACCTGGAAACCGTCGAGAAATTGTCCGACGTCGCCGATCAGCTCGGCGTACCCCTTGCCGTACTCGCTCTCGCCTGGATCCTGCGCCTGCCGCAAATTTCTTCCGTCATTACCGGCGCAAGCAAACCCGAACAGTTGGAATCCAATCTCGCCGCAAGCGGATTCAAAATCCCTGCAGACGCACTCGACGAGATCGAAAAAATTCTGAATTATCATCCTTTCGTTCGGAAAATAGGATAACGTATTCAAATATTTTAACGACGCCCGCCCGCGAAAATATATTTTCGCGGGCGGGCGTCGTTTTATTTACTGTCAACGGCAAACCTTAAATTCAATTATTTCTAAAACTCTTCTCGATCAGTTTACTGAATACGGATGACGCCGAAGCATACCCCCCCGACCGTACCCTCTTTCTTAAACCGAAAAAATATTCAGAATTGAAAACATTTTTGCATTGTTCCTAAAAGGGACAAAACAGGCATTCAAAAAAATCATACATATTTTGTTATGATATATCTGCGCCTGTCTGCAGTATTGTTACCGTACTGTATGGCGGTCTGCGGGCAAGCGTTGATGCACCGCATACACTGATAACAATTTCCTTTCCAGACAGGATGACCGTCCGACATTTCGATTGCCCTTGACGGACATTTTTGGGCGCACAATCCGCACCCGTTACATTTTTCTTTTTCTGCATAAAAAGGCTTCGTCGATCGCGCAAACCGATTGAATCCCTTATTCACGATGCCCGACTTTAGTGTCGCAAACTTCCCCTCATGAACGCGATACACCTTTTCCCTGCGCAAAATTTCTTCCAAAATCTTCGATATTTCCGTCGCGGCATTTTCCAATTTACGCAAGACAACTTCTTTTTCTTCAAGATCTCCCCCGATGATATAATTATTGGGCATGCTGATGCCGTAAGCACTGTCAAGAGGATAGAGCTTGGAAAACTTCTTCATTGTTCTGCCCGCATCTTCGCCGCACGTGCAGATCCCGAAGGTAAATGCGTTTACTTTTTTCAATTTTTTTATAAACGCCGCCACAGGCTCGGGAATTCCCCAGGCATAAACGGGAAAAACAAAACCTATCCGCTCTTCCCCATCCGTTTCAGGGGCTTCTTTGATGAGCGCAATATCATATGTCCTCTCGTTCAGCCGCTCGGCAACCTTTTTCGCCACCCACTCTGAATTTCCAGTGCCCGAAAAATAAAAGATCATTATTCAATACCTCTTTCACCAATAAACTCTTACAATACTTCAATACATTGCTTTCAAATCAGATGTTCAGCCTGCGGAATTTGTTACATCAGCGATTGAATAACTGTTTTCAATTCTTCATCGCACAATAAAAAGTTTCCGCCTCTGTAACGAAATATACTGTTTTTATCCATAAGATCGATACCGATAAAGTTCTCCTCCGTACCTATCGCAATATTTGCAAACTGCTGACTGTCAACTACGATCTTCGCGTCCGTTCGTATTTCCAGGATTTTCATCGAACATACAGCTTCCAGCACCTGCTTCATTTTTTCCCCTTCCAAGATCTTTTCATTCCCCTCATACTGTATACGCACCATTTGTATATCCTTATCCTTTAGTGCAGGGTAAAAATCGGTCATTCCATAAACTTTATCATAAGTAGTCTCGTTTTCTGTTTTGATCTCTTGCGCAAATGCTATTATTTTATCCTGCAAATCGGTTGCCTCAAACAAATACTCTTTTCCCTCACTCATAAGGACATCAAAATCAATGGTATACCTATTGTTATCCTGACAAACAGTAACGCATCCGAAATATGGAGCATAGTATTTCCCTTCCGCTTTTTTCTTTACCGTGATACCCAACACTGCATCCATAAAATCGTCCAAAGTATCTCTTTGATCGATCGTAAAAGCTTTCTCCCCGTATATAACATTTATTTTTTGAACTATCTCCTTGTTGAGTCCGTAAAATGCAGCCAACGAAGTAATGGAAATCGACTCTCCTATAGTAACAGGCGTTTTGGTAGGCTGCGGCTTTTCGCCTTTCATAAAAATTCTGATTTCTCTTCCGTATGGATATTTAAACTGCAAGCCTGCCACATATTCCTCTATTATGCCGTTTTCTTTTTCGTCTGCATAACCGATACAAACCGCCACAAAATTTTCATATTGCCCAAAGCAGCCTTCAATTTCCACATCTTCCCAATCCTGACCGCGCCGAGGATTTTCCTTGGCGTATTCTTTTTTGAGTTCATTAGATAGTCCTTCTTCTGTCATTCCGCCGGTCAACACACTATTATAAATCGAATACACATCTTCCTTTGCAATATAACTGTTTTTATACGCTTCCGACAATGTATAAAAATTCTTCTTCTCTATAGGATTATTACACCCCACAAAACCCAAAATTATACCGATACTGACATTGATCAAAATGAAAAATGCCAACAATTTTCTCATTGTTTTTCCCTCTCAATCTTTGATCCACTGATATTCGCTGTATTCTTGCAAAAGAATTCTTGCTGTATCCGGATCCGATAATTCATCCGATAGCAGTTCTTTACTATCAATGATCTCCTCTTCGGAATTTTTTTTGACAGCCGTCCATCCTTCCGGATCATTGAAAATTATGGTCTGCAATTTTTCACAACCTGAAAAACATCCCGCCCCAATGCTTTTCACCTTTTCCCCGATAGTAATGGTTTGTATCTTTTTGCAACCATGAAAAGCATATTCACCAATTTTTTCAAGGATCATGTTATTGATATCGACAAATTCAACATCCGCATTCATAAATGCCTTCTCTTTTATTTCTATGGTTTCAAACCCGATGGAATAGGTTTCCTCTCCGCGAGCCTGAGGATATTGGATCAATATACTCTCGTCTGCGTTGTACAACACTCCGTCTGTACTCTTAAAATATTGATTCATCCCCTCTACATTGATTAACATCAGAAAGCCACACTCAGCAAACGCATCGGTTCCTATTTCCTGTACATTAGTCGATAGATTTATATCGTAAATATTGTCGCAGTCAAAAAATGCTCCCTTTCCTATCCGTTTTAAGCTTTTAGGTAGAATTACTTTTGTTAATGAATCACAGTCAGAAAAAGCAAAATCGTTGATCTCCAAATACCCTTTCCCGACTGCCTTCTCGCCAACTTCTTTCACGCCTTCCTCTATCTGCAAATTCTGCAATTTTTTACAACCGTAAAAGGCTTTTTCACCTATACGCCGAATCGTCTTGGGAATAATAACGCTATCCAATTCTTCCCAATTCTCAAAAGCATGATCTGCAATTTCACTAACAGGCTTATCCCTGTATTCACTCGCTATTTCAAGATATTTATTTGCATTATCTGTTTTACCTGTTACTATATAATATCCCCCGCTGCCATGCAATTCATATTCTACTCCGCCTTTTCCACATCCTGGTAAAAACCACAAGCAGCCGATCACAATCAAAATCAGCGCTGTTACCTTTTTCATTCTCCCTGCCCCTCTCGTTTTTTTCTATAGAAAACACGTTTTAACAATCATTTCAATTTTTTATTCAAACAACGTCATCTTATATGGTCTTTCTAAAAGTCATTCCATTCATCAGCATCCAATTTGGCAAGCGTACCCCACAAATTTCCGATCTGCGGGTTGCAAAACAGCATATTTTTGTTTGAGTCAACGATCCACTCCTGCGTATATATCGTTAATGTTATGGCATTTTTGGGATCGTTTGAATCTGTTTTAATATATTTCTGCCACCCCGATTGTTTGACAAAGGCATCAAACTGTTTTTGCGTAAAATACCGCGGTAAATCTTTTAATGTTTCTTTAAAAATTTCTGTCTGCTCTTTCTCGATTTCTAAAAAATATAAGTTCTGGATACAAGGGAAAAGCGGCGGCAATTCGTCGAATTTTTTCTTTTTTACAGGATTTTCATTCAGCAATTGTTCTATATCTCGCACTTGATTCCCGTCTGATTTTTTGCACCAGACAACGTGGCATTTTTCTGTGGTGAAAGAAAACTTCATTGTCGGAGTAAGCGCTTTCTTTAAGAGCAATATATACCCTATATCTTTACCGTCACGATAGCCGTGCCTGATTTGACAGACCTTGAAATACCCTTTCAAGCAAGAACTTTCTACCCAATCCCCGACTTTTATACCTTTAAGGTCATGAACATCAAATTCCAATGGCAATGTCTCCCGTTTTTTAATCGTCTTTTTACTCAGCCTCATTACAATGACAGATTACGGCTCAATTATAGCAAAACTTCGTGCTTTCGTCAATAGTAACCGTAAACAAGGCCTTTATTCATAACAAACCAATTTCAGATCGCCTGAACCAAACAAAGAATTTTTAGGCATGAAAAAAGGTCAAAAACCAAAGTTTTTGACCTTTTTATTTTCTGTTATTTTTTGGAAAGCAGTACCAACGTCTCGACGTGGCAGATGACTACAATAGCCCTCAAAAATGCCCTTTTTTAGATGTCGAAACTACAAAAAATCTCGGTTACGACTCCCGGCAATACCTTTTGGGTATATTATATTCAATCTTGCCGCCATTGTCAATTCTTTCAAAAGCATTCATCCTTCAATGGGTAAAGGGGGAAAATAAACACGAAAAAAAGGCGGCCGAAGGATGCTTTTCCCCTCGGTCGCCCGTGCTGTTTTACCTCTGTATAGTGACGCTCTCTGTTATTCCCGCTTTGAGATGGAATTCCAAGGTATAGGTGTTCCTCACCACTACCACATCCACCATGGCTCTGAATAACTCCCCATTGTTTTTTTCGATGTTCCCTGCCGACTGCAGGGCTTGCATTACTTGGTCGACCCTCATGATTGCCAACTTTGATGCTGTCGACTTTTCCTCGAGTGCGGCTCTCTTTTCAGTCAGACTCTGTATCTGCCTTTCGAGGATTGCCCCTCTTTCGTTGTATTCTTTGGTGTCAATTTCACCCTTTCGTTTCCTGCGCAGGAGTTCCAACATCTCGATTTGCAGTCTCTCGATGTCTTCCATTGTTCTCGTCAGTTCCTCGCTCACATCCTCGTCCATAGATGAGAGTATGTTGTCCTTGAGCTGCGCCGATATCGTATCATAGTCCCCGACCATCGATTCGAGCAAGTCCACGAATGCCTGTTCTATTTCCGTTTCCTTTAAGTATGTCTGTTTGCAGACATCGCTCCCCTTCAGTTTATGTGTCGGGCATACCCAGGTGTAGATGTATTCCCCTTTGCAGTACTGCGCGTGTCGGCGATAATATGCCCCACATACGCCGCACATCAATTTTTTGCTGAATGCATACTTGCTACTGTATTTTCCCTGCTCTGTGGCGGAACTCCCCGATATCGTTTTTCTGCGGCGCAATTCTGCCTGTGCCATTTCGAACTCTTCTCGAGTGACTATCGCGGGGTGGCTGTTCTCTATGTAGTATCTTTCAACCTGCCCCTCGTTTTTATATCGCTTCTTGCTCAACACGTCGGGTTTGTATGTCTTTCCACATATCAGTCCACCATAGTATTTTTCGTTCTGCAAGATGCTTTGTATGACCGACGGATACCACTTTTTCTTTTTCGACGGTGTCGGGATTTTGTCTTCGGTCAGTCCTTTTGCAATCTGTGCCATCGAGTACCCGTACAGGTATTCTCGGAATATCCTTTGGACAACTTGTGCCTCTTCGGGTACGATTACAAGGTTATGGTCTTCATCTCTGGTATATCCCAGGAATCGGGTATAGTTCAGCAAGATGTCGCCGTTCTGAAATTTTTTCTGATATGCCCACTTTATATTGGACGAGATCGTCCGCGACTCTTGCTCTGCCATCGCCGCGAGTATTGTTATCAGCACCTCGCCGCCAGGGGATAATGTATCGATGTTCTCGTTTTCGAAGTACACGCTTACCCCTAATTCTTTTAATTCTCGTATGGCATTGAGTGCATCTACCGTATTTCGGGCGAATCGCGCGATGGATTTGACGAGGATTTTATCGAGTTTCCCGAGCCGACAGTCGGCCATCATTCTTTGGAAATCCTTTCGCCCTTCGGCTCGCGTTCCCGTGATCCCCTCATCGGCATAGATGTCTACATAGTTCCACCCCTCATGGTGTTTTATGTAGTTCGTATAATGGTTTACCTGTCTTTCGTAACTGTCTTCCTGTTCCTCTTTCTTGGTACTGACCCTCGCGTATGCGCCCACATTTATTACTCGCGCAAACGAGGACACAGACTTCGTAAATGATGCGGGTATTGTTCGTACCACTCTTTGCCCTTCAGCCATTTTCCTGTTCCCTCCTCCTTTGCATTTGTTTTATTTTCCAATCTCGAATGTTGCCTGGTTTCCCATTTGTATATGTTCGGGAAATTTCAACTCCGTTGTAGAACTCGAACGTGACCGTCCAATTCTTTATTCTCACACCCCTTATAAAGGAGTATACCTTTTGTTCGTCGAACTCTCTTATCGTACTGAAGTTGCTACCCTGCACCTCTCGATATCGGCTCTCCTGCATCCTGCTCTTTATTTCCTGCATCTCAATTCGTATGCCTTGTTGTTCTTCGCTATACTGCGCTCGGGTAATCATCCCGCCCATCATCAGTTTTGTCAGTTCCTTTTCGGCATCGTGCAGTTCCTTGAGCCTTTGTTCATCGTCTCCCGAATCCTTTACGACTCTATGGTATCCCTTGGTAATAAATTCGTTGTAGCATTCCACGAATAAATCGTTTAATACCTTCTCTTTTATCCCAGCATTGTTGCAGTATGCAACGCCTTTTTTCAGAGCAGTTCGACATTTCCAAAAATTTGCTTGTGATATCGTCCCGCTATTATTGACTTTGTGGGTATATATTGAGCCACAGCATCCGCAGACGATGAGCCCCGTGAACGGATATGTCTTTTGTTGCGCCCCGATCAGTTTCGCATTTGCACGTTTGGCTATAACCTCTTGTGCCTTTTCCCAGACATCTTTGCTCACTATCGGTTCATGGCTATTTTCGA
>ERZ1106930.281-NODE-281-length-13771-cov-3.385900_pt1 | contig 13771 bp, 11 predicted proteins | sample MGYA00403663_ERZ1106930 | MGnify/ENA primary metagenome ERZ1106930 (study PRJEB35170, sample SAMEA104062438) | human gut metagenome | biome: human gut; feature: human-associated habitat; material: faeces | place: Denmark | collected 2012-06-26 ... | reverse complement strand
TCTTCTGCAAGCACCGTTACCCTCTCCTGCAGGATTTCTACAAATCCTCCGAGAATTGCCGCTTTCTTAATCTCCCCGTCATTGTGGATTCGCATCACGCATGGTTCAAGAATCGTCGTCAGCGGAATATGCTTTGCATAGATACCAAGTTCTCCTTCAGTACTTACAAATTCAAGGAATTCGCAATCACCCTCCAGAAACTTCTTTTCCGGCGAAATAATGTTAAGTTTAAATTTATCTGCCATAGGACGTCCCTCCTATTTCACACGGGCAAGCACGTCATCGATATTACCTGCATTCAGGAAATATCCCTCCGGAATATCATCATGCTTTCCTTCGAGGATCTCTTTAAATCCCTGAATTGTCTCGCCAATTGGAACATAACGTCCTTCCAGACCTGTAAACTGTGTCGCAACATGGAATGGCTGGGAAAGGAACTTCTGGATCTTTCTTGCACGGAATACAGTACTCTTATCCTCTTCAGAAAGCTCTTCCATACCAAGAATTGCGATAATATCTTTCAATTCTTTATAACGTTGTAAGATACCTTGTACGCCACGCGCTACATCATAGTGCTCTTGACCAACAACGAGTGGGTCTAATTGACGTGAAGTTGAATCTAATGGGTCAACCGCAGGGTAAATACCTAAAGACGCAATTTGACGACTTAATACAACTGTTGAGTCTAAGTGCGCAAAAGTTGTTGCCGGAGATGGGTCAGTTAAGTCATCCGCAGGTACGTATACCGCTTGGATCGAGGTGATCGAACCTTCCTTGGTCGAAGTGATACGTTCTTGCAGAACGCCCATCTCTTCAGCCAGGGTCGGCTGGTAACCTACTGCCGAAGGCATACGGCCCAGCAGTGCGGACACCTCAGAGCCAGCCTGGGTGAAGCGGAAGATGTTATCGATGAAGAGCAGCACATCCTGATTCTTCACATCGCGGAAATACTCTGCCATGGTCAGGCCAGACAGTGCCACGCGCATACGTGCTCCTGGGGGCTCGTTCATCTGGCCGTAGACCAGAGCAGTCTTGTTGATAACGCCGCTCTCGGTCATTTCGCCGTAGAGGTCGTTGCCCTCACGGGTGCGCTCACCAACGCCGGTGAACACCGAGTAACCGTTGTGCTCGGTGGCGATGTTGTAAATGAGCTCCTGGATCAGAACGGTCTTGCCGACACCGGCACCGCCGAACAGACCGATCTTGCCGCCCTTTGCGTAGGGGCAGATCAGGTCCACGACCTTGATGCCGGTCTCCAGAATTTCGGTGGTGGACTGCTGCTCCTCGTAGCTGGGAGCAGGGCGGTGGATGGGCCAGTAGGCCTCCGGGGCCGGGGCAGGCTTGTTGTCCACGGGCTCACCCAGCAGGTTGAACACGCGGCCAAGGCACTGGTCGCCCACAGGCACTTTGATGGGTTCGCCGGTATCCACGGCTTCGGTGCCGCGCACCAGACCATCGGTGCTGTTCATTGCAATGCAGCGCACCACGTTATCGCCGGTGTGCTGTGCCACCTCGACCACCAGCTTTTCGCCGTGGTTGTCGATCTCGATGGCGTTGAGCAGCTCCGGCAGCTGGCCATCCTCAAACTGGATGTCCAGCACCGGGCCGATGACCTGGAGCACCTTGCCGATATGTTTTTCGGACATAGGCTACAACTCCTTATCTTGTTAAATCTCCGCGCCGGCCACGATCTCGGTGATCTCCTGCGTGATGGCGGCCTGACGGGCACGGTTATAATACAGGTTCAAATGGTCGATCATCTCACCGGCGTTCTTGGTGGCGGCGTCCATGGCGGTGCGGCGGGCGGCCAGCTCACTGGCCACGCTCTCGCACACGGCACCGTAGACGATACCGGCCACATACTCCGGGATGATCGCGCTGAATACTTCCTCGCTGCTGGGCTTGTACAAAATTTGGCTGCGGCGGGCTTCCGCCTTCTGCTGCTCGGTGGGCTCGATGGACAGCGGCAGCACCTCCATGGTGGTGGCCGTCTGGGTCATCATGGAGTCGAACCGGGTGTAGCAAATTTTCACCGCATCGTACTCGCCCTTGAGGTAGCCTTCGGTGATCTGGCGGGACAGCTGGAAGCATTCGCCCACCGAGATCTCCGCTGCCAGCAGCACTTCCTGCGTGAACAGCGGCACTTCGTGGTGGACGAAATACTCGGCCGAGCGCTTGCCGATGGGCAGCACCACCACTTCGCCTTCTTCGGCCCCGGCCTGCTTGAGCACGTTGGAATTGTATCCACCGGCAAGGCCGCGGTCGCCTGCAATGACGATGAGCAGGGTGCGCTTGATCTCGTCACGGCGCAGGTAGGGGTTGCGGGCGCGGGGGTCTGCTGCGGCGATCTTGGTCAACGTCTCATGCAGCGTTTCAAAGTAGGGTCGGCTGTGCTCGACCCGCTCTTTGGCGCGGCGCATTTTGGAGGAAGCCACCAGTTCCATTGCCTTGGTGATCTGCATGGTGCTCTCTACGCTTTTGATGCGCAGCTTGATGTCCTTCATGGAACCAGCCATGCGTTACGCCTCCTTCCTCAGTGTGCCTTGACGAAGCTGTCGGTATAGGCCGTGAGCACCTTTTTCAGCTGCTCCTCGGTGTCCTTATCCAGATTGCCGGTGGTGCGGATGGTCTCCATGACGGCGGCACCGGCCGCATCGTTGTCCAGATACTCATACAGGCCCTTCTCGTACTCGGCCACATCCGGCACCTTGACCTTGACAAGGTAATCGTGAATGGTGGCGTACAAGATGGCCACCTGCTTTTCCACAGCCACGGGGGCCGAACGGTTCTGCTTGAGCACTTCCACAATGCGCTCACCCTGAGCCAGGCGGGCCTTGGTGTCGGCGTCCAGATCGGAGCCGAACTGTGCAAAGCTCTGCAGCTCACGGTACTGGGAGTAGATCAGCTTCAGGGTACCGGCCACCTTCTTCATGGCCTTGATCTGGGCGTTGCCGCCGACGCGGGACACCGAGATGCCAGGGTTCACGGCCGGCATGACGCCGGAGTGGAACAGCTCGGTCTCGAGGAAGATCTGACCATCGGTGATGGAAATGACGTTCGTCGGGATGTAGGCGGAAACGTCGCCCGCCTGCGTCTCGATGATGGGCAGAGCCGTCAGGCTGCCGCCGCCCAGCTCGTTGGAGAGCTTTGCGGCGCGCTCCAGCAGACGGGAGTGCAGATAGAACACGTCGCCGGGGTAAGCCTCACGTCCCGGGGGACGGCGGATCAGCAGCGACAGGGCACGGTAAGCGACCGCGTGCTTGGACAGGTCGTCGTAGATGATCAGGACATGCTTGCCCTGATGCATGAAATATTCGCCCATGGCGCAGCCGGAGTACGGTGCGATATACTGCAGGGGCGACAGCTCGGAAGCGGTAGCGGACACCACGATGGTGTAGCTCATGGCACCGGCTTCGGTCAGGCTCTGCACAAGGTTTGCCACGGTGGAGCGCTTCTGGCCGATGGCAACGTAAATGCAGATGACGTCCTTGCCCTTCTGGTTGATGATGGTATCGGATGCGATGGTGGTCTTGCCGGTCTGGCGGTCACCGATGATCAGCTCACGCTGGCCGCGTCCGATGGGGATCATGGAGTCGATGGCCTTGATGCCGGTCTGCAGCGGTTCCTTGACCGGCTGGCGGTCGATGATGCCGGGCGCGCGGCTCTCAATGGCGCGGAACTCGGTGGTCTCGATGGGGCCTGCGCCGTCGATGGGCTGGCCCAGCGCGTTGACCACGCGGCCGATCATGGCATCGCCCACCGGCACGGACACGACCTTGCCGGTGCGCTTGACGGTGCTGCCTTCCTTGATGCCGGCGTCGGAGCCCAGCAGAACGATGGAGACGGTGTTCTCCTCCAGGTTCTGGGCCATGCCGTATTCGCCGTTATCAAACTGAAGCAGCTCACCTGCCATGCACTTTTCCAGACCACTGGCGCGGGCGATGCCGTCGCCCACCATGATGACCGTGCCGGTCTCGCTCTGCTCGATGGCATTTTCATAATGCTTGATCTGCGCACGGATGATCTTGGAGATTTCTTCAGGTTTCAGTTGCATCTTTGTTTGTTCACCACTCAATTCTTAAAAATCATTTCGGGTGGAAATTCGATTGGTTTTGATTCGCCCTCTCCGTCTGCTTCGCAGCCAGCTCTCCCAGTGGGGAGAGCCAAGTAAAGAGGGTTCAAAGCGTCACGGAAGCAATGTCCTTGCGCAGGGTGGCGAGGCGATTCTGCACCGTGCCGTCCAGCTCGGTGCCTTCGATGTCCAGCCGGATGCCGCCCAGCACTTTGGCATCGACCTTTGTTTTCAGGTCGATGGTCTTGCCGGTGAGCTTTTCCAGCTTTTCGTGCAGGCTCTTTTCCTGTGCTTCCGTCATAGCCACCGCCGTGGTGGCCGTTGCTTCCAGAATGCCGTGGGCTTCGTTGTAGCGCACACGGTAGGCCCGTGCGCAGCCGGGCAGCTCCCGCAGGGTGCCCTTCTCGCACAGGATCTTGAGAAAGTTCAGCACATAGAGGTGGACCTTGTCCCGCAGGGCTTCATCCAGCAGACCGCAGCGCTCCTTCTTGGGGATGCTGGGGGTGCTGAGCAGATGCAGGTAGTCCGGGTTTGCCTTCAGCAGTGCTGCCACTTCATCCAGCTCACCCAGAATGCGGGTCTCCAGTCCTTCCTCCGCAGCCAGGTCGTACAGGCTCCCGCCGTACATCCTTGCGATCTCGGTCATGATGCTTCACCCACATTTTTGATAAATTCGTCGATCAGGTCCTTGTGGTCCTTTTCGCTGATCTCGCGTTCCACCACCTTGGAGGCGATCTCCATGGCGATGCCGCCGATCTCGTCCTTGACCTCGTTCACGGCCTTCTTGCGCTCCTGCGCAATGTCGGCCTCCGCTTTCTGCTTGAGGGCAGCCGCCTGGGCCCGGGCCTCACCCAGCAGCTCCTCGCTGCGGGCGGTGGCGGTCTTCTGGGCCGCTGCCACGATCTGGTTGGCCTCAGGGCAGCAGCCTGGGCGCGGGCTTCGCCCACGATCTCCTCGCTGCGGGCAGTGGCCGTCTTCTGGGCATTGGCAACGATCTGGTTGGCCTCGGCGCGGGCATTCTGCAAATTCTGCTCATACTCCGCCTTCATGGCCTCGGCCTCGGTGCGCAGCTTCTGCGCATCGGCGATCTCGCTGTCCGCCTTGGCCTTGCGGTCTGCGATGACTTTTTTGATAGGATTCAACAGGAACTTTTTGAAGATCAGCATCTGGATCATCAGGTTGCAGATCTGGGCCAGAAAGGTCCAGCCGTCCAGCGTGATCAACGCCTGGTACAGTTCCATAAGCGTCTCCTTTCGTTCAGATTTTCAAAGGCTTGCGCTTACAGGTGCTTCATGAACAGGCCCGGTGCCAGGAAGATCAGCAGCAGGCCGGTGACGAAGCCGTAGATACCGGTGGTCTCAGACAGTGCAACACCCAGGATCAGGGTGCTGGTCACGTCGCTCTTGCACTCGGGCTGACGGCCGACGGCTTCACAGGCAGCTGCTGCTGCGTTGCCTTCGCCGATGCCGGGGCCGATACCTGCGATCAGTGCACAGCCTGCGCCGATGCCGCAGCCTGCCAGAGCGATACCACGAGCCAGATACTGGAAATCCGTAACCATAAGTTTTGTCCTCCTAAAAGATGTGTTTGTTTTGGGAGATGCCGGGGGGAGTTACTCCTCACCGGCAGCACGTTTGATGAAGATGGCGGTCAGGGTACAGAAGATGAACGCCTGGATGCAGCCGCCGAACCAGTCGAAATACAGGCCCGTAAAGGCCGGGATGCCGATCTGGAACAGCTGGATGTCGCCCAGAACGCCCGGCAGCCAGCCAAAGATGACATGGCTCAGACCGGCCAGCGCCCAGTACAGCAGTGTGGAGATGACCGTACCGGACAGGATGTTGCCAAAGTGACGGAACGCCATGCTGACGGGGGTCGAGATCTCCGACAGCACATTGATGGGTGCCATGATGAAGATGGGGTCCAAAAGGCCTTTCAGATAAGAAAGGATGCCGTTGGTCTTGATCTTGTAATACATGATCAGCACGAACACCACGATGGCCCAGGCCGCTTCGGTGTTGAGGTCCGCGGTGGGGCTCCACAGGCCGACGACACTGATCAGGTTGCACCCGATGCTGAGTGCGAAGATCGAGCCGATGAGCGGGATATACTGGTCGAAGTGGAAGCCCATGTTGTCGTGCACGAACTGGTCAAGCCGTGTCACGATGAACTCGGCTGCAGCCTGCCGCTTGGAGACATTCTCCAGCTTGAGGTCGTGCCCCAGCCAGATGGCAAAACCCGAAAGCAGCGCCATGACGATCCAGGTACTGACCAGGGTCTGGGTGATCTTGAAATCGCCCAGAAAGGGGATGTCGGTATGGATGGTATACAGGATCTTTGCGCCGTTCAGTTCCATTTGTTACGTTTCACCCCCTTCGTCACGGGGTTCGGCTTCCGGCTCCGGTGCAGGCTCGGCGTCGTCCTCCACAGAGACATCCACCGAAGGCCCGGCCGGGGCAAGAGGCTTGTACTTGCCGGTTATTTGCAGGTAATAGATCGTAACGCGCGGGAAAAGCAGCGGCAGTGCGCCGGCAAACGGCTGAAAGCACGGTGCCGCAATGGCAATGACGACCCAAAGCGCCTGCAGCAGCATGCGGATGTTATAGGATGCCTGCAGGGTCGCTTTGCGGCGCTTCTCATCCTGCTCGTCGATGACCTTCTGCACCACAAAGCAGATGCCGGCAAAATTGCCGATGGCCACGGCGGAGCCGATGAGGCTGCCAAGAATAACGGTTGAATCAAATTTTGCCCAGCCCACCAGATGCAGGGCGGCAAAGATCACCCACATCACTGCGGTGCAGATCGCCGTACCACACGCAATGCGCGTGAGCTCCTTTTTGGATTCCGGCTGCAATTTCATAAAAACGAACCTGATGCGAATTGAAACCGACGCGGTTGTTTTTTTCCTTTTTCGTGCGGTCCAGACGCTCCTTGCAAAAGACCCAGAAGTTCTGTGCACCGGCGGCAAGGCCCAGCAGCACCGCCGGAAGAAACAGCCATTCCGGCCAGCCCCAGTTGGTCACAGCCCACCAGCACCCGCCCAGGCACAGCACCAGCGGCAGCAGCATGTTCAGGCCCAGCTGGGTCAGCCAGACGATATCTTCCAGCGCCTTATACCAGCCCTTCAATGCACCGTTCCTCCCTTTGCTGTGTTCCCGGCAAGCATCGGAAACGGGGTCCTCTGCCTCGGATTTTCCATCGGTAAAATTTCTTATAGGGATAGTATAATTCAAACCGGTGGTTTTTTCAATCAATTTTCCACTGATTTCTAGTAAAATTTCATAGTTTGTTCATACTAACGCCATAATTGTCCACCCCATGTGGAGTTTGTGCGCCAGCGGGCGCATCAATACCAAAAATTTGATGGATTTGTTGTGCAGGGTGCAAAAAAGCCGCCCGGCTCATAACGAACCGGGCGGCTGAAAGTGCTTTGGGAATTATGGTTTACCAGAGGTTTGCGGTCTCGTTGTACAGGCCCTCGTAGCTCTTGGCGGAGACATCCCAACTGAAGTCACACTCCATGCAGTGGTGCACGAGGTTCTTCCAGTTCTCCTTGTCGTTGTAGGCATCCTGTGCGTTGCAGCAGGCCATGTACAGCTCGTGGGCATTGTAACCTGCAAAGGTAAAGCCGTTGCCCTCACCCATGGTGCTGTCGTGGATGGAGTCACGCAGGCCGCCGGTCTCACGCACGATGGGCGGCGTGCCGTAGCGGCAGGCCACCATCTGGGCCAGGCCGCAGGGCTCACTCTTGGACGGCATGATGAAGGCATCTGCACCTGCGTAAATCTCCTGCGAGAGGGCCGGCTCAAAGCCGATGTAGGTGCCCACACGGCCCGGGTGGCGGGCGCACAGGTCGGAGAAGAAGTTCTCGTACTGGCCCTCGCCGCTGCCCAGAATGACCAGCTCGATGCCACGGTCCACCAGACCGTCAGCAATGCTCTGCACGAGGTCAAAGCCCTTCATGCCCACCATGCGGCTGACCATGCCAAAGACGGGGCTGCCGTCCTTGTTCAGGCCGAACTTGTCCTGCAGGGCTTCCTTGCACTTGGCCTTACCGGTCTCAAAGGTATTGATATCGTAATTGAACGGAATGTTCTTATCAGTAGCCGGGTTATTGGCCTCCATATCGATGCCGTTCAGGATGCCGCACAGCTTGTACTGCTTCTCGCGCAGCAAAGCGTCCAGACCGTAGCTGAACCACGGGTCGAGGATCTCCTGTGCGTAGGTGGGGCTGACGGTGGTGATCTTGTCGGCGGTCTCGAAGGCACCCTTCATGAAGTTGGCGCAGCCATCGTACTCCACGATGTGCTGGTCGCGGCGGCCGATGCCGCAGGTGTCTTCCAGAATGTCGGTGCCGTACTTGCCCTGATAAGCGATGTTGTGGATGGTGAAGATGGTCTTGATGCGGTTGAACTTATCCAGGTGGCGGTAGTACAGGTTCAGGTACACGGGCACCAGAGCGGTCTGCCAGTCGTTGCAGTTGATGATGTCCGGGGTGAAGTCGATGTAGAACAGGGTCTCTAAAACGGCGCGGGAGAAGAAGGCGAAGCGCTCGCCGTCATCGTAGAAGCCGTAGAGGCCGCGGCGCTTGAAGTAATACTCGTTGTCGAGGAAGTAGTAGGTCACGCCGTCCACCTCGGCCTTGAACAGGCCGCAGTACTGGCTGCGCCAGCCCACGGGGACGGAATAGTTGGTGACGTACTCCAGCATTTCACGGTGCTTCAGGTCGCCGTACAGGGGCATGATGACGCGGGCATCCACGCCGTCCTTGACCAGTGCCTTGGGCAGTGCGCCCGCAACGTCGGCCAGACCGCCGGACTTTGCAAAGGGATTGGCTTCCGAAGCAGCATACAGGATTCTCATAGGATCGCTCCTTCCATGAATTGATCGTGTCTCGCGCTCCCCACCGCTGCTGCCAGCGGCACGAGAAAAAGAGCGGGCGGGGGCACAAACGCCCCCGCCCCTCTTATGAGGGGCCACCGGGGAGGAAGCCGCCCCTATTGGATAACAACGATCAGACGGTGTGGTTCTTCTGGACGTAGACCGGGAAGCTCTCGGTGCCGGACAGCTTCTTGCCGGCGGTGATCTTCACGTTCTTGTCGGTGACCACGCAGTCCAGTGCTGCGTCGGGCTCAATGACAGTGTCCTGCATGAGCACGCAGTTCTTGACCACAGCGCCCTTCTTGATCTTGACGCCGCGGAACAGCACGCAGTTCTCCACAGTGCCCTCGATCATGCAGCCGTCGGCCACGATGGAATCGGTGACCTTGGAGCCGGTGACATAACGGGTGGGGTTATCGTCGCGGATCTTGGTGTAGACGGGGCTGTTCTTCGGGAACAGCTTCTCCAGGTTCTCGTCATCGGTGAGCTTGAGGTTCTCATCGAAGTAGCTTTTCATGTCGCAGACATGGGCCACATAGCCGGTGTACTCCAGCGCATGGATGTTCAGGATGTTGACGTTGTGGGCCAGGATGTCGCGCTCGAAGTAGATCAGGCCGCGGGCGGTGGCGTCCTTGACCAGCTTGATCAGGGTCTCGCGCTCCAGCACGTAGATGTTCAGGTCCAGGTTCTGCACGCCGGGGCGGTAATCGTTGAACAGCAGCTCGGTCACGCGGCCGTCGGCATCGACGGTCAGGGTGTAGTTGTCGTTCTTGCGGCCCTCGGGGATCTCGGTCTTCTGGTAAGCGATGGTCACGTCTGCACCGCTTGCCTGATGGGCAGCCAGCAGGGCGTTGAAGTCGTAGTTCAGGGCGATGTTGGCATCGCTCATGACCACATACTTCTCCTTCTGGTTCTCCAGGAAGTTCAGGATGGAGCCCAGTGCTTCCACACGGCCGGAATAGATGCGCACGCCTTTTTCTGCAAAAGGAGGCACGATGTTCAGGCCGCCGTGACGGCGGGCCATATCCCACTCACGGCCGGTGCCCAGATGATCCATCAAGGAGTGGTAGTTCTTGCGCACCACGATGGAAACATTGGAGATGCCGCAGTTTGCCATGCTGGACAGAACGAAGTCCACCATGCGGTAACGGCCTGCAAAGGGGATCGAAGCCATTGCGCGCTCGGTCACCAGCTCGGGAACGGTATTATCATAACTGTTGGGGAAAATAATACCCAACGCATTGGTGTTCTGGCTCAGCATACTTCCATACCCTCCTTGACGGATTCAAACACTTTGGCGCCTTCCTTGACGATGGCACCTGCGCCCACGGTCAGGCCAGTACCCACATGGGCAATGGCACCCTCGCCGCCGATCTTGGCACCTGCACCGACCACAACATCCTCCGCCAGGATGCAGCGCTTGACGACCGCGCCTGCCTTGACGACGACGCCGTCCATCAGCACGGCATCCTCAACGGTAGCGCCTTCTTCCACAACAACGCCTGCGCTCAGCACCGAGTGATGCACGTTGCCGTAGATCTTGCAGCCTTCCGTGACGAGAGAGTCCTGCACGACGGCACGGGGGCCGATCTTCTGCGGGGGCAGAACGGGGTTGCGGCTGTAGATCTTCCACTTCTTGTCGAAGATATCAATGCCGGAGTTCTCGGGGTCCAGCACTTCCATGTTGGCTTCCCACAGGCTGTCGATGGTGCCCACGTCACGCCAGTAGCCGGCAAAGCGGTAGGCGTACATCTTGCGGCCGTCGCGCAGCAGCGCGGGGATGATGTTCATGCCGAAGTCGTTCTTGGAGTTGGGGTCCGCTTCGTCTTCTTCCAGGTACTTCTTCAGCACATCCCAGTTGAAGATATAGATGCCCATGGATGCCAGGTTGGACTTGGGCACCGGGGGCTTCTCCTGGAACTCGGTGATGCGGTCGTTCTCGTCGGCCACCATCAGGCCGAAGCGGGAAGCTTCCTTCCAATCCACTTCCATGACGGCCACAGAGAACTCTGCGCCCTTCTCCTTGTGGAAGCGCAGGAAGTCGGCGTAGTCCTGCTTGCAGATCTGGTCACCGGACAGGATGATGACATACTCGGGATCGTAGCTGTCGATGAAGCCGATGTTCTGGTAGATGGCGTTTGCCGTGCCCTTGTACCAGTCGGTGCCCTTTGCCTGCTCATACGGCGGCAGGGTGTGCACGCCGCCGTGCAGACGGTCCAGGTCCCAGGGCTGGCCGTTGCCGATGTACTCGTTCAGCTTCTGGGGCTGATACTGGGTCGCGATACCGACGGTGTCGATGTTGGAGTTCACGCAGTTGGACAGCGGGAAGTCCACGATGCGGTACTTACCGCCGAAGGACACTGCGGGTTTTGCCGTTTTCTGTGTCAGCGCGTACAAACGCGAGCCACGTCCACCGGCAAGGATCATTGCCACAATTTCTTTTGCCATAGCTTTATTCTCCCCTTTAACATTAACATTTCCGCGTTTTGATTTTTTGCGGAAATGAGCGTCAACATGTGCGGTTGCGGGTCGTCCGGGGTGCCGGAGTTACTCCTTCGGTTTGCGGGTGCGCTTTGCGGCTGCCTTTTCCGCCTTGGTCTCCGCCTCGGCCTTGGGCTTGCGGCCGCGCTTCTTCGGCGCTTCGGCTGCAGGTTCGGCCTCGGCTTTCGCCTTGCGGGTGGTCTTCTTCACCGGTTTTTCAGCAGCCGCTTCCGGTTCGGCCTTTGCCTTGCGGGTCGTCTTCTTCACGGCCTTTTCGGCTTCGGCTGCCTTGGCGGTCTTTTTGGCTGCGGTCTTTTTTCCCGCCTTATCGGTCTTGTCCGCTGCGGCCTTGCGGGTGCGCTTGGCGGGCACTTCAAAATACAGGGTGCTCATGGGCGGCAGGGTGATGGTGATGCTCTGCTCAAACCCGTGCATCGGCTTTTTGTGGGTGCGCACGGCCTTGTTGTGGACTGCGCCGGAACCGCCGAACTCTGCATCGTCGCTGTTCAGGATCTCCTTGTAGGAGCCTGCCACCGGTGCGCCAAGCGTGTAGCCCTCGCGCAGGACGGGGTTGAAGTTGCACACCACAAGGATCTGCTTGCCGGAAGCATCCTTGCGCAGGAAGGCGATGACGCTCTGCTGTGAGTCATCCGGCACGATCCACTGGAAGCCTTCCCAGCTGTAGTCCACCTGCCAGAAGGCGGGGTGCTCTTTGTAGAAGGCGTTGAGGGTCTTGACGTAATTCTTCAGCTCGGTGTGCTTGTCGTAGCCCAGCAGCATCCAGTCCAGCGGCTTTGCCTCGTTCCACTCGGCGAACTGGCCGAACTCCTGGCCCATGAACAGCAGCTTCTTGCCGGGGTGGGCCATCATGTAGCCGAAGAAGGTGCGCAGGTTGGCAAACTTGGCCTCGTACTCGCCGGGCATCTTGTTGATCAGGCTGCCCTTGCCGTGCACCACTTCGTCGTGGCTGATGGGCAGCACAAAGTTCTCGCTGAATGCATAGAAGAAGCTGAAGGTCACCTTGTTGTGGTTGCCCGCGCGGAACAGCGGGTCGGTCTTCATGTAGCTGAGCATGTCGTTCATCCAGCCCATGTTCCACTTGAAGTTGAAGCCCAGGCCGCCGTCCGAAGCGGGCTTTGTGACCATGGGCCACGCGGTGGATTCCTCCGCGATCATGTACTTGTGCGGGTGACGGCCCAGCACGGTGTTGTTCAGCTTGCGCAGGAAGGCGACGGCCTCCAGGTTTTCCTTGCCGCCATCCTTGTTGGGCTCCCATTCGCCCTGCTTGCGGTTATAGTCCAGATACAGCATGGAGGCCACAGCGTCCACGCGCAGGCCGTCGATGTGGTACTGCTCCAGCCAGTACAGCGCGCTGGAGATCAGGAAGCTCTGCACCTCGCTGCGGCCGAAGTCGAACACCATAGTGCCCCACTCCTTGTGCTCGCCGCGCTTGGGGTTCGGGTCCTCATAGCAGGGCTCACCGTCGAAGTTGTACAGACCGAACTGGTCCTTCGGGAAGTGGGCGGGCACCCAGTCCATGATGACGCCGATGCCGGCGGCATGCAGCTTATCCACAAAGGCCATCAGGTCCTTCGGGGTGCCGTAGCGGCTGGTGGGTGCAAAATAGCCGGTGACCTGGTAGCCCCAGCTGCCGTCGAAGGGATATTCCATCACCGGCAGCAGCTCCACGTGGGTGTAGCCCATATCCTTGATGTACGGGATGAGCTCATCCGCCAGCTCCGAATAGTTGTAGGGCACATTGCCCTCCTTCATCTTCCAGCTGCCGACGTGCATCTCGTAGATATTCATGGGGCCGTTGATCACGTCCGCCTTTTTCTGGGCTGCCTGCCAGGCATCGTCGTGCCAGGCAAAGCCCGAGATATCATAGACCTTGCTGCCGTTGGACGGGCGGGTCTCTGCGTGGAACGCATAGGGGTCGGCCTTGTAGACCAGGTCGCCCGCGCGGGTGGTCACGCAGTATTTATAAACGTCATATTCCTTCATGCCGGGGATGAACAATTCCCACACGGAATCGCCATCCACCTTGCGCATCGGGTGGCTGCCCGGCTTCCAGCTGTTGAAGTCGCCCACCACGCTGATGGCCACAGCGTGCGGAGCCCACACCCGGAACACGACACCGGCCTCGCCCGCGCGCGTTTCCATGTGCGCACCGAAGTAACGATACGCTTCACAGTTATTGCCCTGCTTGAACAGATACACCGGCAGGTCCGATGCATCGCTCTGGATCTTTTCTTCAGTCGGTTTCATAGACTGCTCCTCCCCGTACAGGTGCAAACCGCGCACCTGTAGCTTTTTACCCTTTTATATTAAAGAATT
>ERZ1106930.277-NODE-277-length-13915-cov-685.980159_pt1 | contig 13915 bp, 6 predicted proteins | sample MGYA00403663_ERZ1106930 | MGnify/ENA primary metagenome ERZ1106930 (study PRJEB35170, sample SAMEA104062438) | human gut metagenome | biome: human gut; feature: human-associated habitat; material: faeces | place: Denmark | collected 2012-06-26 ... | reverse complement strand
AAATTCTGCGCAAGCCATAACATTCAACTGATCCGCGAATACGTCGATGAAGCGCAAACGGGAACAAATGCAAACCGAAAACAATTCCAACAAATGATTCAGGACGCCGCCGCAAGGGAATTTAAACTCGTCATTGTCCACCGCATGGACAGATGGGCACGAAACGTAGATGATGCTCGACACTATAAAAAAGTGCTTGCTCGCTACGGAATAAAAATGGTCAGCGCCTTGGAAGAATTCGACGAAACTCCGGAAGGTGAGTTCTTTGAACTCGTATCAATGGGTATGGCGGAACTCTACTCCAAAAAGCTGGCAAGAGAAGCCGCCGCAGGAAAAATAGCCAACGCAAAACTCGGCAAGGCACACGGCGGAACGCCCTTGCTCGGCTATACGGTCAGAAACAAACGGTACGTTATTGAAGAAAAGGAAGCGGAGGCTGTAAAAATCATTTTCACGATGGCGGCTGACGGATATGGATATACACAAATTCGCGATTTCTTGAATGCACACGGCTACCGTCACGCAGACGGCAGACTGTTTTCAGCGCATTTTTATGATATTCTTCGCAATAAAAAATATATCGGAGAATATATCTATAACCGCGCATCGGCAAAAGATGAATTCGGACAGAGAAACAATCACCGCAATAAACCAGCAAAGGATATCATTCGAGTTCCCGATGCCATCCCACAACTCATTGACGAAAAAACTTTTTACAAAGTACAAAGCATTCTCGACGCACGAAAACGCTGTGTTGCTTCTCCTCTTGTAAAACCCAATCGCAAATATTTGCTTTCAGGCTTACCTCGCTGTAAGGAATGCGGACGCTCTGTGTGCGGTGCAACTGCTTATACTAAGGGATTACGGTATCGTATATATCGTTGCGGGGCAAAAGGAAAATCTTGCCCTACAAGAGTAATCAATGCAGATTATCTCGAAGAGTACGAGCAATCCCTCTTATGTGATTGTTTGCTCCTGCCCGAAAATTCAGATAAATTGGTACGTTTAACACAATCCGCCTATATAACGGCATTGGATAATTTACATAAAAAACAACACGAACTGAACACAGAAATACAGGAAGCGGAAAAGATCATACAGGAATATAGCGCACAAATGGCAAAAGACGATTCAAAACATATCCTTGAATACCTCGCGGAAGGAATTGAAGAACTCACCGCACAAATACGAGAACTCAAATACGCGTTTAAAAATATAAGTGAAGAAATTCTGCGTTTTCCAGACTTTAAACCCGCTCTTATTCGCAGAAATGCAAAACATTACGCGGCGCTTTTAGAGAAAAAGGAGTTCAAAACTTCGCAACAAACATTCAATTCGATGATAAGAGTAATACACATTGACAACGAAACGGTGGAAACCACACTGAAACTGAATACATTGCTCGATTCATACCAACCCATTTATGCAACAATCATTGAAGACCGAGATAATATTGCACGTCCTGAAAACCATTTCAAACGCGCACTCGTATTCTCTACCCTTACCGTTCGTCTTTAAAAACGGAGGACGCACTGCGTCGGATTTACTGCACCGTTTACGTAAGTCCGTCCAAATATAAAAACACAATTACACCAATTGTTGTATAATTTGGCGGACGCGAGTTCAATCCTAAAGAGCCTTAAGCATTTGAGAAAGTCCCTTAAACAAAAGGAAAAAGAGCAATTTCAGCGCAAAAGCGGGCGTTATCCATAGGCTTTTAACCTTTGGAAGCGTACTGGCTTTGGCTCCCCTCATCTCCACCAACAAAAAGGGAGTCCTAAAACGGGGCTCCTTTTTTTTGTGGTGAGACAGACGAGAACTACGCGCGCCGAAAATAGGACAGACAGAAAGAAAGAGAAACTATCCGTGCGTCGTTCGTGCGAGGGCAACGCCCGACGCCTTGCCGAGGGGGTCCCCTTCGGGGTTTCGGCAATCCCTGGTCATCTCCACCAACCTTAAACCTAAATTGAACATCTCAGAAAGGGTGTTTGATTTAGGTTTTTTCTTTTTGTACGCAGCAGAACACGATTGCATTTAAGGCTCAAAAAAAGCTTTGTAAGACTTGCAAAGTTTTATTGCAAGCGCGACGAAAACAGAAACAGGAAAAATCCGAAAAAAAAGATAGAGCGGCGAAGAGAGTGATCGCCAAGCGGTTCAGCAGCGAGCGTCCCCGCCGCCGCGTTTTTCGTTTCGGTTTCCGTTGTTTCTTTGTTATGGGTGGTGTGCTTGTCTGCGGCGGGCGTAGCCCGTCGCACTTGTATCAAGACAAGCACACTCCCCATCCTCACACCTAAGAAAAATCCGTACTTTTTCCTTACTTTTCCGTATAAATTTTGCGTGTTTATTTTCGCGATAATACCATTTTCAGTAATCGCAATTATAAAATATTTGTAAAAGTTCTTCTAAATCTTTCATTGCGATGTCGAGATGTTCAACCGTCACGGTTTTTTCTTTTTGCGGTCTGCTTTTGTATAAGTCACATTTATCGTCTTTATAGACTCCTTTTTGTTGCTCTTCGCAGAACCCTGCTTTATGTTTATCAAAATAATAGCCGCATTTAACATAAAACGCTGTATAATAGCGGCAATTTTTGCAAGTATGTATATTTTGCTTGTCCATTATAAATTTTTTCTCTCCTCCTGTTCTTCCTGAATAATCTGACGTATCGCAGATAGATCCCTCAGCATTTCATATAATGCTCTTGAAATCGCTCTCTTACGGAAATAGAACCGACGGCTATTTGATTTCCAACATTCACAGGTATCACCGTTGTTTACTAATTTGTCGTGTTGTTTGCAAAAGCCTTGTTTTGCACGCTCAAAACGATGCAATTTTTTTGTATAATAGCCTTCGTAATGTCCGCAGTATACACATTTTAAACTTTTCTTTGCGGGTTCTTCTTCCATTTTTTTATCTCCTTTTAACGATATACACGTAGGTTTGTGCATATTCTTATTATATACGTAGGAATGTGCAAAAATCAAGTATTTTTTGCATATTCCTACTATAATAATTTTAGGTGATGTTATGGAAGAACAAATAAAAATCGGTGAAAGAATTAACGAATTACTGTTAATGAAAAATATTGATAACAAAACTTTTGCAAGTGCAATCGGGGTAAATATCAGTACTGTAAGCAGATGGAAGAGTAATTCCAAATATATGCGGCTTAATCAAATTATAAAAATAGTAGAATATTTTAATTGTTCTATTGAGTTTCTTGTCGGTCGCACAGATAAAATATTGGATTTTCAACCGACGGAATGCCCGCCGTTTTATTTGCATTTGACAAACCTGCTTAAAATCAAAGGTATATCGCGAAACAAAATCAACAAAGAAACACGCATTAAATCATCACATTTTGTAGATTGGAAGAACGGAGCAGCCCCTCATATTTTGTCGCTAATTGAACTTGCTGATTATCTTGGCATCACTTTAGATATTTTAGTAGGGCGCGAAAAACTATAAATTCAATTTACGTTATAGGCCTCACCAAGTCAAAAAAATCCGAACCTTTTGGTTTCAACCGATCGGTTCGGATTTTTCGTTTATCGGAAACAAAATAACAGGGCTTGCGGATCTTCCGCAAGCCCCGAAATGCTATTCTTCTTCGTACATGCCTATTAAATCAAGCAAAGATTCGTATGCCGACATACGCTGTGCTTCCTTTTTAGAGCTTGAATAGTTATAGAATGACCTACCGTTTTCTTCGACAAGGCATTCGCAACGCCAAACCGCACACCCATTATCGTCATACCCTTGTTTGAATGTATAGATAGGTTTTGAAATCAACTTTTTTTGGTACAGTTCGTTAAGTTGCCTTATAGATTGGTTTTCATCGGGATCGCCGACGGCTTCCAAAATCGGATCGATAACATCTCCCTGCATTTCAAGCCACCTGTAAAAGCATTCGGCACATTTTTCCCGTGCTTCCGCATTATTCATTCCGTACCCGTAAAAATATTCCCGTTCAAAAATCAATTGGCATTTATGAAACCCTTTGCCGTTTTCATGGACCCCCGCATACGGTTCACCGACAGGTGTTTCGACAGCATTCAAATATCGATAATGCGGCAATTGCCCCCTATTTATCTGAAACCATTCCTGTACCATTCCCACATAATTCTGATTGTTTTCCAGATCGGTCTCAAAATATGATTTGAAATCGATCATAGACTCAACAACATGAGTTATCGTGTCCATATCCCAGTCGCAATCCAGAGCAACGGCCCCGACTATCGCTTCAAACAAATCTTCCTTAACGGATATGCTGTCTTGCCGGTTTTGCTTTGTATCTCCTTGGCCCATGATCAGATATTTTTGAAAACCGAGCGAATCCATCGCCTTTGACAGGGCTTGTTTTTTTACCAGGTCTTGTTTGATATCGGTGAATTTGCCTTCGCCGTATCTCGTTTGAAAGTGTTTCGGATTGCGGAGCTTAAACTCCGACCATTCTTTATCTTCCGTAATAATACCAAATTGCTCCATCATGATACGAACAACCGCAAAGTCCAATGCCTTATCTCCGATAAATTCCAGAACTTCGTTGTTTTGTCCGCCATGTTCTTCGGAATATGATTTTCTGATAAAGGCCTGTTGCAACAGATCCTTATTATTAAATTCATACCCGATAGTTTTCTCAACTTTGCTCAAATCCGACATAAAAAACCTCCAAGGTCAAAAATTTACTTGGAGAACAAAAAAGGCCTGCTGAGGGCAGTATACTCCCCTTTATGCAGGTCTGATAAGTCAAAATAACAATTATAAATCAACCCGACTTACTGCCTTCCTTGACCCGCCCGAAAAAACTTTGGGAAATGCAGTTAGTATCGCTGATTTATATTTGGTATTTTAATCGATCGGCCTGTCTCCAAATATACTGGCATTCTAACACATAAAAACTGAAAAAGCAAGTGTAAAATAAATTTTTTAAGACTGCGAAGTCTTGCGGAATTTTTGCAAGACCTCGCAGTCTTTCCTGTAAACTTTTTGTACTGCTTTTTATCCCTTTCAAACACCCGTCTTTCCCCTTTCTTGGTGAAAAGGCGGAACGTTAATCGGCAAGGATCTCCAAAACACCTGCCGAAACAAGGATTTCATAATTTTTGGTAACGTCTTTGCCTCGGGAATTACAGACAGAGACTTCCGAAACTTTATTGAGAACTTTTCCGATGTCCGTAATGCTGCCGTTTGTCTTTACGGAAAGCTCCTCCCCATCCGCCAAAGTACCGCTCGAAATCCAATAACCGCCGTTTGTAAGCGGCGTTCCGTCATATATTTTTGTTTCAGACATCGTACGGATCGTGATCTTGCGGCGGCTGACCATCAATGAATTTTCCATTTCGTAATGGATGACAAATTCGTCCGTCCTGTCCCGCCCGCTTTGGTCGGTAATGGTATACGGCAATGACTCCATGACTGACGCGTCCAGAACGCCAGCATCCACCAGACTGATACCGTCCAGCGACAAATCCAGTTGAAATCCCGACGGCAAACCGCTGACGGTATACTCGTCAGACCCGTACGCCAACGGCGTCCCGTCATAATATTTCTGCAAACTGTATGGCTGAACCGTGATCACCATTTCACTGACGACCCTCAGTTTTCCCGAACTGTAACGGAAATGTATCCCTGTTTCACGGCTCCCGTCCGGCGCATACAATTCAAATTTCACAATTTGACTGAAGGAAGTTCCGATCTCCGTCCGGCTGCCGCTGAACTGCGCCGTATATGTATAGCCGTCCTGCAAAAGTTCACGGAAATAATACGCGTTTTCACCCGCACACCCGACAACGGTCTCCGGGTACAGCGGGCTTCCGTCGTATTGTTTGATCTCATCCGCAGGACAGATCCATATCTCGCCCGGTTTTCCTTCGACCCCCGAACCGCCTCCGAACACAGGTCCTGCGCCCGTAACTTCTACCTGCACCCATCCGAATCCGTCGATGTAAACCTCTGCCCACGCATGCGCATTATTGCCGGTGATCTCCGTCCATGTACCTGCCGCCGTTTCTCCCGCATACCCGATCGTATAGCGCGCCGGGATCCCCAGGGTTCGGTACAACATTACTGCCGCACTCGCAAAATGCTGGCAGATCCCCTCTCTGTAATCCCGCAAAAAGCTGACCACCACGTCGCTTTCCCGATTCAGCATAGCGTTGAATTTAAGATTGTAAGTTGCTGCATTTTGGATGTAATCCGCCACTTTCCCTATGATATCGGGGTCGTTTCTGTCAAAGCCTTGCTCTGCGATCACGGTATTCAGATAAGCCCGCGTAGATCCAGGCACAAAAGTATAATTCTGCCGCACAAATGCCCTGTACGCCATTTCTTCCGCCGCATACGCTCCGCTGTTTGCCGCCAGCTTGCCGTCCGAGACATAATCATAAACATAGTACTGCAAACGGATGCTCTCGCTGACATCTCCCTGATACAGCACATCGCTCATCTGGATTTCATAATCGTATTCCCCGCCTGCCAGATAATACGGAAGCACATAATCGCCGCCCAAAAATTCGATCTCAATGTCGGAAGCTCTTCCGCCCGTCTTCTGCAATGCCATGCCCGGCAGATAGTTCATACTGTAGGTATTTTCCAGCCAAGCGCCGTAGCTTTCCGCCTGCTGCCAATCCCTGCCCGTATAATCTCCGAAACTCATCAGCCGCAAATATACCATGCCGCCCGCTTGGGAATTTACCTTCAGAGCGACCGTCGCCATAGCGCCCCCGCCGATTTCACTGCTCCCTTGGCCGCCTCCGCCGCCTTGGCCCGAGCCGCCGCCGAACTGTCCGCTCGTATCCAGATTTCCGCCCTGTCCTTCATAATCCGACCAGGTTATTTCCAGCAATCCGTTGATATAGCTGATCGTATAATTATTCGTCGTTTCCGTGCCGTCCTGCCGATAGATCTCCACTTCCTGCACATTTTGTTTCATCCCGATATCCATGATATACGTGCTTTTTGCCGTATGCGTATACTCGCCTTCCGCCAGCGGATACCTGCTGATCTCCGAAATTTCATGACCTTTGTCGCTGTGCACTCTTCCGTCGAACGGCCAGGAATGACTGTTCGTTTCGATCACGATCGGGCGGGGATTCACTTTCAATGTGCCGAACTGATACGATACCCGCACCACGGCCGTAACATCTGCCCCTGCAAAACTTATTACCTTATACGAAATACTGTTTTCCGACTCACCGACATCGGTCAGCACTCCGACACACGAAACCTCGACGGTATAACTATCGGGCAGCGTATTTTTCAAAGTATACTCCGCATTGGTAAGAGGCGTACCGTCATATGTCTTTTCCGCACTGCCCGTTATGATCTCCAACTGCCCTTCCGGTATCTGCACGGTAAGGATCCCGCAGCTTTCTCGGATCTCATAATTAAAAGTAACGTCGCGCCCGTTTTCCAAAATGCGCACTCTCTCGATCGTATTTTCACTCTGTCCGATCTCCGTCTGCGAACCGGAATACAAAATATCCGCCTTTTGTCCGTTCACCAAAGCAGAAGACAAACCGTATTCGGGAATAATTTCACATGCGTGCTTTGTCAAAGGCGTACCGTCATACATTTTTTCGGCGGAGGCTGTTGCCACGCTTATGGGTCGGGGCAACACTTCGATGACGCCCTCCGCACAGGAAATCGAATAATTGAATGTTATATTCCGACCGTTTTCAAAAATGCGGACGGAATCCTCCACTATGACATTCGCAACCTTGCCGACATCCGTTCTGGATCCCTCCGTTTTCAACGCATAGGTTTGCCAGAACAGCAAACCCTCCTCGCCGCTCTCTCTTTGAGCCGTTGCACTCACCAGATACACCGGGGTGCCGCTATAATAGACCGACTCGCTGGCTGCCGTAAACAGGACAGAGCGCGGCGTAACAACAAGGTCTCCCTTCACAACCGTTACCGAATAATCAAACGTTTTGTCAGCGCCGTCGGAGTTATAAATAATAATTTTTTGCAATCCGCATTGACTTGTACCGACGTCCGTCTGCGATCCGCTCGATTCATAGTACAGGGAATGTCCTCCGACAATGGCAGGCGTATACTCCGACGAAACCGTAACGTTTTCCGAAACGAGCGGCGTACCGTCATACACTTTTTCCCTGCTCTCCACCTGCAATACGATCGGGCGAGGCGTAACTTCCAAAACGCCCGGATTCTGGCTGATCTCGTAATCGCCGCTGATATCCGCGCCGTCGGCATCATATACGCTGAATTGAAGTTTGTTTTCCACTGTCCCGACATCTTTTGCAACAGAAAGCGGAACCGTACGGATAACATGCCCCTCTATCAATGAGTAAGGGCTTTCCTTTGATACGGCAAATTCATTCATAAAATGCGTCTGACCGTCGTAAACCCAGACACCCGAAGCAATATCCGCCGTAACAGGGCGGCGCAGAACGCGCAGCGTCCCTGTTTTTACCGATATCGAATAATTGAATGTTACATCTCTTTCGCCGTCCGCGATCTTTACGTCCGCAACGGTGTTAAAAGATTCTCCCGCATGCGTACGCTCCCCCACGATTTCCACGGATATGGTCTGACCTTCGACAAGCGCAGGCCCGTAATCACAATACACCGCAAAATCGCCGCAAAGAAGCGCCGCAGCGTCATACACTTTTTCCGCACTGCCCGATTCCACCAAAATCGGGCGCGGCACCACCGTAAGCGTACCTGTCGCATACGTTAACGCATAATTTTTCGTAACGTCCTTTTCACCTTCGCGCACATAAAAACTCTGCACGGAATTTTCCGAACTGCCCACATCCGTCTGCGATCCCGCATTGACGGCAATTCCCGTATGTCCTTGCACGAACGCGGGCCCGTACTCACAGCTCAACGTAAACGCATCGGAAGAAAGCGGTGTGCCGTCGTACATCTTTTCTGCGCTGCCTGCCGTTACAGTGATCGGTCGGGGCAGTATTTCCAGATCGCCCCACACATAGGAAAGACTGTAATTTTCCGTAACATCCCTGCCGCTCGCATCGCAGATACGCACCTGCACTATATTTTCTGCATTTCCCGCTTCCGTTACCAGCGTTGCGCAAATCGTTTTTGCCGTATCACCCTGTACAAGGGAATACCTGCTGTCGGGTGAAACGCTTATGCCGCCTTCAGAATGCGCCTTTCCGTCATAGATCCAGCTGTTGTCCGCCGAGCGCAAAAGGACGGGCCGTTTTAGGATCTCCAATGTCCCGTACGTATAAGAAATGTCGTAATTTTGCGTAACGTCCTTCTGATTTTCGTCCGAAATACAGATCGTCGTTTTATTTTCAGTGATCCCTGCATACCGCACGGTATACGGAACCGAAACCGATACCGTATGCCCTTGCAGGAGTCCTTCCGTTTCGCTTGCGGCCGCTACAATGAATTGATTGTCGGTATGTTCCAGCCCGTCATACATCCATGTACCGCTGCCCGTCGTAACGGACACGGGACGCGCTTCTATATGTAAAATGCCCGCATCATAAAACACGGAATAATTATCCGTTACCTCACGTTCTTTGTCCCAAACGGCAAAGCGTATCAGATTCTGCGTATCACCCGCGTTCTCCGCCGCGCAAAGCTCTGCGATTTCGATCGTATGTCCTTCCAAAAGTCCGCTTCCGTCCTTCGCGTCCTGCACGCGGTACTCCCCGCACACAAGCGGCTCACCGTCATACAATTTTTCCGCATCGCCCGTCTCGATGTACAGCGGACGTTTTTCCACCGTCAGCTTTCCCGGAATGATCTCGATCGCATAATTATCCGTTACATCCAGTCCGCTGTCTTCCCTGACGACACAAAGCTTCGGGATGTTCTCCGTCTCACCGGCTTCCGTTCGCTGTGCGCTAAATGTTGCCACCAGCCTGTCGCCCTCTGCCAAAGGAGTTTCTTTGGACAACTCATACCCGTCAAACATCAGGGGCGTTCCGTCATAGACGCCGCTTTTGTTCTGAACCGCAACCGTGATCTTTCTCTGTTGAAAGCCGATTGTTGCCGACACAGGCTGAAGATCGTAGCAATCCGTTACATCGTTACCTTGCGAATCCTGTACCAGAACCGCTTCCCGCACGGGAATGACGGTCGTTTCCTGTGCCGACAGATCGCCGTAAATAAAACGGGAACAGGAAATCGTATCCGAATACGCGAGATCCGCCGAGACTTTCGGAGTATCTCCGTAGCCCACCGTTGCACCTTCCGCGCGCACTTTTGTTTCCTTCGGCAAAACGGAAAACGAATATTCTCTCCCGTAGCGCCAGATCCCGAAAGGGCCTTCCGCCTTGGCGCGCACTCGATATTCCCCGACGCGTACGGGAAAACCTTCCGACCAGTTTTCCGACCCGTTTCGCGCAAATTCGTAATGCACGTCAACAAAAATTGCGTCCGCTTTATAACTGATCGCTTCTCCGTAACACACCGTTTCGGGACAAGCGGCAACGTCATAGACCATTCCGCGGATCCCGACAAGGACAGAGATTGCCGCCGCTATGAATGCCAGTATCGCGATCCATAAAAATCGGTAACGCTTTATGAAATTGAGAACGGCCGCATATTTTTTTACTTTGCGGCGATATTCTTCGTACAGCAAACCTCTCTCCTTTTTATAGTAAAAGTAACATTGTATTGCACACAAAATTTTTTGTCGCGTATCAGGCCAAAACCTGCAAAATACCGCTGACAAGTATCAATTGATAGTTCCCCGTTACATCGTTGCCCGCCTCATCCGTGATGAGCACATCCGCAACAATATTTTCGCTCCAACCCGGCTGCGTCTGTGAACCTTCCACTCTGACCGCTATGGATTGACCGTCCGCCAACGCTTCCTCTTCGTTCTCGATCGTATACCCTGCATCCTGCAAAGGAGTTCCGTCAAAAAATTTCAGATTGCCGTTTGCAATGATCGTGATCGGGCGGGGAAGTATTTCCAACTCTCCGCATTCGCGGTTGACCTTATATACATCCGTAACGTCTTTCCCCGTCTCATCCACGATGCGTATGGTAAATGTGTTCAGAACCTTTCCCACATTCACACAGCTGCCCGTAGCGATAAGAGTTTCCACCCGATGTCCGTATAAGAGTTCGCCCACCGTTTCGCACGTGTTCTGCGTAAGCGGTATGCCGTCGTAAACTTTTGTTGCGCCCTGCGTCTTTATTGTGATCTCCTGCAGATATACCTGCAATTTCCCCGCCGCAAAACGTATGTTATAGGTATCCGTAACGTCTTTCCCCGTCGGGTCATACAGGCAAAAGGATCGGACAGATGTCAGAGTAATTCCCGCATCCCTCCGACTTCCCGTAACTTCCGCCGTATAATAAAATCCCCTTTGCGTGAGCTCGCTCAGCCCTTGCAGCTGCCCGGACGGATAAAAAGTGGTTACGCCGTCGTATTTCTTGTATTCCGTAACGGGGCGGATCACCAAATCAAAATAATTCTCCGCACCGCCGCCTTGCTGCCCTCCCGTTACTTCCACCCGGATCCATCCGACGCCGTCCAGATACACTTCCGCCCATGCGTGCGCCAGGTCTGCCGTAATATCCGTCCATTCATACGCCGACAACTCTGCAGCATAACCGATCGTATAGCGCGCAGGGATCCCCAACGCGCGGTACAACATGACCGCCGCACTTGCAAAATGCTGACAGATCCCCGACTTATATTGACTGAGAAAACTTACGACGATATCGGCCTGGCCGTCCAGCGATTTGTCATACGCAAGATCATACTCAGCCGCACCTCGGACATATTCCGCCACCAAACCGATCAGCGACTCCGTATCCCCTTCCAGATGCTGTTCCGCAATCACTGAATCGAGAAACTCGCGCGTGGATGCAGGCACCGATAAATAGTTCTGCCTCACATAGGCAGCGTATTGTTTTTCCTGCTGCGCATACGCACCCAAAGAAGCGGACAGCCATCCGTCTGAAAGAAAGTCATAGGAATAATAATACATTGCGTATTCAAAAGAAGTGTCTCCCGTATAAACGACGTCGTTCCCCTGCACCGCATAATTGAGCAAAGCGGCATCCAGATAATAGGGCAAAAGATAATCGTTGCTGTTGGGTCGGATCTTCATTTCCATACTTGTATATCCCGCATTTTTCAGCGCAATGCCCGTCAGGTAATTCATTCCGAAGCCGCCTGGCAATGTATTTTCATACGCCGCTGCCTGCTCCCAGCCTGCTCCGTTGTAATCGCCGAAGCTCATCAGGCGCAGATAAACTTTTCCGTCTTCTTCCGCATACACCTGTGCCGCGGGGATATCCGTGTTTTCCGCAACCATTCCGGAGCCTATATTTCCGCCCGCATTCAGATCGGCACCGTCACCTTTTCCGCTTTCCGTTCCGCCTGTTCCACCTGTTCCGCCTGTTCCTCCCGTTCCGCTGCCCCGTACGACAAGTGCCCCCTCCTGCAGCTTAATATCATAATTGAAGGTAAGATCCGTGCCGTTGTTCTGCAGCCGTACTTCCGAGATCGTGTTGGAGCTTTCCCCAACTTCCGTCCGTTCTCCCGATACAACCACTTGCAGTCTATGCCCTGCTACCGGCTGCGTCGCGGAAACGACTTCCCAATCGCCGCAAACCAAAGGCGTTCCGTCGTAATTTTTTGACGCACTGCCCGAACGGATCGTCAGAGTGCGGGGCGTTACCGTAAGCTCCCCTGTAAAAAAAGTAAAGGTATAGTTAGCCGTTACGTCTTTCTCTCCGTCTTTTATGACAATTTCCGAAACATAATTCTCGCTGATCCCCGCATCCGTCTGCGCGGCCGGCAGAACCACTCTTTCTATACTATGTCCTTCCAATAATCCCGTTTCGGATACGACCTTCCATTGCGGACAGGAAAGCGGCTCACCGTCATACATTTTTGTCGCCGAAGACGTAGACACCGATATTGGCCGCGGCTCGACGGTCAGTGTTCCGTAACGGTATTCGATCGAATAATTTCCGCTCACGTCCGCGCCGCCTGCGTCTTTCACCTGCAAGGAAAAAGTATTTTCGCTTGTACCCGCATCCGTACAGGTGCCCGTAAATACCGCCGATATCTGCTGCCCCGCCTGTAAATTTCCGGATACGAGTTCGAACTTCTCACAGGTATGCGCTTCTCCGTCGTAAACAAAACTTTCAGACGCAGAACTGACCACAAGTTTCGGTTTTCCGATATCCAACACTCCGCTCGCCGTCAGGATCAATAAAACGATCAGTACGGCCGCAAGGCCGAGCGCGAGCGAACTGAGCAGAAAAATCAGTTTTTTCCTCTTTTCCATGAGCACCTCCGCCGCTCTACACATTGCCCGCAAGGCGGCGAACCGCTTCCTTGCACTGCGGCATGTTTTCCTCTCCGAACAGCTCTTCCATGCGCAAACACAGCCTTTCCGCATTGTTCTTCAGATACACGGGATTCTGCATGCCCAGCTTGCGCATCACTTTCTTCGCCAAAATATCGTCCAGCGCTTCCAGTTCCTTCCCTCCGCAACTCACATACACCGCCACGTACTTTTCGATCTGCCGGCGAATGCGGTTCCCGAATGTTACGCGGAATTTCTCGCTCATGTATTCGTCCAATTCTTCTAACCTGCGCCTGTTCCGCTCCGTCAGCCCGTATTCTTTTTCCGCTTCCTCTGCAAGCCTCTGAAAGTCTTTGCTGCGGATATGCCGCTCCTTCGCTTCCCCTGCAATAAACTCTTCCGATTTCCGCTCCAGATCCAATACCATCGCTCGGTCATACACTTTATCCGATATCGCAAACGTGCTGTCGTCGTTGTTCGCCGTCCCGATAAACCACATATTCTCAGGCAACTGTATGTGCCCTTCTTCCAGCTGCTCCGGATCATCTTTCAGACTGTCGCTCACCACCGTCAGCTTCCGCTCTTCCGCCTTCGGCAGCTCCAGCAAAGACAAAAATTCCGCAAAATAATATTCC
>ERZ1106930.263-NODE-263-length-14871-cov-679.850094_pt1 | contig 14871 bp, 11 predicted proteins | sample MGYA00403663_ERZ1106930 | MGnify/ENA primary metagenome ERZ1106930 (study PRJEB35170, sample SAMEA104062438) | human gut metagenome | biome: human gut; feature: human-associated habitat; material: faeces | place: Denmark | collected 2012-06-26 ... | reverse complement strand
GGGGGATGCTGTCGTACAAGATGAGGCAAAAGCGAGGGAAATCGTAACGGTGATCGGCGGAAATGAAGGGCTTAGGAGCGATCATGCTGATCTGCATGGTTTCCGCAGAAAAAATATTGTGTAAGTTTAAAGAATTAGCACCTTGTCCGGATAAAAAGTTTCAGCTGTATTTGTTTCTTTTGCAATAAAAGTTGCTTTTTTGGTTGGTAAATTGAAACGGAGAGAGCCCGCAGAAGAAGCGCCTTTACAGTTTTTCGGGCAGATTAACGACAACACAGAACCATTTTTCCGAAAAGCGGAAAGAAGGGTTCGAATTTGTATGGTTTCTGTCCACCACGCGATACCCAGTCGAACTTTTTTGTGACGAGCAAAGAGTTTTGGCTGGGTATTTTTCTGTCCGAACTAAAATAACGTGCTTTTGCCCTTGAACCCATCATGAACCCTCCGAATTTGCTTTTTCGGGTGGCGATGGTACTCCCCAGTATAACGGAACTATCCGAACCCGAACAATCAGGACTTCCCGGTATAGCGGAACTATCCGAACCAAGCCAATAAGAAAGATCCCGAGGACTATTGTCCCCGGGATTTGTTTTGTCCGTGTAATTATAATAGATTGCGATCATGTCTTCTATCTCAGTCAGCTGCTTTTCAATCCATTTATGCGCGCCTGTTCGGGAAAATGCAATATTTGAACTACAATACCAAAAAACGCATAAAAAGAGCCGTTTTTCTGATATTGTCATCAAATTTCCCCCACAAAACATAGTACAGCGATCCTTTTAAAGATCGGTTGAAACAATAACTATGGCAGTAGTGCGGCTGTTCGTTTCCCTGCTCTCGGCTGGGCATTGGGGCTGCCTCGTTTCTATGCAGGACGACATCCGACGGCAGACCCGTGGCGCCGTGCACGGCGCCACGGGTTTCCGCTGTTTTTTCTGTCAGGCAAGGCTGGACGGCAATTATCGCGAAAATTCTGTCAATATGTTTGACGAATGCACAAATACTTTTTATAATATTTTTTATGAGGATCGTGTATTCTTGAAATATTTTGCGGACGTTCTTTCGGAGTGTGCGTTTGAGCAGGTGCGGTATTTCGGGCGTTCGCAGGGCGGATTTCCCGTTTTCGGCGGGGATGATACTTTGCGGGAGATCCGCGTGATCGTCAACGAAACGTCCGTTGCGGTCACCAGCCGGAAGGATAAGGATGGCGATCCCGCTTACACCCTTGTCAATATGGACAGAGATCTTCCCACCAAGGTCCGCCTGACCTTTGCGGGGAAGCTTGCTCCGCGCAACTGCGACGTGTGGACCGTTCCGGGGCAGGTGTATCTGGACAAAGAAAAAATGATCTGATGGAGGAAAACATGAATCACGCAAAGTGTTATATCAAGGGGTATCCGCGCCCGCAGTTTGTGCGGGCGGACTGGCTTTCGCTGGACGGCGAATGGCTGTTCGCGTTCGGCGAACAGGTCACGCAGAAGCAGGCGCTTTCGGGAGACCTTCCCGCAAAGATTAACGTGCCCTTCACGTATGAGACGAAAATGAGCGGGATCGGCGACGAAACGCCGCATTCCACCGTCTGGTATGCGCGCAAGCTGTGCAAGCGCGCGGGCAGGCGCAATCTTTTAAACATCGACGGGGCGGATTATCTCTGCACCGTCTATGTCAACGGAAAAAAGGCGGGCTCGCACGAAGGCGCTTACGCCCGTTTTTCCCTTGACATCACCGATCTTCTGCACGCGGGCGAAAATCTTCTCGTCATCCGCTGCGACGATGCGCTCTCGCCCTGCCGGATCCGCGGCAAACAGCGCTGGGCGCAGCACAATCACGGCTGCCATTACACGCAGATGACGGGCATCTGGAAGAGCGTCTGGATGGAATATGCGGACGAAACAAGGCTTTCGTATGTGCGCATCACGCCTTTCCCCTGCGAAGGGGAGGTCGAACTCACCTTTTCCGTCACCCGCCCTGAAGAGGACGTCTTTGTGGAATACAGCGCGCAGTTCGGCGGCAAAAAGGTGTGCGGCGGCAGCGTCTGCGCGGACGGCGCACAGCAGAAGATCCGCTTTTCCGTTGCGTCGGACAAAACGGTGGACGCCGTCAAAGTGTCTTATATGGACTGGGCGTTCATTTACGATCTGCAGTTCACGGTGCGCAAGGGGGAGAAGGTCACGGATACCGTCGGTTCCTATTTTGCCATGACCGATACCTATGTGCGCGGCGGGCAGATTTCCCACAGCATGGCGCCCAAATATTTAAAAATGGTGCTCGATCAGGGCTGGTGGAAGGATTCGGGCTTTACTCCGCCGAGTGAAGAGGCGATCATCGAGGACATCCGTCTGACCAAGGAAATGGGGTTCAATGCCGTCCGCAAGCACGAAAAAATCGAGGACGAACGTTATCTTTACTATGCAGACATCATGGGGCTGGGCGTCTGGTGCGAGCTTCCCTCTTCCTACTTTTTCACAGAGGAGAGCATCGCAAAGGCGGCGGCGCAGTGGCAGGAGATCCTGCAGCAGAACTACAACCATCCCTGTATTGCCGCATGGGTGTGCTTCAATGAAAGCTGGGGTGTGCGTGACCTGTTGGAGAATACCCGCACGCAGAATTTTGTTTCGGCGATGTATTGGCTGACAAAGGCGTACGATCCGCGCCGCCCCGTTATCGGAAACGACGGCTGGGAGCACACATTCACCGATCTTCTCACCATTCATCAGTACACGCAGGATGCGGAAAAGCTGTATTCGATGTTTTCGGACGCGCAGAAGATCGCGGACGGAGATGCGCGGACGGGCGTGCAGTTTGCGCTGGCAAAGGGCTGGAAATACGAAGGTCAGCCGATCCTCCTTTCCGAGTTTGGCGGAACGGCGTTCTGCGGTGATGCCACGGGCGAAGCGTGGGGGTACGGCAGCGGCGTAAAGGACGGAAAAGAATACCTTTCCCGCCTGCGCGCGCTGTTCACGGCGGCAAAGAAAATGCCCGTCATCGGCTATTGCTATACCCAGCTTACGGACATTCAGCAGGAAGTGAACGGGCTTTTGAAAGAGGACCGCACTCCCAAAGTTCCTTTGGAGGAGATCAGAAAGATCAACGAGATCGAGATCTGAAAAAACGGAAGAGTCACCCTCCCTACAGATTGCCCCGCCCCAAAGGCGCATGCAGACCGGGCGGACGAAAAAACGGGTACCGTATGCGAAAAAAATGCGCAAAAGTTCCACAAGTACACTCTCTCTTATCTTGTGCACAACGTGCGGGATTTTACGCAAATGTATAAACAGGATGCCTGTTCGCTTAAATTATTTTGCCTGGACGGCGTTCATGTTTTTCATGTACGGCTTACTTTTTCCGCGCGATGTTCGTGCGCGGGGCGAAGTCCGACGCCTTGCCGAGGGATCCCTTGGGATCTCGGCAAGATCCGTTTATCTCTATCATAAAAAAGGAAGTCCCGAAAAGGGGACTTCCTTTTTTTGTGGGGCGATCGAGAACCACGAGCACCGATCGGCAAGGGGAAAATAGGCAGGGCTGTATAAGTTCGTTTTTTCAGAAGGGGAAGGCGAAACTGTCTACAGGGCGTTTTTTGACAAAGACCTTTTATACTCTTTCGGGGTCATGCCGAGCTGTTTTTTGAAAAATATCGTAAAATAATGTATGCTCTTGAAGTTCAGTTGGTCGGCAATTTCCGTAAAGGTGGCGTCAGAGTTTTTTATTTTCTGTATTGCCAGCATGATCTTTTTGTCGTTGATGTATTGAATGACGGTCTTGTTTGTCGCCTTTTTGAATTCATGGCAAAGTGTCGCGCGGTTTGTTTTGAAAAGAAAAGCCAGCTCGTCAATGGTGATTTTTTCCAAGAAGTTCACGTCGAGGTAGCTGATGATTTCGTTTATAAGCAGCAGTTTTTCAGACGGAAGAGGGGGATTTTCGTATTGCAGATGTATCTCGTACTGTCTGATCAGGGAGATGAGAAAATATTCCAGCGTAAGTCTCAGCAGTTGTTCGCTTCCGAACAGCTGTTTTTTCTTTTTCCGCATATCATAGGTCGGTTTATTATAAGGCGGCAGAAATACGTTGCGGCCTTCTTTTACAACTTCTGCCAGCTTCTGGACCTCAGGTTCCTTCAATGTGACGGGATTATAAGAAAAATAATTGAGTTTTTTCGCGTCGCAGACAAAGCCGATGATGATGACGACAGGCGTTGTTTCAGGCGGGCAGTTGAGGGAATGTATGGTGTTTGCCCTGTGCAGGATCATCTGATTTTTGCAGAGCGTACCCGTGTAATCCTGCGATTCAATATTCAGTTTCCCGCTGCTGACAAAGACAAGCTCGCAAAAAGGGTGTTTGTCTTCTTTTGAAAAGAAATTCTTTTTGAATTCAAAAAAATGAACATTTGCAATTTTGGTTATATTCAGTTCGTTTTTCAGTGATTTCAGTTTAAATTCCATATTAAAATTATACTTGTTTATCAGACACTTGTCAATAAAAACATAAATTTATTTACGATAGTATAAAAAAGTTTAACGATATTGTAAAGACAAGAAGAAAAAGGAGTGATATAATTAGAAAAAAACAGCGAGGGACTTGATATGAACAGAATATGTATTCCCGATCAGGAATACCGTGAGAGAATAGCAAAAGCGGCAAAGCTTATAAGGGCAAAAGGGCTTGACGTAATGGTGGTCTGCTCTACGGAAAGCGATTATGCGAACGCGCGTTACTTTTCGGGTTTCTGGCCTTTGTTTGAAAGGGCAGGGGTGGCCATCTCGGCAAGCGGCGACGCCGCGCTGATGGTCGGGCCGGAATCGGCAATTTACGCAAAGGATTTTGCAAAGATCGATAAAATTTTCGTTTTGAAAGAATTCAGGGAATCGGCAGACCCGGAATATCCTGAGATCAAAGCGGCGAATTTCAGAGACGTTTTCAAATCCATAGGAGTTTCGTCGGAAAATATCAAAATCGGGCTGGGATCGTATGTGGAGTGCACGCTGCCGATCTATGAGGGTTTGAAAGATTCTTACCCGAAGGCGGAAATCGTAAAGTGCAACGACATTATGGTCGATCTTCGCAAGATCAAAAGCGCCAACGAGCTCGCGTGCATCAAAGAGGGATTCAGGATCATTGAACTCGCCACGGACGAAGTGATCAGGAAATTGAGGCCCGGGGTGACCGAGCTTGAAATGGTGGGCGTAGCGGAAAAAGTGATCTATGAAAACGGGGCGGAATACGAGGGGCTTCCCATGTACGTGTTCAGCGAAGAATCCACCCGCCACGCGATCAGCCGATCGAGCTACCGCACCATCAAGAAGGGTGACATCGTACAGCTGAATCTCTCGGCGAAAATTGACGGATACTCTCCTTCGATCGGGTTGCCCGTGATCATGGGGAAACTGGAAGGAAAGCGTCGGGAACTCGTGGAGTTTTGCAAAAAAGCGCACGATTGGACGTGTGAAAAGATCAAAGCGGGAGTGGTTGCTTCCGACATTGCAAAGGCATTTTACAAGCTGTACCTTGATAACGGATATGCAAAAAATTACGTATACGGGCCCTGCCACGGCACGGGCATGATCGAGGTAGAGGCGCCGTGGATGGAAACGACGAGCGATTACCGGCTGGAAGAAAACATGACTTTCCAGGTGGATACATTTATTTCCGGCGATACATTCGGCTGCCGCTGGGAAAAAGGTGTCGCCGTGAAAAAGGACGGGTACGAATCTTATACGGACTATCTGAAAAAAGGGATCATCGAGTTGGAGTTTTGACGATGGAAGCGTTGGGCAAGAAAAACTGGATCATTCCCGATTGCGAATTGCCAAAAGAGGGAGACGGGGTCTTAAAAGGGCACGAATCGGTGATCATCGTCAACGACAATGACAGGGACGTCAACGTCAAAGTGACACTGTATTTTACAGATCAGCCTTGTTACGAAGGGATAACCTGGAAGGTGCGGGCAAAGAGCGTGCGGTGTTTCAGGATGAACGAACCGTCGGATATGTGCGGCTACGTGGTGCCGTTTGAAACGCAGTACGCCATGAAGCTCGAGAGCGACGGAAACATAGTGTTGCAGTACGGACGTCTGGACAACAGGCAGGTCAATCTGGCGTATTACACGACGCTGGGTTACAGCGAATAAAAAAAGTTTGAAAAAAGCGGAACATGGAGAGGTGCCGAAATGAAAAAATACAGGTATGAAAGAAGTTTTCCCCGCGAGATCAGGGAAGTGCAGGAAAAGAATATACCGTTGGTGATCGCAGGCGGCACGGTGGAGTATCATGGGCCGCAGTGTTCGTACGGCTGCGACACGCTCATCGTCGAAGGACTGCTGGAAAGGCTTGCCGAGGAAAAGGAGATCATGATCGCTCCTTCTGTTCATTACAGCCCGTCGAGCTATGCCGTGGGGGACGAAAAGAGCGGAACGGTACACGTAGAGGAGCGCGCTTTTGAAAATTACGTGTATTATGTTTTTAAAAGCCTTCTCAATGCGGGATTCCGCAATATTTACGTGGTCATTCACCATCAGTTTGAGCAGGAAAGCGAAATGCCGATGACGCTTTGCTACCGTTTGGCGGCAAAGCGTGCGACGATGGAGTATCTTGAAAAGATCTACGGCCAGGGATGGTGGGGCAGCGAGCGGTATGCGAACTATTACGAACAGCTGGAAGGGGCAAACAACCCGTTCAACTGGATCCAGGTGATACCGACGATGGATACGGCCGTGCAGAACGCCACGGGCTACGATCATGCGGGCAAATACGAGTGTTCCCTGTTGATGGCGCTCTATCCGGACTGTGTGGACCTTTCGCGGATCGACGACGTAAAACACTGGTTTACGCAGAGCGCACGGCAGGCAGATCCCGAACTCGGCGAAAAAATGGCAAAGCTCTCTCTGGAATACCTGAAACAGCGGATCGTCTGATGTTATCGGGGGAGATATGTTTTTAAAGACAGAAAAATTAAAGATGCCGAGGCTGAATTTCCCTGTGCGCTGGCAGGCAGTCCTGTACCGCAATTACGGCATGGTCGGCGATGACAAGCTGGCGCAGGTTCTGGGAACGGACACACCGACCGTTCGGGCAGAGGCGGCAAAGCTGGGCCTGGGAAAGATAACGTATGATCCGGAATGGCTGAACTCGGGATATATCACGATCATCCGAAACAACTGGTTTTTGCTTGATTGCGAACAGCTTGCGCAACTGCTTGGCTGGACGGAAGAAAAGCTGGACTATGTCATTCAAGAAGAAGACTTTTTGTATGTAAAACTGGGCAACGTAAAGCCGTTTTGCGAAAAAGTGAAATATTCTCCGCTCAGCGCGCGGGAAGAGGAACAAACGGCGGCGGCTGCAAAGATCCTCAATTCCTGCGGCGAAGAGGAGGCTCGGGCGTTCCGCTTTTTCGATTTTGAACATCGTTTGGAAAATTCGGATACCTGTTCGGGCAGCCGTATCATCCACGGATATCTCACTCCGTGCGGCGATACTTTTTCGGCGGATAGCAAAAACTATCTATCGGACGAACTTCTGCGCGCATATCGGGATGTCGGAGTCAACGGGCTTTGGTTTCATGCCCTCCTTACCGATCTTTCCCCTTTTCCCTTTAAGGATCTGGGGAAAAGGTATGTGCCGAGGAGAAAGAACCTGCAGGAACTTGTGGACAGATGCGCCCGTTTCGGGATCAAAGTTTATCTGTATTTCAACGAGCCACGCTGCATGAGGACAGAAGATTTTAAGGGACAGGAGGAGATAAAAGGCAGGGAAGAGGGCGCGTTTTCCGCTCTGTGTATGGGGACGGAAAGGGTAAGAAAATATCTCTATGATGCCGTATTCGGATTGTTTTCGGCTGTAAAGGGGATCGGCGGTGTCATGACGATCACGATGTCCGAAAACCTCACCCATTGTCATTCGCTGAAGGGCGGAGATTGTCCCAGGTGTAAAGGCAAGACGGGATATGAACTTTCTGCCCAAGTGAACAACATCATCGCTAAGGCGCTGCGCGACAGTCAAAGCGACGCCGAACTGATCGCCAATCTGTGGGGATGGTCAGATTTTATGGGCTGGACCGAGGAGGATGCGCTGAAAGGCATCGATTTTCTGGATAAAGACATTTCCGTCCTGTGCGTGAGCGAGTACGATCTGTCCATCGAAAAGGGCGGCATAAAGTCGAAGATCATCGATTATTCCCTGTCTAACCCCGGGCCGAGCGGGATCAGCCGCAGGCTGTTGGAGCACGCACGGGAAAAAGGTCACAAGACGTATGCAAAGATCCAGGTCAACAACAGCTGGGAGTGTTCCGCCGTTCCGTACTTTCCCGTATTCGATCTCGTGTGGCAGCACCTTGAAAATCTGCACGGCATCGGCATAGAAAACTACTGGCTTTCCTGGACGCTGGGCGGATGGCCCTCCGTCACGCTGGACATGGTCAGGGCGTTCGGGGAAGGGAAAACTCTCGGCGAATGGTATGAAAAGACGTTCGGCGAAAATGCGGGCGAGGTACACGCCGCCGTGCAGTTTCTGTGCAGGGGCTTTCAGAATTATCCGTTCAGTTTAAGCGCGTTGTATTTTTCGCCGAAAACGCTGGGCTGTGCAAATCTCTGGAGCCTGGAACCGGAAGAAAAACAGTCGGATATGGTCTGTTTTTCCTATGACGATTACGAAAAATGGATCCCTCCGTACCCGTATGAAGTTTACGTTTCGCAGATGGAAAAGCTCCTTTCGGAAATGGAAAAAGGGCTGACGGTTTTAGAGAAGATCAGGGAGAAAGATCCTGAAATTTTCAAAATATGGCTGTATGCCTGCGCGGGATATCTGCATTTTTCTGCGGATCACGACCAGACGCGCTTTTCGTTTTTAAAGAGAAAGCAGCCTTACGATAAGGAACAGATCGGGGAGATCCTGTCTCATGCGGCAGGGGGGACAAAAAAGCTGATCTCGTTACAGCGGCTTGACTGCAAAATCGGGTATGAGGCGTCGAACCATTATTTTTATACGACACGCTCTCTGAAAGAGAAACTTCTGAACTTGCATGAACTTGCGCGCGGGCTTCGGGAGGAAGGGGACGCGCAGCAGCAAAGATAACGGGACGGGGAAAAATAGCGCAGCGGCGGAAAAACCGCACGGCACTAAAAGATTCGTATATGAAAAGGAGGCGGGCCATGCAGATGCAGGCAAAAACGGAGAAAATGTCCGTCGAACAAAAGAAATCGGCGGTCAAAAAGTATCTGTTTATTTTATCCATCGTCGGATTACAGCTGATCAATTTTATCATATTTTATGTATATGTCAACGCAAATTCCATTCTGATGGCGTTTCAGTGGCGGAACGGAGACGGGGAGTTGTATTGGACGTTGCACGCGTTTGAGCTGATGTTCAGGCAGTTTACTGCCCAAGGGGGCGAAATGGCGATCGCGCTGCGGAATACTTTTATTTATTTCGCCGTATCGCTCGTATTGCTCCCCATTTCTTTTACCACATCCTATTTCATGTACAAAAAGATCTTCGGATACCGCGTGTTCCGCATCGTTTTTTTCCTGCCGTCCGTCCTTTCGGCGGTCGTATGGTCTACCTTGTATAAAAACATCATCGGCGTGGAAGGCCCGATCGCGGCGCTTATTCAGACCTTGAACAATCTCCCCAATCCGCCCGAGCTTCTGGGGGACAGCAAGTATGCCCTGGGAGCGGTGATCGGGTACAGCGTCTGGCTGGGGATCGCATCCAATTTTATTATTTTTTCGGGAACGCTCACGCGTATTCCGGAAAGTGTGATCGAGGCAGGCAAGCTGGATGGCGTAGGTTGGTTTCGCGAACTGTGGCAGGTGATCCTGCCCTTGATGTGGCCCACGATGGGGACAATGCTCCTGCTGATGATGTCCGGTATTTTTACTTCTTCGGGAAATCTTTTGCTTTTGACGGGCGGCGAATGGGATACAAATTCCATTTCCTTTCTGATTTTTCAGCAGGTGTACGACGGCTATAGCATCGTGGAAACGTCCAACACCTTCAACTATGGTTCGGCGATCGGAATGTTCTTTACGGTTCTCACCATTCCCATTGTGTTCGTTTCGCGGTATTTCATCAACCGTATTGAGGACGTAGAGTATTGAGGGAGGGGGGACAATGAGAAATAAAATCAAGCGCAGCGCAAGTCAGACGGCAGTCTTTGCCGTTGCCTTTATCATTCTGATGCTGTTTGCCCTTACCTATATACTTGCCTATCTGTGGGGAATGATGGCAGCCTGTAAGACGCATTCCGATCTCATCCTGCATCCTTTTGAACTGCCTCAGAAATGGATGTTCCGCAACTATCTGGATGCGTTTGTCATGCTCGAAGTAAACGATACGAACATGATCGGCATGATCGGAAACAGCCTCTGGCTGGTATTGTTCGGAGCGCTGTTTAACGTGATGGGAAGCTGTTTGATGGCATATGCCACCACAAAATACCAGTTTCACGGCAGGCTGGCGCTGATCACGATCAATCTGATCACGATGATCATTCCAATCGTCGGCGCGCTGCCGTCGCAGTACCGTACGTACAATGCGTTGGGTATGCTCAATTCGCCCCTCATTCTGATCGCATATTTCGGCGGGTTCGGGTCTATCAACTTGTATATGGCGGCTTTTTTCAAAAACATTTCCTGGGAATATGCCGAAGCGGCCTTTATGGACGGGGCAAACCATTACACGGTGCTGTTCCGCATCATGCTTCCTCTGGCAAAGGGCCCGATCGTAGCGCTTTACGTGGTGCAGGCAGTTGCTATTTGGAACGATTACATGACGGCGCTGCTGTTCCTGAAAGATATGCCGACGCTGGCAACGGGAATTTATTTGTTCCAGGCAACGACGGTACATAAGGCGCGCATGGATATCCTGTTTGCCGCTACGATCCTGTCCAGCATTCCCGTGTTGGTATTGTATCTGGCTTTCAACAAGACGATTTTGACGAATGTGTCGTTCGGCGGGCTGAAAGCGTAAAAATAAACATGATTGAGGAGAAAACAGAATGAAATCAGCAAAAAGAATCAAACTGATCGCGAAATTTATGGCGGCGGTCCTGACGCTCGGCACGGTCGTCGGCGTTGCGGCGGGCTGTAAAAAACCCACTCCGAATACGGAATCCGACCTGGAGATCGCTCTTTGGGAAGCGGGAAACGGGCGCGTATTCATGGATCGCATCATAGCCGAGTTTAAAAAGGAGCATCCCGAGATCAGCGTGTATCTCAGTTCCAATGCGGACGTGCAGACGTCCGACCTCAGTTCCGGCGGGGAAATAAACAGCATCGACCTGTATTTTACCAATCTGGAAGATTACCTGGGTTACAAAGAGTATCTCGAACCGCTTGACGATATTCTGGATGCGTCGGTGGACGGCGTCGCGCTCAGCAGCAAGTTTGACGCGAATATTCTCGACTGCCTGTCCGATCCCGAGGACGGGACGATGTATGTGCTGCCCTGGTCTTCCAGCGTCGGCGGACTGGTGTACAACGCATCCGTTTTTGAAGAGAGGGGATACGAGATCCCGCGCACGACCAACGAGCTGAAAGGCATTGTCGAGGACGCGATCTCCAAAAAAGACGAGGATTCTTCTCAGCCTTCTCCCTTTCTGCACCTCGCGGAATACTGGAATTACCTTCTGTTTGCCTGGCAGGCACAGTATGACGGCGTAGAGAATTTTTACGATGCTTGGCAGTTCACGTATGGCGGGCAACAAAACCGCGTCGAATCCCTGACGGGCGGAGCGTCCGCCGTCGATGAGATCAAACAGATCCCCGCAGACGAGAGAGGGGGCAGGTATAAATCTCTGGAAGTGCTCTACGAGCTCATTTCTCCTGCAGGCGCCGTATACAACGGGACCAATTCCTTTGACTTTACCACGTCGCAGACGCTGTTTCTGGACGGAAGGGCGCTCATGATGCCCAACGGCAGCTGGATCGAAAACGAAATGCGCCAGTACGTCACGGAAGATACGAATATCAGCATGATGAAGACGCCCGTGATCAGCTCTCTCGCTCCCAAGCTCGGCATCACGGAAAATCAGCTGTCCGTCATCGTGAAAGAGATCGACGGGCTGGAACTGACGGCCTCCGAAGAGAGCCTGTACAACAGCCTCAAAGAGAATAAGGCAGAAGCGGTGGCGTATGTGGAATCCATCCGCAACGTCGCCTATACCGAACAGACGCAGTACCATTCGTTTATTCCCAACTATGCCGTGGCAAAAGACGCGGCAAAAGAATTTTTGAAATTCTTCTTCTCGGACAAGGCTCTGCAGATCTGTTACGAAACGACGCACATGCCTCAGTCGGCAAAGATGACGACGGGTTCGCCCGATACGGAAGGGTGGTCCGATTTTTCCAAGGTCTGCCTGGAACTGCATGACAACATGACGATGATCGTCAAATATCTCACAAATCCGATTTTCTACCGCGGAAATGTTTCCAATCTGTATTATAATTCGCCGGCACGGTCGTTCAGTGCATCGGGGGAAGCGGATAAAAAGGACCTTGAAGAGTATTGGGTATGGGAAAGCTCTTACTGGCTGAACAACTGGGATACTCTGCTCGATCTCGCAGGACTGAAAACAAACGCGTAGCCGTCACCGAAGGAGGGAAAAGAATGAAGTGGAAAAATCTGTGTCTGGCATCGCTCCTCTGCGCTTCGCTGGTGTGCGGGGTCGCGGGTACGGAATTTGCGCAAAACAAGGTGAGTGCGGGCAGAACTGGCACCATCCTTGCGGATGAAGATACGTTTGTGGGTACGGAACCCGATTACGCCGAATGGCGTTACGACCGCAATGCGGGCATCGGATTCCGCGAAACGCGCCGCTGTTTTGCTTTCAGCTATCTGAAGGGGGACGACGCGGGCCTCAAAGCCTCTGTCCCTGTACCGCAGGACGCCGCCGGCACGGCCGTCGATATCGAGTTTATCAGTCTGGACGTCAGCCTTGGCGGCTGGGCAGGCATCAATTACGGTTCGACGACGGGAGAGCAGACAAACGGCGCTTTCTGGGATTGTTACAGGGCAGGCAGCGGCAAAGTGCATTATTTTTCGGCGGGAGCAAACGGAAAAATAAACGCGGTATTCATGCAGATCGTCCCCGTGGGGGAAAGCGCCGTGGATTACGGCAACGACGCGTCCGCGATGTCGGCAACGTTTTATGACGGAACGGGAAAGGCGTATGCCTCCGGCGCCAGTTCCTTCGAGATCGAACTTCCGCAGGTCCTGGAAAACAAGACGCTGCGCGAATATTACGGCGCAGACGGATCGTACGAACTTTCGGTCCGTGAGATAGGGGCGGCGGTCTCCGAGCGCACCGTTTTACTGCGGGCAAGCGGCCTGGACGCAAACCCCGGCGGGTATCTGGGCCTGACTTTTATGGCAATGCGTTCCGCAGGGGCGGAGATCAGCGATTTTGCCGCTTATGCGTGCGACGGCGCAGCGACGGAAAATTCTGCGGCGGAGAAAATTTTCGGCTTCAAAAAGGCGGGCGAAGGGAAAACGCTTTCCCAGTTTACGGTTGCAAATCAGAGTGCTTTTGCCGATTATATCGGCGGGGAAGAGTATTCCATTGCTTTCGATGAAACTTCGGATATCGGAAATCCTTTTCTCAACCGTTCACGCGTGACCGCTTCCGAAGAGGTGGAGCTCACGCTGAAGGGCGGGTTCACCGTCAAGATCAACGACCTTGTCGGCAACAAGAAGTTCGGCGCCGTGTTCGGCGTATCCTCTCTGAACGGCGATGTGGGCGACGACGGAACGAGTTATCTCTGGTTTTCCAAAGAAAACGGCGTTTACGGCTACGGACTCTCCGCTTACGGCGACGGGGAGACGCAGCTGATCCCTTTCACTCCCTTGCCGGACGGCGTGAGCGAGCAGCAGATCGAGGTCGATCTGGACCTCTATGCGGACGGAAGGCTGATCTTTTCCATCGGCGGGGAAGAAGTGTATGCGGGCGAAGCGGGCGAGATCGTCCCGGAAGGTTATTTCGGATTTGCGCAGAGCGGGGATTATACGATCGGAAAGGATTGTTACATCGACGTGGAAATTTACGATCTGCAGCTGCGCAACGAATTTTACGCAAAACCCGCCGCTCCCGACGTTTTTTCCGATTTCAACGACAACACGCTGAATGCACAGGAATGGCTGATGCGCTCCAATCCCGCCAACGGTTCGGGGCTGGGCGTTGCGGGCGGCGAGCTTGTCTTTGACGGAGCGGGCCAGCACAGCAACATCACTTCGATGTACAGTTATTCCAATTTTGAGCTGCGTTTCGATATTTACGGTGCAAAAAATACGCCAACGCTGGATGCAAACGGCAATCCTGTTTCCGGGGCGTCGTATTGGGTAGCCGTCGCGTTCGGCGCGGAAACGGCGAGCGCGGAGGATGCGGGTTACAGTTCGAGCAACGCGCTGATGAACGGCTCTTTTCTCTGCTTCGATGCGCCCAGGGATGCCGTGACGGGCAAACGCACGGGCACGACGGAAATGTACATGATCCAGAAAGGCGTCTATCAGCCCGCCGTCAAAATTCCGAAGAAGTATGCGTTTTTCGACGAGGACTTCGACCCGGAAACGGTGGTGACGATCCGCGTTACCGTCCTGGACGGAGTTGTCAGGATCGGAATGAAGACAAAGGACGAAATTGCATTTACGGAGATCTTCTCCTACGAATACCCCGATCTGTACACGCCCGAAGGTAATGTGTCCATTTACTGCGAAGGGAACCAGTTCGTGGAAAACAGGATCCTTCTGACAGGTTCGACATATAAAGTGGACAACGTCGGGCTGTATAATTGGGATGAAAACGGAAACGTCATCGAAATCGGCTACACGTCGAATGTTCCCGACTTTATAGGCGATTACGAATATACCGACCCTTGGATCTATGAAG
>ERZ1106930.261-NODE-261-length-14903-cov-517.401603_pt1 | contig 14903 bp, 10 predicted proteins | sample MGYA00403663_ERZ1106930 | MGnify/ENA primary metagenome ERZ1106930 (study PRJEB35170, sample SAMEA104062438) | human gut metagenome | biome: human gut; feature: human-associated habitat; material: faeces | place: Denmark | collected 2012-06-26 ... | reverse complement strand
CCCCGCCCGCTCCGTGCTGCCGCTCTTTTTCACGCGATCCGCCACGGCGCCCTGCCCGCTCCGTACTGCCGCTCTTTTTCACGTGATCTGCCACGGCGCCCCGCCCGCTCCGTGCAGCCGTTTTTTTCAGACGATCCGTCACGACGCATCTCCTGCACTCCGCCGTAAAACGCTTGCCTGCCGCCGCATTTTTTCCCGATTCACGAAAAAAAGCCCTGTCCGCAAAACAATCGTTCTGCGGACAGGGCTTTTCCTGCCGTCTTTCTTTTTCACAAACTTCTGAAGTTTTTCCGTATTCTTCGGTTTCACGGGTTTTCCGCCCGCTTTTCCGTTTCCCTGTTCTTCCTCGCCTGACGGATACGCTTTGCATCAACATATTCCTGCGTTCCCGTCCTCGCCGCCTTGCATGTCGTCATGACATATACGCCGCTGAAACGTGCGATGATAAAAAACGGTTTTTCAGCGTTTTTCCTGTTTGTCCACGATCTCCACGATCTCGCTGATCCGATCCAGGTCGTCGGTGTTGTAATAATCGATGTAAATACGGCCCTTCCGATCGTTTCCGATCAGCGATACTTTGGTTTTAAAGGTATGCCGCATCCGCTCGATCAGGTCTTTCAGCTCGATGCTGACCTGCTGTTTTTTCTTTTCTTTCTTTTCTTCCAGTTCTTCGGGGGAAGCAAAGTAATCGCGCACACTGCGTTCGATGTCGCGCACGGACAATCCGTCTTTGACCACATCCCCCGCCAGTTTGTACTGCACATCTTCCGGCAAGGTAACCAACGCGCGGGCATGTCCCGCACTCAGTTTGCCAGAGGAAACCATGTCGATCACTTCGGGCGTCAGCGACAGCAGGCGCAGCGTATTCGTGACCGCCGGGCGGGATTTGCCGATCCGTTCCGCAAGCTCTTCCTGCGTCAGATGGTATTCGTCCATCAGCTGTTTCATCGCATTCGCCGCTTCGATCGGGTTCAGGTCTTCACGCTGCAGGTTTTCGATCAGCGAAATTTCCTTGATCTCCCGGTCGGTGTACGAACGTACCACGACGGGGATCTGCGTTTTTCCCGCGATCTTCGCCGCACGGTAACGGCGTTCACCGGCGATGATCATGTATTTGCCGTCTTCGAGATTGTTCACCACGATCGGCATGATCAGTCCGTGCTTTTTAATGGAATCCGCAAGCTCGTTCAGGGCATTTTCGTCAAAATTCTTTCGCGGCTGGTTGGGATTCGGACGTACCATGTCGATATCCACTTCCATCAGCCCTTTTATGTCTTCGGGAAGCGGTGCCTGCGGTTTGTATTCGGGAACATACGGCTGTTTCGCCGCATTTTCATACGCCTCTTCCGTATCCGAAAACAACGCCGACAATCCCCTTCCTAATCCTCTGTTCGATTTCATAATTTCCTCCAAATGTTATCTTCGGACGGGCCTCCCCCCAGACTCTGTCCCGTCCCGCCGTGCCGTTACCCGCAAGGCTTTCGCCGAGCGTATGCCGTCTTCTTTATTTTTTATCGCGTGCTTCCCGCGTCAGGTATTCTTCCGTCAAAGCCTTGTACGCGCGCGCTCCCGTACATTTCGGATCATGCATCATGATCGGTTTGCCGTACGACGACGCTTCCACCAGCCGTACGTTGCGCGGTACCACGATCTCAAACAGCCGCTTCGTAAAGAATTTGCGGATCTCTTCCGCGATCTGCTTGGAAATCAGCGAACGGCTGTCGTACATGGTCAGTACCACGCCGTCTACGTTCAGCGCGGGATTGAGATGCTGTTTCACCAGCGTGATCGAATTCATCAGCTGGCTCAGTCCTTCCAGAGCATAGTATTCGCTCTGGATCGGAATGATCACCGAATCCGCCGCAGCCAATGCGTTGATCGTCAGAAGCCCCAACGACGGAGGACAATCAATAAATATGTAATCATAATTGTCACGGACTTCCGCCAATGCGTTTTTCAAAACTTTTTCACGGCTGCGCTTGTACACCAGTTCCACTTCCGCACCCGCAAGATCAATGTTGGACGGAAGGATGTCCATGCCCTCCAGCTCCGTCTTTAAAATGTTGTCCGATGCCTTTTCATCATCGATCAGAACATTGTAAACAGACTTTTTCAGCGTACTCTTGGAAAAGCCCATTCCCGTTGTCGCATTGCCCTGCGGATCCATATCGATCAGCAGTACACGCTTGCCCGACGCCGCTATATACGCCGCCATGTTCACACAGGTCGTCGTCTTGCCGACTCCCCCTTTCTGGTTTGAAAACGAAACGATTTTTCCCATTCTCTTCCACCGTATTTCCTGAATTTTTTCCCGGAGCGCTTCCTCTTTGCCGCTCTGCGCCTCAAAAATTTTTTCAGCGCCCCGGGTCTGTTGTTCCTGTTTGTTTCACGTACCGAATGCCCTTTTTAAACCTTCGATCCGTTCCTCCGCGGCCCGCCTTCCGACCTTCCGCCGCTTCACGCCTTGTATTTGTCTTCCCTTCTCAGCTCTCTTTCTTGCCGCCTTCGCCGCTTTCTCCGCCTGCACCGTCTTGCTCTTTGCCTTTCTCCTCTTTGTCGGATTTATCGGCTTTGTCGGATTCGCCCGCTTTCGCATTCGTAAAACGGCTGAACGGGTTTTCCTGCATTTCCTTTTCTTTCGTGTCCATATATTGGTAAACTTCTTCCACCGTTTTTCCGTCCAACAGCATATCCACTTCGTCCGTGTAAATCGTTTCACGCTCCACGAGGACTCTCGCCATGTTGTCCAGAACTTTACGGTTCTCGGTCAGAAGTTTCACCGCACGGGCATGTGCCGTTTCAATGATCTTATGCACTTCTTCATCGATAATGCCCGCCGTCTCTTCGCTGTAACTGTTGTGTGCTTCCATGTCCCTGCCAAGGAAAATCGGGTTATCCGAACGGTACGTCACCAGGCCGACCCGCTCACTCATGCCCCATTCCGTCACCATCTTGCGGGCAATCTCCGTCACACGCTGCAGATCGTTCGACGCTCCCGTCGAAACATCCTTGATCACCAATTCTTCCGCAACACGGCCGCCAAGCAATTCACAGACAAGATCCGTCAGTTTGTCTTTCGTCATGTGATTGTCGTCGTTGTCCGGACGAGTCATCGTATAGCCTGCCGCCATGCCGCGCGCAATGATCGATACTTCCTGTACAGGATCACAATGCTTGCACAGCTTCGCAATGATCGCGTGTCCGCTTTCATGGTATGCCGTGATCCGCTTATCCGATTCCGTCACAAGACGGCTCTTCTTCTGCGGCCCCAACAATACTTTGTTGATCCCCTCAAACAATTCACGGTTGCCGATCATCTTCTTGTTCGCACGGGCCGTCAAAATCGCCGCCTCGTTCAGAAGATTTTCAAGATCCGCTCCCGAAAATCCGCTCGTCATCCTCGCCAGAATCTTAAAGTTAACATCCGGTGCCAACGGTTTGTTCCGCGCATGCACTTTCAGGATCTGCTCCCTGCCCCGTACATCCGGCAAATTCACGTGGATCTGCCTGTCAAAACGGCCCGGCCGCAACAACGCCGGATCCAGTATGTCCGCACGGTTCGTCGCCGCCATGACAATGATCCCTTCGTTCGTTTCAAATCCGTCCATCTGTACCAGCAACTGGTTCAACGTCTGCTCACGTTCGTCATGGCCTCCGCCAAGCCCCGTTCCACGCTGACGGCCAACGGCATCAATTTCATCAATAAAGATAATACACGGCTGACTCTTCTTCGCCGCATCAAACAAGTCACGCACTCGCGAAGCACCCACACCGACAAACATCTCTACAAAGTCAGATCCCGATATCGAGAAAAACGGAACATTCGCTTCCCCCGCTACCGCCTTCGCAAATAACGTCTTACCTGTTCCAGGAGGCCCTACAAGCAGTATGCCCTTCGGGATCCTCGCCCCAAGATCGGAAAACTTGCGCGGACTCTTCAAAAATTCTACAACTTCCGCAAGCTCCGCTTTCTCTTCTTCCGCTCCCGCTACGTCCGAAAAACGTACCTTTATGTTCGAATTCACCCGGGCTTTCGTCTTCGCAAAACTCATTGCCTTGCTGCCTCCGCCCTGCGTTTGCCGTATGATCAGCCAGAATACCACACATACCAGCACAACCCCGACCAGCGGCACCAGATAACTCATGAAACTGCCCGCATTCGGATCTGTGTACGAAACCGATATCCCCTTCGTCGCAACCGCATTCCAAAATGCTTCCGTTACCGCATTGTCTTCTCCCCGCGGCCCCGGTGCCTTGAACTTCACCGTTCCGTCTTTCAATCCGTAGTAAACATAATTGTCTACTTCGATCTCATTGATCTCTCCCTCCAGGATCAGATTGTCCAGATCCGAGAAATCAACCTTCTTCGGCCCCATCAGCGTCGAACTCAATACCACCGACAGCACCAGCACTATCACCACTCCCAGCAAAACCCAGAGCAGTACTTTCGATGTCTTACTCATGTATTGCAATTTCTCCTTCTTTCATTATTATATAATTATATATAAATATTATATGATTTCTTTCTTTTTGTCAATTTTTTACGCTTTTATTTCTTCCGTTTCCTTTTCTCTCGCTCTTTTTCCATTCTTCCTCTCTCCCTTATCGCCGGAACTCCTCCGCCAGACTCACTTTTTCCGTTTTCTGCACATTCCCGCCTCAAAAAAAATCAGCCCTTTCTTTTTTCCCACTTCCTGCCGTCTTTTCTCCGCTCTCCGCCTCATTATGCTTTCCTCTCTCCTGAAAAGTTCCGCACACTTTATTCCCTGCAATCTTTCCTCTTCCCGCAACTTTTTCTCTTCCTTCGCCTGGCTTCTTCCTTGCCTTCGATCAGACTTTAGCTCTTGTGCCAGTCACTTCTGCCTTGCCTTTTCTCTCGCTTTTGCCCTCGTATCTGTCACATCTAGCCTGCCTTCCTTCTCGCATTGGCTATCGTGTCTGTCACTTCTGGCTTGCCTTCCTTCTCGCTTTGGCTCTCATGCCTGCCACTTCCGCCTCGCCTTCCCTCTCGCTTTGGCTCTCGTGCCAGTCACTTCTGCCTTGCCTTCCCTCTCGCTTTAGCTTCCGTATCTGTCACTTCTGCTTGCCTTCCCTCTCGCTTTAGCTTCCGTATCTGTCACCTCTGCTTGCCTTCCCTCTCGCTTTGGCTCTCATGCCTGCCACTTCCGCTTGCCTTTTTACTTCTTGACCCGACGCTCGTTCAATTCACCTTCGCCCGAATCCCTCTTGTTAGCTTAACGCCCCCCGCTGTTTTCTCATCTTCCTTATATTACCAATCCGCCGCGGCGATTCTTGTTGCTCTCACTATAAATATCTCTTTTAAAAAAAATTTTCTGCTAAATGTTTTCCTCTTTTTTACAATTATATGTTTGATCTTAGTTCGGCCGCATTCTCTGAATTTGTTTCTCTCTTTGCCGCTTCAGCAATCCTTGTTGTTCTCGAAGCAAACATCTCTTTGTCTGAAAGTCTTCTCTTCAATCTAAACTCTGTCAAAAGGAGCACTATTTTCTCAACTTCTTCCAAGCCTCTCTTCTTTTTATGAGTTTTAACCGCCTTTTCTGCAAAAAATTTTCTGAATTATTTCCTTGAATCCGAATAACTTTTTTACTCTTGCCTACAATTGCTGTTTCTATACCAATCAACTCCATCAGCTGACTAACTTCGCCGATTGGCCAACTCCACCGACCGATCATCACCACCAGCTGACCAAATCCGCTAACCGACCAGCTTGCCAACAAACCAACTCCTCTGGCTGACCAATTTCAACGGCTGGCCTACTTAGCCGACCCACTAACTCCGCCACTGACTAACTCCGACGACTGACCGGTTTCAACGGCTGACCAGCTCTGCCGATTGACTAACTTCGCCTGCTTACCAGACGCTTATATTTGCGCTCTATCTCTTTTGTCTTGCGCTAACCAAATATTTTTCTCACACATGTTTTGATTTTACGTTCTGCCCGAAAAATATCCGAAAATATCCTTTTCAACAAATTGCCGTAACCACCCAGAAAATTTCGCTTCCCTCTCCGTTTCCCTTCATTTAGTATGCACACATCAAGGCCCGATTAAACTATTAAATATATGGAAACAACCTACAGCAAAAAACTCTCTTAAACGGATTTCAAAATTTTAAAGCAAAAACACTGCCGTCAGAAATTGCTCCGCATAAGGCCCGTCCGTATATATCCCGTTTACACATCAAATAAGCTAAATCAACGACTCTTATCCAAAAACAAAAATGAACCATCAAACAAACTTTTTCTCAAACACAACACAAACACCGGTATAAACTTTCTTGTTCCTTTTATTCTTCACAAACCTGCGTAAAATACATTTTTAGTATGACCGCGTCCATCGCTTGCCCTTTTATTTTTATATGCCCGTCAATCCACGATCCGCTGAAGCATTTTCCCAAAGCGTACGAACAAAACGATCAAACAAGGATCAGGCTCTTATCTAAGCCCTGAAAAATTAGCTTATTATAGCAGAAGGGCTTCCCGAAACAACTATTTCTTAGGGCTGCGGTAAAAGATTGACCAAAATAATTTATCTGACTTCGAAATCCCCCACTATCGCAAACATAAACAAGAAAAACTATATTTAAATTCTCGCTGCGCACGGATAAATAAGCGAAAGTTCCCGAACATCGTAATAAGCATTCTTTACAATAGTTCAGATTGCCCCCAATTATTCTTGACAACACGTAAAAAGCTCCGGAATGCTTATTAATTTTTACGAAAACATCTTTTTGGCCTATATTCTCCGGAAAGGATAAACCTCCAACAAAGACCAAACGAAACGCCGCCGGTTCGGATTAAAAACTTCGCTCCAATCTTTTTAAAATTTGAACACAAAAATTTCTCTGGCCTTACTCATTCATTATCAGGAATTATTATTAACCTATAATTACTAAAAAAATTTTAATTTAGCGCTCCTGATTCTTTATGTGAAGTTTAGCGCTTAATATTATGCATAGCGCATAAAAAAATAGTCGGCAAATATTCCAATGAATCCATTGCCATTGTGTAAAACATATTAATTATATATCTATTAAAAGCGCCTAAAAATAAACTGAAAAACTTTGCTCTGTTATTATCATATCATAAATTACTTTAAAACACAACACATTCTTGTAAATCTTTTTGAAAAGCTTAAAATTTTTATGAATTTATCATAACATTTTCACAAAAAATGCGAATGCGCCCTAAATATTTTCAGTAAAAAATGCCCAGAAACGGCTAAAAAATGTTTCATATGAAACTTGTCCGTTGTTTCTAATGTTTCACGTGAAACATTTATTAGTATCAAAACAGAAGAAGCGCTTCTAATTAAAAATTACAAAACAAACAAAATAATCATTCGTTGTATTAGTTACAATGCTCCCCTTTCAGCCCTTCCACATTGACAGATGTTTCATATGAAACATCTGTCAATGTGGAATTTATTTATACGGTTGCTAATATTTACAAAACATAATATGCGCGCGCTAATATTAAATTTTATCAGATTTACGCATATTGAGGCATTCAAACGATAAGATTATAAACCACTATAATTTTTATTGTACAAAATACTACAATTGCAACAATTAAGATAAATAAATTAGTTGCGCATATTAATAAACTAGCCCTTTTATTTTAATTACATGCCAACAGCGTTTATAAAATCAATTTGTCATTAAAGACGCACGCATTATTTGCTAAACAAAACAATTAATACGCAACCTGGGTATTGAGTAAAAAAATCGTTTTTTGTCAACAAAATAAAGTCTGATAGATACACTGCATATGCAAATCTCCTATACTACAATTTTACGCATTGATAACATTCATACGCAAATAATGTATAATTATTCAATTTTATTTGCACTACAAAAAACTAATTTTATTACAGCCTTTGATATTGCGTTGTAACAATCTGGGAAATAATGTTTCATATGAAACATTATTCTTAGACGATAAAACAAACTAGCGCATTTTTTGCATTTTATTTTATCGTGATAAAAATTAAAAATACTAATGCAAAGTTGAAAAATATAGCTTCGAAGGTGTATCGTCTTTCATTTTAACATACAAAAGCAGCATTTTGACTGTTTTTTAGAGTTTTAGAGTCAGTTTTTTTAGAAAAAATGAAAATTATTCTGTCTCAAATCGTCTGAGAGGCTTTTTTTAAGGCAATAAAACACAGGAAAATCCCAAAAAATAGCCAAAAATTAGCATGCGCTAAGTCAAAAAACACCTAAATTAGGCATTTTTTGACCAATTTTTAAGGACCTGTAAAAGCTTCTAAAATCAGGTAAAAAGGTCCTAAAACACCCATTTTACAGGCCATTTATCACTTTTTATTGAAAAAAATAGATACTTTTGGTTCAGAAATTCAGTAAAAATAAGTATTTTTGCAGAAAAATTTGAGACGCTAAAATATTACTTTTTCAATAGCAGAAAAATCGACATTAACTCAGAAAATTTTCAATAAAAAATATAATTACTTCTATGTGCGCTTAATATAAATTTACCTTAAGAATAGAGCGCTGTAAATATGCTTTAAAATATTCAACACTGCATAGAAGATATGATAGTAGAATCTAATTGTTTGAAGCGACGCAAATAAAAATTAGTACGCTAAAGTATATTTTAATTATGTGCGCTTAAAATTAATTTTGACGCAAGCAATTAGCAAATACTAAGCGCACAATATATATTTTGCGTTCGCAAGAAAAACCAATGGAGATCAATAAAATCTTAGAGAGGAAGTAAAATTATATAGGAAAAAAATTAGAGCGCAAATAAAACTATTTGCGCTTTTGAAAATTAATTTTAATTGCGCCAATATATTTAGTAGCGCATAAATATTTAGCGCTGATAAATTATTTAGCGCTATAAAAAACTGCGCTGCGATATTCTCTGGCGCATAATAAAAATATCAAAATACTAAAACCAAAAAGATGACAAAAATGAGTCGAGGAATAAAACCTTTCAGGAAAAACTCACATACGGATCACTGCAGATCAAGTTTACGGGGCATAATTATTTTCAAATATGTCTGAAATCGAATCTTACGTTATGGACTCTGTTAAAAAGCCACAATACATTATAGACGAGGGCAAAATATGGTTTAAATCATACATGCATATCATATAATTCTACCTTTTCGTAGGCTTTTCATTAATCATCGCTTTAAAAAAGCCATCTTTTTCGATTTTTTCAAAAAATAAAGTAACTTATCAACAAAAAACTTTTTTAAATTATTCTGGGATTTTCATATATCTCATTTTATCTACCATACCTCAAAAATATAAAAAAATCCCTTAACAGGTTCCGCTAAAACAAATCGAAAAGTATGAGCTAGCCTCCTGTATATAAATAATTTAATCACTCGCAATTATACACCGCCTGAATAAAACTTGCATGAGGCGGTGTTCAAAATTTTTCAAAACTAAATTGTGCACAACATAAAAACAATTGTGCACAACTCTGTCATTTTCGGAGCGCGCTTTTAATCAATTTTTTGCGCTAAAAGCCAACTTTATCCACATTTTATCCACAAAACCTGTATTTATCCACAAATTAAACTGTGTGATTGTGGACAACTTAAAAAGTTTTGCGATAAAAACGCAAACAGTTATCCACATTTTATTCGCAATTTGTGTATATGTCAGCGGCTTTGAATAAAAACAAAAAATATGTCAATAACGTTTTTATCTCTGTTTTCAATCAAAAAAAATTTTTCAGGTAAAAAATTATGGAATTCTCATTCAATCTATTCAACAAAATGGCAGCATCCGGAATCGTTCTGGCTTTAAACCAAATTTTAAAAAATCATGAACACCCTCCGGTCATTTTATGCATCGGGAGCGACCTCGCTATCGGCGACAGTCTAGGCCCAATCTGCGGAACCCTTATCAATGAACGAAAATCATCCGATATCTTCGTTTACGGAACATTGCAGAAGACTGTTACGGCAAAAGAAATCCGCTATATGAATCATTTTTTACGGGAAACTCACCCTTTGAATCCGATCATTGCCGTCGACGCTGCTGTAGGAGATGCGGGGGATATCGGCCTTATTAAAGTTTCCAATACGGGAATTCGTCCCGGTTCAGGCGCCAATAAAAAATTAGAGAAAATAGGGGACGCCGGCATTATGGGAATTGTCGCCGAAAAATCTGTTTTCAATTACTCGCTTCTGAACCTGACCAGACTGAATCTTGTCTGGAAAATGGCGGATATCATCGCCGATGCCATCACCACCTTCCTTGCCCCGTCCGGATCTTCTCTTGCTGTCTGAAATTTTACTGTCATAATTGCATCCGCGCACCGAAAATCTTTTATTATTTCCGCTCAATAACATTTTGGGTAATTTATTTTAACAAGAGAAAATATTTCCGTAATTTTTACTTATTCAGTTAAAACACGCGAAACCCCTTTCTCATAGATCCATAACGGCAGATGGTTACTTTTGTTACACTTCTTTATAGTTGCGAAAGACCATTATCGCGAAAGCCCTCGCTACAAAAACCTTTATCGCGAAAAACTTTTGTCGCGGGTGAATTTTATCGCACGAGGCTTTTTGTTACAGAAGGTTTTCGCTATAGGAGCTATCATTTCAGGCTTTCGTAGATACAGGGAGCCTTTATCGCGGATAACTTTTGTCAGGGCGAATTTTATCGCACGAGGCTTTTCGTTATGGAAGGTTTTTGCAATGGAAAGCTTTTATGGCAGCCTTATCGCTACAAGAAGCCTTTATCACGAATAACTTTCGTCGGGATGTATTTTATCGCACGCGGCTTTTCGTTATGGAAGGTTTTTGCTATGGGAAGCTTTTATGGCTGCCTCGTCGCCAAAGGAAGCCTTCGTCGCGGAAGGCTGTCTTTACTGAAGAATCACGGGGGAATTCTCGCAGCAGAAGGCTTTTGCCATAGTAAAAGTAATGCCACAAACATCAGACAGACAAAGGTCTGCTGTCTGTAACTTATGGACATTTCAAGTTTATTAAAATATTTTTCTACGCTGTTTTTTGAATCGTCTTTAAAAGCATGCTTTACTGTACAATTTAAGCAAAATTCGGGTTTTGCATTTTCAAGAATCTGACGAAACAGCGACGGCAGGGAAAAAGTTTCGAAATCAGCGGATTAGTGGCGGATGAAAACGGAAAACTTCGGTAATATACATAAAAATGACCCGTTCTGCAAGATCTGCAAAACCAATCAATAAATTGAGTAGCAGCAACGCGAAAGTAAACGACGTTCGACTGAATTTCAACCTGTTTTCAACCTATTTCCGACCTGCCTCTGACTTATTTCCAAGCTTCCTGTATTGTCAACAAAATCATATTGAAAGGCAAAGGAATCCTGACGAGAAATCCTGCTTCCCCATATAAATCATGGCAAAAAAGGCCGCCGAATAAAAAATTTTACCAAAGCAACGGCATCGAAAAAGCGGCTCCTGACTTTTAAAGGTTTTTTCCAAGGTAAAATTCTTTTCCCAAAAAGCTCTCTTAATTTTTTAACTGTTGTTTTTATCGGTAAAAAGTACAAACAATATCTTGCCGCTCCATAATTTCTCGTATATTTTCTTAAAAATAAATCTTCACAACCTGATCAACGGCTTATCCTGCAAAAATTTTTGCCTTTTTCGCCAGGTTTTTAGCACGAACACTCCTTCGCAAGAAAAGGGGACCGTTTTTTTCAAATTGATTGTAAGGAACGTTTTCGGCGAAACGGAAGTGACTTTTTTCGGGTCAGGTTTTATTTTCTGCTCAAAATCGATTTAAAAAATATGGCGCAAAGAAAAAATTACGGCGCACAAATTTTTTCTTTGCGCCTCTGATTTTATGAAAAATTTTCTGCTATTTGCCAAAATCTGAGCGAAAATATCTTTGCTTTTGCAGGCTCTTAAAAAACGCTTCCGCCCGTCCAACAATTTTCCTGTATCCTTCCAACTTGTTTCAGATTTTTCCTGTCTGTTAAAAATGTACATAAATTTCATTTTATGTACAAAAAAGCTTTTACGTAAAAATAAATACGCAAATAATATGGTGAAATTCAATTCGTTTCCAAAACAGACATGAAAGGATTGTCTTTTTATTTGCATTTTCTCTCGACGCTTTTCCATTTGTACGGCAAGGGACGCGACTATAAGAAGCGTCTGTCACTGACGATCCACGCGCACATTAATGAGCGGAATGTGCGAACTGAAAGAAAAAATTGACGTGGTGAAGTCAGAAGGAAGGGTTTGTAGGGTTGCTGCCATTTTCAAATAAGATTTCGAGCAAGCCAATTCATTACAAGACAATAAAAACTTGTCCCGATTCGGCCGCACGGCCGCACGCATCGGGCGCGTAAAAAAACGCACTTTTTTCAAAAATATCTTTAAAAGGGATTTTTCAAACAATTTGTAAATGTTAATATATCTTGCCGGCCAAATCATGCCGCCCTGCAAATATTTTTTATGATCCAAACGGACTTTTTTTTATGATCGAAACAGACTTTTCTGCTGAAGTTGAAGCCGTTCCCCATTTTTTGGGCAAGGGCAAAGGACATCAGGGTGTAACGTATGTTGATGACGAGCATGGTTGCGACAAGGACGGCGATTCCGGCGCCTGCGGCGATGAGGTTAGTGCCGGCGAATGAATTATTTCTCTTATCCACAGTATTTCGCCCGGATTTTGCTGAAAAATGCCTGTTTTTACTCCATGCCAGGTATCTTGACATTTTTTAATGCTTGCGATATACTTTTTACAGACAGTTATCCACAATACAGCCACAAATTGTTGATGGTTAAAATTTATTTATCAAAGCAGAACCTTTACTTCGCTTCCATACCTTGTCTGCCGATACGGCTAAAGGAGCGAAAACCGAAAAACTGTAATTTACATCGAAAAATATTTGCTCTGCGGAGAAGTTTTTGTGAAAAGCTGCGACTTTACGCAAAATTTTTCCGTCAGGAAAAAATTATATTTCATCGTCCTGCAAGGCATTGAAATACAACGTTCGACGGGGCCGTCGTCTTTAAAAATTCGGATCATCCTTTTCTCGGAGTGAAATTATTTTAAAAAACCGACGGATTTACCGTTCTGCGGCATTATCCTGGGCGATATGCGGCACTATCATCATTGTCCCGAACGTTATGCGGAAAGTTTACCGTCCAGCAAAGTGTTGGTGAGAATAAAAACCGCGCCTTTTGAGAGGAATAAAAATAAATGCCGTTTGCTTTATTTCAAAATTATGTTCTTTCAACAAACCTTTGCAAAAACAATTTTGAAAGAATGCGGAACCGAATAAAAGAGGATTTTCCGCAAATTCTCCCTGCTGTGCAAAAGCTGCAAGCGGAGAGACCTGACACAGCCGAAGCATACCCGAAACAATATTATAAAAATACATAATCAAAAGCAATCCGAAATTTTCATGGATTGAGAAGATATAAAAGCCGACCGATTTCAAGGACAAGCGAATCAGGAATGAGAATTATTTTTGAAAAAGGCGGCAAATTATGCTTAAGGAAAGCGGATAAAGAAAGGAGAGGCGATTTTCATGGAAGATATAAAAAAGGCAGTCGAGCAACAGCGCGCATTTTTTTCGACGGGGAAAACGCTGGACGTTTCCTATCGGAAAGCGGCATTGGAGTCTTTGCGGGACGCGATCAAAGGAAAGCGCGGAGAGATCGTGCGGGCTCTGTATGAAGATCTGGGGAAGAGTGAAAGTGAAACGGTAATGGCGGAACTTGGGATGGTATACGAGGAGATCGGTTATTTGCTGCAAAATTTACATCGGTTCACGAAGCCTCAGAAAGTCAAAAGCACGCTTTCGCAATTTCCTGCAAAGTGTTTTACGCTGGCGTCGCCGTACGGATGCACGTTGATCATGAGTCCCTGGAATTACCCGTTCCAGCTGACGCTGTGCCCGTTGGCGGACAGTATAGCGGCGGGGAATTGTGCAATCGTGAAGCCGAGCGCCTATGCACCGGCGACAGCGGAACTGATCAAAAAACTGATCGGCGAGACATTTGCGCCCGAGTACGTTACGGTTGTGACGGGCGGCAGGGCAGAAAACACGGCGCTATTGGAACAAAAATACGATATGATTTTTTTCACGGGCGGAAAGCTGACGGGGACTTTGGTAGCGGAAAAGGCGGCGCGTACGCTCACGCCTGCGGTATTGGAACTGGGCGGAAAAAGTCCCTGTATCGTCGATATCGACGCGGATCTTCCGCGGGCGGCGCGGCGCATTGCATTCGGAAAACTTCTGAATGCGGGGCAGACCTGCGTTGCGCCCGATTATCTGCTTGTCCACGAAAAGATCAAGGCGACATTTTTGGAACTTCTGAAAGAAGAATTTGTCCGCCAGAGCGGTGAAAACGCGCTGGAAAATGCGGATTATCCGCACATTATCAACGCAAAGCATTTTGAAAGGGTCAAGGGACTGATCACGCCCGAAAAAGTTATTTTCGGCGGGGATTTCGACGGTGAAACGCGTAAGATCCAGCCGACGATCCTGGACAACGCATCTTTCAGCGATCCTGCCATGCAGGAAGAAATTTTCGGACCCGTATTCCCCGTGCTGACTTTTTCCGATTTTGACGGGGCGAAAGAGATCATTGCCAAAAACCCCACGCCCCTTGCTCTGTATTATTTCGGAAAACGCAACGAAAACCGCGCGCTGACCGAAATTTCTTTCGGCGGCGGATGCGTCAACGACACGATCCTTCATCTGGCGACGCCGTATATGGGATTCGGCGGCGTCGGAGAGAGCGGTATGGGCGCGTACCACGGCGAACGCGGATTTCTCGCTTTTTCCCATGTCAAAAGCATCCTCAAAAAGGGAAAAGCCGAACTTTCCCTGCGCTATGCCCCGTATACCGAAAAAAAGAAACGCGCTCTGCGGCGCTATCTGGGTTGATTTTT
>ERZ1106930.260-NODE-260-length-14922-cov-2.719782_pt1 | contig 14922 bp, 13 predicted proteins | sample MGYA00403663_ERZ1106930 | MGnify/ENA primary metagenome ERZ1106930 (study PRJEB35170, sample SAMEA104062438) | human gut metagenome | biome: human gut; feature: human-associated habitat; material: faeces | place: Denmark | collected 2012-06-26 ... | reverse complement strand
CCTTCTCGCCGAAGCGCTTTTCCAGCCCGTCGATCTTCAGCATGATGGCACCTCCCCCGTCACAGCCTTTGCGGCCCGGTCCAGCAGGGCCAGGAACAGCTTTTCGAACCCCGTGCTCAGCAGGATGATGACGAAGGTCCAGGCGAACAATTCCCCGGTGGAAAGGGTGATCTTGGCACGGTACAGCGCATCGCCGATACTGCCGTTGGGCAGGCCGATGACCTCGGCCGCCACGCCGCTTTTCCAGCAGATGCCCAGCGCCACGCTGCACCCCTGCTGGAAGGCCGGGAGCACCGCAGGCAGCCAGATGGCCCGCAGGCGGCGGCCAAGTGGCAGCCGGAACACCCGCGCCATCTCCCGCAGCTGCACGTCCGCGCTGCGGATGCCGGTGCGCACCGCGCCGCAGAGCACCGGCAGCACCATGAGAAAGCTGATGAGCACCGAAAGCGACGACCCCCGCACCCACACCAACGCCAGAATGATGAAGCTTGCCACCGGCGTGGCCTTCACCAGCTGCATCACCGGGGCCAGCAGGGTGTCGGCCAGGGGGGAAAGCTCGGCGGCAGCGGCCAGCAGGGTGCCCGCCGCCGCGCCCAGCCCGAAGCCCAGCAGGATGCGCCCGGAGCTGAAGCCCACCCGCCGCCAGAACGCCGCCTGCGGCAGCAGCTCCAGCAGGGTGCGCAGCGCCTGCACCGGCGACACCAGGAACACCTCCTGCCCAATGGCCATGGCGGCGCACTGCCACACCGCCAGCCAGAACACCACCGCACCCGCGCGGCGGAAAAGCTGTTTCGAACCCGTTCCCGTCATAGAACTCCTCTTGACATCCCTGCAAAAAAACACTATACTACAAACAGAAAAGGTGCTGCCCGCAATGGTCAGCTCCCTTCAGCTAGATAGTCAATAAGAATGACCGCTCAGCGTTTGGAAGACTGTGGGCGGTCATTTCTTATTGTTATGGATCTCCTGAAAGATTGCCCATGAGATCTTGAATGTAAGGCCGACCGTCCCGCCGATGACGAGAAGCAGCTGCATAACATCATTCCACACCATGAAGCATCCCCCCCTTTCGCGTTTGCGAACGGGGGCAGCGGCACTCCAATGCCAGTGGCAGAAGAAATGCCGTTGGGGCCAGGGCCCGTGTTCCTTAACAATAATTCACATCCCCCGACGCTTGCCGGAGGGAGCATGACCACCTGTGATGCAGGCAGCACCTATCCACCACCCCAACCGGGGTGGCTTTTTTATTGTAACATAGTTTTGCGCTGCCCGCAACGATTTTGCACCTATTCCTATTATAAATAAGTATAACACCCCGCGCCGCAAAAGCCAATGACCGCTGCATCACCGCCCACCAGCAGGCGTCATGCCCGTCATTACATTTCTTCATGTTTTCTTTCCTTGACATGAAAGCCATAAAACGATACACTGGAAAGTATCCACCGCAGTGCCGCGCGCTGCGGAGCAGAAACGAGGGGTGCACATGCAGCAGAAACTTTCCGGCAGGAACCTGTTATTGGTCGGGTTCACGTTGTTTTCCATGTTCTTCGGGGCGGGCAATCTGATCTTCCCGCCGCACCTGGGCGCGCAGGCCGGGGCGAACCTGTGGCCTGCCTTCGCGGGGCTTGCGGTCAGCGCCATCGGCCTGCCCATCGCGGGCGTCGTGGCCGTGGCAAGGGCCGGGGGCCTGGACAAACTGGCCAGCCGGGTGCACCCGCTCTTTGCGCCGGTGTTCACCGTGCTGGTGTATCTCTCCATCGGGCCCTGCCTTGCCATCCCGCGCACGGCCAGCACCTCGTTCCAGATGCTGGTGCCGCTGGTGGGCGGCGGGGCCGGGCTGCAGCTGATCTACTCGGTGTTGTTCTTCACGGCAGCCTTCTGCGTGGCCCTACACCCGGACAAACTCACCGACCTGCTGGGCCGCATCCTCTGCCCCTGCCTGATCGGGCTGATCGTGGTGCTGTTCGCCGGGTGCCTTGCCCACCCGCTGACGGCCCACTATGCCGCGCCCAGCGCGGAATATGCTTCCCTGCCCGCCGCCCAGGGCATCCTGTACGGCTACCAGACCATGGACACCCTGGCCGGGCTGAACTTCGGGGCGGTGATCGCGCTGAACATCCGGACCCGGGGCATCACCGAAGGCCCGGCCGTGGAGCGGGGCACCATCCGCGCCGGGTTCATCGCGGGCGGGCTGCTGCTGGCCGTCTACGTCATGCTGGGCCACGCCGGTGCCCAGACCGGGGCCGTGCACCCGGGCCTTGCCACCGGTGCCGAGGTGCTCACCGCCCTGGCGCAGGACCTGTTCGGCCGGGCGGGGCTGGTGCTCGTCGCGGCCATCTTCGTCATTGCCTGCTTCAACACCTGCGTGGGGCTCATCGCCTGCGTGGGGCAGTACTTCCACCAGCTGCTGCCCCGCATCCCCTACCCGGCCATCGCGGCCTTTTTCGCGGCGGCCAGCATGCTCATCTCGAACCTGGGGCTGGCGGGCATCATCCGGCTGTCCCCCCCGGTGCTGAACGCCATCTACCCCGCAGCCATCGTGCTGATCACCCTTTCCTTCCTGCCGGGGCTGGAGCGCCGCCGGGCGGTCTACCCGCTGTGCGTGGGCTGCACCGCCGTGCAGAGCATCGCCGCCGCCCTGCCCCTGGGCCCGCTGTCGGCCCTTGCAAACGCCCTGCCCCTGGCCGGGCTGGGCTTCGGCTGGGTACTGCCCGCAGCGGCGGGATTTATCATTGGCATTTTGTTGAAAAAGTGAGGTATCTTTTATGATTCGACCCATCAACCGCGACCCGCTGTTTCTGGCACAGAAGTCCGCGCCTGCCACGCCGGAGGACGCGCCCATTGCCCGCGACCTGCTGGAGACCCTCACCGCCCATGCGGACGGGTGCGTGGGCATGGCGGCGAACATGATCGGCGAGGCAAAGTGCATCATCGCGGTGGAATCCGAGGACGGATATCTGGTGCTGTTCAACCCGGTCATCCTGAAAAGATCCGGGCCCTATGAAGCCGAGGAGGGCTGCCTCTCGCTGGAAGGCGTGCGCAAAGCGAAGCGCTGGCAGAGCATCAAGGTGCAGTACCAGACGGCGGAGGGCAAGCCGCGCATCAAGACCTTCACCGGCTGGACGGCGCAGATCATCCAGCACGAGATGGACCATTGCGAGGGAATATTGATTTAAACAAAAAGGGAACGGCTTTCGCCGTTCCCTTTTTCGTTTGAATCACATTAGCCTTTGACACCACCCAGTGCCACGCCGCGGACGATGAACTTCGACAGCAGCAGGTACACGACGATGACGGGCAGGATGGCGATGGCCACCATCATATACACCTTGCCCATATCAAACTTCAGGAAGTCTGCGCTGCGCAGCTGTGCGATGAGGATGGGCAGGGTCTTTTTGTCGGCACTGTCCAGCACCAGCGCGGGGATGAAGTAGTTGTTCCAGCTGGCCACGAAGGAGAAGATGGCCTGCACGGCCAGGGCCGGCTTCATGATGGGCAGCACGATCTTATTAAAGGTGTAGAACTCGCCTGCGCCGTCGATGCGGGCCGCTTCCACGATCTCCATGGGCAGGGACGCATCCAGGTACTGCTTCATGAAGAAGAAGACGGTGGGCGCGGCGATGCTGGGCACGATCAGCGGGATGAAGCTGTTCTTCAGGCCCATCTTGGTGATCAGCTGCAAAAAGCCCAGGGCCGACACCTGCGTGGGCATGGTCATAATCAGCAGGATGAGGGCGAAGGCGGCCTTCTTGAACTTGAAGTTATAGGCGTAGATGCCGTAAGCCGTCAGGGCCGAGAAGTAGACGCTGAACGCCGCCGAGAAGGCGGACACGATCAGGCTGTTGCGGATGCCGGTGAGCACCGGGATGTTGGCGTCGGCCAGCACGTTCTTCAGGTTGGTGACGAACGCGCCGCCCGGCAGCAGCGAGAAGCCTTTCTGGATCTCGAAGTGGTTGCGGGTGGAGTTGATCACCAGCACGTAGAAGAAGAACAGGCACAGAAAGCTGATGACCACCAGCACCAGATAGCACCATGCACGGCGTGCCGCCAGCGTAGCTTTTTCAGACTGAGATTTAGGAGCGTGTGCCATATCAGTTCCCTCCTTTTGCTGCCTTGGCAGCTGCTTTTCTGGCCGCTTTCAGCTCTTTGCGCTGGGCGCGGGTCAGGCCGTCGTCTTCCTTGGTGAGGGAGAAGTAGACCACCACGCACAGCACAGCACACACGAGGAACAGCACCACGGAAACGGCACCGGCCATGCCATAGTTCTTGCTGAACAGGTGGTTGTTCAGATACATGATCATGGTGGTGGAGGTGCGGTTGGGGCCGCCCTTGCCGTTGGTCAAGATCTGCGGCACATCGAACATCTGCAGGCCGCCGATCATGGAAGTGATCATGACATAGATCAGGATGGGCCGGATGAGCGGGATGGTGATCTTCCAGAACATCTGGTTCGGGGTGCAGCCGTCCAGCTCGGCGGCCTCATACAGGGTGGGGTCCACACCCATGATGGCAGCCATCAGCATGATGGTGGTGTTGCCGAACCACATCAGAAAGTTCATCAGGCCCACAAGGCCGCGGTTGCCCCACACCGAGTTCATGAAGCTGAAGGGCTCGTCCAGGATGCCCATGCTCAGCAGCACCGAGTTCACCGGGCCGTTGTCCGAGAACAGCGCGAAGAACAGCATGGCAAAGGCCGAGGCCATGATCAGGTTGGGCATGTAGATGACCGTCTTGAAGAAGGTCTGGCCCTTGAGCTTGAGCCGCAGGTCGGTGAACCAGGCCGCCAGCAGCAGCGAGACGGCGATCTGCGGGATGAAGCCGATGATCCACAAAATCAGCGTGTTGCCGAAATACTTGGGCAGATCGGTGGCGAACAGGGTGATGTAGTTCTTCAGGCCCACAAAGGTGGGGCCGATGATCTTCAGGCCGCTGCGGTAATATTCAAAAAAGCTGTAGTAGATGGTGGATACCAGGGGGATCAGCTGAAATACCGCGAAGATGATGAAGAACGGCGCAATGAAGATGTAGCCCCACTTCGCGTAGCTGATCGACCCTTTCTTTTTCTTTTCTCCCATAGGATCGCCTCCCAAAGAAAAGGGGCGGGCGAGATATGCCGCCCGCCCCTTTTGATTCAGTTTTCAGTCAAACGTCGGAAGCCGTTATGCGGGCCAGACCACGTCGGTCAGCTCGGGGTACTTCTCCTGGATAGCGGTCTGGAAGTTCGCCTTGGCGGTGTCTTCGTCCACGTTGCCGGTGAAGTAATCCTTGAATGCGGCCTGGAAGCTCTCGGTGATGCCCTGATCGTAGGGGCCCGCGTTGGACATGTCGATCTTGCCTGCAGCCTCGGCGAACAGAGCGATGTGGTTCTGGCCGCCCAGGAAGTCGGAGCTGTAATCGCTGTTGGCGATCTCGTTCATGGCCTTTTCGTTGTTGGTGTAGTCCTGAGTATCCAGGGTGATCTGCTTCATGATGGCTTCGTCGCAGGTCAGCTTCTGCATGATGTCGCGGATGAGCTCAATGTTGTCGCTGCCCGCTGCGCCGCAGATCCAGGTGCCGCCCCAGTAGTAGGGCTGAGGGCCTTCGCACACAGCGTAGTCGCCGTAGATGCCGTTGCCTACCTGCGGGGTCTCACCGTCGGCCACCGGGGTCTCCAGCGAGTTGCCCAGCAGGGTGAAGTTGATGCCCCAGGTGGAGTAGAAGAAGCCGAACACCTTGCCGGTGGGGCCCTGGTCGGCGGCCCACTGGCTGTCCCACAGGCTGGACTTGTTGTTGTAGCCCTTATCGGTGTACTCCTTGGTCTGGTCCACCCACTTCATCATATTGGGGTCCACGTTGATGGTGGTGCCGTCCACCCAGGGTGCACTGATGTTGTTGGAGAAGGTGCGGAAGGAATCGTCGAAGCCGGAGAGCATCTTGTAGCCCTTGGCGTAGGCCTGGGCTGCCACATCGTTGAACTTATCCCAGTCGGACAGGTAGCTCTGCACTTCGGTGGGGTCGTCGGTGCCCAGAACATCCTTTGCGATGCTGCGGCGGTAAGCGAACAGACCCGGGGTAGCCTGCCAGGTGGTGCCGCGCTGGCTGCCGTCCACGGTGACGATGTCCTTGGTGTACTGGTACTGACCGGCCAGATCGGAATCGGTCAGGCCGATATCCTTCTTGACATCCAGAACGTAGTCGGAATCCACATACTTCAGCGCGTAGTCCGCCTCGATCAGGAAGATGTCGATCTTGTCGTCATCGGCGGCGGAATCCTGGCTCAGCAGGGCTTCGTCCAGCTTGTTCTGGTAGTTGTTGTTCTCGTTGGGGTTGATGGTCCACTTGACGACGGTGCCGTCCTTCAGGGTGGTGGTGGACTTATCCTCTGCCACCTCGGAGACCTCGGGGTAGTAGGCGTTGAAGCGGCTCTGGAACTCATCGTTCCAGCACCAGATGTTCAGCACCTTACCCTGTGCGGCGGGGGCTTCGGAAGCGGCAGAAGAAGCAGCGGCCGAGGAAGCGGTGCTGGTGGAGGCGGAACTGCCGCCGCAGGCAGCCAGAGCTGCACCAATGGTCACGGCACCGGAAGCGAGCAGGAAATTACGGCGAGAGATCTTTTTCATAAGGGTAAACCTCCTTCATGGTTTTCCATTATCAACTTTCTTCTTCAGAAAAGGCCCTTTGCACAGGAGCCTTCGGAGACAAATTGTGTTTCACAGCCCGCGCACCGAGCCACCGTCCAGCAGCCTGCCGGAGACCCGGATCTGTTCGGGCAGCGTCACGCGGGGGTGTTCGATCAGCTCAATGAGCTTTTCGGCTGCGGTGCGGCCCAAAGCCGCGGTGTTCTGCTGGTAGGTCACCAGCTGGGGCTTGACCACCCGGGAGAGGTAGATGCCGTCGTAGCCCATCACCGAGATGTCCTCCGGGATGGAAAGGCCTTTCTCGCTGATGGCGTTGTAGCCGCCCAGAGCGGAGAAGTCGTCGGGGAAGATGATGCAGGTGGGCGGCTCGTGCAGTTCCAGCAGGGCCCGGGTCTCGGCGGCGCAGCGGTCTGCGTCGTGGTAGACGCCGCTGCGGACGTACTCCTCCGGCACCCGCAGGCCCAACTCCTCGCACACCTGATAGAAGCCCGCCAGACGGTTCTCGGTGACGGCGGTCTTTTCGCCGTGGATGAAGGCGATGCGCCGGTGGCCGCAGGCCCATGCCTGCCGCACCAGAGCTTTCAGACCGGCGACGTTGTCGGAGAGCACCGCCATGCGGTTGTTGAACACATGGTCGATGGTCACCACCGGCACCTCGCTGTTCACCAGCTCCACCACCTGCGGGTCGTAGAAGTTCACGCAGGCGATCACCACACCGTCCACATTGCGGTAGCGGCAATGTTCGAGGTAGCTCATGCTCTTGCCGCTGTGGTTGATGAAGGTGATGTCGTAGCCGCGCTTTTCCGCTTCCACCTTGAAGCTGTCCAGCACAGCGGAGAAGTATTCGTGGGTCAGGCCGCTCTGCCGTTCGTCCACGAACAGAACGCCCAGGTTGTAAGTTCGGTTGGTCTTCAGGGCGCGGGCGGCGGCGTTGGGCAGGTAGCCCATGCGGTGCGCTGCGGCGCGTACCCGCTCCCGTGTGGCAGGCGAGATATCCGGCTGGTCGTTCAGCGCCTTGCTGACCGTTGCCACCGACACGCCGCATTCCTTTGCCAGATCTTTCAGGGATGGCATCGCCTGCTCGCCTCCTTCCCGAAGAACGGTTTCGCGGGTGGATGTTCTTCGTCATGTCCTTAATCGTTTTCGCAAGTTCATGATAGCGCACTCTGTACGAAAAATCAAGCGCAAACGCAAAAGTTTTGGGCTTTTAGCATCACTTTTGGCGTTTTGTTCGGTTCCGGCGGGCCAGAATTGTGCATCTCGAATGGTTTTCGTTACATTTCGGTTAAAATCGAAACTTTTTTCGCTGTCGTTTTCGTCCCATCTAATATTACTTTTAAATGGGCTTCCGGCCCCTTCGTTTTGCTGCGCGCCGCTCTGCCCTGACGGGCCCGCCGGAAAAAGTTTCCGCAAAAACCGTGCATCCACGCCCGTTTTGTGAAAAAATCTTTCCAAAGTTTTTTCGCAAAAGCTCTTGCATTTTGTGCGCGGTTCGGCTATTCTAAAAGCAAAGAGAATGCTCCCGCCGTCATGCTTAATCGTTTTCGCAAACGCGAAGCAGCCGGGCCTTCCCGGCAGCTGTACAAGGAGGAAGCATTTATGAGATTCGGTCACTTCGATGATGAACACAAGGAATACGTCATCACCACCCCTCGCACGCCCCTGCCCTGGATCAACTACCTGGGCAGCGAGGATTTCTTCAGCCTTGTCTCCAACACGGCGGGCGGCTACAGCTTCTACCGCGACGCCCGGATGCGCCGCCTGACCCGCTACCGCTACAACAGCTCCCCGCTGGACATGGACGGCCACCACATCTACATCAAGGACGGCGATACCGTCTGGAACCCCGGCTGGCAGCCCACCAAGACCCCGCTGGACCGCTACACCTGCCGCCACGGCCTGGGCTACACCGTGATCGAGGGCGAGAAGAACGGCGTGGCCGCCGCGCAGGAGCTGTTCGTACCCAAAGGCGACGCCTGCGAGCTGGACCGCCTGACCCTGCAGAACCACACCGACGCCGTGAAGGAGCTGGACGTCTTCGGCTATGTGGAGTTCTGCCTGTGGGACGCCATCGACGACAGCTCCAACTTCCAGCGCAACTTCTCCACCGGCGAGGTCGAGATCGAGGGCAGTGCGATCTATCACAAGACGGAATACCGCGAGCGCCGCAACCATTACGCATTGTTCACCGTCAACACGCCCATTGACGGCTTTGACACGAGCCGGGACGCATTCTGCGGGGTGTACGGCGGCCCGGCAGACCCCGAGGCCGTCCGCGCCGGGCACTGCTCCGGCTCCATCGCCCACGGGTGGGCCCCGGTGGGCGCGCTACACATCCACGTCACCCTGGCCCCGGGCGAGGAAAAGAAGATTTTGTTCGGTCTCGGCTACATCGAGAACCCCCAGGACGAGAAGTTCACCGCCCCGGGCGTCATCAATAAAGCGCGTGCCCACGCCATGATCAGCCGCTACGCCACCAGCGCCCAGGTGGATGCCGCCCGCAAAGCCCTGGCCGACCATTGGGAAGCACTGCTCTCCACCTACCACCTGGAATCCAGCGAGGAAAAGCTGGACCGCATGGTGAACATCTGGCACCAGTACCAGTGCATGGTCACCTTCAACATGAGCCGCTCCGCCAGCTACTTTGAGAGCGGCACCGGCCGCGGCATGGGCTTCCGCGACAGCTGTCAGGACCTGCTGGGCTTCGTGCACATCATCCCCTCCCGCGCCCGGGAGCGCATCCTGGACATCGCCGCCACCCAGTTTGAGGACGGCAGCGCCTACCACCAGTACCAGCCCCTGACCAAGAAGGGCAACCGCGACATCGGCACCGGCTTCAACGATGACCCGCTGTGGCTCATTGCGGGCACCGCCGCCTACCTGCGCGAGACCGGCGACTGGTCCATTCTGGACGAGCAGGTGCCCTTTGACAACGACGAAAGCAAGGCCCAGCCCCTGATGGAGCACCTGCGCCGCAGCTTCAACTTCACCTGCACCCACCTGGGCCCCCACGGCCTGCCCCTCATCGGCCGCGCCGACTGGAACGACTGCCTGAACCTGAACTGCTTCAGCAAGGAGCCGGGCGAAAGCTTCCAGACCACCGGCCCGAGCGAGGGTCCCGTAGCCGAGAGCGTGTTCATCGCCGGTATGTACGTCAAGTACGGCAACCAGTTTGCCGAAATTCTTGACAGCACCGGCCACACCGACGAAGCTGCCGCCGTGCGCGAGGAGACCGCCGCGATGGAGCACGCCGCCCTGACCGCCGGTTGGGACGGCAGCTGGTTCCGCCGCGCCTACGATGCCTTTGGCCATGTGATCGGCGGTGAGGAATGCGAGGAAGGCAAGATCTTCATCGAGCCGCAGGGCATGTGCGTCATGGCGGGCATCGGCAAAGAGACCGGCCAGGCCGCCGCTGCCCTTAGGAGCGTGGAGGAACGGCTGGACACCAAGTACGGCGTGGTGCTGCACCAGCCCGCCTACACCAGTTACCAGCTGAACCTGGGCGAAATTTCCAGCTATCCCCCGGGCTACAAGGAGAACGCGGGCATCTTCTGCCACAACAACCCCTGGATCAGCTGCGCCGAGGCGGTGCTCGGCCACGGCGACCGGGCCTTTGAGGTCTACCGCAAGACCTGCCCGGCCTACATTGAGGACATTTCCGAGATCCACCGCACCGAGCCCTACGTCTACAGCCAGATGGTGGCAGGCAAGGACGCCCCCACCTTCGGCGAAGCGAAGAACAGCTGGCTGACCGGCACGGCGGCGTGGACCTTCTTCAACGTGAGCCAGTACATTCTGGGCATCCAGCCCACGCTGGACGGCCTGAAGGTGGACCCCTGCATTCCCCACACGCTGGGCAGCTTTACAGTCACCCGCCGCTTCCGGGGCGCGGTGTACCACATCACGGTGGACAATGCCGCCGCCGTCCAGCACGGCGTGAAGGTCGTCACTGTGGACGGCAGGGCCATCGCGGGCAATGTGCTGCCGCTGGCCCCGGCAGGCACCGAAGTGGCCGTGCGGGTCACCATGGGATAAGCGTTTCGCAAAGCATTTTCATAATTTCTCCTTCCTAACAAAAACAGCCGGGCACGAAAACCGTGTCCGGCTGTTTTTGCGGGGGGTAAGCCTTCCCCCTTGCATTTTCCCGGCAAAGGGTGTAGAATACAAGGCACAAGCAAATACAGGGGAGCTCGTGGCAGCGGGCTGAGAGGAAGTACCCGAACTTCGACCCTTTTACCTGATGCGGATAATGCCGCCGTAGGAAGTCATCAACGTGATTTTTTGCAGGAGGCTCCGCCGGGGCCCCCTGTTTTTTTGTTGCATTTTTTCTTAAGGAGGAAGACCCAGCCGCGCCGGATGTAAAAGGGGCGGCTTCTGCGGGAGGGCCGCAGCGGGCTGAGGGGGAGCGCCCTGAGCCTTGAAAACCGTCAGCGATGGGAAGCCGTGTTCCGGCGTGAGAGGAGGCCAGCAAGCCTCGACCGCTTCCGTATATCCCCTGCCCCCGGTGCGCCCGTCTGCGCCCGGTGCGGGGGTGTTCTGCGGGGGCGCTGGCTGTGCCCCTGCCGCCTTGAAAGGAGCGTCCCTATGAAAAACATCTCTGTGAAAAAGCTGGCTCTGGCCGGTATGCTGTGCGCTTTGTGCGTGGTGGGCAGCGTGTTCAGCTTCCCCATGTTCGGCAGCAAGTGCGCCCCCATCCAGCACATGGTCAACGTGACCTGTGCCGTGCTGCTGGGCCCCTGGTGGGGCCTCGGCGTGGCCTTTGTGGCTTCCCTGCTGCGCAATCTGCTGGGCCTGGGCAGCCTGATGGCCTTCCCCGGCAGCATGTTCGGTGCGCTGCTGTGCGGCCTGGTGTACCACAAGACCAAAAACATCTTTGCCACCATGGTGGGTGAGGTGTTCGGCACCAGCATCCTGGGCGGCCTGTGCGCTTACCCCGTGGCCATCTTCCTCATGGGCAAGAGCGCCGGCGACATCGCCTTCTACGCCTACATCGTGCCCTTCCTGATCTCCACCGCCGTGGGTTCCATCATTGCAGGCGTGCTGGTGTACAGCCTGCAGCGCTCCGGTGCCCTGCGCTCCATGCAGCAGAGCCTTTCTTAACGGAGGTGCTTCGAAATGTTTAAAACGGAGTTCGAGAATGTGCGCACCAAGTGCCCGCTCATCCACAACATCACAAATTACGTCACCGTGAACGACTGCGCCAACATGGTGCTGGCCTGCGGTGCTTCGCCCATCATGGCCGACGATGCCGCCGAGGTGGAGGACATCACCACCATCTGCGGCGGGCTCAACATCAACATCGGCACCCTGAACAGCCGCACCATCACCAGCATGCTGCTGGCGGGCAAAAAGGCGAACGCCCTGGGCCACCCCGTGGTGCTGGACCCGGTGGGCGCGGGCGCCTCCAAGCTGCGCACCGACACCGCTTTCCGCCTGCTGAAGGAAGTGAAGTTCACGGTCATCCGCGGCAACATCTCGGAGGTGAAGACCCTGGCTTCCGGCGCGGGCACCACCAAGGGCGTGGACGCCGATGTGGCCGATAAGGTCACCGAAGAAAACCTCGACGCCGCCGTGGCCTTTGCCAAAAAGTTTGCCGCCGAGACCGGGGCCGTGGTCGCCATCACCGGGGCCATCGACATCGTGGCCGACGGGGAGAAGGCCTACTGCATCCGCAACGGCCACCCCATGATGAGCAGCATCACCGGCACCGGCTGCCAGCTCTCGGCCCTGACGGCGGCCTTTGTCACCGCGAACCCGGGCCATGCGCTGGACGCCGCCGCTGCGGCCGTGTGCGCCATGGGCCTTGCAGGCGAGATCGCCCACAAGCGCCTGACCGCGCTGGACGGCAATTCTTCCTACCGCAATCACATCATCGACGCCATCTACAACATGACCCCGGAACAGCTGGAAAAAGGAGCAAACTATGAAGTGCGATAAGCAGACCATGCTTTTGTACGCCGTCACCGACCGCGCGTGGTTGGGCAAACAGACCCTGTATGAGCAGGTGGAAAGCGCCCTGAAAGGTGGTGCCACCTGCGTGCAGCTGCGGGAAAAGCACCTGGGCGATGAAGATTTCCTGCGCGAAGCCATCGAAATTCATGCCCTGTGCCAGCGCTACGGCGTGCCGCTGTTCATCAACGACAACGTGGAGGTGGCCATCCAGTGCCACGCCGAGGGCGTGCATGTGGGCCAGAGCGACATGGAAGCAGCCCAGGTGCGCCAGCGCGTGGGCGAGGGCATGATGATCGGCGTTTCCGCCCACACGGTGGAGGAGGCGCGCCGCGCCGTGGCCCACGGTGCCGACTGCCTGGGCGTGGGGGCCGTGTTCGCCACCAGCACCAAAACCGACGTGGACGTTCTGCCCCGCCAGACCCTCATCGACATCTGCAATGCCGTGGACGTGCCCGTGGTGGCCATCGGCGGTATCCACAAAGAGAACATCCTCCAGCTGAAGGGCACCGGCGTGGACGGCGTGGCCCTTGTGAGCGCCATCTTTGCCGCCGACGATATTGAGAGCGAGTGCAAAGAGCTGCGGAAGCTTTCCGAACAGATCATCTGAAACATCATCCTGCGGTCCACCGGGGACACCACCTTGGGCCGCATTACAAAATTCATGGAGAAAACCAACATGAAAAGCGTATTTTGCGCAGGTGCCGGCATCCAGAGCGTACTGTTTTTTCTGAATGACGGCTACTTGCCTGCTGGCCGGGAGCTTTCTCCTCGGACACGAATCGGGCCATTCCATCGCCCGCCCTACTGCCTGCGGCAGCAGGGTCCCACCCCAGCGGACGGTCCTCGGAGAAACTCCCGACCGGCGGTTCGCTCCCACATCACTGTATGACCAGCACCCTGCTGTTCAGAGATAAACTGTCATTTGGAGGAACACAGCGTATGCAGACTTATACCACCCAGATGGATGCCGCCCGCAAGGGCATCGTCACCCCGGAGATGGAGATCGTAGCCAAAAAGGAATACCGCCCCACCGAGGAGATCCGCCAGTGGGTCGCCGAGGGCAAGGTAGCCATCCCCGCCAACAAGCACCACAAGTGCCTGAACCCCGAGGGTGTGGGCTCCATGCTGCGCACCAAGATCAACGTGAACCTTGGCGTCTCCCGTGATTGCAAAGATTATAACGTGGAGATGGAAAAGGTCATGAGCGCCGTTAATATGGGTGCCGAAGCCATCATGGATCTTTCCAGTCACGGCAACACCCAGCCCTTCCGTCAGAAGCTGACCCACGAGTGCCCGGTGATGATCGGCACTGTGCCGGTGTACGACTCGGTCATCCACTACCAGCGCGACCTAGCCGAGCTGACGGCCCAGGACTTCATCGACGTGGTGCGTCTGCACGCCGAGGACGGCGTGGACTTTGTCACCCTGCACTGCGGCATCACCCGCAAGACCATCGAGCAGATCCGCAAGCACAAGCGCAAGATGAACATCGTCAGCCGCGGCGGCTCGCTGGTGTTTGCGTGGATGAGCATGACTGGCAACGAGAACCCCTTCTACGAGCACTTTGATGAAATCTGCGACATCTGCGCCGAGCACGACGTGACCATCTCGCTGGGCGACGCCTGCCGCCCCGGCTGCCTTGCCGATGCCACCGATGTGTGCCAGATCGAAGAACTGGTGCGTCTGGGCGAGCTGACCAAGCGTGCATGGGCCCACAACGTGCAGGTCATGGTGGAAGGCCCCGGCCATGTGCCTCTGAATCAGGTGGCCGCTAACATGGAGGTGCAGAAGTCCATCTGCATGGGTGCACCCTTCTACGTGCTGGGACCCCTGGTCACTGATATTGCCCCCGGCTACGACCACATCACCGCTGCCATCGGCGGTGCCGTGGCGGCCATGAGCGGCGCGGCCTTCCTGTGCTATGTGACCCCCGCCGAACATCTGGCACTGCCCAATGTGGAGGACGTGAAGCAGGGCATCGTGGCCTCCAAGATCGCGGCCCACGCCGCCGACATCGCCAAGGGCATCCCCCACGCCCGGGACATCGACGACAAGATGGGCGATGCCCGCCGCGTACTGGACTGGGATGCACAGTTCGCCTGCGCGCTGGACCCCGAGACCGCCAAGGCTATCCGCGACGCACGCCTGCCCGAGGATGACCACAGCGACACCTGCAGTATGTGCGGCAAGTTCTGCGCCGTGCGCAGCATGAACAAGGCGCTGGCCGGTGAGTACATCGACATTTTGTAACTGCTATTTTCAAACGCGCTGAAACGCGCTTCTTCCTCCGCCGTCCGGCCTGACCGCCGGGCGGCTTTTATGTTGTAATCTATAAAAGATTATGTTAAAATAA
>ERZ1106930.259-NODE-259-length-15108-cov-3.857836_pt1 | contig 15108 bp, 9 predicted proteins | sample MGYA00403663_ERZ1106930 | MGnify/ENA primary metagenome ERZ1106930 (study PRJEB35170, sample SAMEA104062438) | human gut metagenome | biome: human gut; feature: human-associated habitat; material: faeces | place: Denmark | collected 2012-06-26 ... | reverse complement strand
GCTCCGGCAGCTCTGCCTCCTGATAAGTGCCATGAATGTACTTCACAGCATCATGCAGCTGGTCGGAAAGCTCCAGTCCCTCGATAGGGTTCACGGTGTAGTCCATACCATGAGCGGTGCTTACCGGCTCCTGTCTGCCCAGCACCATTTCCGGGTGGTCGATAAAATACCGGTTGATGGCAAACCCGTCCTCCGTCTGTCCGGTCTGGGTCCATTCCGGCACGATGTCCAACGGGCGGTCCCGCTTTTGGAGGAAGATGATGTCCGATACCACCTCGGCACCGGCATTCTTTTTGAACGCGTCATTAGGCAGACGGATAGCTCCCAGCAGCTCAGCACGCTGGGCAAGATAGCGGCGCACGGTGGAATCCTTGGCGTCCATGGTATATCGAGAGGTCACAAAAGCTACCACACCGCCGGGACGCACCTGATCCAGTGCTTTGGCAAAAAAATAGTTATGAATACTGAAATTCAGCTTGTTGTAGGCTTTGTCGTTGACCTGATACTGACCGAACGGCACATTGCCGATGGCAAGGTCAAAGAAGTCACGCCTGTCTGTGGTCTCAAAGCCGCCTACTGTGATGTCCGCCTTGGGATAGAGCTGCTTTGCGATGCGCCCGGAAACAGGGTCCAGCTCCACGCCGTACAGACGGCTGTTTCGCATTTTCTCCGGCAGCATACCAAAGAAATTGCCCACCCCCATAGACGGCTCCAGAATATTTCCGGTCTCAAATCCTATACGGTCCACCGCTTCATAGATGGCCTGAATGACCGTAGGGCTGGTGTAATGGGCGTTGAGGGTAGAGCTTCTGGCGGCGGCATATTCCTCCTGGGTCAGCAGTTCTTTTAGCTGGACATACTCTAAAGCCCATGCCGGTTTCTCCGGGTCAAACGCATCAGAGAGACCGCCCCAGCCCACATATCGAGAAAGAACTTCCTGCTGTTCGGGGCTTGCCTGCTGTCCGGCAGCTTCCAGCTCTTTCAGCAAACGAATCGCATTGACATTTGCCTGGAACTTGGCTTTCGGACCGCCTTCGCCCAAATGCTCATCGGTAATGCGGAAGTTTTTTGCATTGCGGCGCAGATTAGCCTTGTATTCTTCATAAGATGCTTCCTCGGCAGCTTTGGCATTGGGAAAGGTCTGCCACTGGCCATTGACCTGAATGGAAACCGGGTGTTCATCCAGTACTTCCTCAAAGGTTTTCTCCGGCTCAGTCACAGGGGCTGGTGGCTCCGGCTCCTCGATATGCAGTCGTTCCACCACCACATCATAAGGCAGATTGTTCTTATCGCCCGGATAGACGGCCATGGTCTCGGAATGGAAGGTCGGGGATTCGGTAGCCGGTTGGGGCTGTTCCTGTCCAAAACCGTCCTGCTGACAGGCATACATCCCGCGCAGCAAAGGCGCAACCTCATCCCAGCGGAAATACAGCATAGCCAGACGCTTTTCCTCTGCATCCATGACTTCCAGTTCTATGCCCTGTGCCGTGGTACGGTAATCGGCAATATCGCCGGTCTCCAGATTCAGTGTCTCAATCTCACCGGAATAGGCTCTGCTCAGCCAGTAGGCGATCTCGCTGTTGCTCCTGCCGGATTGCAGCAGCGTGGAAATCTGCTTTTTATCCGCTTCATCCATCAGTCCATGAGCCAATACATCCCGCAAGTCCTGATCTGCCTTGTCCGGGTCAGTAGGAAGAAACTCGGTATAGTAAGCATTGCGGCGGTCTGCCCGAAGCAGCTGCTCGAACTGTTCTTTGCGCTCTGCCCGGTAGATGGGATATACCATCCCGGTGGGCAGAAGCTGTACGGTGTCCTCCCGCAGCTCGGTGATCTGATAGGCGTCATCCTCGATATACACGGTATCGCCCACGGCATAGACCGGGGCAGCAGGGTCATAGGAGGTTCTTTGCGGAGTTGGGCGGCGAACTGCATCATATTCCTCATCGGAAATAGCAACTTCGGAAGTCTGCTCTGTCTCAGCAGCTGCGATCTGCTCTACATCCGACATCACCTGTTGGATAAACGGGGCATTGTCCAGTTTTTCCGGGTCTGCCACCTGGCCGTTGACGATCCCTCTTTCCTCCAGAGCTTCCCGGATGGCGATTGGGTCGATGTCGTCAAAACGGTCCTGTTCTTCTTCTGTATAGAACCGGTCCTCCTGAATGAGCTGGGCAAGCCTGCGCTGTACCTTTGGCCAGGGCAGCTGCGTTTCCTCCGGGCTGCCGGCACGGACAACGAACAGGCTGTTGCTGTTACTGCCGCCGTATTCCTGAGCCAGCCATGCGGCGGTATCTTTTTCTCTTGCATGGTCTTTCATATAGCGGACAACAGCGTGTTTACTCTCGATATTGCCGTTCCATGCACAAAGGGCAGTATCAATATCTTCCTGAGAAAGAGGGCGCAGAATTTCATGGAGCTTTGGATAGGTTTCGTCGATCACTTCCCGGTGCAGACGCTGGCGGAACTCCGGCACATCCGAATAGAGTCGGATCAGCTCCATATCCTTAGAACCAAGGACCGCACGGCGCACAGCGGCATTGCCCTCGATGACAGCATTTTCACGGTCAGAATGACCGCAGGCATTGCGATATGCAGTATCCTCAGAAATGGCGGCAGTCACCACAGGTTTATACTGCTCAAACTGCTCCCCAAGGGTAGGCTTTGGTGTTTCTTCCTCCATCTCCGGCTGCTGGGCTTGAATGGCATCTTCTTCAGCCTGTTCCTGTTCAGACTGGATTTTGTCATACTGCGCCTGTCCCTGTTCGGTAAGATAGCGGCCTTTCTGAATAAGAGAGGTAATGCGCTTGGCAACCTTTTCCCAGTTCAAGTGAACATCCGGGCAGTCCTGCTTTTTATAGTGCAGTCCTTTCCCATCGTGATCTTCGCCGCTGTGTGTTGCGCCGGACAAGGCATGAGAGCGTCCGCCAATGCCATACTCGTCTTTGAGGAATCTCACTTTCTCCTTATCCGTATGGTTTGCCATGAAGAACGCATAGATACGGCCTTTTCCTCCGGCGAAACTGCTGCCGCCGGTCATGGCGGCGTCGATCTCATCCTCGGTAATAAAGTGCTGGACGGTTGGCACTTGGGAAAGGTCTGAAGAAAAGGTCCTGCGTGGCAGGTCAAGGTCCTTCAGGTTCTCCCAGATCTCCCTTGGTCTGTGATAGTAAAAACGCAACAGGTCACGGTCCTGCTGATAGGCAGTCCAGAAGGCGGCGTATTCTTCCTTGAGTGTCTGGCGGAAAGCCGGGTCACTCAGCTGCTCCGTCAGGCGGCGGGTCTCCTCCGGGAAACCATTGCCTTTGATCTCTGACAGGCAGGACAAATATCCGGCTTTTCTGGCGTCCTCACTGAGATCGTGATACAGATGCCAGAGCTTTTCCGAGAGGAGGGAGCGTTCATAGCCTGCCACTTCTGCAAGCTCCACATTGGAGGCAAACTGACCACTTTCCAAAAGTTCCCCGATACGCTCTGCGGCGCTCTCCCAGGAAATGACCTGGGCAGACCTGTCATAACGGGCAGACTTCCCGTGGGAAAGATGGATACCATCCTCGGCATACCATGCGCTCACACTGCCAAGGCCGTTACCGCCGTGGTACAGCGTTTTCAGTATCTCAGCAATCTCAGCGGTGGTTTTCTGCTTTTCAAAGGCTGCAACCACACGCTCCCTTTGACGGTCTGTATTGCCGCCCAAACGCAGCACATGGTCGATGTCATTTTGGGCAAAAGAAAAAGCAGAGGATGTATGCGCTACATTCTCTGCTTCATCTATGGATTGGATCTGTTCCGCTTCGGAGAGGAACAGGTTTAGAGTCAGCTGTTGATAAGCTCCGCCATCAGGATTTCCTCGGCCTGAGCTTTGCAGGTGTTCATCAGCCCCACCCACTTCATGGGATCGCTGGCTTTCAGTTCCTCGGTGGCTCCCGCTTCCTTCGCCAGCTGGGGCATCATCTGCTCCAGTCTGCTCTGGGCGGTCTCGTCGATCTCCAGAAGGTGCGGGTACAGCTTCTCGCTCAGCAGCATCTGGTTGTAGAGGATGGGACGATGTTCCTTCAGGTAGGTTTTCCTCATCCTGCCGTACTTGCCCAGGGGTTTCTCCGGCTGCTGGCTCAGCTTCAGGTCGGGAATCAGATAGTCTCCGTTCTGGATATAGGTCATGGGATTGTTCATCTTGTTTGCTCCTTTCTTGGTTGGCTTCGCGCTCTGCATTTCGGACGGTAACGCCGATCTGCCGCAGCACCTGCTGGTTGATCTGGCTGACCGCTGTTCCCAGCGCCCCGATGGTGGACGGGGTGTTGAAATCAAAGATTGCCATGAAATCTTCGTGGTCGAAGTAGCGTTCCGGCTCCAGTCCGCAGCGGGACATCAAAGCGTAAGTGATGCTGACGGTGGCTGCTGCCTTGAACTGTACTCCGATGTTAAACTCATCATATTCCTCCAAAAAGGAACCGTCAACGATATAGAAGAAGTCCTGCTGATGCTCCGTCCAGTATTCCTCAGCCAGTTTTCCGGCTACCTCGGTGAGCTGTCCGGCAAGGTCATCACCGGAAACATCATAGGTGCGCTCAAGCATGGCCTGCACCGAATCCAAATGGCGCTCCTCCAGCTGCCACAGCCAGGGAGTGCGGGAATGTTCACGGGTTCCGGTGTCGGAAATATCAAAAACATAGCGCAGGCGGGGTCTGTCCCCGGAATCGTCCACCAGAGCGATTCCCTTGGAGCCGCGCCTTACATACCGGCCCATCTTTTCATTCCACAAATCGTACTCTGCACAGGCGGTAGCGTCCGGGCGCTGGGCGTAGATCATCAGCTGCTCATGGAACGGATACTTGTAAAGTCGGGCTGCCGTAGTAAGGAACCCTGCCCATTCCTGCCAGCTTCCAGTGAGTTGCGTTGCCACTTTCTCCGCCATCTGTGCATATAGTTCAGCTTTGGTTGGCATGGTGTTCTGTCCTCCTTTCGGTTTTTGGGTAAAAGGTGGGGTAGCATATTGCCACCCCATCCCTGCGATTATGGTGTTTACTGGTCAAAATCCGGGTACAGCTCCAGCTGGGAAAAGTCCTCATCGGTCATCACGCAGAGCTTCATAAGGGCGCTGTCGGTCAGCTCACTCAGTTCCGTTTCCTCCGGTGATAGCTCGCCGCGCATCTCACGCAGGCTGTCGATCAATCCGGTGCGGCTACCGGTATTGTAAATGCACATCAGGTTCATTTCCTCAAAAGTAAAGTTTCCCATATCAAATCTCCCTTTCCGCACTCTTTTTGGGCGCTGTCTTTTTGTGTTCTGCCTTGGGCTGGCTTTTCAGCTGCTCCATGACGGACTTTTTCTTTTCCTGTTCCTCCCGATGGGCAGCGGTAGCCAAATCCATGAGGGAAATGGGCTGACCGTTGCGGGCCTGCTGTTCCAGCTCTGCCACCGTAGGCTCTTTTGCGCCATTGTTGATGATACCGTCGATCATGCCGTAATCGTCCTCCACGGCCATCTCCGCATTTTTCAACGGATTTTCCGGCAGGAATCCGGGGATCTGGGTAAAACCAACACTGTCACAGTAATGACAGGATACCTTACCGTCCTGCTTGATCGCAACGATGTCACTGACACTCATAGAAGGACTGTGAAAATCCGCCGGCTTTTGCAGATTAAACTGCTCATATAGTTTTTCCAGCTGCTCCGGTACCGTGCCAGACTCCCTCAGCGGAGCTGTGTAAATGAGGTCATAATTGCTGCGGTCTATGGAAATGTCATGGGACTTTAACCAATCCAGATTCATAAAGCGCACATTCTGCGGATCGTCACGGCTCACCTGATAGATAGCAAAGCAATCTCTGTTCTGAGCGAGAAATGCTTGTTCCCGTTCCTGCTGATGTTCCTGACGCTCCATGACCTTTTCGTGGAACTGAGGGCTTTTCTCCCATTCCTCACGGTCCACGCCAAAAAGACCGCCATGATCCATGATTTCCTGCGGGTCAAACACCATGCTCTCCGTATTGTCCTCATGCAGCACATAGACGGTCAAACCGGCGGCATCCAGTTCCAGCGCCCGTTCTCTGGTAACAGGGAACATCCCATCATAGGAGTAGCCGTATTCCTGCATATCTGGTGTGGAGACCTGCTCATCCGGCATGGGGTATTCATCCAGTGCCTGCTCCTGTGCTTCCGGCAGCTGGGAAGAAGCAGCCATCTGACTGACCTCTGCCTGCATCTGCTGGTAGGCAGCTTCCTGCAAGGTCTCAATCATGGACAACGGTGCGTATTTTACCGAGTCTCTGCCCAAATCGTTGTCATCACAAATCTGGAGAACTGCCTTCATGCGGGAAATCTCCGGCATATCCAGCTGACCACCATCCAGCTCTTTCATGGACGCGGCATCGTAAAGGGTATAGTCCCAGCCGCTGTCACAGGACTGGATATGAAGATAGGTGGCATTGTCGATCAGAAACAAAGCCTCCTGCTGATTGGCGTCCGCCCCCAGCACTTCCATTTCCGGCATTGCCGCAGCCAGTTCCTTTACCGCTTTTTGCACCAGAGGATTATCACGGTAATAGTCGATTGCCTGGATGGTGTCCAGGTCAATGGTCTGGCCGGTCAAAATCGGAAAAGGTCCTTCATAGTCGCTTCCGTCTTTCAGCTCAAAACCAATGCCCTTGATCCCGTTCATTCGTTCTGCCGGAATCTCCTGATAAATGCGGATTGCTTCCTCCAAAGACAAGTTATCGTGGTATTCTCCGAGGTTTGGAAATTCCATGCACTCTGCTACATAGTAAGTCAGATTGCTGGTTGGTTGCTCTATCGGGGCGGTTTCCGGCTCTGCCTTTGCATGAGGGTCGATTCCGCGCTCTTTGCAGATTTCCTTATAGTGGCGCTCAATGTCGGAGATCAAAGTGCCGGAGGTTTTGTTGATGGTCTCCAAACTGGCTCTCAGTTCTTTCAGCTCCTTGCCTTGACTCCAACTGGCAATATAGCCAAAGCTGTTTTCTCCAGTCTCGATGCCAAAATACTTGCAGACCGCATAGGAGATGCTTTCAGCCTCCACTTCTTCCGTGTGACGATCTTTCCTCTGTTTCTGCAAAAACTGGGAGAGGGTAGAAAAGCCACCGGTAAAATTCAGCCCTTTTTCCTCGGTCAGCATCAAGCGTCCATCTTCCGTCAGTTCCAACGGCTCTGTCAGCAGAACGGAGCCTGCATGGTTTACAACCACTCGTTCTTCCACACAGACCGGATCTCCAGGATCGTAGTCAGAACCGCGCAGATCATAGCAATAAACGCCCTCTGGCAGATTATCGCGAGCAATCCGTCCGTTGGAGAACAGACCAAGTTTATCAAACAGCTCGATCTCCTGATATTGCTCGTCATTGGCAATCTGGATCTTTTTCTGATTGTGGAGCTTGCTGTGAGCAATCTCGTGAACCGTGGCCGAAACCGTCTGCACCTCGCTCATGCCCTGACGAATGGCAATTTTCTGATGATCGGCAGAAAAATAGCCGTCCGTATCGGCGGCCATTGCTTCAAAAGTAATCGGCACCGGTGCGCTGCGGCGCAGGGCCTCCATGAATGCCTCATAATTTGGCACATTGCCGGAAAGGGAGGAAGCAAGCTCCGGCAAAGGTTTCCCGTCGGTCTGACTCACATCAAAGACCTTGACAGGGCGAAACATGGGAATCTCGATTTCTTTTTCCTCTGTGACGATCTTTCCGTCTTTATCCAGAATCGGAGCCTTGGTATCTGGGTCCAGCTTCTGCTCCTCGATTTTCTTCTTATACGGTGTGGGAGCGATGATGGTAATGCCATGCTCGCCCTTTTTTACATGACGCTCAAACTGGTCTTTCCACTTATTGTATCCGGCTACCAATGTGGCGTCCGGCTTCTGCATATAGATGAGCATGGTGTTGTTTACCGAATAGCGGTGGAAGCGGGACATGACGGACAGATAGCGCATATACTTTTCACTCTCAAACAGTTCTTTGATGCCCTGCTCGATGCCATCTGTGATTTCCCTTAGCCGCTCTCGGTTGGTGGGTTTGTTCTCAGCCATGATTTTCAATCTCCTTTCCAAGTGTGTGATTTCTGCTGTGTGTTCTGCAATCCATGCCTTTTGTTCTTCTTCACTTTCATAAAGAAAAAGGTCCAGCAGGTATTCTACATAGGCTTTCTTCTGGATTGCTTCCACAAAACGGGGGTGCGGTTCTTCCTCCGGTGTCCTGGGAGAACGGTCGGCTTCCCATTTTTTCAGCAGATAGTAGTAATCGGACAGTACGCGATAACAGCGCTGTCGATCCTCCCGAAACTTCTGTGCCTCGGTTTTTTGCCGGACATATCTCCTGCGGGGCGGGGCCTGACTGTCATAGATCAGGCCAAAGTCCTGTGCCAGTTTCTCCGCCGCTTCTTTTGGGGAGAGGTTAAAGAGCTTTGCGGTAAAGTCGATCACATCCCCATCTGCACCGCAACCAAAGCAGTGGAACCGCTGGTCTACCTTCATGCTGGGGTTCTTATCATCGTGAAAGGGACAGCAGGCCATACCAGTTCGACTGACTTTTATCCCGTAAAACTCTGCCGCTTCTCTGGTGCTGACCGACTGCTTGACCGCTTCAAATACATTCTCTGCCATGTGCCTTTAACTGCCGGACTTTTTCACAGGGGGCTGGTATCCGGCGGCTTTCGCACGCTCACTGGCAGCTTTGCGACGCTCGGCGCTGTATGGCTCCCGGACTGATACACACCGCTTGGGGACGGTAAAGTTATGGGCGTCCTTTCGGGTGATCTGGTCGGGGTGCTTTTTTGCCAGCAGTTCCAGCTTCTCCATCAGACGGGGATCGTGGGTATAGACCTCAGCCATTGGTTCTGCCTGGTTATAGAGGAGAATGGTTTCCCGTTCCACTAAAGAGAGCTTCATCGGCTGCCTCCTTTCCGCTGGTCAAATTCCAGCTTGAAGTTGGCATACTGTCCATCGTCCTCCAAAACCACAGTGGCATCGTAGGTCTTGCCGGTTTTCTCCGAATATAGCCCCGTCACACGGACACAGCCATCGTTCAGCAGCGCAGACACCACAGCTTTGGTCGGCTGTTTTTTCTTGGCAGCCCACCATTTGTTGTTTTTCCAGATTGCAAATTTGCAAGAATCATTCTGACAGAAGAAGCCTTTTTGCAGTTCTGCAACTTCACCGCCGCAGCGAGGGCATTTGCCCACCACCTCACGGGGCGGAGTGAACAGGTACTCGGTTCCCTTGATGACCTGATAAGTTCCCACCAAGTCTTTCAGCATGGTGCTGATCCCGTCCAGAAACCCCTCTGGGGCAAGCTGCCCGCGCTCGATCTCGCCCAGGCGATACTCCCACTCGGCAGTCAGAAGCGGCGATTGCAGTTGTTCCGGCAGGACCGTGATAAGGGATACTGCATCGTGGGAAGGAAGAAGCTGTACCGTTTTCCTGCTCTTTTTTCGTTCCAGAAAACCGGCAGATACCAGCTTTTCCAAAATACCGGCACGGGTGGCCGGTGTCCCCAGACCTTTTCGCTCGGCTTCCTCCGGCATATTCTCTTTTCCGGCAGTCTCCATTGCGGACAACAAGGTATCCTCCGTAAAGTGCTGAGGTGGACTGCTTTTACCTTCTTTGACGATTGCCGCAGCAACCGAAAGGGTCTGTCCTTCGGTCAGCTCCGGCAGAGCTTTCTCTGCGCCCTCTTTTTTCGGCTCTGCATCCTTCATTTTGGCACGGTAAGCGTCCTCCAGTGCTTTCCATCCGGGGTGCTTCACCGTTTTTCCTTTGGCGGTAAACTCTCCACCGGCACACGCTGCAATCACAACAGTTTCCGAATAGATATGGGGCTGGGCTACGGCGCACAGCAGACGCAGGGCCACCAGCTCCAGCACCGCTTTTTCTCCCGCAGGAAGGGCAGAAAGGTCTGCATCCTTGAGATTTCTGGTAGGGATTACTGCGTGGTGGTCAGTTACTTTCTTATCGTTGATGACCGTCTGCGGATCACAGGTAATGGCGATCCCTTTGCGAAACGGCATAGCGTTGGCAACCAGATTGACCAGCACCGGCAGGCTGTCTGCCATATCACTGGTCAGATAGCGGCTGTCAGTACGGGGATAGGTGCAGAGCTTCTTTTCATACAGACTTTGCAGATAGTCCAGGGTCTGCTGGGCTGTAAATCCAAGCAGGCGGTTGGCATCTCTTTGCAGAGTAGTCAGGTCATAGAGGGCAGGCGGCTTTTCAGACTTTTCCTTGCACTCCACCTTTTTGATTGTGACATTTGCACCCCGACAGGTTTCTTTCAGCTGCTTAGCAGCGGCCTTATCCGCCATGCGCTCCCCGGATACGGTAAGACCGGGCAGCTCCAGCGCCACGGTATAAAAGGGAATCGGCTGAAAGGTGTCGATCTCAGCTTCTCGCTGAACAATAAGCGCCAGCGTCGGGGACATCACGCGCCCGATGTTGAGGGTTCGGTGATACAGCACGGAAAAAAGCCTTGTCGCATTGATCCCCACCAGCCAGTCGGCCTTGGCACGGCAGAGGGCAGCATCCCGAAGTCCGTCATAGTCCGCACCGGGGCGCAGGTTTGCAAAGCCTTCCCTTATGGCGGAGTCCTCCATCGAAGAAATCCAGAGCCTTTTCATCGGCTTCTTGCAACCTGCCAGCTCATAGACACTACGGAAGATCATCTCGCCCTCGCGTCCGGCATCGCAGGCATTTACCACCTCCGAAACATCCGGGGCATTCATCAGCTTTTTGAGAATATCAAACTGCTTTTTCTTATCCTTTCCCACCACCATCTGCCAATACTCCGGCAGAATAGGCAGGTCATCATATCGCCACTTGGCATACTTGGGGTCATAGCTGTCTGCATCCGCAAGACCGGCCAGGTGGCCCACGCACCAGCTGACACGCCAGCCGTTGCCCTCCAGATACCCGTCCTTACGGACGGTTGCACCGATCACCGCCGCCAAACTCTGGGCAACTGATGGTTTTTCGGCAATTACCAATTTATGTTGAGCCATGATGGTTCCTCCTCTCTTTGAGCCATCGGGACATTTCCCGGTGACAGATACCTACGCAGGGTCTTCCATAATTCCCGCAACCATAGCAGGGGTGGCTGTGGGGTAAAGAAGGAGGACGGGAAGTTTCCTTCCCGCCCTCCGGCCTGCGTGTCATCATGCGTTCATGGGGACTGTCTGTGAAACGGGTCATTTCACACTGTCCTCATCATCTTCTTCTGTGCTGCCCCCGTCAGCGTCCGGCTCGTCCGACTCCTCATCCTCGGTTTCCCATTCCTCGGAATCCTCCTCGCCATAATCATAATCGTCCAGACTGTCATTGCCCTTGGTCTTAGGCTTGTTCTTAACGAGCTTCAAGTAGGCAAATACGCCACCGCCTCCCAGCAGAGCCAGCAAAAGGACCAGCGCAGCCGGGTTCAATCCGGCAGGCTTCTCCTTTTCCGGCTCCGATGTTTCTGCCGGAGGTTCCGGTGCTTTGCCCGTACATTTACTCTTATCAGTTGCGCAGACCGGGCAGGCCGTATTGACTGCCCCTGCTTCACATTTTGTCGTGCAGCTGCATACCGCAGGCATCTCCTCTTTGGGTTTTCCATCTTCCATCAGCGCCGCAAGGTCTGCACCGTCCACCTGATTCAGAAAGTGAACAGCAGTCTCCTTGTCCTCATTTGCCCTATCAATCAGGATGTAAAAGTAATTTCCAGCTTTGGTCGTAACAGTAATAAGCTGCTTATTGCCTCCAAAATCATCCACCAATGCCGCATTCCCCTCCGGTGTAAGTGCCGGTGCCGGTTCTGTTTCTTCCACAATCACATTGCTGTCATTGGTAGAATCCTCTGCCGGTGCCGCCGGAGCCTGTTCTGACCCCTGTGCGAAAGCAGGGATCGTAAAGCCAAATGCCACAACCATTGTCAGGCAAAGGGCGGAAAGTGTTTTGCAAATTCTTTTATTCTTCATAAGCGGTAGCCTCCTGATTATTTGATTCCGACAGTGCTGTATCTCTGCCGTGGTTCATTCCACCGGAAAGCATAGCGTTCAGCTGTGCTGGAGTCATGCGTAACGCACGAACCATCTGAACGATTTCCAGATTCTCTGCCTCCGTTTTCTGTGCTTCCAGGGTCTTGAGCTTTTCCTGATATTCCGCAATCTTCTCACGGGTTTTCTCAATTTCCTGGTCGATACGTTCAATTTTGTTTTTTGCCATAACCGTTCACTCCTTTCCACAAAGTCTGTTACCAGTTCATCAGGCCGTAGCCCTTAATACTTTGATAATTCAGGTCATAACTTTTGATCTTGCAGGCATCGCCGGAATTTCCCTCCACCGTATAAACACGGCTGCCATCCGTACCGATCACGATACCCACATGGTCTGCTGTCCCATCCAAATCCCAATCAAAGAAAATTGCATCTCCGGGAGCCAGATTGTTATAGCCTCTTGCACCCCATTGTCCATGAGACTGGAACCACGGAACGCCCTGCCACTCACAGCCTGCAAAGCGCGGTTCACTTTTTCCAGCCTGGTTATAACACCAGGATACAAAGCAGGCGCACCACTCCACGCGGCTGTCAAAGCCATACCAGCTCCAATAAGGATAGCCGCCCACATTGCCCACCTGACGCTTGGCCAGTTCCACCAGCTGAGGATTGCCGGGGCGGGTACCGTTAATGAACTGCACACCGGACAGATCTTCCGAGCCGCTGGTATCAGGGGAACCGCCGCCAAACAACAACGGCTTATTGCCCATGGTCTGTCGGTAGACCTGATACATTTCCATCTGCTCCGGGGTCAGAATCTCCGACGCCACAGCGGAAATGGGCTTGCTGGTGAGTTTCACATTCAAAATGTAATACTCATAGGGGACTTCTTCTGAGGTGGTCTCGCCGGTCTCCGGGTCGGTGGAGGTCTCCGTGCGGTAGCGAATCTCCACTTCCTCAGTAAGCGTCAGTTGATACTGTGCTGCAAACACACGCGCCAGCTCTGCCTGAGCGCTCTGCCGGGTGTAGCCTTGCAAACGGCAGACAGAAATGCTGCCAGCTCATGAGGGTCATGACCGATCATACCAAGGTCATAGCGATACTCGTCATACCCTGGGTGGCTGCTTTCTATGTTGTCGATTTCCTCCTGCAACTGGGCTTCTCTGGCTGCATAATCTGCCTCCACCGCCAGCATTTCCGGGTCATCCGACGGATAGGTGGTGCCGGAGAGAACGGAACCGATGCTCTGCGCCATCATGGAGCAGGAGGACATGGTATTCATCAGCATACAGGTAATGAGGAACAAAACCCCTGCCATCAGGAAACCCTTCTTGTGGCGCATGACGAACGCCCCTGCCTGCTGTGCCTTTTCTTTTACCGTCCTTGCGGCTTTTCCGGTTTTGGATGCAGCCTGGGCGGTATTTCCGGCAGTCTGACCGGCGTGTTTGGCGGCGGCATACTGCCTTTTGATGGCCTGCTTTTGCTGCCAGCGAGAAAGCGGATTGCTGGCAAACTGGGGATTTTCCTGCAAAGATTTCTGGTACAGAACATTTACATTTGCCTTTTCCAGTTGACGCTCTGCCTGGGCTGCTTTGCGGTACGGCTTCAGCTTGTGGCTGCGATAGCCCTCCCGCACCAGATAAGCGCCGGTCTCCACCGCTTCCTCGGACTTGTGGGCGCTTTCCACGCCCACATTGTCCTGCTCTGTTTCCCGAATCTCTTTGTGGAGCTTGCCCGCAACCAGATGGACGGGAGCTTCCCTGACTCCTTGAGAAACTTTGGAAGGTGGCTTTTTCTTGTCCTCAAAGGTCAGCTTCGAGGTCTTTTTTCCGGTATCCGGGTCAATGACCGTCTGCCTGACCTTTTTCTTTGGGATATTGGCCTGCGCCTTATCTGCTCTGGCCGCAGCTTTCTCCGCTTTACGGATCGGCTTTTCCAGTGCAGGATCAGACCGTTCCTCATCAGTAAAGCGCAGGCGCGGCTCTTTATTCAAACCATTCTCCCAGCATGAGGGAGGACATCATGTAGTGCAGCTCTGCATAAATGGCCATTCCCACAGGATCGTTGAACATACAGCCGGACAGGTAGGCATAAAACTGTGCCACCACATCGGACAGGATCTTCGCCTCTGTTCCTTCCAGAATCAGGCCGCCCATACCTTCTTTAGCACGAATGGCGCTCCAGACCTCTGCCAGACGGAGAAGCCCCACCTGACCGGTCTCATTCAGTTCGGCTGCCTGATCTGCCGCCGTGCGGCACTCACTTACCGCATCGGCCATGACCGTAAGCAACTGGCTGCGCTGGGCATTTACCGCCCTGTCAAAAAACATCAGCGGGTTTTTATTCAAAATGTTGGGGTTCATCATCATTCATCCTCCTTCTTTTTCAGTTCCTGGGGTTTGGTGGTCATAATGCGGTAAAGCTCGGTATTCTTCGGGAAGTGATCCACGAAAGGCAGGATTGTAGAGCCATAAAACAGCAGGCCCTCGCCCTCACCGGAGTGGGTCACATAAGATAATTGGTGTGTGGAAATCCCCAGCTGCTTGGCGAGGATCTGACGGTCTCCGCCTGCCTGGTTGAGCATATACACGAAGTCGGAATTTTCAAAGATATTTTCCACCTCGCGGCTGCTCAAAAGGTCTTTGACATTCTGGGTGATACCTGTCGGAATACCGCCCCATTTTCTGAATCGCTTCCAGATTTCCACCGTATAGGCGGCGGTCTGCTCCTCCTTCAAAAGCAGGTGCATCTCGTCGATGTAGTAGCGGGTAGACTTGTGAGCGGCACGGTTGATGGTAACGCGGTTCCACACCTGATCCTGTACCACCAGCATACCGATTTTCTTGAGCTGCTTGCCCAGTTCCTTGATGTCATAGCAGACAATCCGGTTATCAATGTCCACATTGCTCTGATGATTGAACACATTCAAAGAACCCGTTACATAGATTTCCAATGCCGTTGCAATGTACTGAGCTTCTTTTTCTTCCTGCTCCCGCAGCAAGTTATAAAGGTCCTCCAAAATCGGCATATTCTCCGGCTTTGGGTCATTGAGATATTCGTTGTAAACCAGCCGTACACAACGGTCAATAATGGTTTTCTGCACCGGCTGCAAGCCCTCCTTACCGCCCACGATCAGCTCACACA
>ERZ1106930.258-NODE-258-length-15138-cov-600.883644_pt1 | contig 15138 bp, 11 predicted proteins | sample MGYA00403663_ERZ1106930 | MGnify/ENA primary metagenome ERZ1106930 (study PRJEB35170, sample SAMEA104062438) | human gut metagenome | biome: human gut; feature: human-associated habitat; material: faeces | place: Denmark | collected 2012-06-26 ... | reverse complement strand
CGGGGGCACCGGTAGAAACGGTACCGACAGACACAGTCGCTGCTTCACCGTCCGACCCTGTCGGCCCAGTAGGTCCAGTAGGTCCAGTCGGTCCAGTGGGACCAGTGGCGCCCGTTGCGCCCGTTACGCCAGTAGCACCCGTTACGCCAGTAGCACCCGTCGGTCCGGTGGCTCCAGTTTCTCCTTGCGGGATCACGAAATCGAAGACGGCGGCTTGAGCGGTGCCCGAATTGGTAACGGAAGCATCCGTGCCGGGGTCACCGGTAGAAACGGTACCGACAGACACAGTCGCTGCTTCACCGTCCGAACCTGTCGGCCCGGTGGGACCAGTGGGTCCAGTCGGTCCAGTGGGACCAGTGGCGCCCGTTGCGCCCGTTACGCCGGTAGCGCCCGTCGGCCCTGTCGCGCCAGTGGCACCCGTTACACCCGTTGCGCCCGTTGCACCTGTGGCTCCAGTTTCTCCTTGTGGGATCACGAAATCGAAGACGGCGGCTTGAGCGGTACCTGAATTGGTAACGGAAGCATCCGTGCCGGGGTCACCGGTAGAAACGGTACCGACAGACACGGTTGCCGCTTCACCGTCCGAACCTGTCGGCCCTGTGGGGCCAGTCGGTCCAGTCGATCCTGTGGGACCCGTCGCACCTGTAGCACCTGTAGCACCCGTCGCCCCTGTTATGCCGGTAGCGCCCGTCGGTCCAGTCGGTCCAGTGGGTCCTGTGGGACCTGTGGCGCCCGTTACACCCGTTACGCCAGTAGCACCCGTCAGTCCGGTCGGTCCTGTGGGACCCGTGGGACCTGTGGTGCCCGTTGCTCCAGTAGCACCAGTAGCTCCCGTTATGCCGGTAGCGCCTGTGGCTCCTGTTTCCCCGGTTGCGCCGGTCGCACCAGTGGGGCCGGTGGGTCCTGTCTGACCTGCGGGGCCTTGTGGGCCGGTGGGACCCTGCGGGCCCATAGTACCTCGAATAAGGATTGTCTGATTTGCGGGGCAGCAATCGCAGCAGCAGTTACAGCATCCGCAAAATTCGCATTTGTAGAAATCGTTCATATAGTATCTCCATGATTATGAAACAGTGATTGAAAGTAAAGCTTATTATGCAAATAACTTTTATTGAGAGGTTTAAACGACCCGGCTCGTTCGTTGAATTCATAAGCTTTTTGGTGATTTCCGAGGCGGTCATAGCAAACGCAGAGCCAGATGCAGGGGAGGAAACCGCAGCAATCCGGGCAGATAAAACCTTGTTGATCGGAGGGCTGATTGAAAGCCAATTTAAACCAAAAAATGGCTTGGTTCCAATTTTTTTCTTCCACGTAAAGAAGACCCAGGTCGCAGCAGATTTCCGGACGAGGGGGAGCGAAGTCGAAGCTTCTGAAGAGAGCCGAAAGGCGTTTATTTCGGTTTTGGAGTTTATTGTAGCAGAAAGCGAGGGCGCGGCAAGCGCCGATTTTATCTTCGACCCAACCGTTGCCGAGCAAAAAATCTTCAAAAACGGAGGCGGCTGTGTCGTACAGCCCGCTGTCGGACAGCTCCCGTGCGAAGTAATATTTTTGCCGCTCGTCCGGCATCATACCGTGGGCAAACGAATGGGCGAAGATAAAAAGGTTTCTGCCGCGGCGCTCATTATGGCTGCGCAGGTGAGTGATCGTAATATCGCAACGCTGAGAATTGGAATTGATACAAATTGTTTCGTGGACGGGGCCGTACCAAAGAAAGTTTGCATTTCTGCGAACGATACGTTCTCTGAAAAAGAAGGACGTGGCATTACCGTACTCATCGAAAGCGGTGTCGTAACGTAGCAAGTAGGAATCTACGCTACCGTCCATAGTTTTTTTGAGATCGAGAAGTTTTTTCTGGTTTTCTTCGGTTATAATGTCGTCGGCGTCCAGCCAAAGGATATAATCGGCGGCAGAGAGAGAAAAAGAAAAATTTCTTGCCGCAGAGAAATCGAAATTCCAAGGAAACGAATAAACTTTTGCGCCGAAATTGAGAGCAATGTTCATTGTATTGTCGCTGGAACCGGTATCGACGATAACGATTTCATCGCAGATTTTTTTGGCGGACTGAAGGCATCTGCCAAGTACTTCCTCTTCGTTTTTCACGATCATGCATAGACCAAGCGTCATAGGTAGAACCTCATTTGTACAGATAACAATAACCTGTGTTATTATCATACGGAAAAATTTTCGGGAATGTGCAAAAAACCTTTGCTTTTTCTGAAAATTCTGGTATAATAAATAGACGAAACGTATCCGTAGCTCAGTTGGATAGAGCGTAGGACTCCGACTCCTAAGGTCGCAGGTTCGACTCCTGTCGGGTACACCATACGTAAATAATACGAACCCCGGAATGGGGTTCGTATTATTTTTTGCCCGCGATTTTTTGGGTTCATTATTCGATTGAAACAGCTATTTAAATTCACTATTTTGGAAACATACGAGATTATTATACAGGGGTACTTTCTGCTGTTTTTGCTTGCAAAAAATATAGGAATGCTTATAATATAATAAAAACAGTACGATGCACTGAGGAGGAACGGAATGAAAACGCTGAACGAAGTATTGCGGTTTCCCGCCGACGAATTTTTCGGGTATATACGCGGGATAAATTATGGATATACGGATGCGGATGGGGTCATTCACCGTATTTCTCCGGCGGACAATTGTGCAGATCAAAGCGGCGCACCATATCGCTTTTCTTCTCCTGAACAGGTCGTATGCAACAACTGCGGTTGGTGTTGGGAAATTGCAGAACTCATCCGCCTTTGGTGCGAGAAAAAGGGTATAGAATATAAATGCATTTTCCTTGAATACTGCTCTCCTGAACTGCATCGCACGCATACGCAGGTTTTCGCAAAATGGAAAGGAAAATGGTGTGAAGCACCGGATAATACTTCTCCCGTCCTCTTTGGAGAAAACGGTTACGACAGCGCAGAAGTTTGTATCTCAGTCTTTACTGACCTCTTCCGTGCTTATCTGAAACATGAGCTCGGCGAGAAATATGATGAAAGCCATCTGCTTGTGAAAGAATTTCACAATACAGTAGCATCAGGGCTGACTGATGAAGAATACCTCTCCATCGCGCGCGGCAATTGAGTTTCCTTTTGTAATCCGAACTAATCCGGTTGGAAGAAAATAAGCGTCTTGATATTTTCCGTTGGATAAAATTATCAAAACCGAGCGTTTTTGTCGACAAAAAAATATAATCTTATCACTTTTGGTAGGGTACAAGAAAGTATCCGCAATCGGTAACTTTTCGGGTCTTTGTTGTAAGTCTTTTATTTGATAAATCCGAACACAAAAAGAGGGCGCAAAAACGCGCCCTCTTTTTGTGTTTGCGGAAAGAAAGTAAAGATGACAAAAAAAGAACAAACATAAAACGGTATGGGATCTGGGAGCCGTGCAAAGCCGTGCTTGCGTCAGAGCCAATGATTTTCTTTTTGACAGTTGCAAAAAGGGGTAAAGAAAATTGAGTATCCGGATCGGAGAAAGGGCTGCCGAAAGTATAAAGGCGGGCGATTCGGAACATTATGGGTGTCTGGGCAGAAATAAGGTCATATTGCAAAATTTAAAACGCCCGTCGGTGCAAATTATTGCACCGACGGGCAAAATGATTCAGGAACGATTGGAATCGTTTTCACGGATTTCCACACGGCGGATCTTACCGCTGATCGTTTTGGGCAATTCGCAGACAAATTCGATAACCCGCGGATATTTGTAAGGGGCAGTGGTTTTTTTGACGTAATTTTGCAATTCTTTGGCAAGATCATCGCTGGGGGCAAATCCTTTGGCGAGGACGACGGTTGCCTTGACGAGCTGACCTCGTATTCCTTCGGGGTCGGGAACGCCTGTAATGGCGCATTCGAGCACGGCAGGATGTTCCATGAGGGCGCTTTCCACTTCGAAAGGCCCGATGCGGTAGCCGGAACTTTTGATGATATCGTCTTTTCTTCCGACAAACCAATAATAACCGTCGCTGTCGCAGTAAGCGAGGTCGCCGAGATGATAGTATCCGTCGTATATGACGGTTTCGGTCAGTTCGGGGTCTTGGTAATATCCGGCAAAGATACCTTCCTGCGGCTCGCGCAGGCGGATGCAGATTTCGCCTGTTTCGCCCTGTTCGACGGGATTGCCGTCGTTATCGAGGAGTTGAACATAATAGAGGGGGGAAGGTTTTCCCATGGATCCGGGGCGGATCTCCATAAATTCGGAGAAAGTGGCGCAGACGATCGTCGTTTCTGTCTGGCCGAATCCTTCGTAAATGGGGTGTCCCGTTTTGAGGCGGATCTGTCTGTAAATTTCGGGGTTGAGAGCTTCGCCCGCAGTCATCATGTATTTGATGGATGAGAGGTCATACTTGCTCAGATCGGTTTTGATCATGAAGCGATAGACGGTCGGGGGAGCGCAGAATGTAGTGATTTTATATTTTGTGATATAGTTAAGAAGATCTTCCGGATCGAATTTTCCGTGGAAATCGTACACAAAGATAGCGGAGCCGCAGAGCCATTGTCCGAAGAGTTTACCCCAGCTGGCTTTTGCCCAACCGGTTTCGGCAAGGGTAAAATGCAGACCGTCGTCGATGCAGTTCAGCCAATAGCGCGCAGTAATGATATGGCCGAGCGAATAGCGTTCGCTGAGTGTCACCATTTTGGGAAGTCCGGTCGTGCCTGAAGTAAAATACAGTAGGACGATATCTTCGGCGCGGCGTTGGGAGGCGTATTCGGTCTCCAATAAATCGCTCTGTTTTTCTGTTTCGGCGGTGTAATCGATGAAACCTTCGCGCGGCTGACAGCAGATGAGGTATTGTACAGAGGGAACTTTTTTTGCGGCCTTGCAGACATTTTCACAGAGTTCATCCTCGTTGACGCAGATCACGGCTTTCACGTCGGCCTTTTCCATGCGATAAACGAGGTCTTTTTCCATGAGCATATGGGTCGCGGGAATAGCGATGGCGCCGATTTTTGCGAGAGCCATGAGGACGATCCAATATTCGTAGCGCCGTTGCAGAATGACGAGAACGGTATCGCCGCGGTTTATTCCGAGAGAGAGAAAGAAATTGGCTGCCTTATCGGAAAGCCGCTTTATATCGGCAAAGCTGAAGATGCGTTCGCTGCCGTAATCGTCGCACCAAACGAGTGCGCGTTTGGTTGGCTCGAGGCGGGCGTATTCATCCACGACGTCGTAAGCGAAATTAAAGTTTGCCGGAACTTTTAATTGAAAATGGTTGTAGAAATCGTTGTAATCGCGAAAGTGTGCTGCGTTGGAAAAACGGCTCAAAAGATTCATTGCAAAGTGCCTCCGTACAGGCAAGTAACCTGAATATCAATCTATATTGTACCATAAAGCAGATAAATAATAAAGTATATTTTGAAATTTGTTAAAAAATTTGCTCGATTATTTGCAAAACTGCAAGGCGGATGGTATAATATAAAGAAAAATGAGACATAAAAAAAGTACGGTGATAAAGACATCGTAAAATCGGTGATGAAATGCTGGATAAACTTACGGCATCGGTGCTGGCGGCGGTCAATTCGGAAACGGACGGGACGTATAAGGTACTGGAAGAAGACGAGATCATGGCGGATATTCCGCCGCGGCTGAAGACAGATTCCGCAGGGCTTGCGAATGCAATGCGATATTTATCGGAGCGCGGATATATCGACATACGCTATTCGGAGAAAGGCACGTATTGTGTCTGTTCTTTGCCGAAAGGCAGGACGTACGATGAAACGGCGGGGGCGGAGCGGTACCGCGGTAAGCGCACGTTTCGAAATCAGATGCTTCTGACGTTTTTTGGCGCGTTGGCGGGAGCCTTTGTGGGCGGATGTCTGGCAGGGCTCTTGTTTTTATTGGTTTTGTAGAAAATGAAAAGACCGCGGAAGGGGCGGATTGCACCGAAGGAACGGGAAATGTTGAATAAAGAAGAGAACGAAGTCATGCGCGCGGTGTACGATATGTGCGACGGAAAAGACAGCTGTCTTGTGAGTCCGATGGAGATCATGAGCATTCTTCCGGTCAAGCGCAAGTATACACCGGAGCGAGTGGAAAAGATTTTGCGGTCGCTGGAACTGGATGATTATTTTGATCTGATCGAATCGGATCGAAAGGGGGAAAAGATGTATGTGATCACCCTTCATCCGAACGGAATGGCGTACAAGCGTACCGCCCAGCAGGTGCGGCGCAGTGTTGCGTTCAAGATCGGTTTGTCGGTTGCCGGGGCGGTGATCACGTTTGTGGTCGGACTATTGCTGAAAATTATTTTTACCTGATCGGCTGCGGATCCGTTCGTGCTTACGGAAGTGATTGCCGGGTATATTTTTTGAAAATGCAATGCTTTCGGGCGTTGCAATTTTTATGCGGTAAAGCGGAATGCTTGACTTGGAAAAGGAATTCGTGTATAATATTTCAAACGTTTGTTTGTAATTATTCTGAATTTTTCAGAAGGAGTAATCGGAAGGCCGCGGTGTGTTGAGAGCCGCGGGAGGACACGGGAGAAAAAATGGCGGATTTTGAATTGGTATCGGCATACAAACCTACGGGAGACCAGCCGCAGGCGATCGAAAAACTGACGGAAGGGGTACTGGACGGAATACGGACGCAAGTATTGGTGGGTGTAACGGGCAGCGGAAAGACGTTTACGATGGCGAACGTGATCAAAAACGTAAACCGTCCGACGCTGGTGATCGCGCACAATAAGACGCTGGCGGCACAGTTGTGCAACGAATTCCGTGAATTTTTTCCGCACAACCGCGTGGAATATTTTGTCAGTTACTATGATTATTATCAGCCGGAGAGTTACATCCCGAGCACGGATACTTATATAGAAAAAGACATGTCGGTCAACGATGAGATCGACAAGTTGCGCAACAGTGCGACGGCGAGCTTGGGAGAGCGTTCGGATACGCTTGTTGTTGCGTCTGTATCGTGTATTTACGGGTTGGGGGCGCCGGAAGAATATTTTGATCTGGCGATATCCCTGCGGCCTGGGGATACGCTTTCGCGGGATGATTTGCTGCGCCGTCTGGTCGAATTACAATACGAGCGGAAGGATGTGGATTTTACGCGTTCCTCCTTTCGTGTGCGCGGGGATATTGTGGAGATATTTCCTGCGGGGAATTCGGAGATTGCGATCCGTGTGGAGTTTTTTGGGGATGAGATCGACAGACTGTGTGAAGAAGAAGTTGTAACGGGTAAAGTTACGGCAGAACTGAAACATATTTGTATTTTTCCTGCCAGTCATTATGCGGTGGGAAGTGCAAAGATGACGGCGGCGCTTGCGGCGATCGAGCGTGATCTTGAAGACGAGGTAAAGGCGTTTCGGGATGACGGGAAGCTGCTGGAAGCACAGCGTCTGGAACAGCGTACGCGCTATGATATTGAGATGATGCGGGAAGTCGGGTATTGCAGCGGGGTGGAAAATTACAGCCGCTATTTTGACGGAAGAAAGCCCGGGGAACCTTCTTTCACGCTTTTGGATTATTTCCCCGACAATTTTCTTGTTTTTATCGATGAAAGTCATATGACGATCCCGCAGATCCGTGCGATGTACCGCGGAGACCTTTCGAGAAAGACGAATCTTGTGAATTACGGATTCCGCATGCGTTCGGCGTACGACAACAGGCCGTTGACGTTTGAAGAGTTCGATGCAAGGGTACCGCAGATGATCTGCGTATCGGCGACGCCTGCCGAGTATGAGCTGAGCGAGGCGGGGCAGGTAGTGGAACAGATCATTCGGCCGACGGGACTGCTTGATCCTGAAATTGAAGTGCGGCCTGTAAAAGGGCAGATCGACGATCTTCTCGGGGAGATCCGCAAAGTAACGGAGGCGGAAGGCAGGGTACTGATCACGACTTTAACAAAGCGCATGGCGGAGAATCTGACCGATTATCTGAAGGAAAACGGGATCAAGGTGCGGTATATGCACAGCGATATCGATACGCTGGAGAGGATCGATATCGTCAACGGATTGCGCAGCGGAGAATTTGACGTGCTTTGCGGGATCAATCTTTTGCGGGAAGGTCTGGACATGCCGGAAGTGAAGTTGGTGGCGATTCTGGATGCGGACAAGGAAGGTTTTCTGCGGAGCGATACGGCGCTGATCCAGACGATCGGGCGTGCCGCGCGGAATGCGGAAGGCCGCGTGATCATGTATGCGGATACGATCACGGGGAGCATGCGGCGTGCGATCGATGAAACGAACCGCCGCAGACAGGTGCAGAAGCAATACAACGAAGAACACGGGATCGTGCCGAAGACGATCATCAAGGAAGTAAAGAGCACGCTGAACATAACGAAGAAACAGCAGACGGCGGGGGCGGACAGGATCCGCAAAGAGGATATCCCGGCGGAGATCGAGAAGCTGAAGGCGCTGATGAAGGTGGCGTCAAATCAGTTGGATTTTGAAAAGGCGATCGAAATACGGGATACGATCAACCAGCTGAAGAAGCGTCTGCGGAAATGAGGCGAAAAATGAAAGACGAAATCTTTGTAAAAGGTGCAAAGGAGAACAACTTAAAAAATATAGACGTGCATATCCCGCGCGATACGCTGACGGTATTCACGGGGTTATCGGGAAGCGGAAAATCGACGCTGGCGTTCGATACGATATTTGCGGAAGGGCAGCGTCGGTATGTGGAAAGCCTGTCGTCGTATGCGCGGCAGTTTTTGGGACAGATGGAAAAGCCGGACGTGGAATCGATCGACGGGCTTTCGCCTGCTATTTCGATTGATCAGAAGACGACGTCGCGCAATCCGCGTTCGACGGTCGGCACGGTAACGGAAATCTATGATTACCTGCGTCTTTTGTTTGCGAGAGTGGGCATACCGCACTGTCCGAAATGCGGCAGGGAGATACGGCGTCAGACGGTAGATGAAATAGCGGATAAAGTCATGGCGATGCCGGAAGGAAGTAAAATACTTGTCAATGCTCCGGTCGTGCGCGGCAGAAAGGGAGAATACACAAAGAATCTTGAATCGTACCGGAAGAGCGGCTACGGCAGGGTCAAGATCGACGGAATTGTGTACGATTTACAGGAAGATATCCGCCTGGACAAGAATATCAAGCACACGATCAGCGTAGTGATCGACAGGCTTGTGGTCAAAGACGGCATTCAGAAACGTTTGACCGACAGCCTGGAAAACGCTTTGCGGCTGGCGGACGGGCTTGTCGTGATCGATTGTAACGGCAATGAAGAATTGTTTTCGACGAAATATGCTTGTCCCGACTGCGGGATCAGTATTGAAGAGATCGAACCGCGTTTGTTTTCATTTAATACGCCTTATGGGGCTTGTCCGGAATGTTCCGGGCTGGGCTTCAAGCAGATCATCGATGAAGCGCTGATCTGTCCGGATAAGACGAAGACATTGCGGGAAGGGGCGATTTCGGTCGGCGGCTGGTTTCTGGAAAGTAAGCAGACGAACAATATGTACGTCGAAGCGGTTGCAAAACATTTTGGCATTGACATGGATGTGCCCGTCAAAGATCTTCCGAAAGAGCAGTACGATATCATCATGTACGGGGCCGGCAGTGAAAAAATACCGATGAAATATGATTCCTATAATTTCCACGGTACCTATCAGATCACATGGGAAGGGTTTGTCAATACTCTTTCGCGCAGATACCGCAATACGGAAAGCGAAGGGGTCAAAGCTGAGCTTGAGAAATACATTACCGATCTTCCTTGCCCGGTATGCGGAGGAAAGCGACTGAAGAAAGAAGCGCTGAGCGTGTATGTAGGCGGAAAAAACATAGCGGAACTTTGCGATCTTTCCATTACCGATCTGTACAATTTCTGCGAAAGTCTGCAGCTGAGCGAAACGGAGCACAGGATCGCGGATGTGATTTTGAAAGAGATCAAGGCGCGACTGAATTTTTTAAGAAATGTTGGGCTTGCCTATCTGAACTTATCCCGAAGCGCAGGGACTTTGTCGGGAGGAGAGTCGCAGAGGATACGTCTTGCGTCGCAGATAGGCAGCGGGCTGACGGGCGTTTTGTATATTCTGGATGAGCCGAGTATAGGGCTTCATCAGCGCGACAACGAAAAACTGCTCAATACGCTTTTGCGGCTGCGGGATTTGGGGAATACGCTGATCGTTGTGGAGCATGACGAAGATACGATGCGCGCGGCCGATTATATCGTGGATATCGGGCCGAAAGCGGGCGTGCACGGCGGGGAAGTTGTGGCGTGCGGGACGGTTCAGGATATCATGAATTCTCCGCGCTCGATCACGGGGGATTATCTGGCGGGCAGGAGAAAGATTGAAGTCCCGCCCGTACGGCAGAAGCCGGACGGAAGGTATTTCGAGGTGTTCGGGTGCAAACAGAATAATCTGAAAAATATCGATGTTAAAATTCCTGTCGGGCTGATTACGGCGGTTACGGGCGTTTCCGGTTCCGGAAAAAGTTCTCTGGTCAATGAGATCATATATCCTTTTATGGCGAACGAACTGAACGGTGCGCATATGGTAACGGGCAAGAGCGACGGTTGCAAGGGGCTGGAATATTTTGATAAAGTCATTGCGATCGATCAATCGCCGATCGGCAGAACGCCGCGGAGCAACCCTGCAACATACACCGGTGTATTTACGATGATCCGTGAGCTTTTTGCCGCAACGCCCGATGCGCGTGAACGCGGCTATAAAGCGGGAAGATTTTCGTTCAATGTTTCGGGCGGACGGTGTGAGAACTGCTGCGGCGACGGCATTAAAAAAATTGAAATGCATTTTTTGCCGGATATTTATGTTCCTTGTGAAGTGTGCGGCGGAAAGCGATACAACCGTGAAACGCTGGAGGTCCGCTACAAGGGTAAAAATATAGCCGAAGTATTGGATATGACGATCGAGGAGTCCTGTGAATTTTTTGCTTCGGTGCCGAGTGTTTACAATAAATTAAAGACAATCAATGATGTTGGGCTCGGTTATATCAAACTGGGTCAGAGTGCCACCACTCTTTCGGGAGGGGAGGCGCAGCGCGTAAAACTTGCAACGGAATTATCCAAGCGAGCGACGGGAAAGACCTGCTATATCCTCGATGAACCTACGACGGGTCTGCACAGTTACGACGTGGACAAGCTCATTAAAATCCTTCAGTCGCTGCGCAGTTCTGGAAATACGGTTATTGTGATCGAACATAATTTGGATGTCATTAAGGTTGCGGACTGGATCGTGGATCTTGGAAAAGAAGGGGGCGACGGCGGCGGAAAAATCGTTGTTACGGGAACGCCGGAAGAGGTTGCCGCCTGCGATGAAAGCTATACCGGGCGCTTTTTGAAGAAGTTGTTGTAACTTTTTTGGTGCGTTTAAATGGTTGTTCCGTAAATATTTTATGAATTAAAAAACGGGTCGCAGCAATGTTCGCGACCCGTTTTTTATATTTTTTTGGTTATTTCAAGTACTATGTCAGACATAAAATGTCGATAGCAGGTTAAAATGCTTGGCGATCAGAAGATGTTTTCGAGAGACACGGAGTATTGCTGTGGTATTTGTTCGCAAATGACGACGAGTACTTCGATCTTGGATAAGGCGTCGTCAAAATCGCCTGTTTCGATGCAGCCTGCGGCTTCTCCCAGCCAATAATCGATATAAGCGATGTCGCCGTGCGGTATAACGATATGCAATAATTTTTTTTCGCTGTCCCACAGAGTTCTGACCATATCAGTATCGGCCGGAGTGGCTTTTCTCTCACGCGCTTTGTCTTCCAATGCGCCGATAGCGGAAGAAAATTTTTCAAATTGAGATGATACGAAAAAGTGTTCGAAGATAGCCGCGGATAAGAGCAATGCCGCGGAAATGAGAATTGAAAGCAGTGTTTTTACCATGTACTTCCCTCCGGTAAGCGTACGCGGAATGTACGGAATTTTTCGCCCTTGCATTGCAGATAAATTTTCCCTGTTCCGTCGAGGGTAAGCACAAATACTTTTTTTACGCTCGGAATGTTTTGTTCTTTCAGGAGTGCGTCGAAATAGGGTTGTCCTGTTTTGGTGAGGGTTAAGTTGTGTTTCACGTATTTACCGTCGTCGACGATAAGAACGGGCAAAGATTCTTTGTTTTCTTTCGGGCTGTTTTCGCGCGGCATGGCGGTGAATTGCCCGTTGGCTTCGTACAGCGCATACGCCGCTTCGTCAAGTGAAAAGAATCCTGCGGTCCGCATGGATTCGATCAGGTCGGAAAGATCGAGATGGTTTTTTTTCAGGTGAGAAATATCGACTCCGTCTTTATTGATGACTATGGACGGTTTCCCGCCGACCAATGTTTTAAAAGGTTTTATATGCAAGTCGATCAGAAGCAAGAGCTGATGCAGCAAAAAGATCGTTACCATGGATACGATCCCGTAAAGCAGAGGAATGGAAGTGTCGGCCATCGGAATGCAGGCGAGTTCCGCTATCAGGAGTGTGATGACCAGTTCAAACGGCTGCATTTCGCCGATCTGTCGCTTGCCCATGAGCCGCATCACTGCCAGCAATGCTATAAAGATGATGGCTGTGCGTAAAAATATCAGTCCCATGTTGTTAGTATGTCGCGCCGCAAAAGAAATATTCTTTTGCGGCGCGCGGAAACAGTATGTATTTCAGCATGAAAATAAAGCGAGTATCGCTTGTGGCGAAACGGTTGAAAAAATAAAAATTTTTTGAAAACGGTGGTTCATATGCTTGCCAGAACAAGATAAAAAGTGTATAATGGCACACAATTAATGCAGAGTAGCCAAGGCGCGTTAAGTGTTGCGAAACGGGACGTTGTTCGCAAACGAAAGGGAGATTCCCTGCGGTGCCGAGGCGCGTCCGTTGCAAGGATAGCCGCCCGCTTACGGGGGCGCACTGTTTTTCATCGGACCTCTCAGATTTCGGGAGGTTTTTTTCTATGTTTACAAAAGTTTTCAGATCCATGTCTTTGGCGAAACAGATCTCCTTTCTGGCGATTTTTGTTGCGCTGAGCGTAGCCGTCAATTCTGTCATAGAAATTGACGTGGGCGGAACGAACAAAATCACGTTTTCGTATTTTGTTTGCTTTTTCGCAGGTTTTTTGTTGGGGCCGTTGCCGGGGTTTATTGTCGGCTTTTTGGGGGATCTTATCGGATTTCTGATCAAGCCGGTGATGGTGTACTGGTTTTTCGGGGTTACGATCGGGCTGTTCGGTTTTTTCTCCGGGCTGATCATGAACGGGATCCGCAAGGAGGGAACGGGCTGGCTGTACGGGAAAGCGGCGATTACTTTTGCGGTATGTTTTCTTCTGATAACCTGCGTGATCAATTCGATCATAAATTATTACTATGTGTACCTGTTTATCTGGGACGGCGTTTTTAAAAAAGCTTTCTGGGTGTATTTTGCAGGAAGGATCGGATTTCAGAGTATCGTATATTTGGTCAATGTGGCGTTATGTTTTATCGCTTTACCCTTTAGTGTGAAGATAAAGACTTTTCGCGATCTTGTATGATAAAAAGGCGCCGCGGTAAAACCGCGGCGCAATAAAACGGAGTGCTGAAAGGGGCTGTTGAAAAGATCGGAATGCCCGTAAAGGCGGTTTGTGAAAATGGTCAGAGCAAAGCTGTAAGGATAAGAAGATCAGGCCTTTTTTACGAGAAGTCTTACCCATCTCGGTTGCGCGAGTCCCAGCGCAAGGAGAAATAAACCTTCGGCACCGAGTAAAATGATTCCGCATAGAATTGTCGCAGGCAAATGCGGCAGGAGGGCGGACAATACATTGTGCAGCAGGAATCCGAAAACGGAAGCGGGAAGGATAGCGACTGCGGAGCAGAGAGTGTGTTTGAGAAAACGCACTTTTTCTTTGCATTTTTTTTGGATGAGCCGCAGGTTCAGAATCATGGAAATAACGGAACTGGATGCCATGCCGATGAGAAGCCCGTAGATTCCCACGAACTGCGGCAGGAACCAAATGCACAGAAGGGTTGCGGCGGCGCCGACGAAAAAGTACAGACAGGTTTGCTTTTCGCATCCGATGGAATTAAGGACGCTGGTAGAGATCATGCCGAGGCTCATGGGCAGGATCATAAGGCAGTTGTTTTGAATGATTTCTCCGCCGTGCAGGCTGGAAAAGAGGAGAATGCCGATGTCCTTGCCGAGAACCAGCAGTACGGGAATGAGCAGACAGGCGATCAGGACGGTGATTTTCAGGGCGCGCTCGATATTCAGCCGCATTTTCGTATGTTCGCTGCGGTAGAAATTTTCGGCGAGTTCCGGAACCAACACGAGTGCGAGTGAACCGATCAGCGTTGCGGGAATGGTCAGTATAGGCATACACATTCCCATGGCCGTGCCGATCTCGCTCATGGCTTCACTGCTTGAGAAACCGGCGGCAATGAGTCTTGCCGGCAAAAGCAGGGAGATGACGGAATTGATGAGGGAATTGGAAGTGCGCATACCGGTGATGGGCAGTGCGGACGAAAGCAAAGGCTTGAATTGCCGTTTGGGATTTTTAAATTTTCCGCCTTTTACGAAGTACCAGATTCCGGAGAGTGAAAAAGATACGAGGTAGGACAAGACGATAGCTACGGCAGCTCGTTTTGCGCCGTTGAGGACATCGGTCATGGCGCTGACGAGTGCGACGCCGGCTATGATCATGACCAATTCTTCGATGAGGTCTATGACGCAGTAAGGAATAAATTGTTTGTTCCCCCAAAGAGCGCCTCGTATAACGGAATAAATTGAATTAAAAACGAGGCTGGGCAGAAGTATGAGCAGGACAGCCATGCAGCGCGGATCGGAGAAAAGAAAATCGAAAGCGTTGTGGCCGAAAAACAGGATGCAGAATACGGGGACAGAAAAACACAGAGCGCTGACGAGGGCGGCCGTTACGACGGACTGCTGTGCCGTAATGTTATTTTTGGCGCGGTATTTTGTAATGAGTCTGGAAACGGTCAGCGGGATGCCGGAAGCCGCCGCCGTTGCGAGGACGGCAAATACGGAAAGGGCGATCTGGTAGATTCCCATGCCTTCCGAACCGAGGGTGCGGGAAAGTATAATGCGGTAAATGAACCCGAATGTTTTTTCCGCTACGGAAAAGACGGTTACATAAGCCGCCGTTCGGTATAAATTTTGTCTGCTCAAAATAGGACCTGCCTTTCATGCGATAGCACATTTTGTCGGAAATTGTCATATTATATATACAGCGCCGCGCCTGCGAATATTCGCA
>ERZ1106930.254-NODE-254-length-15490-cov-2.831681_pt1 | contig 15490 bp, 10 predicted proteins | sample MGYA00403663_ERZ1106930 | MGnify/ENA primary metagenome ERZ1106930 (study PRJEB35170, sample SAMEA104062438) | human gut metagenome | biome: human gut; feature: human-associated habitat; material: faeces | place: Denmark | collected 2012-06-26 ... | reverse complement strand
CCGGACATTTAAAATCGTAAAACAAGTGCAACGTTCCATCAATAAATGCACGGCGGGGTCACGCCCAGCAGCGCGGCCTGCCGGTCGGCCAGCTTGCGGTAGTGCTCCTCCGAGATGGCCACCAGCTCGTCCACAAAGTGTTCCAGGCTGGAGCCGTAGCTGCCGGTGAGCAGCAGCAGAAACAGGTCGTAGTTCTGGTACAGCAGGTGCAGCACCTGCTGGGACGCATAGGCATCGTCGCGGAAATCGTTCTCCGCCGCGTCCTCGCCGCTGTCCAGCACCAGCAGCTCCTGCCGCATGTGCTCGGTGAGCATGGCCTTGAGGGTGTTCAGCTGCGGGGCCACCAGCGAGGTGAACAGATCGTCCTTATCCTTAAAAAAGAAATACAGCGCACCGGTGGTCACGCCGGAGGCTTTGCAGATGCTGCGCAGGGAAGCACCCTGGTACCCCTTGGCCAGAAACTCGGCCCGGGCGCTCTGCAGCAGCTTTTCTTTGGTTTCGCGTTCGTCTTTCATGCAGTCTCCTGTATCAAGCTGGATAACACCGTTATGTTAGCATAAACGAACGGACCTTGTCAAGAGCCGACTTGCCCGGGCAGGGCGGAGCGGGTGGCTGCACTTCCGCTGCCCCCTATCGTTTTTGCCAAAAGTGTGCTAGAATAGACACAAAACAAACATCGAACGGCAATGGCTGGGCAGCGCATATCGGTTTTGCAAAGAGCCCGGATGCAGCGTGAAATGCGGAAAGAGAACCGGACGGGAAAAATGAGGAACAGTATGAAACAGACAGAACAGAGAATGAAAACGCGGTGGATCCTTGTGTTCCTTGCCATGTTGGTCTGCTTTTGCGGCTGGTGGGCAGTGCGCAAAGAAGGATTTTTTGCGGATGAACTTTATTCTTATGGACTTTCAAACAGCGATTATGCGCCGTTTTTGAGTTGGTATTATAACGGTGAACGCGCGTACAGCGGCACGAGCGCCGAACACATTTACAGTCGGGAGGACTTTATGTCCTATGTTGCTGTGCAGGAGGGCCAACGCTTCGACTATGCGTCGGTTTATTATAATCAGACGCAGGATGTCCACCCGCCGGTATTCTACTTTTTATTGCACACGGTTTGCTCGCTGTTCCCGGGCAGCTTTACAAAATGACTGGCCTTGGCCTGAATTTTGCACTGTTCGGCGGCACCATTGCGGCATTGTATGCACTTGGCATGGAGATTTTTGAAGGGGAGAACAGTTGGAAAAAGTCGCTGTTCGTCTGCGCGCTGTATGCATTCAGTGGAGAGGCAATCTCAAATGCAACGATGATACGAATGTATATGCTTCTGACCCTGTTTACCACCGTGTTGGCGCTGCTGCTGGCAAAGGCTCTGCGCAGGCCGACGCTTGTCCGGTATCTGTTGATCGGCATCGTCATTTATCTGGGAATGCTCACGCAGTATTTCTATGTGATCTATGCATTTTTATTGTGTGCAGTGTATGATTTTTACCTCATGCTGCGGCGGGAGTGGAAACATGTGGTGCAGTTTTCAGCGGCGGCTTTGGCTGGTGTTGGCGGAATGATGCTTACATTCCCCTGTTGGCTTGCGCAGCTGCACTCCCAATCGACGGTCTCGCTGGACACTACAACGGATAATATCCTGAACTTGAGCCAGTACCCCAAGGGCCCGTTGGAATTGACGGGATGGAGCATTGTGGAGTTTGGCGTGGGCGCGGGGATCATGGCGCTGCTGCTCCTTGTGGCATTGACGAAAAGATTTCTTCCGGGAAAACTGCGGCAGACTGTGCTGATTGCACCCCGCGCAAAACTAATAACGATCCCGGCGCTGGCTGCGTTCATCGTGATTGCAGTGATCTCGCCGTATAAATCCCTGCGGTATGTATACCATCTGCAGCCGCTGGAAGCACTCTTTTGCGGCTGTGGCTTTTTTGCTGTGCTGGATACGCTGGGACAGAATGCACGAAAGAAAATCACACAGGCTGTGTGTGCACTGATGCTTGTGCTGGCCTTTGTGTTGACGCCGGAGCGGATGTACATTGGTAACCGGAAGGTGAATGAAGAACTGGAACAGTACAGTGACGCGCAGTGTGTGTCGCTGATCGGAGATATGACGGCATTCACATCGGAGCTCCCGGAGTATCTGCACTTCAAAGAGATTTGTGCGGTGCAGGACACTTCCAGCACGCTGCTCCGGGAATATTGCACCGGTGAGAGTGATTCCATGGTGGTGTTCATTTGCGGGCGCGGCCTGTGGCAATTCGTCACTCCAGGCGAAGTGGAGCAGATCACGCAGGAAAATCAGGCGTCAGCAGAGGAAATCGCACGGCTGGGCGGATATACATCCGTTGAAATGCTGGATACGCAGGAATTTTCTCAGATCTGGGTGCTGAAAAAATAAGTATGCGGCACCATCAATAAAAAATCAAACGATCGCTCAGGAGGTCTCCCTCATGCTCAAACGACTGCGCAACGCGCACCCGGTCCTGTTCTGCATCCTGGTCGAGGTGCTGTTCCTCGGCAGCCTGTTCGTATCGGACCTGGTCTTTACCTTTGTACTGCTCTTTGCCCGGGCAGATTTTTCCGCCCTGGACGGCTACCTTTACAGCGGCCTGCAGGAGCTTGTGGGCACGCTGGTGGTGGTGCTGGTGCTGCAAAAGACCGGCCGCCTTGGGCTGCTGCGGCGGCGCGGCAGCGGCTTTTTCAACGGCTTGCTGGTGGGCATGTACCCGCTGGTGATGATCGGCTACAGCCTGGCGGGCTCGCTGATGTTCGAGCGGCCGGACGACCGGGCGCTGCTGCCGCTGCCGCGCATCCTGAGCTTTCTGGTCAGCATGATGCTGGTGGGCGTGGCAGAGGAGTTCGTCTTCCGCGGCGTGGTGGCCCAGACCCTGCTGGAGCACTACGGCACCAGCCGGAGCGGCATCTGGAAAGCCTGCCTTGTGTCCGGCGTGCTGTTCGGCGCGGCCCACCTGACGAACCTTCTGGGGTCGGCACCCTTCGGCGTGCTGATGCAGTGCCTGTTTGCGGCGTCGCTGGGCAGCCTGTTCGCGGCCATCTACTTCCGCACCGGCAACATCTGGGTGACGGTCTTCCTGCATGGCATGATGGATATCTCCTCCATGATCATCGGCGGCATGTACGGCACCGTGACCATGGCCGAGAGCGTGAGCAGCTACGATTCCTCCATGCTGATCTCGGTGGCCGTGTATCTGATCCCCATGCTGTTTTTGCTGCGCAGAAAGAAGCTGCCGGAGGTGCAGCTCTACTGGAACGCCTACGCCAAAAAATAAAGGCAGAAGGCAAAAAAATCCTTGCTTTTTGCAAGGGGTTCTGGTATACTGTATCTGTTACCGTGGTACGGGGCTGGGAGTATGCCCGCTTTTTGGGAATGCCGTTTCCCGCCGCTGTTCCATTGGCACATAAAATTTTATAAAGAGGTATGTAACTATGAACAAGCAGGAAGTTATGGCCAAAGTCGCTCTGACCGAGAAGGACACTGGCTCTCCCGAAGTCCAGGTCGCTCTGCTGACCGCTCACATCAACGAGCTGAACGAGCACCTGAAGAAGAACCCGAACGATCACCACAGCCGCCGCGGCCTGATGAAGATGGTTGGCCGCCGCCGCAATCTGCTGGCTTATCTCCAGAAGAAGGACATCGAGCGTTACCGTGCTCTGATCGCAACTCTGGGTCTGCGTAAGTAATTTAAACAGAGGGCAGGTACCGCAAAGGTGCCTGCCTTTTGCTTTATGTACAAATGGCAGCGGCTGCGTATTGCAGCAGTAAATCGAGCGCCTGTGCCGAAAAAGCAGTGCACGGACGTTGGATTTATTGCTATGATGCGCGTGCCACCGCCTTTTGGATAGAAAAAAATAAAAGATCCAAGGAGGCAAAAACAATGGCAATTGAATTTGGTTCCCGCAGAGAGACCTTTGAAAACTACAAGGTCTACGAGACCATGCTGGCAGGCCGCCCGTTCAAGGTCGAGATGGGCAAGATGTGCGGTCTGTCCAACGCCAGTGCGCTGATCCGCTACGGCGAGACCTGCGTCATGTGCAACGTGGTCATGAGCCCCAAGCCCCGCGAGGGCGTGGATTTCTTCCCCCTGAACGTGGAGTATGAGGAGAAGCTCTACGCCGCAGGCCGCATCCCCGGCAGCTTCATGCGCCGCGAGGGCCGCCCCGGTGAGCGCGCCATCCTCACCAGCCGCGTGGTGGACCGCCCCATGCGCCCGCTGTTCCCCAAGGAGATGCGCAACGACGTGTGCATCACCATGACTGTCATGAGCCTGGACCCCGACTGCAGCCCTGAGATCGCCGGTATGATCGGTGCGTCTCTGGTCACTGCCGTGTCCTACATCCCCTGGAACGGCCCCATCGGCGGCGTGCAGGTGGGCCTGGTGGACGGAGAGATCGTGTTGAACCCCACCCAGGAGCAGCGCAAGGTCAGCGACCTGGCCCTGACCGTTGCCGCCACCATGGACAAGATCGTCATGATCGAAGCCGGTGCCAACGAGGTGGACGAGGACACCATGCTGAACGCCATCAAGGCCGCTCACGTGGAGATCAAAAAGACCATCGAGTTCATCAACAAGATCGTGGCCGAGCGCGGCAAGAAGAAGATCGACTTCCAGGTCGTGGGTCTGGATATGGACGTGTTCCACGCCATCCAGGACAAGTATCTGGACGACTTCAAGGCTGCCATGGACACCGACGACAAGAACGTGCGTGACGCCGCTCTGCTGCCCATCATGGACAAGATCGCCGAGGAGTACCCCGACCTGTCCGCTGCCGACCTTGACCTGGTCAGCTACAAGATGCAGAAGTTCGTGGTGCGCCGCTGGCTGCTGGACGAGGGCAAGCGCGTGGACGGCCGCGGCATCAACGAGATCCGCCCGCTGGCTGCTGAAGTGGGCATCCTGCCCCGCGTGCACGGCTCCGGTATGTTCACTCGCGGTCAGACCCAGGTGCTCACCACCTGCACCCTGGGCGGCACCAAGGACAACCAGCTGATGGACGACCTGACCGACGAGCAGACCAAGCGCTACATCCATCACTATAACTTCCCGCCGTACTCCGTCGGCGAGGCCCGCGCACCCCGCAGCCCCGGCCGCCGCGAGATCGGTCACGGCGCACTGGCTGAGCGCGCTCTGGTGCCCGTGCTGCCCTCGCTGGAGGAGTTCCCCTACACCATCCGCTGCGTGTCTGAGGTGCTGAGCTCCAACGGCTCCACCTCTCAGGCTTCCATCTGCGGCTCTACGCTGGCACTGATGGACGCCGGCGTGCCCATCAAGGCACCTGTTGCAGGCATCTCCTGCGGCCTGATCACCGAGGGCGACCGCTGGATGACCATGCTGGACATCCAGGGCGTGGAGGACTTCCACGGCGATATGGACTTCAAGGTGGGCGGCACCCGCAAGGGCATCACCGCCATCCAGATGGATATCAAGATCGACGGCCTGACCTACGATATCATTGCCGAGGCATTTGAGAAGTGCCGCAAGGGCCGCCTGTATATCCTGGATGAGATCATCAAGCCCGTCATCGCTGAGCCGCGCCACGAGCTGAGCCGCTACGCCCCCAAGATGTTCAGCATGATGATCCCCACCGATAAGATCAAGGACGTCATCGGCAAGGGCGGCAAGGTCATTCAGGACATCTGCGCCACCTGCAACTGCAAGATCGACGTGCAGGAGGACGGCCATGTGTTCGTCTCCGCCGTGGATCAGGAGGACGCAAAGCGCGCTATCTTCACCATCAAGACCATTGTGGAGGACCCGGAGATCGGTGCCATCTACAAGGGCAAGGTCACCCGCCTGATGAACTTCGGTGCCTTCGTTGAGATTGCACCGGGCAAGGAAGGTCTGGTGCACATCTCCAAGCTGGACACCAAGCGTGTGGAGCGCGTGGAGGATGTGGTCGCTGTGGGCGACGCCATCGTGGTCAAGGTGACCGATATCGACCAGCAGGGCCGTATCAACCTGAGCCGCCGCGACGCCATTCTGGCTCTGGAAGCCAAGCGCGCCGAGCAGGCACAGCAGCAGTAAGCGCCCGATCCAATCAGCAAAAAAGAGGACCCGATGCAGACGATGCATCGGGTCCTCTTTGTATAACGAGATGAAATTTATACCATGCGGCACCGGCGGTCCAACGTCCAGCCGAAGGCGAACAGCAGCAGGCCGCTCACGGCCATCACCGGCACGGGCCAGTTCAGCTGGCCGGTCTTGGGCAGGGCGGGGTTCGCCGGGCGGCCGGGCTGAGCCGGAGTATCCGTGTCGGCGGGAGTGGACGGCTCATTGGGGGCGTCCGGGGAATCCGGCGTGGCCGGGGGGCTCGGGCTGTCGGGGGAGACGGGGGTGCTGGGCGTGTCCGGCGTTTCCGGAGTCTCCGGCGTGTACGCGCCCACCTTCGGGCTGGCGTCCACATCGTAGAGCCACTGGCCGTCCTCTGCCAGCGGCAGGGAAACCAGGAAGGGGTTCACGGCCTTGTAACCTGCGGAAGCCTTGGTCTGCGCCACGAGGTACAGGCCCAGCTCCAGGTCTTCAAAGACCGCGTTGCCGTCGTTGTCCACGGCCTGCACCGTGCCTTCCGAGCCCGGGGCCAGATAGTCCAGCAGGCGGCCTGCCAGAGAGCTGTCGCCCAGATCGTTCAGGTCGCCCAGCTCGATGCCGCAGCCGTAGAAGTCGCCGCAGTATTCAAAGCTCAGGTCGCCGTTTTTGCGCTGGACTTCGGCCACACGGTAGATGGTCAGCTCGCCGCCGCGCAGGGCCTTCTGGCTGGCTTCGTCGTACAGGCGCACCCGGATGGTGCCGGTCATGGGGTCGCCGTTGCGGTCGGTCAGCTTGATGTTGGCGCTGGTGGCAAAGGCGGGCAGTGCGCTCACCGCCAGAAGACACAGCATCAAAAGCAGGGCCGCAGCGTGCTTTTTGAACTCAGTGCGTTTCATGATTTTCACCTCTTGAAGATTTGCGTTTGCGGGTGGAGAACAGCAGCCAAATCAGCAGTGCCAGCAGCAGCGGCAGGGCAATGATGGGCGCCGTGATGATAGGTTCGATCTTGGTGGCTTCGCTGGTGACGCGGATGTGCTTGAGCTTGTCCGGCGTCTCGATGCGTCGGCCGCGTACCAGCAGGCGGTGGGAGTTGATGCCGTAGGGGGTGCAGGTCATCAGGGTGACGTAGTCCTTGCCTTCGGTCACCTTCAGGTTATCAGTCTCGGTGGGCAGGACGATGGAGATCTGGTCCACCTCATAGGTGAGCACCCGGTCCAGCACCGTGATGGTGAAGGTGTCGCCCACTTCCAGCTGGTCCAGATTGGTGAACAGCTTGGCGCTGGGCAGGCCCCGGTGGGCCGAGATGACTGCGTGGGTGCTCTCGCCGCCCACCGGCAGGCTGGTGCCTTCCAGATGGCCCGCGGCCACCTGCAGCACGCCGTCGCTGGTGCCGTGGTAGATGGGCAGCTCCACGCCGATCTTTTCAATGGTGATGTAGCCCATGATGCCGGTGCCGGTCACGTCCAGCGTGCTTTCGTAGCTGGGGAAGCGGTCCGGGTGGTACAGGGCGTCCGGGTCGGCGGCGATCTGGGCGTTGAAGGCGTCTGCGGCGTCAAAATAGGCGCTGTAATCCGCGTTGGTCAGCTTGTCCACATCGGCGGCGTAGGTGGCCACCGCGCGGGACTGGTGCCGCTGGTTGACGTAGTCGCTGAGGGTGGGGTATAACATCACGGATAGACCCACGAAAAAGACGAGGATCAGGATCATGGTGCTTTTGTTCTTTTTCATGGGCTACTCCCTAATGTTATAAGGATAGGAACCGGAGGCCTTTTTGGCCCCGCGCTCCGGTGCTGTGGGGGATAAAGGAGAAATTACTTGTTCTCCATGCGCTTCTTGGTGACCAGCAGGACGATGGCTGCCACCATCAGGCCGCCGCCGGTGACATAGAACAGGGTGGTGCCCATGCCGCCGGTGCTGGGCAGCACAGTACCGGCCTTGTTCTCAACGCGAACAACGTGGTCGTCAGCAGTAGTATCGCCGTACTTAACAGTGTAAGAAATGGTCTGACTTGCAACCGTGGGCAGAGTACCGCGATCAATCACAACGGTAATAGGAGCGGTCAGCTTGTTATAGCCCACAGGAGCCTTGGTCTCCTCCAGATAGTAGGTGCCAGCGTCCAGACCCTCAAATGTGATGTTACCATTAGCGGGGGTCTTGACCTTGGTGGCTTCAGTTGCGTTGTTAGTCCAGCCGGTCAGCTTGTAAACGCTGGTGGTGCTGGTTTCAACGAAATTTGCGTACTTCTGGGTGTCGCCGTCCTTCTTGTACAGCTGGAACTCAGCATCTGCCAGAGCGTGGTTAGTATCATCACCGCCGAGGTTTGCAAACTTGCGCACGCCCATCTCCCAGACGTAGGTCTTGGTGGTGGAGGACTCGGTCGTGGAGTTGTTACCGTACGTCAGAACGGCTTTGTTGTCGTTGCCCGTAGTACCAATTACTGCATCAGAAGTAACAGTGGCACTATAATCTACTTGGATGTAATCATAAGGTTTCAGAGCCTTGAGGAACTTGATCTCAAAGGTGCAGGTATCAGAGGTAGAAGTTACCAGCTCATAATCAGTACCAGGGGTGAGATTACCACTGTAGTTGCTGCCACCGGTCTTAGGGTCACGCACGAGCAAAACCGTAACGGACTTTTCATTGAATTTCAACCCTTTGGCCATGGTATCGTGCAGAACGTAGTTGGTGGGATTACCATCGGTCACATGAATGCGGGTTTGGAATTTCACCGTGTCACCAATGCCGGCATCATTGCTGTAGCCAAGAGCATCGCCTTCGTAAACTTCCTTTTCGATAGTGGGCTTGCTGTTCTTCTCTCTGATTACTGCGTTCGGGTCGGTAGTACCAATGGAGCAGAGAGCACCCTTGTCCAGGTCGACCAGGTCGGAAACCACCAGATACCAGCCGAGGGGCAGATTGCTAAATGTAAGAGTAATGCCGTTAGCCTTGGCAGAGCCATCTTCCTGGACATTATTGGGAGTATATTCAGCATATTTACCGGCACTGTTTGCAATTTGCTGAATAGCAGTGCCATTATTCTCAGGATTGGTATTGATCCAGGTAACAGCACCGGTTTCTTTGTCTAACTTAAAGTTATTGTTTTCTCTGAGAATGAAGCCTTCCCAAGCTCCATTCGCCGTATAACGGTAAGAGTTGGTATCTGCGTGGTACTCCAGATTCAGAATACGGTAAATTTTATAAGTCTGGTTCGTAACGGCGTTCTCAATGGTAATGCTACCAGTGCCAGTGGCAGCAGCAGCGGTAGCATCACCATCAGTCGCAAACGCCGGGATCGCCATGGCGCACACCATGGCAGCTGCCAGAAGTGCAGCCATGAGTTTCTGAATGGTCTTTTTCATAGTGGGTGAAAGTCTCCTTTCTATTTTTTATGATTCCTCGTTGTAAAAACGGTCCTGTCTGCGGCGCAGAGAGTTTTGCGGCCGCAATGGAGGGTGCAGCTTGTTTTAATCTGCCCTCCTCTCGCGTCTGCGCTTTTGACAGAAACCACACACCAGTGCGGCAAGCACCATGGTGCCGCCCACTGCTGTATACAAAGTGGTACCGGCCCCGCCGGTAGAGGGGAGTTCGTAGTCGCCGGCGGGGGTCAGCTTGTTGGTCACAGTCAGCAGGCCGCCGCCTGTGACGCCAACAGTAGTATTGTAAGAAACCTCATACAGATTGCCCGAGTCGGCTTCCTCAATGTAATAGATATGGTCAGTATCAATGCCGTCGGTCACGGTGTAAACCCATTTGTGGGCTTTTTCAAGTGTGATGGTCTCTACAGATGCAGTCGCCTTATCACTGCCTTTCTTGTAGGAGTAAAGATTGACGGTGATAGATTCTGCGTTGACATCATTACCGTTCAGTGCACGGCCATCTTCGTCCACCCAGAACTTCTGGATGGTCAGGTAGGTACGCTCGTTGGGCACATACAGGCTGTACTCTTTCTGGTTGCCATAAAAGGTGACGTCAGGCTGTTTGGGCAGCGCGTTGCCGTTGGAATCCGTTGTTTTGTCGCCCACAGCAGCCTGATAGGCTGCTTCCGGGGTAATGGTAGTGTCACTCTGGGTGTTCATCCAGATAAAGTAGAACACCTCGTCCGACTTTTTGTAGCCTGTTGGGGCGGTTTCCTCGGTCAAACGGAACAAATTCTTATCCGGGACGGAAAGATCACCGCGGTTGCCAAAGGGAATCACGATGACACCGTCCGTGCCGTCTACCTTTCGGGTGGTAAGCGCTGTGGAATTCAGAACTTCCCAACTGCCCTTTTCACTGTCGAAACGTTCCAGCTTAAAGACAGCGCCGTTCAATGCAGTGCCGGGGTTCAGCTTATCCACCTTGTGGATGAGCAGCCTACCCTGATCAACAGTGGAACCGCCATCAATGGTGCCAATGTCAGTCGTGTCGGAGCCGGTATCCTTCTGCCCGCTGATCGATACGGTGTTTTTTAGTTTGACATCCGTTGAGGCGTCGGTGTTGATGGTATATTCCAGCACGAATGCGCGTGCATCCGGGACATCTACCGTGAATGTATAAGTTTTATAAGGCTCTTTTTCTGCGGTGCCTGTCAAAGACATTTCCGACACATTGTATTGCGTTGTCGGCAGAGGTTCAGAGATGTTCGTCTTGGGGTAATCGTACAGCTGGATGGAGCTGTAGTCCAGCTCGGCAGAAACGTTCTTTGTACACACCCCCAACGTATCGGTCACGGTCACCATACCGCCGTCGCCCAGCTGACGGGCGGTGGGGTTGATGACAACGGTGTAGTGCACGTTGCCAGTTTTGCCTACCTGCTCGCCCTTCTTGGTCAGAACCTTGACGTTGCGGTTCAGGGTGACAAATGCCTCGGCGTTCAAGTTCAATGCGTCGCAGGAAGCGGTGTTGGTGTAGAATTTGCTTTCCAGCCGGGGGTTGGTGGTCCATTCAGAATCGTTGACCTTGACCGTATAGCGGATCACGAGCGCTTGGATTTGGGCGGCATCTGCGTCCGAAATGCTGCTCAGGCCGCTCAGGGTAAAGGTGAGGGTCTGGCCTTCCTGCGTCACGCTTGTGGTAATCTTAGAAGATATGCTCTCAACCGTCTTGCCGCTGTTGTCTGTCATCCGAAAACCAAACAGAGGAGATTTGCTGTCCTTGTAATAAGTCAGACCATCCGGCAGAGTGTCGGTGATGGTGACAGTGTCGTGATCCTTGAAGCTGTTCCAGCTGGAGACATCCAGCATCAACTGGTAAGAGAACTGCTGTTCGCTGGCGGGATCATATTTATCGACCGTCTGCGTTTTTTCATACTTGTGCCAGCTTGGCGACGTGATTTTATCGTTCGTGCCCTTTCTGACGCCCTTTTCCAGCGCAGCAGACTGCCGGGGCTTGGTGTAGGAGTAAGAAGCATCGCTGCCGCACTTGTTGGCGATCTTTACCGTGGAGCCTTCGGCAACATTGCTCAGGTCTACCAGAGTGTTGTAGCACAGCTCCATGTTTTTAAGGCTGCCGCCCGTATATTTGGAAGGATCGATACTGAGTTTGAAGCTGAGAACTTTGGTGTCCTGGTTAGTGTTCGGTACGGTGGTACCTTTTGCAGCGTTGCCGGAATAGCATGTCAGCGTGATTGCGCCGCCAGCAGCGATAAAAGCATCATAACCGAGTGTTTCATCGCTGCCGGAAAGGTAGAACTTCAGATTGGTCTTGATCATATCCAGCAGATCAGCCGCATAGGTGTAGTGTTCAATACCGGAGCTCGTGGTGTCGGTAAAATCTTTCTTACCTGTGCCTACAGGGCTTGTGATCTTCCATGCGGCGCTGTAAATACCCTCCGTCTCGGTCGGGGTCAGATCATCCGCATTTGTGGATTTTTTTGCGTTCCACTTGGGGGCGGTGGGCTTCTCGGTATCCTTGGCAGTGTAGCTTTCGTCGCCTTTGGAAAGGGTAGCTGTGTTGGTCACGCCGTCTGTCAGCGCATTCGTGGTGTAGACAAACTGGTACTGCTTGGACGTACTGCCTACCGCGGAACTGCTTTTAAAGGTATAGGTGAAACCATCGCCCGTATTGGGGGCGAATGTCTCACTCGTTTTCTCCTTATTGGTTACCGTGATATTGCCCGTGATCGTTGCATCATTCGTATGGGTGTCCGTGACGGTCCAACCGTCCAGATCTTCGCCGTAGGGGTTCTGCACGGTAACGGTCCATGTGATCAGGCCGGTATCCGGGTCGTAAGTGCCGCTCTTTTTGATGCGCTCTTTAAATTCCACCGACGCATCGTCTCTGTGGTCTTCATCGACCTGAACGCGGTTGTCCAGTTGCGCATCACCCTGCGCCGAAGTGATATCATAGGCCACATCATAGGTCAGCACATACGTTTCCTCTTTGACGAGCGCAGGCAGATTGGTATAAGAAAAGCCGGTGTCAGTGATAGTGGGCGTGTCAGACAGAGTGGACTCGTTCTTGTTGGCGTCTATCTTTTTCAGGGTAAAGGTATCTTTTACATAGATGCCGTTTACGCCGGTGCCGCTGAGCGTATCCTTGATGTCGATTGGCTTCTTCCATCCGGTCGAAGAAATGGTAACGGTGTAATGGACAAGCTTTTTACCGGTGGTGTCTATCTTACCTTCCTTTTTGACCTTCAAACCCGTAGGGTCTTTCACGGTAATGATGGTATCTGGGCTGCCGGGGATGATGATGTCGGTTTGGGACTCACCCTCTTTGGTCACGGACTTCCAGTTCAGCGTGAATTTGCCAACAAACGGATCATTAAGGTTAATGTAATTGCCGCAGTCATCATTGAAGGTCAGGGTGGTGGTGCCATCGGTGCGGATGACCTGCGTGCCGATAACATGTCCGTTATAGGTGATATCACGCGTGAGTTCTTCTGGCGGGGCAATGCCGTTTGGGAGCTTATAGTTCAGCACATATTCGCCTTCTTCCAGAACACTGCCATCTACAGAGTAATGGAAAGTGAGAGATACAGTTGTGCCGGAGGTGATCTCCATGTTGCTGTTAACGGGCGAATTATCAATTACAATGTCGATCCTGGTAATGCCGGCACCATTGCCATCGGGAAATTCATCAAAGTAAGCGACATAGGGGGGTTCCAGCGTATCTGTGCCATCCCCCGCCACAGCCTGTGCACTTGCAACAGACACCAGCGCGGTCACGTCCGAAGCGTTCAGGGCGACCTCAGCCACATTGCCGTCCACATTGCCGGAGATGACCGACAGCGTACCGGCGTCCTCATCCACATCGGACACGATGCCCACCGTCTCATAGGTGACTGTGCGCTGCTCGGTCTGCGGTTCCGTCTCGACCGGGTCCAGCGACAGCAGGGCAATGTCTGCATCCGGGGAATCGTCCTCGACCACAGCCGGAGTGTCGTCCACGGCCACGGTCTCGGTGACCATGGTGTTGTAGAACACGATATCGCCGGGCTGGATGCTGCAGAAGGACGATGCACTGTCCGCAAAGCCAAGGTCATCGGCGTCCGCATCGGCAAAGCTCTCCTCCTCCGGCAGTCCCTCATCGCACAGGGCAATGGCGTCCTGCTGCGCGGCGGGGATACTCTGGGGGTCCATCAGGTAACCGGCACCGCGCAGGTCGCTGCGCAGGGCCAGCACACCGGCGCGCTGCGGGATGGCAGACTGCGGGATGCCCGCGTAGTTCAGGCAGTAAGAAAGGAACATCACGTCCCATTCGCCGTAGGGGTTGCCGTACCACTCGCCGTAGCGGGTGTAGTGGCGGACGGTCACGCCGTCATCGGCATCCACTTCAAAGTTCTTTTCGCTCTGGGTGTAGCCCAGCTGGCTCTGCGCCACGGTCAACAGGTCTGCGGACCAGTCGCCGCTGAGGGAGGTGCTGGTCTTGGCCAGCCATTCGGATTCGTCTTCCACATCGGCCAGCGGGTCGGCCAAGCAGTTCACGGTGTGGTGATGCTCCTCCAGGCCGCAGGTCAGCACTTCTTCATAGCAGTCGTCGGTGTGGTAGTGGATGGGTGCCTCGATCACCGGGCTCACGACTACGGGCTTCGCGGCCACCGGCGCCTCAAACGCCGCCACAGCCGTGTAGGCCGGGTTCAGCTCCTCCACCAGCTCGCCGTCTTCCAGGCCGCACACCAGTTCATAATCGGTGGTGTAGCAGCTGTCGTCGTGGACGTGCTCAAACTGTTCGCAGATCAGGCTGCCGTCCTCGGGGTCAAAGCAGTCGTCGCCATGGACGTGCTCCTCCTCGAGACAGGTCAGAGTCTTCACTTCCTGATAGCAGTCGTCGGTGTGCTCATGCGGCACATAGATGTACTCCGGTTCGGCAGAAAACAGCGCAATGCCGTCGTCTTCTGCGTCCACGCCAATGCTCTCGTCAAGCGAAGCGCTGTCATCGAAGGTGGCGTTCCAGTCCTCGGGCTGGCCTTCCTCATAACCGCAGACCAGCACTTTGGTGTAGCAGTCCGCCGTGTGCGTGTGCTCCTCCTGGTTGCACTGGTACTGCGCGGTGGCCGCAATGCCATCGCTGTGCAGCTGCCAGTTCACGAACAGCGTCGTGATCATGGCCAGCGCAAGCAGCAGCGCCGTGTAGCGCCGCAGTGCTTTCCGCTGCAGACGGAACCTTTCCCGATAATCTCCCACAATGTCTTTCATTGCCCCAAAGCCCTCCTAATTTAATGGATCAATGAGAAACTGGACAAGGGCCATACCCTTATAAAGACCTTGCCCACGATCTGATTTTTTTCTACGCAGCCAATGACGCTGCTGCGGCTGTCGATGGACGTTGCGCGGTGGTCGCCCAGAACGAAGTACCGGTTCTCCGGCACCTGATAGGGGAACTTGATGTCGCATTCGCCCAGGGCCAGCTCGTCCACATAGGGCTCGTCCAGCACCGTGCCGTTCACGGTGACCACGCCGTTTTCATCCAGCGAGATGATATCGCCCGGCAGGCCGATGACCCGCTTGAGCAGGAGCTTGTTCTGCCAGTAAAACCCGCACAGATCGCCGGTTTTCAGGCTGCCGCTCTTGACAAGGACGATCACGTCCTTGTCCTGCAGGGTGGGGTTCATGCTGTCGCCGGACACCTGCAGCACCGGCAGGAACAGGGTGGCCAGCAGCACCGCAACGGCTGCCACCACCACCAGCGCGTAGATTGTACTGCGCAGCACCCGGGTGTAGCGGGAGCGGTAGGCCAGCCGCTCCCGTTCGGCCTTCACTTCCTCGGTGGAAGGAATGGCCGCGAATTTGATGTCGTGCTCTTTCATGTTGTGTGCTGACCCTCCGGCAGAAAGTCGATCTTCTGGTAGTTGTCCAGCACCTCGCTGGCACGGCGGTCGAACTCGGCCCAGCGCGCCCGGACCTCCTGCTCGGCCTTGGCGACCATCGCCTTGCAGTCGGCTTCGGTCTGTGCACGCTTGCGCTCGGCCTCGTCGGTGGCCGAGAACGCCGCGCGCACCGAGGCGTCCACCATGTCGT
>ERZ1106930.252-NODE-252-length-15534-cov-2.542671_pt1 | contig 15534 bp, 5 predicted proteins | sample MGYA00403663_ERZ1106930 | MGnify/ENA primary metagenome ERZ1106930 (study PRJEB35170, sample SAMEA104062438) | human gut metagenome | biome: human gut; feature: human-associated habitat; material: faeces | place: Denmark | collected 2012-06-26 ... | reverse complement strand
CTGATAGATGCTTTCTTCGGGGCAGGTTTTCTTGCTGGTAAGCAAATCTTCGGGAGAACGGTTTCGTTCCGTGTGCCGGATTTTGGCGTTGCGCTCATTCTGCTTTTCGGTGAAGTTGGTGTAATGCAGTTTGTAGTAGAGCTTTTCAACTTCTTCAAAAGTGTCAGCCAGACTTTCCTCACTCTTGGGCTGCAGAGCAGAGCGGATGCCGTTGTAGCAATCCCAATAGATGTTTTGCTGGACACGTTCCGGGTCGATATGCTCGCTGTTGGTAATTTCAAAACTGCGGTCATTGTGCTTTGGGTTATAAGTGCCGTGCTTTCCGGCGCGGCCATTGTGTCGGGTCAGTTTCAGCGACCATCTCTCCTTTCTGGGGTCACGCAGAGAACGCTGTGCGCGGGGTAGAGGCAACGCGGTGCAGCGAAGCTGCAAATCTGCCGCCTGCTATGCGCCAGATAATACCCAGTAGGATATGACGCACAGCATCATATCACTGGGCAAGGCGTTCCCCCTTGACTCCCTTCAACGGGCCATTTTGGCCCGTTGATTTTGGCAAGCTGGAGGTCAAAGATTTGCGAATTCCTGCCCACCAACTTGTCCGGCTTTTTCAGTTGGCCAAAATGACCAACTGATTTTGCCTGTTCCCAAAATGGTAACAGGCAGATAGACGGTCTAATAACGGCCATCTCGCCCTGATTCCCATTTTGGGGATTTGGGCAGAAACTGGTAAATGTCGCCCTCCGGCACTTACCACTCTTGGCAAACTGTCAAGCTGACACTTTGCCAACACCCCCCTATAAAGGAGAACTTGGGCGTTTTGCTGCGTACGTGCGTACGCAGCAGACGGCTTTCTCTGTACGCACGTACGCAGCGAAAGACCGAAAACGCACCATATAGGGGTCATGCCCGCCAGCCATTGGGGATGAGGTCGGGCTGCACAAGGGCTTCGATGCCCACAAAGCCCCGGACACGCCGCCCGGACGAGTTGACAATGTTATTGGTGGATTCCAGATTATACCTGCGCTGGTTGGCGATCAGCACATCGCTGAACCCTCGTGCCTTGATCGCATTCATGCTGTTCTCCTCGCACCACATCTTGTAGACCTCATACAGCTCTTTCGAGCTGGTGCAGGCATCCGCCTTCAGGCGGATGTAGCCCTCGGATTCGAGGAAATCGAACACGTTGTTGTTGTCCCGCTTCACCAGTTCCCGGTTGTGCTTGGCACGGTCACTCTCGGTGAACTGAAAGCCGTTCTTCACCAGCCGCTGCAAGCCCTCAAACGCCCACAGCAGGATGCCCTCGACCTCTGCCGCCATCTTCTCGGCAATATCCGGGTCGTCCACACGGGACAGGGGCTTGTCCTTGGTGGTCAGAATGAGCTGGCGGCGGTAGAAGCCATCCGAGCGGTCATACAATGCCTGCAAATCGCCGTTGCTGAACGCCAGCAGGCGAGCGTACATCCAGCCCTGATAGCTCTGCTTGCCCTTGCGCTCCAAATCCATCTGCCCCTGTGCGGTCACGATGGACTTGACATAGTTGGTCTGACGCAGGGCTTCCATCCGCATATCATCGTCCACGCAGAGCAGGGTGTGCTCCAAATCGGCACGGGCAAAGCGGTTCTCCGAGATCTTGCCGATGCTGCCATCCTTCATGTTGCAGCCGAACAGCCGGGACAGCACCACGCCGATTTGCGACTTACCTTCACCGCCGCTGCCCTTGATGACCATCATGCGCTGCCCCTTGTTGCTGGGGATCAGGCAGTACCCGATGAACTCCTGCACTGTGGGGATGTCCTCCGGGTAGAGCAGGTCGGACAGAAACTGCAGCCAGTGGACGGGCTGGACGGCTTTCGGGTCATACTTGACAGGCAGGCGGTTGCGCACGATCTCCGGCTTGCCCTCCTGAAAGGTACCGTCCAGATACAGGGTGCCGTTTGCCAGTGCGATGCGGTCGGTGACAGGCGGAAAGTCCTCCACCTGTGCCGCCAGCTTCAGCACGTCCACCACATTGGTGACTTTCTTGGCAAGGTTCGCCCCAACGTATTCACGCATCATCTCGAAGATCTCACACCGCAGGGGCATGGGGTCCACCATTCTGCCGTCCGGGGTGAAAAATGCGCCATTCGAGTAAAGCAGTTGGTGGGTGCTCAGAAAATCGTCACAGAACAGGGATTCGTTGAAAAAGCCCTTCTTGAACCATACGGGGGTAAAATTACTCATAGGCATTCCATCCTTTCGTTGGCGCTACGGAAAACGATGTGGTCAAATTGACCACATTTTCTTACTCCGTAACTGGAAAATCAACGTCCTGCCGTTCTCCCTGCATGGCTTTCCTGCCCCCTTCCGGCGGCGTTTTCCGGCTCTCCTTCTCAGGGTCATCGCCGGGTATCCCATGCAGACGGTCATGCGGTTTTCAAGGTCCAACGGGCAAAACGGCAACAAAAAAGCCGTCACAAAACAGACCAGCCCTGCCTTCGCTTTTTCTGGAAGGTCATGCTAGTCGGTTATGTAACGGCTGAAAGCCAAGATGTTCAGCCCCGCAGGATCTGAACGAATATGTAAAAATATGTTATATTCAATTGTTGGGATAGATTACCACAAAAATCGAGCCGTGTCAACAAAAAGTTTTGAGAATACGCTGATTTCGGCAGGGTGCAAGAAAAGGCAAGGGAAACTTTGGCAAAAAAAGAGAGGGCTGGACGACGCCTATCCTCTTGACAAGGCAATAATAGTCAAAAAGTTTCGTACCCATCTTCGTCCCGGTTTCGTCCCGGTTTGCAGAATGCCCTTGCAATCCGAAAGGAGCCGTGCTATAATGCCGCTGTAATTGAATCAGAAATCTTCAGGGCAGGGTGCGATTCCCTACCGGTGGTACAGCCCACGAGCCGTAAGGCATGATTCGGTGAAACTCCGAAGCCGACAGTACAGTCTGGATGAAAGAAGATACCAAGCGCAGAGCCCGCACGGTTCGGCGCTTGTGGAGGCTGCTCTGGGATGCGTTTGCATTCTGGAGCTTTCTTTTTTGCACAAGGGTCCCTTGTGTCTTTTCGGCTTGCTCTGAACGTTTTTGTTCAGGGCTTTTTCTTTTGGAGGCGACACGATGAACGACAAAGAGTATATGCGTCTGGCTTTGCAGCTTGCAAAAAAGGGTTGCGGATGGACATCTCCCAACCCGATGGTGGGTGCCGTGGTCGCAAAAGAGGGCAGGATCATCGGACAGGGCTGGCACCAGAGATACGGTCAGGCTCATGCGGAGCGCAATGCGCTGGCATCCTGCACCGAAGATCCGCAGGGAGCGACCCTGTATGTGACATTGGAGCCGTGCTGCCATTACGGAAAGCAGCCGCCCTGCGTGGATGCAATTCTGGACGCGGGCATTCACCGGGTGGTCGTGGGTTCTGCTGACCCGAATCCGCTGGTGGCTGGAAAAGGAATTGCAACCCTGCGCGCACACGGCATAGATGTGACCGAAAATGTTCTGCAAGAGGAATGCGATGCGCTGAACAAGGTGTTCTTCCACTATATCACCACAAAACGCCCCTTCGTTTCCATGAAATACGCCATGACGATGGACGGAAAAATCGCCACATACACAGGCGCTTCCAAATGGATCACCGGGGAAATTGCCCGGAATCATGTTCAACGGCAGCGACACCGATTCCGCGGCATTATGGTGGGAGTCGGAACCATCCTAGCAGATGACCCGCTGCTGACCTGCCGGATAGAGGGTGGCCGTGATCCCGTCCGGATCATCTGTGATACACATTTGCGGACACCGCTGCAATCACAGGTGGTCATGACCGCCAAACAGGTCCCGACCATTCTTGCGACCTGCTGCGGCGACCCGGAGAAGCAGGCGGCATATCAACAGGCCGGGTGCCGGGTCCTTTGTCTGGAAGCGCATTGCGGTCATGTGAATCTTCTGCAACTGATGGAACAGCTGGGGCAGGAGCAGATCGACAGCATTCTGCTGGAAGGCGGCGGAACCTTGAACTGGTCTGCACTGGAAAGCGGCATCGTGCAGCAGGTACAGGCTTACATTGCCCCGAAGCTGTTCGGAGGAAGGGATGCCAAAGCACCCATTGAGGGTGCAGGTGTCCCGCTTCCGGATGCTGCATTCCGCCTGAAGAACAGCCGATTGGAACAGCTTGGCAAAGATTTCCTGATCGAAAGTGAGGTAGAGTACCCGTGTTTACCGGAATCGTGGAAGAAGTCGGAACAATAAAATCCATCAATCGGGGACAGCATTCCGCCGTACTGACTGTTCGTGCAAAAACGGTTCTGGAAGGAACCAGGATCGGCGACAGCATCGCCGTCAACGGCATCTGTCTGACCGTCAGGCAGCTCTTCCCGGATAGCTTTGCTGCGGATGTCATGCACGAGACCTTGAACCGCTCTGCACTTGCACAGCTCACCATTGGAAGTGCTGTCAATCTGGAACGTGCCATGCCGGCCAACGGACGTTTTGGCGGACACATCGTAGCAGGCCATGTGGATGGCGTCGGACGCATTGCTAATATCCGAAAAGACGATACGGCTATCTGGTACACCATTCATGCAGATTCTGCGATCCTTCGCTATGTCGTTGAAAAAGGCTCTATCACAATAGACGGTATCAGCCTGACCGTGGCTGCGGTGGAACCTACGGGCTTTTCCGTGTCCACGATACCGCACACCGTCCGTCAAACGAACCTGAACCAACGGCACAAAGGGGATTTTGTCAATTTGGAAACCGATGTTGTTGGAAAATATATCGAGAGGCTGCTTCCATCAGAAACACCGAAGCAAAACACGCTCACAAAAGAAATGCTGCTGCGCTGCGGCTTTTAAGGAGAGTTTACGATGAACTTCAATACCATTCCCGAAGCTTTGCAAGACCTGAAGCAAGGAAAAATCATTCTGGTAACGGATGACCCCGACCGTGAAAACGAGGGGGACTTCATCTGTGCTGCCGAATTTGCCACCACCGAAAACATCAACTTTATGGCGACCCACGGCAAAGGTCTGATCTGTATGCCGATGTCCGAGGCTTTCGTCCAGAAGCTGCAATTCCCGCAGATGGTGCAGTATAACACCGACAACCATGAAACGGCATTTACGGTGTCCATCGACCACGTTTCTACTTCTACGGGCATTTCTGCCGCAGAGCGTTCCATTACGGCGATGGCTTGTGTGGACGATCACGCAAAAGCAAAAGATTTCCGCAGACCGGGCCATATGTTCCCCCTTCTGGCAAAAAAGAACGGTGTGTTGGAGCGCAACGGTCACACGGAAGCAACCGTTGACCTGTGCCGTCTGGCAGGGCTGAAAGAATGCGGCCTGTGCTGCGAGATCATGCGGGAGGATGGCACGATGATGCGCACCGCTGAACTGGCAAAGCTGGCAGAGCGTTTCCAGATCAAATTCATCACCATCCGTGATTTACAGGAGTACCGCAAGTGTCACGATAAACTGGTCGATCAGGTGACGGCAGTGAACCTGCCCACCAAGTATGGCACCTTCAGAGCGTATGGTTTTGTGAGCCGCCTGAACGGAGAGCATCACATTGCACTGGTAAAAGGTGACATTGGCGATGGAAAGGATATTCTGTGCCGCGTCCACTCGGAATGCCTGACAGGAGATACATTTGGCTCTTTGCGTTGTGACTGCGGCCAGCAGCTGGCCGCTGCCATGGCGGACGGGGAACTGACTGGAAAAACCATCAACCTGTTTACCCCGAATGCGGCGAACGAAGCAAACCGAGCGGCGCTTGCGGAAGAATACGGCATCGAGCTGCCGGAGACGGCGGCAAAGACGCGGCAGATGCTGCGGGAACTGGCAGCACAGCAGCAGAGCACCCAGGTTGCACCTGCAGAAACTACAGCGGCAAACGAGGAAAAGCCGGCCGGAATTGCGGAAGCAGCGGCAGCGGAGAGCCCGGCGCGGCTGGAAGAAAGCGGGCAGGGCTACAGCGTGAGCCTGAGCAACGACACCATGACGGTGCGCTTTGCCGACGGGACTGAAGCAGTGCAGAAAGTGGACCTGGAAGACCCGAAGACCCTGCTGTTTGACCCGGAACAGCTGCACCGGCAGGCGCAGGCGGAAAGCCCAGCTGCACAGCAGACCGCTGTGGAGAACACCGGGGAAACGGTGGAAAGCAGCCCGGCAGAACAGCACAGCGGGCTGCGGGAGACCTACGGCCTGATGCAGCAGAGCCGGAGCGTGCAGCAGCGGCAGGTGCAGCAGGAGCTGACCCGCTGGAAGGTGTCGGATGCGGCGAGCGAGACCATCAGTAAAAACATGCCGGTGGGCATTGGAGATGCCGAGCGGTATGCGGCCGCAGCCAGCAGTCTGTACCGTCTGGGCCAGATGGAAGATGTGACCACCTTTGACAAGGCCATGGAGCTGGCGCAGGGCATGAACGGGCTTGCGGTGAACACCGAGTATGTGCTGGCACAGGACGGCGGCAGGCAGGCTTTACAGCTGGCGTGGCTGCAGGGGCACGGCGAGATGGAAGCCGGGAGCATGCAGCGAGGGACCCTGGGCGGAGAACTGACCGAAAAGAGCACCAGCGGCAGCGGACGGGTGCTTTATAAGGGGACCATGCGCACGGCAAACGACGTGGGCACCCAGCTGATCGAGCTGAACGCCCGGGCTACGGACACCGACGCAGTGCTGAAGACGGTGTTGCAGGGCAATGACCGGGTGAAAGCCTATGTAGACACCGAGGTGGCACAAATCTATTTTGCGGACAGTGCCGAGGACGTGTTCGGCACTATTTTGCACGAGGACTATCACTGGTACAACTCGCTGGACGCCGAAGGCGCACGGGCACTGCAGCAGCACGCGCTGGAATTTCTGGCCAAGAGCGAGGGCTATGAGAACATCGACGCGATGATCCGGGAGAAAGCTGCGGACTATGCACAGCAGGGCCTGACCTATGAACAGGCGGCGGAAGAACTGGTGGCGGACGCCTGGCGCGGCATCTTCAGCGATGAAGCGAGCTTCAAGCGCTGGGTGGAGTTCCAGCGCGGGCAGGCTGAAAAGAACGCAGGCAAGGCAGGCAGCATCCACAAGGTGATGACCAAGGTGAAGGAGCTTTTGAGCGACATCGTGAGCCGCGCAAAGGAAGTGCTGGCAAGAGACCCGGAGAACAAGGCCGCTCTGAAAGCACAGCGCCTTGCGGTGGCAGAAAAGCGGGTGCTGCAGGACGAATACTTTGCCCATGCGGAGAGGGCTATGGACAGCCTGCGCGCCGCAAAAGAAAACGCCGCAGCCCTTGAGAACAAGGACGCGGCGGAAGGAACACGATTCAAGCTGCATGAGGACAGCGAGTCTCTGACAGAACAGATGAACGATCATCTGGGTGAACTGGAAGAAATGGAGCCGGTAGCGGAAATCCGTGGAAATGAGGTGAATTTCGGGAAAAACGCGAGGGAGAATGTTGAGAACATTGATGCTTTTTTCGATTCGATCGGAAATAAAGTGGAAAGAGAAAACTTTGGAATCGTTGAATTAAAGCATTATGGCGCGAATAAAACAGTGCGTCATGGAAATAGTGCAGCAAAGCAGGCTGCGGTTGCAGCTATTCCGGGAGTGATTCGTAACGGCAATCAGATTGGATATGAAAAAAACTGGCAAGGCAAGGGCTATGACACATATGTTTTTGCTGGGCCGGTAATTATGGATGAAACCAGAATCAACGAAGCGGTAATTGTGAACTCTTACACAAGAGAAGACGGCAGAAAAGCTTTTTATACACACGAAGTGTGTTGGTCGGATGGTAGTTATGTGACATTTGACGATGCCGGAAAACCGACAAAAAAAGAAGATACTCCCACACATCTCCCGATGGATGTGCGGAGCAGCGCTATGGCTGCTCAGGAAGTATCTTCTGACACAAGTATAGCACAGGAAACCGCCGAAAACAAGGAAAATGACGGGACGTTGAAGAAAAATATCCGCCTGCAGCTGGCAGCACCGGTGGAGGTGGACACCCAGAAAGACCTTGTAGCTGTGCACAACCTGACCGAACAGAACTTGCAGGAAGCACTGGAACTGGGCGGTATGCCGTCGCCGTCCATTGCGGTGGTGAAAGCGCAGGAAGGCCACACAAAGTACGGCCCGATCTCGCTGGTGTTCGGAAGCGACACCATTGACCCTATGGCCAACAGCGCAAACCGTATTTACGGCTCGGACGCATGGACACCGACAAGGCCGAACGTGGAATATGAGGTGAAAGCGGATAAGGCAAGAGAGCTGAACACCTATCTTGCGCAGCTGAGCCGACAGACCGCAGAGGGGGAATTTGCCCGGGGAAACGTGCTGAGCGGAACACTGGACATGGAAGCTTCTGACAAAAGCCCGCAACAGCTGGCTGAACAGCTTGCCCATAACGATGCTGCAAAGGCGGCGTATCTGGCGGACCGGGGCGAAAACGTGGATGTTGTGATGAAACAGGAGCAGAGGTTCACGGAATCGCAGATCAGCCGATACGAGAAGGTGACGGAAGCTGTTGGCGGTAAGGAGAACCTGCGGGAGATCATCGAGACGGACAGGGCGAATGGAAACCATGACATGGCCAATGCGGTGCTGGAAGAAGTGCGGAGCGCAGAAAAAAACTGGGCCATGCAGGAACTGGGCTGGGATGCGGAAAAGGCCGAAAAGAAGGCAGCAAAGCTGATAGCACCAATGTTGCGTGTCCGGCTGGAAAATGCCTATGAGTATGCAACGACGGAAGATACGGGCGGAAAAATGGTGCAGGACACGGATGCCATGCGGCAGACCCTGCAGGAAAAAGCACCAGATGCAGACGTGGAAAAATGGCTGCTGCCCAAGATAGAAAAAATTCTGGGAAAGAAAGGCATTTACAATGGTAAGGAACTTTTTACCCGTAACGGAAACCGGCGCAGTTTCGCTCAACTGCACAACCCCTACACACTGGAAAATCTTGTGAACGCCATGAATCAGGAGGATGCACGCGGAAAAGGCGCGTGGGGGCTTTCGGCCAACACCCTGATGAGCACAGCAACGGCAGAATATGAAACACTGGAAGATGTGCGGGCGGACAAAGACCGGCTGCAGCAGATACCGAAGGAGGAATACAAAACGCTGCTGGAAAAAGCGGACAGCCAAATTGAAGACGTTGTGGCCCGGCTGCGGCGGGAGACTACACCACATACAAGCAGCAGCTACGAGGAACGGGAGATCATTGGCGATGTTCTTTTGCGGGCGGCGCAGGGCAAGCGAACCAGTACGACCATTGCAAAAGCCTTTGCAAAAGAGGGTTACAGCATTAGCAAGGATACGGCGCAGGTGATCCTGAACCTGTACAACGACGTGGCACAAATCCCGACAGGGTACTTTGAAGCAAAGCCACAGCGGGCGGTTCGCTTTGACGAGGTGCGGGCGGCAATTTTGCCGGACAATGCGAGCAAAAGCCTGATCGCGCAGCTGAAGGACGCGGGCGTGCCGGTGGAGCTGTACAAAGCCGGAGACGACGCAGAGCGTACGAAATTGCTGAATGAGGTGCCGAATGTGCGCTTCCAGCTGGCAGAGCAGGCCGACCGGGATGCAAAACGGAATGACCAGCAGATGGCAAGCCGCACCATTGCGGACAAGGCGGCAGCGCTGGACACGCTGAGCCAGTTCTTTGGGCTGACACGGGGCGTGAAGGTGAGCCAGAGCAACATTGAAGGGCTGGCCAGCCGCTGGGCAAAGGCCAACGGCAGCAGGGTGGACCGGGCAAAGCTTGCACGGGAGACCGAAGTGTTGGTGGAGTACCTGAAGGCGGACGGCGCGGACATGGAGAAGGGCCAGGCGCTGGCAGAAACGCTGGCAGGCGAAATTCTGGACGGGGCGACCTACCGCAACAGCGAACTGTGGGACGAATACCCGGAGCTGCATAAACTGGAATACACCGTGAACAAGACGGGACAGGCAAAGGCAGAGCTGGTGAAGGCATACGGCAGTTGGAGCGCAGCGGTGGCTGAAGCCCGGAAGCACGGCGTGAGCCTGCGGCAGGCCGAAGGCGTGCGGGACGGCAACCCCGTGGAGCAGTATGACAGCGTGATCAACGACAACCGGGCCGTGGGCGGCACCAGCGACGGCGCGAAAGCGCTATGGAAGGCAGCGGCGCAGCAGGCCGGTGTGGACGGTGCAATGAGCATGGAAAGCACCGAGTGGCTGAACGTGCTGATGAACCTGCACGACGCCATCAAACCCGCGACGCAGAGCAGGTTTGCAGACGACGCCGAGTATGAGGACGCCAAGGTGGAGTTGGCGGGCCGGATCATCGGGGACATCCTGAACACACCGGAGATGACCGACGCCCAGGCCATCTTTGAGGGCATCCAGCAGCACAACCTGCAGGTGGCGAAAGCGGCCGCGGGCAGTGAGGAGCGGGCCGCCGAGGTGGAAAAGGGCCTGAAGGGTGTGCAGAAGGCGCAGCAGCGGGAGTTCAACCGCCGGATGTACGAGAACCGGCGTGCGGCAAACCAGAGCGCCGAGGTGCAGCAGATGACCGAACTGCAGCGGCAGAACGCACAGGCTGAAAAGCTGCTGGACGAGAATCTGGAGACCTTGGGCGTGGATACTTCCAACGTGGGCAACCTGAACGAAAAGCTGACCTTCCTGCGGGAAAGCTACGAGCGGGAGATGAAGCAGGAAGTGAAGCGCATGAAGGCCGAACGGCAGGAGATGCTGGACGAAGCAAAGCTGGAAATGCAGAAGCTGCGCAGTGAGAAAAACGAACTGGCGTGGCAGCTGCGGCAGGAAAAGCAGCGCGCGGACAAGGCGGAATACTCGCTGCTGGTACAGGAAAATGAGATCATGGAATGGGAGGCGGACAACGAGCGCAAGCGGGCAGCCTTTGAACAGAAACAGGCGCAGCGAAATGCCGTTGCCATTGAGACAGCACGCCAGCAGCGGGACGAGGACATTGCCATAGCAAAAGCGGTGGCCGAAAAGCGGGTGCAGCGGGCACGGGACGCGCGGAAGATGGACGAACTGAAGCGCAGCATCCGGCAGAACGCGGCCCAGCTGAACCAGATGCTGCTGCGGCCCAGCAAGGACAAGTATGTACAGCCGGGGCTGATCGATGCGGCAGCACAGGTGGCAAAGCTGGCGGACATGACCATTCTGAACAACAAGGCCGTGAACCAGCTGACGAGGCTGCAGGACCAGATCCGGCAGAGCGCGGGCAGTGAGAAAAGCCCCAATGCCATGACCGAAGAATGGAAGCAGACCGGCGTGGATACCCTGATCCAGACGCTGCGGGATGACCTGCGGGCGACAAAGGACGCAAAGCTGACCCGGCTGCACGAACAGCTGGCCGAAGCCGAGGCGCTGCCGGACAGCGAGAAGGCGCGGGCATTGCAGGAGCGGCTGCAGCGGCGCATCCGGGAGACCGAGAACCGCACCTATCTGCCCATGACGGTGGATCAGATGCGGATGCTGAAAGCCATCACGAGCAGCACGCTGCATGTGATCAAGAACGCAAACAAGACGCTGAGCCTGGCAAAGGCCGAGGAAGTGAGCAAGATCGCGGAAGGCGCAGCCAGCGAGGTGCAGCAGAGCAAGGGCAACCACCCCGGCGGAAAGCTGGACGGCGTGCGCAATCTGCTGACGAAGTATCAGCTGGACATGCTGGGCGGCCAGCGGGTCTTCCGGATGCTGGGCGGCTATGCGAAGAATGGCCAGATGGAAAAGATGGCCAACATGCTGAACGACGGCCAGTACCGGCAGACGAAGATCACCGTGGAAGGCGAAAAGCTTTTTGCCAACGTGACCGGAAAAGAGCATGTGAAGGAGATGCAGGCCTTTGCGGGCCCGGGCGCAGACCTTGTGGACGTGGGCCTGACGGACGGAAAGGGCAACCGGGCCCCGCTGACCCACGCGCAGCTGTGCAGCCTGTACATGCACCTGCAGAACAAGGACAGCATCGAGCACCTGATGAACGGCGGCTTTGTGATCCCGGATGCAAAGCTTTACAGCAAGGGAGACATTGAGCAGGCATACCAGAAAGGTCAGACCGTGCACCTGGGCATGACGACGGAAGCGGACGGCACGCCCACGGCAGACAGCATCCTGCAGACGGTGGAAGCGGCCATGACCGACTATGACCGGGCGTGGTGCGCGGACATGAAGGAGTTTTTTGACCACTACACCACGAACCTCATCAACGAGACCAGCCTGCAGCTGGTGGGCTACCAGCGGGCCACCGTGAAGAACTATTACCCCATCGCGGTGGACCGGTCGGTGCTGGCGACCCAGATCGAGGGCCTGAACCTGGACGCGACCATTGAGGGCCGGGGCTTTCTGAAGAACCGCGTCAAGAGCAGCCAGCCCATTTTGCTGGAGGAGTGCAGCAGCGTGGTGCAGCGCAGCCTGCGGGACACGGCGGCCTATGCGGGCCTGGCAGCGCCCATCCGGGATGTGCAGAAGATTTTGAACAGCAGTGTGGAGACACAGGAAGGGCTCACAAACCTGAAGAACGGCATCATCAAGGAGCAGTGGGGCCGAGACGCGGTGAGCTACGTCAACGATCTGCTGACCGACCTGCAGACAAAGCCCCGCAAGCGCAGGAGCACCCTGCAATGGCTGGGAAACCTGAGCGGCAAGTATGCAGGCGCTGTGCTGACCCTGAACCCGGGCGTTGCGCTGGCACAGGCGGCCAGCCTGCCGACGGCAGCGGCGGTGCTGGGCGGCGACACCATGGCAGCAGTGGTGCCCTTTGTGAAGAATTTTCCGCCGAAACAGCGGGCGGCGCTGGAAGCGGAGATCAATGAGCACGGAGACGTGCTGCTGGACTGGCGCAAGCGCGGCAGCCAGAAGGGCGAACTTGCCAGCATCGGACAGAGCGAAACAGTGGCCGAGAAGGCCATGGACAAGCTGCCGACGGCACTGACCGGCTGGATCAACGGCATGGACGAAGTGACCGTGGCGGCACTGTGGGAAGGCAGCAAGCGGTATGTGCAGAACCACACGGCGGAATTTGAGGGCGCAGAGGTGACCGGAAGCCCGGCCTACTGGGAAGCGGTGAACCGCACCTATCAGAAGGTGATCGAGCAGACCCAACCCAACTACACTGTGATGCAGCGGGCTGGAATCCAGCGCAACCCGGACGGCATGGCAAAGGCACTGACCATGTTTACCACCCAGCGCTTCCAGAATTACGGCATTCTGGCGGACGCAGTGGGCGACTACAAGGCACAGGCGGAGCGGTACAGGGCTGAAAGCAGCGCGGAGAATAAAGCGGAAGTACAGCGGGCAGGGCAGCAGCTGCGCCGGGCAGTGGCAAGCCAGACCGTGCAGACCGTGACTTTTGCGCTGATGAAGATGAGCGTGGGATTTGTGCTGCACCGGTGGAAGGACCTGCAGGACGAAAACGGCGACATGACCCTGAAAAGTCTTTTGAAACGGCTCTGTGCATGGAAAGCTTTGCAGGCACGGGGCTGTACGGAAGTGAAATTTACGGCTTTGCCAGCAACGCGGTGACCGGAAACGACTACGATGTGGTGAGCGCGGCAAACCTGGGACTTGTGAACGAATTTGCGGCTGCGGCCGGAAAGTTTGCCTATGAGCTGCGGAAGGACATCGGCGGCATGGACGAGGACGAAGCGGAAAAGCATGACCGGAAGCTGTGGACGCTGGCCGGAAACGTGGTGGAAGCGGGATTGCAGGCGCTGGGCGTGCCCTACGCGAACGGAAAGAAGTTTGTGGAAGCGGCAGCAGGCTGGTACGGAACCCTGCAGGACTGGAAGAAGAACGGTAAATACGGCAACTTTGACAGCCTGCCCCAAAGCGCCACCGGCCAGTACGACCGGCTGTACAATGCCTATGCCAGCGGCGACAGCGACGAGGCAAAGGCAGCGGTGGAAAAGCTGAACGAGATGGGGAAAGGAGAAGACGTTTACAAGCAGCTGAAGACCCGGCTGGTGAAGTACGACGCGAATGTGAAGGCAGCGGCCGAGGCGCAGAATGCGGGAGATGACCAGAAACGGTATGAGCTGGAAATGCAGATGATCGAGCAGATGAGTGATGCGCTGGGACTGCCGAAGGGGAAGCGCGGGGACGTGGTGGACTGCGTGACCGGCGCGGTGAACCAGCTGGCGGACAAGCTGCTGAAGGGCGACAACTCCAGCGCGACGGACGACCTTGTGGAAGCCGTGGACAGCTGGGACGCCAGTGCCGTACAGGAGGAGTACGACCGGCTGGCGAAGGCAGGCAAGAGCGCTTCGACGCTGAAGGGGAAGATCACCGAGACGGCAAAGCCAGAGTACCTTGCGGGCAGCGACGCCGACCGGCAGCAGATGGAGACCATGCTGCTGGCACTGGTGGACGCGGACGGCAAGGCACTGTACACGGAGAAGACCTTTGCCCAGTGGGTGAAGGCGGCGGACAAGGCGGAAAGCGAGGAGAAAAAAGACCCGTATGCAGCGGTGAGATAAGGAGAGGAAAGGCCCCCGGCGGTTCAGATGAACGGCCGGGGCCTTGTGCGTGATAGAAAAAGTCTGCAACAACGACGACCGCGGCCTGCGGCGGAAACACAAAAAGTCCGCAGTGTTGCGCCGGCATGATTTGTGATACGCTGGACACAAGACGGAAGGAGGGAAAAACCATGCGGGTGAAGATCATCCGAAAGGAATTCAGCGGGGTGGAGTTCTGCCCGGAGATGCGGGTGCTGCACCTGGGCGGGCAGTCCAGCGCCAACGTGGAGCGGCTTTATTTTGAGCTGCCGGAGGAGTGGCAGGGCAAGAGCGTGACGCTGCACATCCAGCAGCAGGACGGCACGCTGCCTGCGCCCATTTTGCTGGACGAAGAACACAGTGTGGCGGTGGGCAAAGCGTTCACCGCCGCGAAGTGCGGCAGCTGGATGCTGCTGGCGCTGGGCGAGGACGGCTACCGGGCACTGACCCGGCCGACGAAATACGACTGTTACGAGACGCTTGCCACCGACGGCGACGCCGAGATCAGCCCGACGCAGTACGAGACCTTCGTGGCGCAGGTGCTGGCCTATGCCAACAGCGCGCAGAGCAGTGCGAAAGAGGCGCGGAACAGTGCGGCTGCAGCGAACCGGGACGCGGCCATTGCGCAGATGGCGCAGAACACGGCCCAGACGGCGGCGGCGCGGGCGGAGAAAGCCCAGGGCGCGGCGGAGAGCGACGCGAAGCGGGCAGAGGCTGCGGCGGCGCGGGCGGAGCTGACGGCGCCGGCGGACGGTGCGGTGCGCAGCGTGAACGGCAAGGGCGGCGTTGTGACCCTGACCGCCGACGACCTGGGCGCGGTGCCGGAAGGCAGTGGGGCGTATGTGAAGGCCGTGAGCCTTGTGGGGCAGACGCTGACGCTGACCTTCGGCGACGGCAGCACCCAGACCCTGCAGACGAAGGACACCACGAGCCTGGAAAACATGACCGGCATTCTGGCCGTGGAGCACGGCGGCACCGGAAAGGACACGCCGATGACGGCGGCCGACGTGGGGGCTGTGGAGGAGGGCAGCACAGCGTATGTGAAGAACGTTGCCCTGAACGGCCGGACGCTGACCCTGACCCTTGG
>ERZ1106930.248-NODE-248-length-15764-cov-4.502069_pt1 | contig 15764 bp, 10 predicted proteins | sample MGYA00403663_ERZ1106930 | MGnify/ENA primary metagenome ERZ1106930 (study PRJEB35170, sample SAMEA104062438) | human gut metagenome | biome: human gut; feature: human-associated habitat; material: faeces | place: Denmark | collected 2012-06-26 ... | reverse complement strand
TCGTCCTTACCAAGGACGTGCTCTACCTACTGAGCCATAACAGCATAACCCTTTTTCAAGGTGTTTTTAATGATTTTGCGAAAGTCTTTTTTGAGGCAGGTTGCGTCCTTACCAAGGACGTGCTCTACCTACTGAGCCATAACAGCAAATGAAGTTTTTCGCCGATTTTTACAGGGTTTTCGGCATCCCGATTTTATGGCTTGCGCATTTTACCAAGGACGTGCTCTACCTGCTGAGCCATAGCAGCCTATTCAATTTTATCCAACGGATAAGTTACTACGCTATTATAGTTAAAAATCTCTTTATTGTCAAGTCGAAAAAGGGTGTTTTTTGAAATTTTCCCTAAATATTTTTTCAAGCGCTGCTCTATGTCTTTTTTCGCGCAACCTCTATGGAAAGCCTTTGCTTTTTCTTTGTAAACAAATCTGAAAGCAATGACATAAGCGGGGTTTACAAAATCGAAAATTTATGTTACAATAGATATAAGTATTATTGACGGGAGATAGAACCTATGGAAAAATTGTTGCCGATTTTAAACGATTTATTGATTGTTACGGCAAATTTGATTATTTTCACGCGTATGATCTCCTGGAAAAATCCAAATTTGCGCAATAAAATTATTATCTATACAGGCTGCACGATTATCATCGCCGCATATTTTCTTGCGACATATTTTTACGATGTACCTGCTTCCTTATCGGCGGCTTTGTGCATGACTTTCCCCAGCCTCGTCCTTTTCTGGATTTTTTCGGAATGTAAGGACAGCCGCTTTTTTCTCACCTTCTGTTTTGTGGACACCGTCTCCCTTATCATAGGCTTTTTCGGCCGTTACGCAGGAGTTTTGGCCGGCAGGGTGGGTATTTATGTCTCCTTTTTCCTCACGCTTTTTCTCTATGCCGCCATTATCTGGTTCGGTCGCAATTATTTCAAAAAGTACTCGGAGCTGTTGCGTGTAAAAAAGGCCGGATGGACAGGAATGATGCTTTCTTCCTTTCTTATTTATTTCGTCCTCATCTTTACAGCCGCTTATCCTAAGCCACTCATCCAACGGATCGAATACGGGCCTTCTTATGCGCTTTTCGGTTTGGTTGTCCTTTCCTGTTATTCGGTATTTATCCATTCCATCATAAAAACAAAAAAGATTTCCGAACAGTGCGTACTACTGGAAAAAGAAAAAGAATTTCATAAGATCGCTTACACAGACACGGTAACGGGGCTTTACAATCGTGTTTATTATGTGGAAAAAATAAATGATCTCGAACGCAACATTTCCAGCTATCAAAGTCTGTGCTGCATCGTTATCGATATTAACGATTTCAAATCCGTCAACGACCGTTTCGGCCATCACATCGGTGACGAAACGCTAAGACAAGTGTCGCAAACGATCCAAGAAGCGTTTAACGACACTACCCCCTATGTCTTTCGTGTCGGAGGCGACGAATTTTTCGTCGTTCTTATCAATGTTTCGGAAGCTTTTGCTCAAAAAAAGCTGGAGGAATTGGATTTCCGCATGCAACAAGTTCGTGTCCCGGACGGATCTTTCGTAAATCTCGCTTCAGGATATAAATATCTTTTCCCGACAAAGGACGCGGCCGTAAATTTGGAAAGCGCTTTTGTCCTTGCGGACAAAGAAATGTATAAAAATAAAAACGCCTATAAACAGAACCACTCTGTTTCAAAGGAATAAAATTAGAAAGCCAACTAAAAAAAAGAGTCCTCTTCTGATGAAAAAAGGACTCTTTTTTTATTGTTTACACCTCCACAAACTCTACAAGCAGAGAAGCGAAATCGGAAAGGGTAACTTCGGGGAAATATCCCTTATACATTAATTCGTCGCCGTAATATTTTTTACCCGTCTGCAAATCCGTATATAGAGCATCCTCTTTCAATCCCTGCAATCTAATCCGCAGCTGAGAGGGATTCGCTGTAATCAACTCTCGCACCAGCAAAAGCACCACATGCTTTTTATCCTTTGCCGTCACCTGCCAGGCGGTCAGATTGCCCTCGAAAGCGGAGGAAAGCACTGAAAAATCGCCCCGCCGAATCAGCCCCTCCAATCGATGATAACGGTCAATCTGCCCCTTGACCTCCATTTTTTCCTCTACGGAAAGCTTTGCGGCGTCGAGCTCATAACCGAAAGAGCCAAACGTTGCGACATCGGCGCGCGTAGAAAACGGAGTCGTTCGCCGCAACTGATGGTTTGGACAAGTAGTAATGTGCGCACCGATCGAGCTGAGCGGATAACAAAGCGCCGTCCCCTCCTGTATCTTCAGGCGGGCAATCGCATCCGAATTATCGCTTGCCCATATCTGAGGATGGAAACAAAGCATACCCGCGTCGAAACGTCCGCCTCCGCCCGAGCATCCTTCGAAAAGCACCTCGGGATATTTTTCCGTAATAAAGCTCAGGATATCATACAATCCGAGATAATATTTATGCACAAATCCGTCGTAAGGAACTTCTGTGAGCGGACGGTTCATATCCCATTTGATATAGGAAATATTGCCCGAAGAAAGCAAATTATCAAGAAACTGCTTTATAAAGGCGACGACATCGGGATTGGTAAGGTCGAGCACCTGCTGATGGCGGGAAAGCGCAGCTTCACGCTCGGGACAGGAAACGGCAAATTCGGGATGCTTTTTAGCTAGCTCGCTGACAGGGTTGATCATTTCGGGCTCTACCCAGATACCGAATTTCAGCCCCATCTCATTGATCTTTTTTGCCAGTCCTGAAACGCCGTCGGGCAACTTTTCGGGATTGGGATACCAATCGCCCAAGGAAGAGGTATCGTCATTGCGTTTTCCGAACCAGCCGTCATCCAACACAAATAATTCGATCCCCGCCTCTTTTGCATTTTTTGCTATATTCAGAAGCTTTGCTTCGTCGAAATTGAAATACGTGCTCTCCCAACTGTTAATCAGTACGGGGCGGGAGCCACGTAAAAATCGCTGAGGCAAAATATGCGCGTTGAGGAAATCATGATAGCTTCGGCTCATGCCGCCGATACCCTCGAAGGAAAAACACAACAGACATTCAGGCGTCTGAAAGGTCTCTCCTTGCGCAAGCGTCCAAGCAAAATCCTCGTCGTTAATTCCGCACATTATGCGCATATTGTCGTACGGATCGACGTTTATCTGGAAACGATGGTTACCGCTGTACACTAACATGGCGCCCAAAACGTCGCCCCTGTCGCGCGTCGCTTCTTTATCGCAGAGTGCGACAAACGGATTGAGATAATGGCTGCTCTCCCCCGTTCTGCTCGAAATTTCCGTAGCTCCCTGTGCGAGAGGACGCCTTTTTATCATACGTTCTTCCGCGTAAGTGCCGCCGAGAAAAATCATGTCCGTTTGGGAACCGTACTTTCCCGCGACATCCAGGGAACAGGAAACCGCCTTTTTCAGCTTCAGAGGCTCCTTCTTCGTATTCGTAATCTTTACGCTACGCGCAATCACGTCGCTTTCCTCAAACACCGTATAAGAAAGTTCTGCTTCGACGCCGTACGCCTCGTCGGCCAAAACAACGGCGAGCGTCTGACATTTGCCGCCGTTTGCTTTGGAAGCGGGCAGGCCCGAAAGGGCGGGCTTGCCCTCGGTTATTTTATGCGCCTTATACTTAAAGGAAAATACGGCCGTTTTTCCCCCCACGGAAGCTTTGACCGCAGGGAGCTTCAGATCGATATACCCAAAAGACGGATATTCCTGCTTTTCTTCCTCCAGAAAAACCTCGTCGGAGTTATAGGCGTAAAAAGAGCGATGCGGGGCCGCAAGAGTGATATAGTCGTTTGTCCTGAGCTTTCTTCCGAAATAATGATGAAGCAGATATCCCTTTTCGTGGATACGAAGGATATAGGAAACATTTTTTCCCTGCAGATGAAGATACTGTCCGTGTTCGATAATCATATACTTTTCCTCGATTTTTTAATACTGAAAACCCCTTTCCGAAGGCCGTTTTACGCCCCCTCGAGGAAAGGGGAATAATTTACAATTGCTTTTCCAACGCTTACTTCGCGTATTCTACGCTTCTGAATTCACGAATAACGTTCACTTTAATTTGGCCGGGATATTCGAGCTCGGTCTCGATCTTCTTGGCGATATCTTTCGCAAGGAAGAGTGCCTGAGCGTCATCCACCTGCTCGGGCTTGACCATGACGCGGATTTCTCTGCCTGCTTGAATGGCATAGCTCTTATCCACGCCGGCGAAGCTCGACGCAATCTCTTCCAGCTTCTCCAGACGCTTCACGTAATTGCTGCCCGTTTCCCGCCTGGCCCCCGGACGGGCGCCGGAAACCGCGTCTGCCGCCTGAATGAGCACAGCCTCGATTGTCTTGGGTTCCACGTCGCCGTGGTGCGCCATGATGGCGTTGACGATATTGGCGTTTTCCTTGTACTTTTTGGCGAGATCCGCACCGATCTGAATGTGCGTGCCTTCCTGTTCCTGATCGACGGCCTTGCCGATATCGTGCAAAAGCCCCGCCCGCTTGGCAAAATTGACGTCGAGGCCGAGTTCCGCTGCCATCTGGCCCGCGAGAGTGGCGACCTCCATCGAATGCTTATAGACGTTTTGGCCGTAGCTTGTCCTGAATTTCAAGCGGCCGATCAGTTTGATCAATTCGGGATGCAAGCCGAAGATCCCCTGCTCAAATACGGCAGCTTCACCGGCTTCCTTAATCTGTACATCGATCTCCCGCGCCACCTTTTCCACTGTTTCCTCGATCCTCGCGGGATGAATTCTGCCGTCCGCGATCAAGCGCTCTAAAGAGAGCCGCGCGATCTCGCGCCGAACGGGATCAAACCCCGAAAGAATGACGACTTCGGGCGTATCGTCGATAATCAGTTCGATACCCGTGGCATTTTCCAGCGCACGGATATTTCTGCCCTCGCGGCCGATGATCCGCGCTTTCATATCGTCGTTGGGAAGCGGAACGACGGAAACGGTAAGCTCCGAGGCCTGATCTGCCGCGCTCTTTTGAATAGCGAGCGCAATAATCTTTTTGGCATTGATGTCCGCCTCGTCCTTGGCCTGCTGTTCCATATTGCGTACCTGGACGGCGACGTCGTGGCGGGTCGCATCGAGAATTTCTTCCGTGAGGAGTTTTTTCGCTTCCTCCCGCGTCAGCTGGGCGACCTTTTCCAATTCCTGAATCATCAGTTCGTGCTGGGAGCTGATTTTTTCCTGCAGCTTTTTGATCTCGGCTTCCTGCTTTAAGAGATCGTTTTTCTGCTCCTCCAAGGCCTCTGTCTTTTTGTCGAGCGCATCCTCTTTTTGGGTGATACGCTGTTCCATTTTTTGAATCTCAGCCTTTTTCTCTTTGGTTTCACGTTCGAAATCGTTTCTTAATTTTAAATCCTGTTCCTTCGCCTCGAGAAGCGCTTCCTTCAAAGCGCGCTTGCTTTCCGCCTGCGCTTCGGCCCTAATCTGGCCCGCCTCCGACTCTGCGTCGCCGATGATTTTGCGAACGCGCTCGTTCGCTTCGCCGACTTTCTTTTCGGTATTTTTCTTATAGATTGTATAACCTACAAATGCCCCGAGCGCGGCAAAGATTACCGCCGCGGCTACGAGGACGCCGATAAATACACCCGTCTGTACGGAGAGAAACAGGACGCTCAAATTCACACCGTTCATTTTGTGCCTCCTGTGTTTAAAATTTAGTAAAGATTTGCAGATAAACGGATAACTTTTTCGGGAGCTGTCGCTCTGCTGCTTTATTATTCGCCTACCTTTTTCTATTTTACAATATATCCGATAAAAAGTCAATTGTTTGGCCTGAAATTGTTACCGCCTTTATGAAATTATTTATTTTTTGCCGTACAATAAAAAGAACGGCTCATGCCGTTCCGTTTTACGCATTATAGGTTTTCCAATTCTTCCAGCCAGAGCGCCGCTGAAGCGTCCGAAGGCATGCGCCAATCTCCTCGAGGCGATAAGCTGACAGATCCGATTTTCACTCCGTCGGGAATACATGAGCGCTTGAACTGCTGTGAAAAAAATCTCCGATAAAAATTTTTCAGCCATTTGAGCAGCGTTTTATCGTCGTACGCGCCCTTAAACGCATAGTTTGCAAGGTAATAAACTTTAGCGGGCGACGAAGCGCAGCGGACGGCGTGATAGAGATAAAAATCGTGCAATTCGTAAGGGCCGACGATATCCTCTGTTTTTTGGGCGATCGCTCCGTTCTTTTCGGGGGGCAGAAGTTCGGGAGAAATTTCGGTGGCGAGAATATCTTTGAGCACTTTTTCCGTGTCTCCGCTCCGTTTTGCCCCCTCGTAGCGCACGAGATGCTTCACCAAAGTTTTGGGCACCGAAGCGTTGACCGCATACATGGACATGTGATCACCGTTATACGTACACCAGCCGAGCGCCAATTCGCTCAAGTCTCCCGTACCCACGACAAGACCGCCCGTCTTGTTTGCAAGATCCATGAGAATCAGAGTGCGCATACGCGCCTGCGCGTTTTCATAAGTCACGTCGAGATGCGTTCTGTCGTGAGAGATATCGTCGAAGTGCTGCAAAACGCTTTTTGAAATATTGATCGTGCGGCCGCTCGCCCCCACGCATTCGATGAGTTTCAAAGAATTTTGATAGGTTTTTCCCGTCGTCCCGAAGCCGGGCATAGTGACGGCGACGATTTCCTTTTTGTCTTTGCCAAGAAGTTCAAAGGCGCGGGCCGTCACGAGAAGCGCCAGCGAAGAATCCAGCCCGCCCGAAATCCCCACGACCGCCGTTTTCGCGGCCGTATGTCCGAGGCGTTTGGCCAGCGCATGCGCCTGCATGGTGAGAATGAGCTCGGCCCGTTCGCCGAGCTTTTCGCTTTCCGCAGGCACGAAAGGCAGACGAGGCACTTTACGCAAAGAGAGTTCGCCTGCGCCCGTAAACGTACTTTCGGTTACGGCATAGCCGTCGGCGGTTGCCGCAGAAACGAAGCTTCCCAGCCTTCTCCGTTCCGCTGCAAGAAAAGAAACGTCTATTTCCGCCTCGGCTTCCGTTCCCGAAAAAGGTTTTGCCTCGGCGAGCAAAGAACCGTTTTCAAAAACGAGGTCATGCCCGGCAAAGACCATATCTGTCGTGGATTCGCCCATTCCCGCATCCGCATAAACATAGGCGCATACGTTTTTTCCCGAGTGTGCCCCGAGCAGCGTCTTTCGGTATTCCGCCTTACCCACCGTTTCGTCCGAAGCGGAAAGGTTGACCACGATCGTCGCGCCCGCAGCGGTATGACGGACGGAAGGAGGAATGCCGGCCCAAAGATCCTCGCATATCTCGCAGGCGACTTTCGTTTCGGATAAATTTATATCCGCAAACAGCTGATCGGTACCGAATATTGTAGTCTCTTCCGCCCACAGCGGATAGCTCGCATTTCCCTTAGGCGCGGGCGAAAAATAACGCTTTTCGTAAAATTCCCCATAGTTGGGAATATGCGTCTTGGGAACGATTCCCAAGACCTTTCCGCCGCAGAGCGCGGCAGCGCAATTGTATAATTTCCCAATGTACGCGACGGGAAGGCCGATGAAAATCAGCATCGAAATTCCTTTCGTAAACGCCGCGAGCTCCCTGAGGCCCGTCATGCAAGCATCAATCAGGAGAGGCTGTAAAAACAAGTCGCCGCAGGTATAGCCGCAGAGACTGAGCTCGGGAAAAACAAGTATCTCGGTGCCGTTCTCCGCCTGCCGCGCGATTTCCTCTTCAATCTTCAGCGTGTTAAATTTCACGTCCGCCACTTTAAGCTGCGGGCTCGCCGCCGCAACCTTTACAAAACCGTATTTCATGCTTTTATCCTTTCGTCGTATTCCGCTGTAAAACGCGATTTACGCCGCCCGAAAACGGGCGGCGTCGTTTTTTAGTCTTCCTTTTCCGCCGCGGAGGCTTCCCCGGAGGAAGCTTCTTCGGCGGGCTTGCCCTTTGCCGCCTCACGGATTTTTGCCTCGATCTCCGCTTCCAGCGCGGGATTATCTTTCAGATATTGGCGCATTTTTTCGCGGCCCTGCGCCACTTTGTCGCCGTTATAGCTGAACCATGCGCCGCTTTTAGCGATGACGTCGTACTGCACGCCCATATCGATGATACAGCCTTCCTGCGAAATGCCTTCGCCGAATACGATATCAAATTCCGCCTGTTTGAAGGGAGGCGCCAGCTTATTTTTGACAATTTTCGCCTTGGTGCGGTTACCCATAATTCCGTCCGCATCTTTCAGGGCGTCCATTCTTCTGACGTCTATACGGACGCTGGCGTAAAACTTGAGCGCCTTGCCGCCGGGGGTCGTTTCGGGGTTGCCGAACATGACGCCCACTTTTTCTCTCAATTGGTTGATAAAAATAACGCAGGTATGCGACTTATTTACGATGGCGGTCAGCTTTCTCAACGCCTGGGACATCAGCCTCGCCTGGAGACCGACGTGGCTGTCGCCCATGTCGCCCTCAATTTCCGCCTTGGGCGTCAGAGCAGCAACCGAGTCGATGACGATCATATCGACTGCAGAACTCCTCACCAGCGCGTCCGTGATGTCGAGCGCCTGTTCGCCGGTATCGGGCTGGGAAACGTAGAGATCGTCGAGGTTGACGCCCAGCTTTTTCGCATACACGGGATCCAGCGCGTGCTCCGCGTCGATAAACGCCGCCACGCCGCCCAGCTTCTGCGTCTGCGCGATAGCATGCAGAGCCACGGTCGTTTTACCCGAAGATTCGGGGCCGTAGATCTCGATAATTCTGCCGCGCGGCATACCGCCGATCCCCAGCGCGAGGTCGAGCGTAAGGCACCCCGTGGGGATCACCTCGATCTCCGTCTGGCCAGCCGCGTCGCCGAGGCGCATAATGGACCCCTTGCCGTACTGCTTTTCGATCTGCAAAAGCACGGCGTCGAGCGCTTTCATTTTATCGCCGTTCTTTTCCTTGCCGACTTTATCGACACTAGTTTTTTCACTGCTCATGATTATTTGTTACTCCTGTATCTTTTTTACAAAATTTTATGTGTTTTTCAACTGCCGATATGCCAAAAACAACGCATAGTTGATGGCGGTTTCGGTAATTTCCTCTCTCGTACCTTCAAATTTATATCTATATACGAAAACTTTTTCCTTAAGCCCTACGGCAATATAGCACAGCCCTACGGGAAGCTCCGTCCTGTCCGATTTCGGCCCCGCCAGCCCCGTGGTCGCCACGGAAACGTCGCAGTCGCCCGAAGCGAGAAGCCCCGCGGCCATCTCGTACGCGGTTTCGTCCGAAACCGCCCCCAATGTCCTCAACGTATATTCCGAAACGCCGAGACGCTTGATCTTTGCGCGCTCGTCATAGGTATTCACGCCCTCGAAATATACCTCGCTGGCCCCAGGAACGGATACGATGCGCTTTCCGATCCCGCCTCCCGTGAAAGACTCCGCCACGCTTATCTTTTTTCCTCGAAGCTTTAACAGCTGCACCAGACGTCCCTCGAGCGGAGTGTCGTCCAGCGCGTAAACCGCGTCGCCCAACCCTTCCGCCAACAGGCGCAGAACGTCGTCCGTCAGCATTTTAGGGACAGACGAATCGTAAACGATCTCCACGACGTCCTCCCCGAGCTTCCCTTTATAATTATACGTCAACTTGTCCCCGCTCATACGCGCGGCCTCGTCCAAAAGTTTGCGGACGAGATTTTCCCCCGCGCCCACCGACCGAAGCACGAGACGGTCGAAACGGGTATTATATTTACGGTTCAGATAAGGTACGCACACATTTTTGACGTACTCCGCCCCCGATTCCCCCTTGTCGGAAGAAAGGAGAAACAGGGAAAAGCTCCCTTCCTGAAAAACTCCCGCACCCGCGAGCGTCCCCTGTGAAAAATCGTCTCCCGCTACGGCGGCAATATTTTCCCGCACTTTGGGCAAAAACGACTTCTCCGCGATCACGGCGAGATTGTCCGCGCTTTTTTTCAATTGGGATACGGCCTCGTTCAGCGCCGATATATCGTTTTCAGAGAGCAACCGCACTTCCTCAAACGGATACCCTCCCGAGAGGAAAGCCTCCGAAGGGGAAAAATCGAGCGCGCAAAGACTGTTTCTGACATTTCTCAAGACAATACACGCATTCCTCATCGTAAGGCCTTTTCCTCCGTTTTTTCCTCTGTCATTCTTTTTAGTGCGCCGTATCTCTCAACACGGCCCGATTTTTGACGACGTACGATATCCCCGACCAAATGGTGAGAACCGTCGCAACGGCGAACAGTAGAAGTCCCGCAATATTGATGACGCGCCCCGCCGTGCCCGAAAAATCCACCGCCAGTAAAAGCACGAAAACACAACCGTCCTGGAAAGTGGTCTTGTATTTACCCAGCTTTTCCGCGGCAAGCACCACGCCCGCCGTCGCCGCAATCTGACGAAAGGCGCTGATGATGAGCTCCCGAGCCAGAATAACGCAGATACAGACCGCGCCTGCCGCGTAGCACCAATCGCCGAGAAGCCCGAAAATATCCCGCACCGTCAGCATCAGAATAAACGCGGTGGCGACCAGCACTTTGTCCGCGATCGGGTCGAGAAATTTGCCGAGGTTGGTGACGAGATTTCTCGAGCGGGCGATATGCCCGTCGAGAAGATCGGTCAACGCGGCCAGGGCGAATATCACCGCCGCGATGACGTGATTGTAAGGAATCGCGTCTAAAAAGAAAAAGAGCACGAATACGGGAATCATGCAAATTCTCGCGACGGAAATCTTGTTGGGTAAATTCATGAACGATAATCCTCCGTTTCGCCGTACAGATCATAGCTGTCGGCGCTGTTGATAACGACTTTGTACGTCTCTCCCTGCATAACTTCGCGGGCGTGAAAATAAACCCTTCCGTCGATTTCGGGGGCGCTGAAATACGCCCTCCCGACAAAGCAGTTTTTTTCGTAATCGATTCCGTCGCAAAGCACTTCCAGCTCCTTCCCCACGAAAGAGGAAAGAAGTTTTTTCGAAATTTCCCGCTGCATTTCGTATAGCTCGCGTACGCGGCGGCGCTTCGTCGAAGGGTGCACCTGCGGCGACATCCTCGCGGCGGCCGTGTCCGGCTCTCTCGAATAGGCGAAAAAACCGCAATTAACTAATTCTGCCTCTCGTAAAAACGCTTTCATTTCCTCAAACTCTTTCTCCGTTTCGGTAGGAAACCCCGAAATGAACGTAGAGCGGATCGCAATATCGGGAATTTCCCTGCGAAGCTTTTCGATAAGCGCCAGGTAACTTTTTCGCGTTCCTTTTCGGTTCATCAGCTTCAGCACGCGATCCTCCGAATGCTGCAGGGGAATATCGATATATTTGACGATTTTTTCGTTGTCGCGTATCTCCGCAATCAGTTCGTCTCCGATCACGTCGGGATAGCAATACAAAAGGCGTATTCTGCGGACGTTTTCGAGCAACGAAAGCCTATGGAGCAGCTCGGGGAACTTATTGACGCCGTACAAATCCTCTCCGTAACGGGTGGTATCCTGTGCGACAACGACCAGCTCCGATACCTCCCCCAAATTCTCCGCCTCTTTTAATAAATCCTCCATAGGATAGGAAACATATTTTCCGCGGATTTTCGGAATGAGACAATACGTACAATGATTATAACACCCGTCCGCAATCTTAAGATAAGCATAATGAGGCTGAGTGGTAAGCACCCGCGCCGCGCGAAAGCCGTCGCTTCCTTTCCCGACGTAATTTTCCCGCTCGTTTCCCGCATAGGAGGCCTCGAGCGCTTCGAAAATTTTTTCGTAATCGTGAATACCTAAAAAAACGTCCGCTTCCGTCAACGGGTCGTACAGCTCGCCGATAAATTTCTGCGGCAGACATCCCGTCACTACTATTTTCTCCAATTTTCCGTTTTTCTTGTATCCCGCGCACTCTAAAATTGTATCGATCGATTCTTTTCTCGCCGATTCGAGAAAGGCGCACGTATTGACGACGACAATCTCCGCCTGCGAAAGATCGTCCGTCAGCGAACAGCCCCGCTCTTTCAGCAGACCGATCAGCTTTTCGCTGTCCACGCGATTTTTGTCGCACCCCAGCGAAATCACTCCGAATTTTTTGTTTTCCAACATTCTTTGCGTTTTCCTTCGTTATCTTTGCCCGCATACAAATGCAAAAGCCTACTTTGCGTTTTTGTATTTCCAAATCCTATTATATCACAATAAATATGACATACGTGCGCCGCTTTTGTAAAATTTTTCCGAAATTTTTTTATTTTCTATTTGGCGGAGCTCACAGAGGGCCGTACTTGCTTTCAAATTCCTCTTTGGTAATGAGTACCTTTCTGGCTTTAGCGCCGTCGAATGCGGAAATATAGCCCATATCTTCCATCCATTCGATGATCTTCCCCGCCTTATTATACCCCACGGAACACTTGCGCTGAATCATGGAAATGGACGCGCTTCCGCTTTGAATGATATACCGAAGCGCCTCGATATATACCTCCTCCACGCCTTCGTCTTCGCTTTCCTCCGTTTCGTCGCCCTGCACTTTGGTGTTATTGATAAATGCGGAAGCCGATTCGTCGTATTCCGCCTCGTTGTTCGCCTTGATAAAATTCACCACCTTCTGCGCGTCCTCGGAAGATATGGAGGCGCCCTGTACGCGGGTCGGCGTATTCATGCCCGCCATGATATACAGGAGATCGCCGTATCCCAAAAGCTTCTGGGCGCCCGATGCGTCGAGAATAACGCGGGAATCGACTTCCGAAGCTACGGAAAACGCAATTCTCGTGGGCAGGTTACCCTTAATGACCCCCGTGATGACGTCCGCGGAAGGACGCTGGGTGGCGATGATGAGGTGAATACCCGCCGCACGGGATTTCTGCGTGAGGTTTTGGATTCTGTCCTCGACCTCCTTCTTTGCCGCAAGCATAAGGTCGGCGAGTTCATCGACGATAATGACGATCTTCGGAAGCTTTTCCTCCCCCGCCGCGACATTGGCGTTATATTCGTCAATATTGACGACATATGTCCCCGAACGGCTCATCTGTTCGAACAGGCCGTAACGACGATTCATTTCCCCGATTGCCCAGTTAAGACTTTGAATAACCTTGTTGATATCCGTGATGATCTCGTTGATCATCAGATGAGGCAGATGATCGTAAATGACGAACTCTGTCTTTTTAGGATCGATAAGAATAAGTCTCAGCTCGTCGGGAGAATATTTTACGATCAAGCTGATAATAAGGCTGCGCAGGAACACACTTTTACCCGAGCCCGAAGCGCCTGCCACCAGCAGGTGGGTCATTTTGCAGATATCGCCGTAAACCTTGCGGTTGCCGACATCCTTGCCCATTGCATAGACCAGCGAAGTTGACTTGGACTTCGTAAAGCCGTCCCCCGTCAACATGCAGCCGAGCTGAACAAACTGTCTGTTTTTATTCGGAACCTCGATGCTGACCGCGCCGTCCTCGAAATTGGGATAGATATTCACCCCTTTGGCCGCATAAAGGCTCATGGCAATTTCCTGATCGAGAGAAACCACCTTTTTCGCGGAAATATTGCGCGGAATAACTACGTTGTACCTCGTAACCGTAGGGCCGTACGTGACCGACGCAATCGTTGCGTCCGTCACCTTGAAGGCGTCCAACGTTTCAAGAATGGTATGCTTATTGTTTTCCACTTCCTCCGCGTTGGAGTCGGGTTCCACATCCCGACAGTCGAAATAGTCGAGCGGCGCGGGACGATAAGGTTTATGAACGCGGGGCCTGGGCTTAGGCGCAGGCGGCGGAACGGGACACGGCGGTTCTACAAATGCCTCGCTGCGCCTCTCCGCATTCCTCTCTCCGTCCATGCGCGAAGGCTTCATGCGGGGATCCTCTATGCGGGGTGAATCCATGCGCGAAGAACGACCGAAAGGTACGTCGCCCGCTCCGGACGGATCGCCTTCCGCAGGCATTCCGCCGCGCTGTTCCGAAAAATCGGAACGCAGACTGTAAGGATCTTCCTTATCGTCCTCGTCGTCAAAAATATCCCTCTTGCTGCCGAGCGGGCGTTCCTCCGTCTCTCGCGCGCGGTCGTCAAAGGGAGAAAGCTCGTCTCTTTTGTCCGAGCGGCCGAAAACGTCTGAATTTCCACGCTCGGAGATACGGCCAAAGTCCTCTCTTCCGCCCGAAAGCGTCTCGGGCTGAGCTTCGTCCGCCCCGCCTCCGTTGCCGTAAATGTTGGGGTTGGAGGGCGAAAAAATATCGAAAAATCCGGGGCGAGTCCTCTCCGCAGGTGCGGGCGGAGTTTCCTTCCGTTCCTCTCCGAATACGGAGGACATGCCGCGGCCGTCCTTTTCCTCCTCCTTTGGAGACGTGGGAAAAACGGGCTCTGCGCCTCGAAAGCTCTCCCCGCCGACGTCGGCTTCCGGCGTGGAAATATGCACGCTGGGAGTTTGCACGGGTTCCGTCCGGACGGGCGGAACAGGCTCTGCGGGGAAAGGCGGAACGGGTGCAACCGTCGGGGAAACGGGCGGTATGAAAGTTGCCGCATTTCCAAATCCGGGTTCGGGACCGCCATCTCGAAGGGTGTAGGGAGGCGCATATAAATCCTGCCCCCTGACGTTATCCGTCAATATCTTCGCGGGGCGGGCAGGCTCGTCTCCGCCGTTTACCGACTCGGCATACGCCGCGGAATAAGATCCCGCAAACGTGCCGTCATATACGGTCGGCTGGTCGGGATCGACGGGCGGCTTTTTATTGACGTTAGCGTTACTGTCGAAAATGAGATTTTTACGGTAGATCTCGGCGGGCGAACTGCCGAACAAAAATTCTTTGCTCTGCCGGTATTCCCGATACCCCGCGGGATTTTCCGTACTTGCCGGAATGCCCGGCTCGGAACGGACGGCAGGGGAAGAAAAAGTCCCGAACGGAGAAAACGCATTCGATGGCTCCGCGGGAGAAACTCGTCCGTTGCCCGCGGCGTAATCGCCGCCGGAAAGCATCACGCCCGGCCGCTGTCTTACTTCGGGGGCGGGAGCATAAGGAGCTCCGTACGGAGCCGCAGGCTGTTGCATATACGCCCCGCCCCTGCCGTCCGCCGCGTTTGCGGAAACGGGAATACGCTCGTGCGGTTGTCCCGACGGCTCATTTGCGCGGGGAAGAATCCTATCTTCTCCGTACGGATAACCCGCTTCGCCAAAGGAAACAGGCGCGGACGCCTTTGCCTGCGTTTCGGGCTTTACGGGCGACTTTTTTTCTTTTTTCGACCTGAGCCAAAGCCCCCCGCCCGTCACGAAGCATACGGAAAGATAGGCGCCAAGTAAAAACAGCGCGGAAAATATAATCAAAGCGCCGATACGCGTAGTCAGTTTTACAAGCGGATATACGAAAATCGCCCCCGTCCACCCTGCGGCGGTCGCCGTACCGATTCCGTCCTTTCCGGCCTTAAAACACGCGGAAATATAGCCCGAAAGCTCCCACTTGTAGGTAAGTGCGATATGCAGAATAAGCATGAGAAAAACGACCGAGGCGGCAATAGCCGCGGCGGCCTTTCTGTTGCGGATAAAACGTTTCCCGATCACCGAAGTCACAGAAAGATACAACAGCGCAAGAAACAGCGGATAAGCACAGTAACCGAACATTCCCAGGAGAAAATAGTCGATCGTAACACCGATTTCGCCGAAAATCAAAGAGCGTGTAAAGAGAATGAGCAGAGCGAGTACGGAAAACACGACGCCGACGGCGCCGAGGCTTTCCCGAGTGACGATCTCCGCCCTCCTGTTCTTCTCTTTTTCGTCCTTATTTTTTTCGTTATTCTCTTTCAAGGCGTTCACCTCCCGTTTATACCCTCATATTATAACATTTTTTTTCTCATTTATCAATTGTAT
>ERZ1106930.243-NODE-243-length-16044-cov-608.109263_pt1 | contig 16044 bp, 13 predicted proteins | sample MGYA00403663_ERZ1106930 | MGnify/ENA primary metagenome ERZ1106930 (study PRJEB35170, sample SAMEA104062438) | human gut metagenome | biome: human gut; feature: human-associated habitat; material: faeces | place: Denmark | collected 2012-06-26 ... | reverse complement strand
GGAGATAACAGTGTTCGGCCAAACTGGGGGCGCTTTTCGGTAAACAATCTCATGCAGACGGTTCTGAATACGTTTACGCATTTCAATTGGCAGCACACGCTTTTAAATATGCTCTGCTTTCTGATTGCAGGAATGTATCTCGAACGAAAGCAAGGCAGTTTTCCATTTCTGCTCTTTATGGTGCTGCTGATATTTTTTACGGGGTTTGCAAGCGCTACAAACGATATTTCGCTCAGCTGGAAAGGTTTTTCGGGTGCGAATTACGGTTTGTACGGGTATATTATTATCGAGTATATTTTTATGCTGTTTCAAAAGCGTAAGCGCGATATTGTCAATATTGTTTCGGGTGCCGTTGTGTTGGGTTTGATTTATCTTGCTATGTGTTTTAACGGGGGCACTTCTACGATCGGATTTGAATGGTTCCCGTACGATCTTTTGCATAATCTCGGACACGCGAGCGGGTTCTTTGCGGGCATTGTATTGGGTTGTGTCGTGCAGGGCTCGGAATTCCTTATCTTCGGAAGGAAAGAGTATCCGCAGGATTTGTCCCGAAAATAAAGGACGGCACCCTTTTTCTTCGCGCCAAAGAGAAATTTAAAGTTAGGCAAAGCATAACATAAAAGAAAAATATTGAAGGTATGGCAAAGCATTAAATATAAATTTTGAAGGTACAGCAAAGCATAAAAGAGAAATGCCGTTGCCCGTAAAATGTTTTGCGGACAAAGAAATGTCAGAAAAACAGCGGTCGGAAGTTTTACAGGTAGCTATACGATTTACACGCAGGGCAAACGCCCTGCGTGTAAATTTTAAACGAAGGTATTTTTTCGAAAAAAGAAAAAACCAGTGTGCGCAAATTTTTGCGCACACTGGTGGATGTTTTTTATACTTTATTCAGCGAACGGAACGCTTTTTCGACGACGTTGTCTGCGGTAAAGCCGAACATTTCAAACAGTTTGTTCGCGGGGCCGCTTGCGCCGAATGTGGTCATGCCGATGATCTCGCCGCAGTCTCCCGCGTACTTGTACCAGGACCAGGGGGAAGCTGCTTCCACGCAGACGCGCGCCTTGACTTCGGGCGGCAGAACTTCGTCTTTATAAGACTGAGGCTGTTTTTCGAATTCCTCCATGCACGGCATGGATACGACGCGCGCATCGACGCCTTTGCCTTTGAGGATCTCTTTTGCCTGCATGCACTGTTCTACTTCCGAACCGCTGGCGATCAGCAGGACATCGGGTACTTTTTTGTCGCTGTCCGCGAGCACATAGGCGCCTTTGAGGGCATCCAGACCCGATTTTTCGTACTGGGGCAGATTCTGTCTGGTCAGTACGAGACAGGTAGGTGAATTGCCTGTCAGGGCGGAGATCCATGCCGCCGCCGTTTCTTTTCCGTCGGCAGGGCGGAACACTTTCATGTTCGGAATGGAACGCAGTGCGATGAGCTGTTCGACAGGTTCATGCGTGGGGCCGTCTTCACCGACGCCGATCGAGTCATGCGTGAGGATATACGTTACGGGCAGGTGCATGAGCGAGGAGAGGCGCATCGCGTGTTTCATGTAATCGGAGAAAATAAAGAAGGTTGCGCAGTACGCCCTCAGTCCGCCGTGCAGCTGCATGCCGTTGGCGATTGCCGCCATGGCGTGCTCACGGATACCGAAATGGATATTGGAGCCGCTTCTGTCGGTTGCGGTAAAATCACCGCGCTTTTTCATGTTGGATTTGTTGGAAGGCGCGAGGTCTGCGGATCCGCCGATCAGGTTGGGGATCAGGTCTGCCAGCTTGTTGAGTACCGTGAAACTGGTGTTTCTGGTAGCGTCTGCTTTCGGAAATTCGAACAAAGACGCATTGTTTTTCAAATCGGGCAGTTCTCCGCTCATAAACCATTTGTACTGTGCGGCAAGTTCGGGATATGCCTGTTCATATTCTTTGAAGAGTCTCTTCCATTTCCCCTGACGGGAAGCGCCTTTTTTCGCGATCGCCGCGCAATGGGCGGAAACTTCTTCGGGAACTTCGAACGGTTCGCATGTCCAGCCGAGGTTTTCCTTGAGCTTTTTCAGGTTTTCCACACCGAGCGGCGCACCGTGGCATTCGTGGGATCCTGCCAGAGGCGAGCCGTAGCCGATGACCGTTTTGCAGATGATGATGGAAGGACGTTCCGTGTCCGCTTTTGCTTTGCGGATGGTGCGGCGCAACAGATCGAGATCGTTCGCGTCGTCTACTTTCAGAACCTGCCAGCCCTGCGCTTTGAAACGCATGCCGACATCTTCTTTGAAGGTGATATCCGTATTGCCCTCGATGGTGATGTCGTTGTCGTCGTAAAAAAGAATAAGTTTGCCGAGTTTGTGTGTTCCCGCAAAGGAGCAGGCTTCATAGGAAATACCTTCTTCCAGGCATCCGTCGCCGCAGAGTGCGTAGGTGTAGTGATCGACGATCGGGAAGCCTTCGCGGTTGAAGATCGCCGCCAGATGCGCTTCCGCGAGAGCCATACCGACGGCATTGGCAATTCCTTGTCCGAGCGGGCCTGTCGTCGTTTCGATGCCGGGCGTGTGGCCGTATTCGGGATGCCCGGGGGTCTTGTAGCCCAGCTGACGGAAATTCATCAAATCTTCTTTTGAAATATCGTACCCAAACAGATAGAGCAGGGAATAGTTGAGCATGGAGCCGTGTCCTGCGGAAAGAATGAATCTGTCGCGGTCATCCCATTTTGTATCTTTGGGGTTGAATTTCAGAAAATCCGCGAAGATCGTATAGCCGATCGGGGCGCTGCCGAGCGGAAGCCCGGGATGACCCGAATTTGCTTTCTGGATCGCTTCCGCGGAAAGTACACGGATCGCATTTACTGTCTGTTCACGAACGTTCATGTATATATCTCCTTCAAAAAAATTTTTTCTAAGTAAGCCGCTTTATGCGTTTTGGATATAGTTTTTGAGATTGGTCAAATCGATCGAATCCGCATGATCGGAAAGCAATTCCAAAAGCTCCTGCGCGATGACCTTGCAGCCGCTTTTTGCGTTGCTTTCAAAATTGATCGGAACGATGGGTTCATGCAGGCTCATGCGTACGAGCGCCCAGCCTTCGCCCTGGCCTTGTCCAAAATTGATGCGTACGCCTTCATAATTGTCGGGCGCAAGTTTCAGTCCTGCGGACACAGCTTTATCCTTGATATCTTCGATCGCTTCCAGTCCGAGTTTTTTGAAATCGGCCTTTCCTTTTTCCGTAAAGCCGAGCCTGACTTCCGCCGCTTCGACGGGTTCGGGAAGATCGGCGATGAGATCGGAAATGTTTCTGCCTGTTTTTGCAAGTTTTGCAAGGGAAATCAGGATACGTGTCACAAGATATGCGCCGTCGTCCAGGAAATAATTTTCCATGAGCGCGGCATGGCCGCTCGTTTCGATGGCAAGAGGGGAATAGATCCCTGCGGCATTAAGTTCCTTGGCTTTGTCGATCACGTTTTTATAGCCGCGCTTGTAGCGGCAATGTTTTCCGCCGTGCGCTTCAATAAATTGAGCGAGACCGTCGCTGGTGACCGAATCCGTAACGATGGTTCCCGCTTTTTCCGAAAGAAGAATGGCGGAAATAAGTGCGATGAGACGGTTGCGGTTGATTTCCTCGCCGCTCTTGTCCACGGCGCCCGCGCGGTCTACGTCGGTATCGAAGATGATCCCGAAATCCGCGCCCGTTTCTTTGACCCGGTCGGAAATGCTCTTCATCGCCGCTTTGTTTTCGGGATTGGGGATATGGTTCGGAAAGCGTCCGTCCGGGTCCAGAAACTGGCTGCCTTCGGTATCGGCGCCCAGCGGCTTGAGAACTTTTTCCACATAGAATCCGCCCGCTCCGTTCCCCGCGTCCACGATGATCTTTTTCCCGAGGAGAGGTTTTTCCTCGCCCGTTTTTTCGCGTACAAATTTCACCAGGTTTTCGCTGTAACGTCCGATATAAGACTGCCTGCGTACGGTGCCTTGTTTGCCCGAAAGAGATTTTCCCTCGGCGGCAAGAGCAAGGATCTCGGAAATATCTTTGCCTTCCAGTCCGCCCGACGGCAAAAAGAATTTCAAACCGTTTTTATTGTAGGGCAGATGGCTTGCCGTGATCATGACGGAAGCGTCTGCACCGATATCTTTTTCCTGTAAAAGCATAAACATGGAAGGCGTGGACGAAAGTCCCGTAAGGATCACGTCCGAGCCGCTCTGCGTTACCGCATCGGCAGCGCATTTGCTGATCCTGTCAGCCGACAGGCGCGAATCGTGTCCGATCGCGACGGTAAGCCTGTCCTTTCCGAGCGATTTTGCCAGGCGGTAACAAAACGCTTTCATGATGCCCGAAACCGCTTCATCCGTCAGGTTGATATGTTCGCCCTCCACTCCTTCGAGGGCGACTCCGCGCACGTCCGTGCCGCTTTTTAACTCTGTCCAATCTGTTTGATTCATTGATTTCTCCGAAAATATTCTCTATGCTATTATACTTCATTTACCTTTTCTTTTCAAGTTTTTTTTGAAAAAATTGTGCTGTATTTTGTAAAATCCGGACGCATTCATCGGCGCTTTTTCCGTAAATCGTAAAAAACAAAGAATAATGCGTCGAAAATGTTTACAGGTCTGTACATTGTGTGATATAATTCAATCGGGCAGATGCTCAATCAATAAAAAGGAAACGATTTATGTATAAATTTATTTTATCCACCGATTCCACCTGCGATCTTTATGCCGATTTCGTGCGCGATAACGACATAAAGTTTGTGAGCCTGAATTATATCGTCGAAAAGGACGGTCAGTTTACGGAAGGAGTGGACGCGTTTACCGAATATTCTCAGTATGTGGATTTTTACCGCCAGCTGCGCGAAGGCGCGTTTTCGCGTACGTCCATGCTCAATTATGAAAGCCACTACAATCATTTTCTCAAACTGGCAAAAGAAGGGGCAAAAGATGTCTTGCATTTTACGATCTCCAGCGGGCTTTCTCCCACGGTAACGGTAGCGGAGAAGGCGGCGGCGGATATCCGCAAAGATTATCCCGATTTCAATCTTTTGGCCGTCGATTCTCTGGCCGCAACGATCGGGCAGGGCGCCCTGGTGCGCGAAGCGCTCCGCCTGCGCAATGAGGGTAAAACGGTGCGGGAAGCCTATGATGCGGTCAACGACCTGCGCTTCCATATTCAGTATGCGATCGTTGCGAACGATCTGTATTATCTGAAAAAGGGCGGAAGAGTTTCCACGGTCGCGGCGGTGGCGGGGTCTTTGCTGCAGGTAAAACCTGTCCTGTCTTTCAATAACGAGGGAAAACTTGTCGTGGTGGATAAATGCCGCGGCATGAAAAAGGCGTTTGCCTATGCGTTGGATAAAATGGAAAAATTCAATCCCGTGGAAGAAAACCGCATGATCTGGATCGTACATACCGATGCGGAGAAAGAAGCAGGCGAATTGGCGGCAATGATCGAATCGCGCTGGAATTTTAAACCGGACGTTACGATCATGGGACCTGTCATCGGTTCGCACGTGGGGCCGGGTGCGGTTGCCGTGATCTGGCGCACGAAAGAAGTACGGCAGGACGGTTAAACATAAGAAAAATGCCGAATGCAGACGGCAAATAGATTGTTTTCAAGTAAAAAATATGGTATAATCTTTAAAGATGTACCATATTTTGTTTTTTCGGAGGAGATTATGGCGAAGGATAAGGAACAGTTCGTCAATCAGATCGCGGATATAGAGACTGATTTCCCGCGCTGGTATACGGATGTCGTTATAAAGACAAAACTGGTGGACTACGGGCCCGTGAAAGGAACGATGGTGATCCGTCCCTACGGGTATGCGATCTGGGAAAATATCCAGAAAGAGCTGGATGCGCGTTTTAAAGCGACGGGGCATCAGAATGCGTATTTTCCGCTGCTCATTCCCTACAGTTTTATGACGAGAGAGGCGGAACACGTGGAAGGGTTTGCACCGGAAGTGGCGGTCGTTACGGTGGGCGGCGGCGAAACGCTTGCCGAACCTCTGGTGATCCGTCCGACAAGTGAAACGATCATCGGTGAAATGTATTCCAAATGGCTGCAATCCTACCGCGATCTTCCCATCCTGATCAATCAGTGGGCGAACGTTGTGCGTTGGGAAAAGACGACGCGTCCGTTCCTGCGTACGAGCGAATTTTTGTGGCAGGAAGGGCATACCGTTCACGCGACCGAGGAAGAGGCGATGGAAGAAACGCTGAAAATGCTCGGCGTGTATAAAGAATTTGCGGAAACTTGTCTGGCGATCCCCGTGTTTACGGGCAGAAAGACGGAGAAAGAGAAGTTCGCGGGAGCCGTGGCAACGTTCGGAATGGAGGCCATGATGCACGACGGAAAGAGTTTGCAGGCAGGGACTTCCCATTATCTCGGACAGAACTTTGCAAAAGCTTTCGACATTCAGTTCCTGGATAAGGACGGGACGCACAAATACGGATATACGACGTCCTGGGGCGTATCGACCCGACTGATCGGTGCGCTGATCATGTCCCACGGCGATGCGCGCGGTCTGATCATTCCGCCCGTGGTCGCGCCTATCCAGGCGATCATTGTCCCGATCGCTTCGAAAAAAGAGGGCGTTCTGGAAGCCGTAGCGGAATTGAAGGCAAAACTTCTGGCGGCAGGCATACTTGCGGATTCGGATGTTTCGGACAACAGCCCCGGCTGGAAGTTCAACGAATGGGAAATGAAAGGCGTGCCTCTGCGCATTGAATTGGGGCCGCGCGATATTGAAGCGGGAAAAATGGTGCTCGTACGCCGCGATACGCACGAAAAGACAGAAGCTCCCTTGGAAAATGCGGCGGATACGATCCGCAAACTGCTGAGTGAGATCCAGGCGAACCTTCTGGAGAAAGCGAGAAAACGCAAAGAGGAACGCGTTGTTACGGCGGAAAGCGTCGACGAGATTCTCAAGGGCGTGGAAGGCGGCAATTTTGTGAAAGCCGGCTGGTGCGGCTGCCGCGAATGTGAAGATAAGATCAAAGAGCTCACGGCGGCGAGCGCGCGCGTCATTGTGGAAGGCGAACATACGGAAAAATGCGCCTGCTGCGGCAAAGAAGCCAAACACGTCGTTTTGTTTGCAAGAGCATATTGATAGTTCGGATAAGTTACGATGTTCTGACAAGGCAGGATTTAAAAAGCCGCGAAGCGCAACTTTGTTGCGCTTCGCGGCTTTTTTTGTAGAACGTTATTCGTTTTTTGAGTCCATATCTAAGGGAGATGCGACAGGGGAAGATGCGTTGGTTTTCTGATATTCGCAAGGAATTTTCCCGATCAGCAGACGCCGGAATTTTCCGCCGAATTTGTGATCGATGAGCAAAATCACGACAAATATAAGGCATCCGATGAGACAGACAAGCATATCGTTCAGCGTGTCGTACATGCCTATGTCGAGATACCCTCCTTCAATGACATAAGTGCTCCCGTCGGAGAGGTAAATGACTGTTTTTACGATCCCGTCGATGACAACGGTTTTGTTGTGCGTACCGTTGAGAAGATAAGAGGAAAATCCATGGATGATCATATCTTCCTGCATATCGATGCCGAACAGGGCATAGCTCGCATATTCGAACATTTCCCATAGATTTGCAATTGTAAGAGAGAGAAGCGCTCCGACAAGCAGGCAAAGAAAGAAGTTCTTTTTGGAACCATCGTTTCCCAGAATGCGTTTCATCAGCGTAAAACCTGCTGCGGCAAACAAAAGGCCGGAAATTCCGTGCAGGATCTCGTCAAAACAGGGGATCGTATAATAGACATCGTAACAGCTTCCCAAAATCCCGCCCGCGATCAGAAAATAAAGCAAAAGATTGAAAAGGGCAGGGAAGCGGAAGCGGATAAGATATTCTGCCAAAAGAACTACAGGTGCAAGCAATATGTACACAAAGGACATCAAGGCGTTGCGCGTTTGCCCCATGGCGGAAAAATAAATTCCCGAAGCAATGCAAAAAATAAAAAACAGGGCAAGAATGATGCAGGTCAGGGGATCTTGCTTTAAGCGATCCGATGTCTGCGAAAAAATTTTGCTTTTCATAATTTCTCCTGGTTCATGATATGCCATGGCGTAAAAATATATGTAAAGAATATTTTAACGGAAGGATCAAGTTGTGTCAAGTGATGGGCAGGATGAAATGATGAAAGGCAAAAGATTGCGGGGATGTTATAAGAGCGGTGCATGGTTGTGCCTGCATATACGTACAATCCGTATTCGCTTTTGCGAATACGGATTGTACGTTAATAAACGATATGCGCAGGCATAGACAAGAAAATTAAAATGGAAGAACTGCCGTCGGCATTGCGTAAAAGACAAGAAAAAGCACCTTAAAAGGTGCTTTTTTGGCGCCGATTGAGCGACCATATCCGAACTCAGAGAAAAAGAAGAAGCAGATCGGGAGGCTTCCCCGACCTGCTTTTCTATCTCTTCAACATAAGATTTGGAAAACCGCTCCGTTGAAAATCTTTCCTGAAAGTTGTATGTAATGACCATATGGTCGCCGTACCATATCACTTCCCGTATAAAGGTGTTCACGAGCAGTTTTCGCACTTTGATGTCTTCAGGATTTTCAAAGACTTTAGAGAGCAGGAATTTTTCTACCTCCTCGACGGACAGATGTGCGTAAGACTTCTGCGCCGCCTTGTTGATCTCGATCTCCAACTCGTTGAGTTCCGCCTGTAATCCGTTGAGCCTGTCTTTGGTAAAATCGGTGATGATTCCCTGTTCGATGGCTTTGACGATGTTGTCTGCCGCTCTCTTTGTTTCGTCGCGCTTTTTGATGAGAATCTGCAACCCCGAATCGTCCTGCATCATCTTCTCATGCACTTTGACGACGGTCTCCGCAATGCGGGTAATGATACTGTTTCGCTGCAGCATCGTAACGGTCGCATTGATCACAGAATCTTCCATTTCCTGTTTTTTGACGGCTTTGCAATCACAATCGCTTTTGCCTCGGCGTTTGGATATGCAAGAATAGTAGTAATGAATGTCTCCCGTCTTGCTCGTACCGCTTTCACCGACCATGCGGTGTTTACACCTTCCGCATAGGAGTTTACCGGAAAGGATATAATCGTAAATCTCTTTTTTGCGCCCCGGCGCGTTTTTGTTTTCTTCGTTGATCGCATTCACTTGTAACCACAACTCCTTTGAAATGATCGGCGGGAATATTTTATCGTAATCCGTTCCCTGGTGGGTAACGATTCCCATGTATCGTTTGTCGTGCAAGATCTTATAAATAAATTTGTGCGTAATGAGCTGTCCTTGTTTACGGCGGAAATTCTTTGCTTTCAGTTCGTCTGCAATCGTCTGCGCCCGATAGCCTTGCGCGTACTTTCGATAGATTTCCCGTATCACATCGGATTCCTCTTCATTGATGTGATATTTTTTGTCTTTCAGATCCCAACCGAAAATATCTCTCCCGCCCGTGGCGTTTCCTTTCAGCCAGCTCTCTTTCAACCCACGATTGACCTTTTGTTTCAAATCCTCCGAAAAGTATTCGTTGAATCCCTCTATAACCGCAAGAAAGAGCTTTCCTTCGGGCGTATCGGGAATGTTCTCCATAGCAGAGACGAGTTCAACGCCGTTATCCGTCAGCTTCTTTCTGTTGACGACCGATTCATACTTGTTGCGGGCAAACCTGTCTAACTTGTAGACAATGACGACGCTCCATTGTTTTCGTTTGCTGTCGCGAAGCATTTGCTGAAACGCCGCGCGGTTGTCGTTTGTCCCCGTCGTTGCTCGGTCGATGTATTGTCCGACAACAAGAAGATCGTTTTTTTCGGCAAACTGCTTACAGACGCGGACTTGTCCTTCGATGGATTGCTCCGTCTGGCTTTCACTGGAATATCTTGCGTAAATGGCTGCTGTTCTCAATAATTCGTACCTCCAAACCTTTTTGCTTCCATGATACACCTTTACGGCAGGGAATACCAGGCACCGCACCGTCAGTGTTTCCCGACAAAATCCAAACGGAAGCGCAGGAAAATCCCAACGGATAGGGACAGTTTCCGTATTTCCTTTGTGCCTTTCGGCGCCCGAAAACCGGGAGAGCGGAAGCAGACTGTCAAAGGTCTGCCCGCAAGGGACGGGAAGAAATTTTGTGGAAATCGGCGCTTTGTCTCTCTTTCAAAATTTCTTGACGCCTTTGACAGACAAAGCCGCTCTTCCACCATCCGAAAGCCGAAAGGTACAAAAATGTCCCGTTTGGGTAACAAAATGCGCGGTTTGTTGCGGTTCTTTCAACAAGAGTTTCTGTTTGTTGGGGTTTTATAACGGCAGACTTCATTGTAACGGGAGAAAAAGTTTGTTAAAATAGTTGCGTAAACAAGCCGAACACGGCTTCATATCACGGATATTTTTTGACTGTGGGAAAAAGCCAGCGGAAGTAATCGGGAAGCAGCCGATGAAAAGCCGGGTGACCGTGACTGTCAGGCAAAGCGGACGAGAGATCGTCTGTACTTTGTCTGCGTCACGGTCTTTTTTGTTTTTCAAAAAGGTTTTCTTTAAAAAAATCTTTGCAAAGAGGGCCGTCAAAAGCATAGCTTCCACTCCTTTACAGTGAAGGAAAAAATTTGTCTAAATGCGACTATCGTATTTATATGGCTATCTATAAGTGCAAAGAAAAAAGTTGTGTGAAATTTTGCGTCAGACCGTCACGTTTTCAAACTATGTGTCCTTGTGATAGTGAGAGGAAATTTTTTTAAGAAATTTTTGCGGAGAGGGTTGTCAAAAGCATATGTTCCACTCCTTTATGGTGAAGAGGCAAAACGATCGGGAGGAAATTATGACGCTTGAACAAATCAAAGAACAATTAAAGACGATACGCCTGTACTATGCGGACAAGGCGGGTTTCGACGCGGCATTTTCTGTTCTTCCGCACAAAGTCATAACTCTCGCCAAGGAGTATGCAGAGATCATCAGCAACGCGCCGCTGGATCTGTACCTGATCTATTTCTATCTCTACGTCAAGGGTTTGACGCAGGAAGCCGCGGCGGAAGAGATGAATTACAGTTCAGAATATGTCCGACAGAAAAATAAAAGCCTGTTGTTGTTTCTCCGACAAAAACTCAACGAAAAGGAGGTGCTTGATTGAAAGAAGTCAAATTAAAAGAAAATCCGCTCGGGATAAAAATATTTGCCATAGGAGAACCAAGCATAGACAATATGCCTGAGGAGGAGTATAGCTTATTCGCTTCGTCCCTGGCGTTGCGGATCAATGAATATGTGACAAAATCAAAGAACAACAAGGAGGATCAAGATGCCATATAGCAAAGTAAAAGTTTATTCGGACGGGAACCACTACATAGGCATCCCTTATGGGCCGAATCCGCGGGCAAAAAACCGTCGCCCGCACAAGGAGGAAATCATTGACATAAAGGAGCCGTTGGAAGAAGTCACTGCGCCAAATAAGGAAGATGTCGCCGCTACGGAGCAGACGTCTTACAATCTCGATATGGTCCAAGAAAAAAGCGCGCCGCCTGCCGTCAGACAGATGACGCATAAAGAACTGTTCGATGAACTGTATCTAAAAAGTTTAACGCTGAAAAAGCGGGAACAAAAGCCTTTTGTTGTAAAGGAAATGCAGCCCTATTTCAGGGACGGCATTTCTTGCCGTGCGTTCGTGGAAGAAAACTTTGCACGCAAGCACCGCAATATGATCTGCCGCAGAACAAGGCTTTGGAGAAAGATCAATCATCAGCGTTTCAATTATTTTGTCACTTTCACCTATTCGGATGAACTCCACGACGAGGAAAGTTTTGTAAAGAAACTCATGCGCTGTATCCAGCATTTCAGCTCGCGCAAAGGCTGGCTATATATTGGGGCATGGGAACGCGGCGGAGATACGAACCGACTGCATTTCCACGGGATCTTTTATATCCCAGACGGTGCATTGCCGGGCGAGATACAAACGCTGCGTGACTTTGACACGAGGGCAAAGAAGATGCGTACCATTCAGCAAAATACCTTCTTTGCAAAAAAATTCGGACGGAATGAATTCCGTCCTGTTTGTCATGCCTCCGAACTTCCCGAAATGGTACAATATCTGGTGAAGTATATCGAAAAATCGGGAGGTAAACTCATCTATTCGAGAGGGCTTTATCAGTATTTTGTAACGGATATTATGGACGATGACGTCGTATGCCCGTATGGATTGGAGGACAGAAAGCTCCTGCTCTTTGACAGCTTCGGGTGCTGGATCGACGGAGAGTACATCGGGCAGACGAGCCCGGAAGTGATCGCACGGCTCCCGAAGGTAACATAGAAAGACGCAACAAAGGCAAGGAAGAAAGCGATGCGCGGCGGGAAAAGCGGAAGCCGATCCCAAGCGGGTCAGCGGGACGGCTCCGCGGCCGCCGCGCTTTCTTGTCTGCCTGTTGGTCTGTTTGTTCGGGGCGTGCGCTTGGCTTCGGCGCCCGAGCGCGAAGCGCGAGGGTGACGGTGCGGCGTCAGCCGCACCGTCAGCTTTGCCGCCGACTTGTATAAAGCCAAGCGCACGCCTTACTGCCATTCTAGCAAATCATTTTCAGGATACTTCCATTTTTTCTTGACTAAAATCATATACTTGTATAAAATTTTACTATTTTAAATTGTTTTATACTATTTTATAAAAACTATTGACCGCATATTATTTCTATGATATAATAAAGTCATAAAAACTTGGAGAGTATATATGACTACAAAACTATTTGAACGATTGGTAACAAAATTTTCGATCAAGGTTAATGATTTGGCGAAGTATCTTGAAATTTCCAAAGCAACGATTTATAACTATCGAAATTTGGAAAAATTTTCGGATATACCGAGCGATAAACAATATAAAATTTTATATCTGTTTGGCAAAGAAACAGAAGAAGAGCTTGAACTTGTGTTGGATGAGTCCGATAATGATATTCTCGCAAAATATGTTACACGCATCTCCAACATTTTAAAGGAAAGTTCTAACGGGAAACAGGAAGGTTTACAGTCTTCTGTAGAGGAGTTAAAGGCGAAAGTTGAAAGTTTATCGCAGGAAAATATTGATTTAAGGCGTCAGCAAACGATTTTACAAAAGTTTGATTTGATTGACGAATTTACAAAATCAATTGTGTTGGATAAGGTCGCAAAAATCATCAACGGTGCGTCTACTGCGGAGATAAAAGAATTTATTGACTATCTTACGATATTTGAAATTTACAAAAATCAAAACAAGAGGGATGTATGAAAAAATTCGAATGGAGACAAATCGATTGGTTTGAGGCTGACGGTAAAGTGATTTTTGACGATGCTTTCGGTTTTGTTCGAGTACAAGCAGGCAAAACAATGTATCAAATAGCAAGTCCACAGTATAGTCAACGAATCAATTTATTAAATTGTTTTTATATCGGTCAAGAAGACACTAAAATTCAATTAAATCAAAGCAATTACACTGAAATTTTTTCACGTGAAATTTATGTTATTGATCACCAAAATCCGAAAAAAATTGATGTGGATGCTCTACATATAAAAATATTTTGTGTACCCATTTTTGATCCTCGATACGGAACTTATGAACGCTCTTGCTCTGCTGAAATTATAATAAATCGCGAGAATTTTTCAGCTCATCTCAGGCAGGTATGGATTTGCGAAGAAATAAAAAATATGTCGCCGCAAGAAATTCTTAAACTTTTTCAAAGACCGCTGTTTTTGGATTTGAAAGTTGGACAATCTGTATTCCATAAAAATTTAGGAAAATGCACTATTGTAAAAATATATGAAGAACCCGATATGGAAGATCGGATGATCGATATTCAAGCGATAAATCAAGAAGTCAGAACGATTAAATTCAGCGGTTCAGATTCTGATGCCGTTTATAAAATTCCGTATCAATCGCCGATAACGAGTGAATCGGAACAGTTCAATACCTGTAAAAATGAAATCCAATTAAGCCCTTACATGATGACTGGAGATAAGCAAATAAACATATATTGGCGACAACTTACAAACGCTGCGAGGTATATCATATCGCTGTATAAGCGATGTGAGCGTCCTTATTTACAAGAAGTTTATCACTTAAAAGACTATATTGTTGAGAGAGGCGAAGGATATCTTCCGATAAAAGATTTGTTGGGAAGAGATTATATCGTTGTTGTAAAAGCAGAAAATCGTTCCGGAGAAATTATTGCACAGTCCAGAGGAATCACTATATCAGGTAGCCAAAATTTCCCTCAATTTTGGAAATAGGAGATCTCATTATGGAGTTAATCGAATTAAAGTGTTATCCTATATTGAACGGGATTATGGCTTGGTGGAGTTCCGTGAAGGAGGCTACACAATACCTTGTCACTCTCTATATCAACGATGATCCGATTTCTGAAAAGATTGTTGAACGGACAGAAAAGTATTGTTCTTTTACGGGACTGGCGGCAATTGACGGGACGACGCAAGGTGCGGCATCTTCCATATGTTTGGCGGCTTCCAACGTGCATGTTAGAGGAGTTTCCCCCCATAGCGGGTTTGATTATTACATCAAAGTACAAGCAGAAAACAGAAACGGTGAATTGATTGCCGCAAGTTTTAAAGTAAAAAGCACTGTAAAGGAGATTTAAAATGGGAGTTGTCTTTGATAATGGATATCGGACGGTTGGCGGAACTGTTTTAATAAAAGAAACAACCCCGGATATTTTGCAAGTTGCCGGTGGCCTTCCAATTCTTCAATCGTTTAATGAAAAAATGGATGAATGCAAACTTGATCCTTTTATTTTAAGAAGAGGCTCTACAATGAATATTCATTGGAAGCCCGTTCCTGAGGCCGCCGAATATATTGTTAGAATATATAAATTTATTTCCGAAATATCTTCATTATATTTCATGTCAGAATATCAAATTGATCGCAACAGATGTTTTTTGGCAATCTCAAATTTGATTGATAATGGATTTATTGTTCAAATAGCGGCAGAAAACCGTGAAGGAAATATTATTGCAAAATCAAGAGGAATCTTGGATTTGGGCCGTCCAAAAAATTGGTAAAAATTATATCGGGAGAAAATCTATGAGATATTACGAAGAAGAACTGGAAACATTGATAAAAGCGGGTGCAAAAGTTGTGGAAGTCGCGTCTTTTGAGTGGCAACGCGTTCACGGATTTGCTAATTACGTCGCGGAGGATCTGAATATCGATTGGTATTCATGGAGCAGCGTTTCCGGACTGAAAGTTTGGGAAGGAAACGGATTTAAAACGATCAATCCCGATTGCGTCACACTGCCGGCTGTACTTGATTATTATACCAAAGCGGAAAATGATATGCTTCTTGTTTTGGAAGATTTTCATCCTTACAGTGAAGCAAACAATCCCGTAAATATTCGTTATCTGCGCGAAATGATGCGGGCACAGAATTTTGCGGGAAACTATAAAAAGGCGATAATTTTGAGTTCACCGAACAAATTTATACCTGAGGAACTTTCGAAAGAACTGCCTGTAATCGAAGTTGATCTGCCTGACAGAGAAACGATTGAAGTAATTGCAGACAGCGTTGTGCGGGAATATCAATCGTATTGTTTGGAAAGCAATATCACAGCCAAATTATTGGAATCGGCGCTCGGTCTTACTGTCATGGAAGCGCGGCTTGCTTTTGCAAAGGCGATCATCCAAAATCGCAAACTGACCGAAGAAGAAATACCGCTGATTATCGCCGAAAAGGAGCAAATCATCAAGAAGAGTGGCTTGCTTGAATATTTTCATCCCAAGGAATACTTGACGAACGTCGGTGGCCTTGATAATTTGAAAGACTGGATCCATAAACGAGGACAAGCATACAGTGACGATGCGAGAAACTTCGGTTTAAATATTCCGCGCGGCGTATTGTTGTTGGGCGTTCCCGGATGCGGCAAAAGCCTGACGGCAAAGGCGATCGCAAATGAATGGAAATTCCCTCTTTTGCGTTTTGATTTGGGTAAAGTGTTCGGAGGTATTGTCGGTGAATCAGAGCGAAATATCCGTTATGCGCTCGATGTAGCCAAAACAATTTCACCTTGTGTGTTGTGGATCGACGAAATTGAAAAAGGGCTTTCCGGCTCGCAGAGCAGCGGCCGTACAGACGGCGGCAC
>ERZ1106930.242-NODE-242-length-16062-cov-3.431499_pt1 | contig 16062 bp, 12 predicted proteins | sample MGYA00403663_ERZ1106930 | MGnify/ENA primary metagenome ERZ1106930 (study PRJEB35170, sample SAMEA104062438) | human gut metagenome | biome: human gut; feature: human-associated habitat; material: faeces | place: Denmark | collected 2012-06-26 ... | reverse complement strand
CGCGCCCGAAACGAGGTCCACATCGCCGGTCTGGGCGGTGAGCATCTTGTCCAGCATGGTCAGAGCCTGCGTGTAATAGGGCTTGTCCTCGCCGTCGTGCTGCAGCACCGTGATGTCGGTCATCTGCCCGCCGGAGATGGTGATCTGCACCGTGATGTCGTCGCCGAAGCCGAGGGCGGTGCCCTCATAGGTGCCGTCCTTCAGACCAGACTCGGCTTCGGCTTCCTCGGCCGCCTGCTGGGTCTGCAGCACCGAGGTGTTCCATGCGTTCACCTCGTCGATCTCCTTCTGCCGCGCACTGACGGCGTCGGCCCGCACCAGTGCCACCTGCTGGTATTGCCACAGTACGGCCAGGATCAGCAGCAGGTCCACCGCCCGGACGATAAAGTTCCAATGCTTTTTCATGCGTTCTCCTCCCCTGTCGGCTGGTCCTGTTCCGGCGGCTCTGCTGCCGGGCTGCTTTCTGCAGCGGGCTCAGCAGCCGGTTCGCTTTCAGCCGGTGCTTCCGGTTCCGGAGCCGCAGGCGTCTCGGGCGTGGTCAGCGCCTTCTGCAGGGCATCCTGCACGGCGGCATCCAGCTCATCGGCGGTGTACACCCGGCCGGAGGAAGCGCTCTGCTCTTTGCCGGAGAAGAAGGCTTCCAGCGCAGCACGCACCTTCTCGGTAAAGGTGGGTTCTTCGGTCTCGGCGGGCAGCACCTGCACATCGGTGACGCTGCCGTCCTTCACGGTAATGACCACGTTCACCGGGCCGTCGGCGGTGGAACCGGTGCCGGAGTAGGTGCCGTCGGCGTACTGCGGTGCGGCGGGCTCGGCAGGCGTTTCGTCAGCCGGAGCGGTGTCCGGCGTCTCGGCGGGAACCGCGTCGTTGGCGGCCTTGGCCAGTGCCTGCTTCACGGCATTCAGGATGCCGGTGGAGGAATAGGTCGCGCCGGAAACAGCGTCCACGCCCTCGGGTGTGCCGGTCTCCAGAATGGTGGCGATGACCTGACGACCCTTGTAGAAGTAAGAGGTCGTCTCGCCGTCATGGCTCACCACCGTGATGTCGGCAAGGACACCGTCGGCAATGGTCACCTGCAGGGTGATGGGGCCGCCAAAGCCCTCGGCCGAGGCGGTGTACACGCCGTCGCGGTAGGCGGAAGGCGTGGTGAATTCTTCTTCCACCGGCGGTGCGGCGGGCGTCGTCTGCGGCGGCAGCGGGTTATTGACCACCTCGCCGGTCAGCGCGTTTTTGATGGCACCCAGAATGCCCCGGGAAGTATAAGTGGCTTCCGACACCGCGTCCACCTCCCAGGTCTGGGCGTCCAGCACGGTGTTCAGCAGCCGCTTTGCCCGGCGCAGGAAGGCGCTGGTCTCGTGGGCGGCGCTCAGCACCTGCACATCGGTGATGTGCCCGCCCTCCATGGTCACCTGCACCTGCACGGTGCCGCCGAAGCCCCGGGAGGAGCCGGTGTAGACGCCGTCGGCATAGGGCAGCACGGCGGTCAGGCCCTCGGCTTCTTCTTCCGAGGATGCGGCGGGCTCTGCGGCAGGCGCGGACGCGGCTTCGGCCAGACGTTCCGGCACGGCGGCCAGCACCGGCGCGGTGCGCGGCACGGTGACCAGCACAAGGCCTGCCACGGCCACGGCGGGGAGCAGCTGCACCAGCGGCAGCAGCCGTTTCCCGGATTTTGTTTCCCTCATGAAATACCCCTCTCAGACACGGAAACAAGGCCCCTCCCGTTTCCGGGAGCGACCTTGTTTCGATCATTTGCGATTCAGTTCAAAAGGCCCATTTTAGGCTCACTTTGCCTGAAGGCCCTGAATAGCCTGCGTCAGGTGCGGGACCTGCTCCTGCGCATCTGCCTTGTACAGGATGCTCTTTGCCAGCAGCTCAACGCTCTCGTCCAGCTCGGTCTCGAGGTTTGCCCAGCTTGCGGCGGTGTAGTTGGCCTTGTTCAAAGCCTTGGCCTGGTCCACCACAGCCTGCAGCGCAGCGCGGTCGGCGGCATCAGCCAGCTCGTGCTTTGCCAGGTTGTCAGCAGTGGTCTGGATCTTGATGACGGTGTCAGCATAGCCCAGAGCATGGAGAGTGAGGGTCCAGTAACCGGTGCCGTCGGTGCCTTCGGGCAGCTGGAAGCGTGCAGACTGGGTCAGGCCCAGCTGGATACCCATGACCTTGTGCATCCAGTTGTCGGCTGCGAACTTGGTGCCGTAAGTAGCCTTGGCTTTGGTGTAGGTGCTGTCATTGCCGTAGTAGGTCCAGGTGACGGACTGCAGACGGGAGCCCAGCTCGCCGTAGTTGCCGGTCAGGTCCACACGAATGAACTCGCCGTAGCTGCCCACATCGTCGCCGCTCTTGACGGTGACGATCAGGCCGTCAGCGGTCTTCTGACCTTCTTCAGCCACGCCGGAACCGGTGCCCTTGTGGGCAGCGGAGAAGGTGTAGCCGTCGCCGGACTTGGTGGCGTACTTCAGGCCGTTGGTCTTGTAATCCACAGCAGCGGTCAGAGCGTAGGTAGGCAGCTTGTTCTCAGCATAGCCGCCCACCAGCTGGCCGCCGTTGCGTACGGTAGCGTACTTGGAGCAGAAGTCGGCGAGGTCAGCGTTTGCCACGCGGACAGGCACATACTTGACGCCGGAGACTTCATAGTGGTCCATCTTGACGGTGGAGCCATCGGGCTTGGTGACGGTGCCGCGGTTCCAGCCGTAGGCGGTGCCGTCCGGGGTGTAGAAGGTCTTGCCGTCATCGGACCAGTGAGACACGGTGTAGGTGCTGCCGTCCTGTGCATAGATGGTAGCTACCTGCTGGAAGCTGCCGCGGTGCAGGCCGTGGTTAGCGGTAGCACGGGACACGGCATCAAAAGCGCCCAGATCGTGTTCGCCATGGCTGTCCTCCTGTGCGGAAGAAGCAGTGCTGCCAGCGGCATATACGTTCTCGTTTGCCCAGTACTCGTTCCAGTCCAGAGCGGCGTACAGATAGGTGTAGTTGGAGCTGGTCATCTTGTCGAAGAACTCCTGCACTGCAGCAATGCAGTTCTCGGAATCATCGGGGGCAGCTGCCAGTGCAGCGGGGGCCATGACGCTCAGAGCCATGGCTGCGGAAAGCGCCAGAGCGGCGATCTTTTTCAGTCTCATCGGAAAAGACACTCCTTTCAAATTTCAACCGTCCCTTTGCAAAAACAGCTTGTTAGCATATACTAACTTCCGGTGCAAAAGAAAATCGGTTGTATTAGTACGAACTAACCGACAGCGCTATTATAAAAATCCGTCCTTTGCTTGTCAAGAGGAAATGTGAACTTTTTGTGCACAGCGCGATTCACGCCGGTTTCGGGGTCGTTCGAGCCGGGTCGCTTCCCATTTGCGGCAAAATGTGCGACAATGAGGGTGCAGATAAAATTTGCACAAACCTCCTTCTTCTTTTTGTCCTATTCCGCAAGCGCAGCAGGGCCGCACCCTTCCGGTGCGGCCCTGCTGCATTTCCTCTTTCTTTAAAGTCTGCCGGTTTCCAGCATCTGCTTTACTTCGTGCAGGTCTTTGCACTCGGCGGTGTACAGACGGCGCATCTCGTCGTTGGCGGGAGCCATGTCCGGCACCATCACGGTGACAAAGCCGCCCCGGGCCCCGGCCCGCACGCCGTTGTAGCTGTCCTCCAGTACAAGGGTGCGGCCGGGCTGGGTACCCAGTGCTTCCGCTGCCCGCTTAAAGATCTCCGGGTTGGGCTTGGAAGCCGAGAACTGCTCGCCGGAGACGATCACCTTGAAGTAGTGGGTCAAGCCCCAGCCGTCCAAATGATGCCGGATAGACGCCATCCGGCTGGAGGATGCCACTGCCATGGGAATGTGCTGCGCTTCCAGCCATGTCAGAATTTCGTCCAGCCCGGGCTTTTTGGGCGGCGGGGCCTGGAACGCGATCTCGGCCTGTGCGTGCAGCGCCTCGATGATGGCGTCCGTGTCGCAGTCCGGCCCGTAAAAGCGGCGCAGCACCGCCCGCATGGAGTCCCCCGCCGTGCCGCGGGCGGCGGCGTCCAGCCCTTCCTTATAAGGGAGGCCCAGCGTGGCCAGCGCAGGCCGCCACAGGGTGGCCCAGATGCGCTCGGTGTCGAACATCAGCCCGTCCATATCAAAAATAACGCCCCTGATCATATGCAAAAAGCTCCTTTCCAGCCCCGAAAACGTCGTGTGTGCCCCCTATTGTACCATAGATTTGGCAGTTTGCACACCATTGTGCTCACAATCTGGTGCAACTTTACCGGTGGAAAGATGAAACATTTTGCGATTCCTTGCAAAACCGCTCCGGAATATTATAATAGAAACCAACATTTGTGTCATAAAGCGCCGGAAATCGTGCGCACGCGCATAAAAGGAAAGAGGGAAACTCACTATGTTGGATATCAAGATCACCCGTACCACTGCTCCCAAGCAGAAGCCGGACGAGAACAATCTGGGCTTCGGCAAGAAGTTCACCGACCATATGTTCGTCATGGACTACACCGAGGGCGAAGGCTGGCACGACGCCCGCATCGTCCCCTACGGCCCCTTTGAGCTGGACCCGGCTACCGTCGTGTTCCACTACGCTCAGGAGATCTTTGAGGGCATGAAGGCTTACCGCACTGCCGACGACACCGTGCAGCTGTTCCGCCCGGACTGCAACGCAAAGCGCTTCCAGGATTCTGCCGACCGTCTGTGCATCCCCAAGATCCCCGTGGAGGACTACATCCAGGCTGTTGAGACCCTGGTGGACGTGGACCGTGACTGGGTGCCCCACACCGACGGCGCTTCCCTGTACATCCGTCCCTTCGTGTTTGCAAACGACGTGGGCCTGGGTGTCCACGCTTCCAAGCACTACATCTTCTGCATCATCTGCGCTCCCTCGGGTGCTTACTATGCCGAGGGCATCAACCCCGTCCGTATTTATGTTGAAGACGAGTACATCCGTGCCGCTCCCGGCCTGACCGGCTTCACCAAGTGCGGCGGCAACTACGCTGCTTCCATCAAGGCCGGTGAGCTGGCCGAGGAGCAGGGCTACGCACAGGTGCTGTGGCTGGACGGCGTTGAGAAGAAGTACGTCGAGGAAGTCGGCAGCATGAACATCATGTTCAAGATCGACGGCAAGGTCTACACCGCCGCAACCGTCGGCACCGTTCTGCCCGGCGTCACCCGCCGCAGCTGCATCGAGCTGCTGAAGGACTGGGGCTATGAGGTCGTCGAAGGCAAGCTGGCCATCGCCGATATCATGGCCGCTGCCCGCGAAGGCAAGCTGGAGGAAGTCTTCGGCACCGGTACCGCCGCTGTCGTCTCCCCCGTCAAGGAGCTGGTCTGGAAGGGCGAGCACGCTTACATCGGCGACGGCAAGATCGGCCCTGTCACCCAGAAGCTGTACGATACCATGACCGGCATGCAGTGGGGCAAGATCCCCGATACCAAGGGTTGGATCGTCCCGGTGGAGAAGAAGAACTAACTCAAGATTCTCCGGAGAGAACCTTTTTATTCAGAATTAGGATAAACGCCGCCGGAGCCTGACCGCTCGGCGGCGTTTGCCGTATCTGGGAAAAGCATTCCCCCGAGGGGGGAAGCCTATAAAACATTGCTTTCTTTCTCCTGCAGTGCTAAACTGAAACCAGAACCAGCGGCCTGCATTGCGGCAGGCCCTGAGCAGGAAAGATTGAGAGGGATGAACCCATGGTCAAAAAATGGAGCGTGAGCTACCCTGCCGTCAATGGCACCGAGCAGCGCAGAGTGTATGTTTATCTGCCCACCATGTATGAATCGGAGCCGGACCGCCGGTATCCGGTGCTGTACATGTTCGACGGCCAGAACGTCTTTTTTGATGAGGACGCTACTTACGGCAAGAGCTGGGGCGTGGCCGATTATCTGGATTACACCGACACCCCGCTGATCGTGGCGGCGGTGGAATGCAACGCCGGAGCCAACAATGAGCGGCTGGTGGAGTATTCGCCCTACCGGTTCGATGACCCGCAGTTCGGCCACTTTGACGGCAAGGGGCAGGCCACCATGAGCTGGTACATCCACCGCTTCAAGCCCTTCATCGACCGCAGCTTCCGCACCCTGCCGGACCGGGAGCACACCTTCATCGGCGGCAGCAGCATGGGCGGTCTCATGAGTCTGTATGCCCTGCTGCAGTACAACGACACCTTCAGCCGTGCAGCGGCCCTGTCGCCGTCCATCTGGGTGTCGCCGGAAAAGCTCTCCGGCCTTGTGGGCCGCGCCAAACTGGAGCCCGGCACCGTGCTCTACATGGACTACGGCTCCCGGGAGATGGGCAACCACGAGGGCATCCGCCGGGACTTTGCACAGCTGACCGAAAAGCTCATGGTCCGGGGCATCCACCTGACCGCCCGCCTTGTGCCCGGCGGCACCCACAGCGAAGCCAGCTGGGAAAAACAGCTGCCCTTCGTGTTCCATACGCTGATGTATGAGCTTGATGAGTAAACCCTAAAAGGAGGAATCACCATGGAAATGCAGTATTTCAAGGACTACAGCCCGGCGCTGGGCCGCGACATGGAGTGCAAAATTTACGGCCATGCAGGCCGCCCGATGCTCTACATCCCCTGCCAGGACGGCCACTTCTTCGATTTTGAGGACTTCCATATGGCCGACACCCTCGCCCCGTGGATCGACGCGGGCAAGATCATGGTGATCTCCATCGACACCATGGACAAGGAGACTTGGTCGGATACCCAGGGCGACCCCTACTGGCGCATCCGCCGCTATGAGCAGTGGCTGCGCTACATCGTGGACGAGGCTGTGCCCAAAATTCAGTATATGGCCAAAGAGCGCAACGGCTGGGACGGCCTGCCCGGCGTCATCGCCTTCGGCTGCAGTCTGGGTGCCACCCACGCCGTCAACCTGTATCTGCGCCGCCCGGACGTGTTCTGTGGCTGCTTGGCCCTCAGCGGCATTTATACCGCCCACTACGGTTTCGGCGATTACATGGACGAGCTGGTGTACATGAACTCCCCGGTGGACTACATGAAGAACTTCCCGGAAGATCACCCCTACATGCAGCTGTTCCGCAGCCAGAAAGCGGTCATCTGCTGCGGTCAGGGCGACTGGGAACAGCCGGACACCACCTGGTTCTTGAAGCGCATCTTCGAGGCCAAGAACATCCCTGTCTGGGTGGACTTGTGGGGCCACGACGTGAACCACGACTGGAACTGGTGGTATAAGCAGACTGCATATTACATGCCGTATATTCTGGGTGAGCAGTAAACAGGGAACTCCCCCAGTCTGCTTCGCAGACAGCCCCCTCATGGAGGGGGCCTTGCAAAAGTTCTCCGCAACGGAAAAAGGCTCCCTCCCAGAGGGAGCTGGCACGGCGAAGCCGTGACGGAGGGAGTTTTTATAGAGGTTTATAGAGGAAAGAGGAATCATAAAACCATGCAGAATTTCATTTTCATTTCGCCCAACTTCCCCACCAACTACTGGCAGTTCTGCCGTGAGCTGAAGAACAACGGCATGAACGTGCTGGGCATCGGTGACCAGCCCTACGACGAGCTGAAGCCGGAGCTGAAGGACAGCCTGAACGAGTACTACAAGGTGGGCAGTCTGGAAAACTACGACGAAGTCTACCGCGCCGTGGCCTTTTTTGCCTTCAAGTATGGCCGCATCGACTGGCTGGAGTCCAACAACGAATACTGGCTGGAGCGGGACGCAGCCCTGCGCACCGATTTCCACATCACCTCCGGCTTCCAGACCGATGATATGCCCCGCATCAAGTACAAGAGCAAGATGAAGGAGTATTACAAGAAGGCCGGCATCGCCACCGCACGCTACCACATGGTGGACGATTACGAGGGCTGCCGGAAGTTCATCGACGAAGTAGGCTACCCGGTGGTGGTAAAGCCGGATAACGGCGTGGGCGCATCCGATACCCACAAGCTGTCCAGCGACGAGGACCTGAAAAAGTTCCTCGTGCAGAAGACGGCCCATCACCCGGATGTGGAGTACATCATGGAGGAGTTCGTCCGGGCAGAGGTGAACAGCTACGATGCCATCATCGATGCCAACGGCAACCCCATCTTTGAGGCCGGCAACGTGAGCCCCATGTCCATCATGGATATCGTCAACGACAACGACAACTCCATCTACTACATCATCAAGGACCTGCCCGAGGACACCCGCGCTGCAGGCCGTGCCGCCGTCAAGAGCTTTGGCGTGAAGAGCCGCTTCATCCACTTTGAGTTCTTCCGCATGACCGAGAATCAGGCCAGCATGGGCAAAAAGGGCCAGATCGTGGCACTGGAAGTCAACATGCGCCCCTGCGGCGGCTTCACCCCAGACATGATCAACTTTGCCCGCTCCACCAACGTCTACAAGATCTGGGCGGACATGATCGCCTTTGGCGGCACCGATATGCCGGTGGGCGAGCACTTCTACTGCCCGTTCGCAGGCCGCCGCGACGGCAAGCACTTCGTCTACAGCCACGAGCAGATCATGCAGAAGTATCAGCAGAACATGCGCATGGTGGACCGCATCCCGGACGCCCTGAGCGGTGCTATGGGCAACCAGATGTACGTTGCCACCTTCTCCACCCGCGCGGAGATGGAGCAGTTCTATTCCGACGTGCTGGCCACCACCGATGCCGCCAACGCCGAGGCACAGAAGGAGCTGAGCAGCATTCTGGCTCTGGGTGAGCCGGAGACGGCTCCGGCCGCAAAGGCAGAGGAAAAGCCCGCCGCCCCGGCGGCAAAGCCTGCGGCCCAGCCGAAGCCCCGCAAGACCACCCGCACCGCAAAGAAAAAGTAAAAACCTCGAAACGGAGGAACGAACCATGAAATGTCTGAAACAGGCTGCAAAACGCATCGTGACGGCAGGGCTGACGCTGTGCCTGCTGCTGCCCTGCAGTGTCCCGGCGTCGGCTGCGCTGCAGACCCCGGCCTGGATGCAGGCGTGGGCCAACACCCGCACGGCCGGTGTCATCGCGCAGCTGGAAAAGGACCAGTTCACCGCAAAGATCAAGGTGGACGGCGTGGAAGGCATTCTGGACATGGTGCGCAGCAGCGGGAACATGTACCTGAAGGCCGAGGAGCAGGACGGCACCGAGAAGCTCACCCTGCTGGTGCTGGACGGCAAGGCGTATCAGCTGGACTCCGCCCGCAAACTGGCCATCTGCCTGGGGGATGAAGCCGCCGCCTACAAGGCCATGGGCCTGAGCGAGACGGTGGTGGCAAAGTCTCTTTCCGCCGGCAGCGCCACCGGCTTTGCCGAGGCGAAGAAGACCGTCCACGGCAAGACCTACGACGCGGAAGTGTTTGACATGACGCTGGACGGCAAGCCCGTGGAGATGACCTACTGCTACGACGGCGGCGCGCTGCGCTACCTCATCACCCGGGTGGGCGGCAAGCAGGCCTCGCTGGAATACTTCTCGGTGTCGGATAAGGTGGACGAAAGCCTGCTGAAGCTGCCGGAGGGCTACACCGTCTGCACCAAGGGCACCGACGGCAAACTCTACGACGCTTCCGGCAAGGCCGTGGACTGAAAAACAGAAGATAAGGACCGTTGTGCAACAGCGGCGGTCAGGCCCTTGGCGCTCCCTCTGGGGGACTGAGAGGGCGGGGGCTGCCATATGGCGGCCCCTTTTCGTTGTCCCCTTCTTCAAAATGTGGTATACTGGGGCCAGAGAATCTATTGAGAACGAGGTATCATCCATGAAAATTCCCGCAAACGGCTTCACCCACGCCGGCAAGTTCCACGCCGACGATGTGTTTGCCACGGCGCTGCTGCAGATCTTGCGCCCGGATATCGAGATCACCCGCGGCTTCACCGTGCCGGACGACTTTGACGGCATCGTGTATGACGTGGGCTTCGGCATGTTCGACCACCATCAGGAGCCCCGCGAGACCCGCCCCAACGGCGTGCCCTACGCGGCCTTCGGCCTGCTGTGGCGGGTGCTGGGGCCGGGCCTTGTGGGCGAGCGGCAGGCCCGGCTCATCGACGAAAACTTCATCCAGCCACTGGATTTGAACGACAACACCGGTGAGCAGAACAGCCTGTGTGACGCCATCGGCTTCTTTAATCCAGTGTGGGACTCGAAGGAAGACCAGGACGCCTGCTTCTTCAAGGCGGTGGCCGTGGCAAAGCAGATCCTGGAAAACCAGATCGCCAGCGCCAACGCCGTGAACCGCGCCGACGAGAAGGTGCAGCAGGCCTATAAGAACTCCCGCGATGGCATCGTGGTGCTGCCCTGCTACCTGCCGTGGAAAAACGGCCTGTACAAGACGGACGCGCTGTTCGTGGTCTACCCCAGCCAGCGCGGCGGCTGAAGCGCCCAGTGCGTCACCGACCACAAGACCAAAAAGCCGAAGCTGCCCTTCCCCCAGAGCTGGGCAGGCCAGCCGCAGGAGGTCATCGAGCAGAAAAGCGGCATCCCGGGCATCAGCTTCTGCCACGCCAGCCGCTTCCTCATCACGGCCAAGGACAAGGAGACGGCCCTTGCCGCCTGCCGTCAGGTGCTGAAGAACAATGGCCGCATCTGATGCCGCGCGGCCGAAGGCGGCCTTCGTGTATATGGTGCGCTGCACCGACGGCACCCTCTACACCGGCTGGTCCACCGACCCCGCCGCCCGCCTGCGGGCCCACCAGAGCGGCAAAGGCGCCCGCTACACCCGGGCAAAGGGCGCGGCGGCCCTTGCCTATGTGGAGCGCTGCGCCGACAAGCCCGCCGCCCTGCGCCGGGAAGCAGCCCTGAAAAAGCTGCCCAAGGCCCAGAAGGAACGCCTTTGCGCGGCGTGGGCGGCAGCGGGGAGACCCTTTGCCGGAGAAACGGAATAAGAACACCGGAAAGCGTCTGCCTGCAGGCAGGCGCTTTTGCTGCAAAGAGCGGACGACAGCAGACCGACGCTTGTCCGAAAATGAACGAAAATGCAGTTTTCGTGTGCAAAACAATTGATTTTTGACACGGAATATGATACTTATAAAATGGTAGATTATCCCTGCCCCGAAAGACGCGGGCAGATGTGATACAGCGAGGAAAAAGGAGGAAGGACTATGAAGCATTTCAAAGCGGCGGCACAGCGCGCAACGGCCTTTGTGCTGGCGGCAAGCATGATGTCCTCGGCGGTGCTCCCTACCGTATTCGCGGCACAGCCGTTGAATGCGGAAAACAGCGTGGATGAACTGGGCAATGTGGATGTCGCGGACGAAGACGGCACGCTGGTGTACCCGGAGTGGGACGACGATACGGCGGAAGATTTCCAGGACGAGGGGGATACCATTGACCTGAGTGACGCAGAATTCGATTCGGATGGTGACATTGCAACGCTGGCAGCAAGAAAAGGCACACAGGATTATATAGACAAGCTCAAAAATGCATATAATGAACTGAAAAAAGAGTATGATGCAGCTGTTACGAAAGCAAAACAGGATGCACAAAATGCCATTGACAATAATAAGGATTTTAAAGATGATCACGATCCGAAAAAATCGACTGTTTTGCAGGAACTCGAAAAGCATGATGCAACCTGTATGGAGGACGGGAATGCTAAATACAAGTGTACCCGAGTATGGAAAGATTATCCTGTAAAGGCAACTGTGAAAAACCCGATCGCAAGCGAATATAAAAAACTTCACCGGGGAGTACAGGTTGCAATAAAGTTGGGATTGAAAAAAATAGGACTTAGCTCGATAGCGGATCAGCTGGACAAAGACCAGTTTACGCTTTCGGGTACAATTGATCTGAAGTGCCAGCATGACGAGAATGACCCCATCGTTGTAAAGACTGACGATGCACTGGGTCACGACTTCGAAGGTGCTAAGTGGATTGAAACAGACCCGGCTACCTGTGATAAGGACGGCGTAGAGACGCTCTACTGTATTCGCTGCCATGGTACAGAAGAAGGCGGCACTAAGACCCGTGCAATCCTGAGTGCAAATGTTCCGCACACACTGGGCGATTTGATTACTAAAGAACCGACCTGTGAAAAAACAGGTAGAACATATCGCGTTTGCAGTGTTTGCGGTGCAGAAGTGGAAGAAAGCACGATTCCGAAGCTTGACCATGTGTTCGAGAACTATGTGGATGACAACAAGCCTGCCTGCGAAGAACAGACGGCAACAGCGGTCTGTGAGCGCTGCCATAATGCGACCAGTGTAAAGACCAGCCCTGCCCTGAAACCCCACGAGTTTACAAAATGGGAAGGTACGACCAAGGTTCCTATTATCAACGAGTACCTGTATTACGAATCCACCTGCGATATCTGCCAGACGGAAACAAAGGAGATCAACATTGCAGATAAGAAGCTGGACGATCTGGACGAAGCCCTGAACGGAGACCCGCTGACGGCCACGGATAAAGAGCTGGAAAATATAGAGATTCTTTATAACGGAGCAAAAGCGGCAATTGAGGTGCTGGGGTATGCCAACAAATATTTGGGCACCAGCTTTGATACCGAAAAGTACACCAAACGCCTGAACGGCATGACCGATCGGTACAATAAGTTTGAGCATGAACTGCTTCAGCGCGGTTATGAGGCTGCGGCCAGTGAAGCGATCAAGACCGCTCACGAGACCATTGACAACAAAAGCCCGTCCGAGATGACCGATGACGAAATGAAAAAGGTCATCGGTGCTTATGTGGCTGCGGATACGGCGGTGGGCGAGCTGGACGACGGCCGCGCAAAGAAAACAGAGCTGCAGGCAAAACTTGCAGAGCTGAAAAAGACCGTTGAGGAGATCGAATCCAAGTATGCCCAGAAGGTCATTGAAAGCATTTGGGACGATCTGAAGAACGGCACACTGGATAAGACCAAGCTGGAAGCGCTGAAAAAGACGCTGGACGACCTGAAGGATTATATTCCCGACAGCCTGAAAGAAAGCTACGATCAGGTCGTGGATGCCGTGCAGGCCGCCATTGATGCCATTGACCTTGTGAATGAAGCCAGCGCCCTGATCAAGCGGCTGCAGGAGGAGATCAAGAACGGCAATGTCAGCGAGGACACCCTCAAGGAAGTGCAGGATGTGATCGACCGAGCGGGTGCCCTGGTGGATAAGATCAAGGAAAACCCCATCCTGAAGAATGCGGTGGATACCATTATCAAGAACGCAGAGGAAGCCATCAAGGAAGCCGCCGCCACCAAGGCACTGGAAGCGCTGAAGAAGGCCATTGAAAGCGGCGACCTGAGCAAGATCGAGGAAGCGTTCGAGAAAGCACAGGAAGCCATCGACCAGCTGGAGCCCTATGCCCCGGATGTGGCGAAAAAGCTGCGCGACGCGCTGGAGGAGATCAAGAAGACCTATGTCAACGGCCTGCGCGACGCGCTGGAAAAGGCGCTGGAAGACGGTACCTATCAGGAAAAGCTGGAGAAGCTGAAGGATGTCATCAAGAAGTACGAAGACCTTATCAAGGACATCGACGCTTCCGGTGCGCTGAAAGACCTGTGGGAGACCATCAAGAACGAACAGCTGACGAAGCTTGTGGCGGATGCGGTCAACGAGATCAACCGCATCGTCAACGATGACAGCCTGTCTGCGCTGCAAAAGATCGCCGCGCTGGACAAGCTCTACGACGACCTGCACACCAAGCTGGCCGAGATCGTGGGCCCGGATAAGGCGGCTGAGATGCTTGAGCCGTTCGATAAGCTGATCGAGCAGGCCAAGAACGATGTGGCCAAGGCGGCCGCAGCGGCGGCGGATACCCTCATCAAGGAAGCACTGAAGGCGGTCAAAGCGGCTGTGGACAGCGCCGAGAGCAAGGAAGACGCCATCAACAAGATGGAAGCCATCTACTCGCAGGCGCATGATCTGCTGACCCGCGCCGGTATGTCGGACGAGGACGCTACCGCAAAGCTTGCGCCGGTGCGCTCGGCTCTCGACAGCCTGAAAAAGGTGCTGGAGGATTCCTTCGTCTCCATGGACACCATCAAGGCGGCTGTGGACGTCATCGTGGACGCAGCAGTGGCCAGTGACAGCATTGAGGACGGCCTTTACAAGCTGGTGCGCACGCTGGACGGCGACGATATGGACCCGGCCGTAAAAAGGGTCATCCTTGTGGTGGCGCGCGACATTCTGAAAACGGCAGACTGGACCCAACTGACCCCCAGTCTGCTGGACGATGTGGTGGACCTTGCGGTCAAAAAGCTGGACAAGAAGTACGGCAAGTACCCCTTCGTCAGCCAGCTGCTGAACGAGCTCAAGCCTTCGCTGAATGAGCTGGTGCACCGCGAGGTGGGCCAGGAGACCATCGACAAGGTGCGGGAAGTGTTCTTTACCACCATCGACAACGCCATTGAGGGCATTGACGCAGGCCAGGATAACCGCCAGCTGCTGGCAAAGGCCCGCGAAGACCTGATGGGGCTCAAGCCGGTGGTCTCGGCAGAGATGAAGCGCATCGGCACCAAAGCCGGTGAGATGCTCAACCGCGAGATGAAGGACCGCATTTCGAAGGCCCTGCCCGGCGTGGTGATCCCGGAGTTCATCGGCACCCTTGTGGGCAAAGCCACCGAAGACCTTGTGAACGAAAAGCTGGGCGAATACGATGAGAAAGTCGGCGCGATCATTGAGAAGTACGTCAAGTACCTCACCTGCCCCGGCCATGAGTACGAATATGTGACCATCCGCGAAGCCACCTGCACCCAGGACGGCGTGGAAGTGAAGCAGTGCAAGAACTGTGACTGGCAGCTGACCGATGACGATAACAAGATCGTCCACGAAAAGCTGGGCCATGTGGTGGTGGAAGACCCCGCTGTGGACCCCACCGAAACGGAAGAAGGCCTGACGGCAGGCAGCCACTGCAGCCGCTGCGGCGCGGTGCTGGAGCCCCAGCAGGTCGTCCCGGCCCTGCAGCCCCGCACCGACAAGTGGCTGGTCACCAGCGCTGTCACGACGGAGAACATCCGTGCGGCAGGCTATGAGAACCAGCAGAAGCTGGATGCGGCCATCAACGCAGTCCTGACCAAGGCGGGCTTCGATGCGGCCAGCAGCACCCGCTTCTTCGCACAGGTGAACAGCACCATCGGCATCCTGCCCAACGACCGCTACCCCGAGGAGGGCGTGGCCGGTATGGTGAAGCAGCCGGAAGCCACCCGCAACAAGAACTGCACCTTCTATGCGGTGCAGGTGCTGACGGCGGATTCCCACGGCCACAACGCCGGTGATGTGGTGGTCACCCCGCTCACCGTCACGAAGGAAGGCATCAGCCTGACCCTCTGCACCGAAGCAGTGGTGGCGATCGCCTGGAAAGTGAACGAGTAACTTCAAACCGCAAAAGGAGCGGCTCCCGTCCGGGGGCCGCTCCTTTTTGCGTGTGCGCGGCTTCACGCCATGCCATCTGCCGCCCGCTTCTTGGCTTCCCGCTTTGCGCCGCCGCACACCCCCTCTTGGCTCTCCCTTTGAAAGATTCTCCCCGTGCCGGGGAGAAATGTCACCGAAGGTGACAAAAAGGGGACAAGCTGTCACCGCAGGTGACTGAGAGGGCGGCTCCCCCGCAAACAGCAACGCCTGCTTTGACATCCGGGTAGACCAGACCGAACGGCTGCTGGCCGGATTGAAAGCCGGGCTCTATGATATGGTGTTCTGCAGCTACCAGCCCGGCGAGAACGGCCTGCGGTTCACCCCGGTGGTGGAGCTGCCCTTCGTGGTGGCCATGCTCAAAGACGACCCGCTGGCAAAGTGCCCGAGCATCACGCCGGACCAGCTGGCCGGGCGGCCCATGGTCTTCACGGATTCGCCCGCTTACTCCGACCTTCTGCGCCGGATGCTGGGGGAATACGGCATCCGGCCCGAGATCCGCGGCTACTCCAACGAGGACTCGGTGCTGCTGAGCATGGTGCAGGCGGGGCTGGGAGTGTTCATCAGCACCGACCACCCCTAGATGTACAGCCCGGACACGGTGCTGGTGCCCCTGCGGCAGGACCGCTACCGCCGCTATGTCTACATGGTCACCCGGCCGGGTCTTGCGGCCAGCACCGCCGCCGCCCAGCTCATCCGCTACAACCAGCAGCGCGCCGTGCCGGAACAGGGCCGCCAGCCCCGCGCCGATGGCGGGGATAAACAATAAAGCAAAACGAAACGCCGCCCGGCCTGTGCGCACAGACCGGGCGGCATTTTGCAGCAAAAAAGAGCGTGAG
>ERZ1106930.233-NODE-233-length-16452-cov-652.693724_pt1 | contig 16452 bp, 15 predicted proteins | sample MGYA00403663_ERZ1106930 | MGnify/ENA primary metagenome ERZ1106930 (study PRJEB35170, sample SAMEA104062438) | human gut metagenome | biome: human gut; feature: human-associated habitat; material: faeces | place: Denmark | collected 2012-06-26 ... | reverse complement strand
CCCTGTTCGCCTTGTTCACCCTGAGGCCCCTGTATGCCTTGTTCGCCCTTCTCGCCGACCACTTTGCCCAGGTTCACATTGCTCCCGTCCGTATAGGTAACGACCAGTTCACCGTCCGCATTGATCTCAGCGGAAAGAATCCCTTTTCCGTCCTCACCGGTCTGTCCGACAGCGCCATCCTGGCCGTTTGCGCCGACCACCTTTCCAAGCGTTTCGCTCGTTCCGTCAGAATAGGTAACAATAAGCTCGCCTTGTTCGTTGATCGCCGTCGACGTAATACTTTTCGCATCGGAACAACCGGAAAAACCAATCGTCAAAGCCACGACACAGAAAAATACCAGCGCGACTGCCATCAGCTTCGCCAACAAACTCTTCGTCCTTTGATACATTTTTCTTTCTCCTTTCTTATTTTTCTCGTTTTTCGTCTTTTTACTGTTCTCAGATGATATTTCCAGCGTCTCTTATCGCCGCACCTCCCTCCAGTTATTCCGCATATCGGTTTTCCGATCCGATCTCTCCTCTCGGCTCGAAACCCCATTTGCTGTAATAATTCTAACTCATTTGAGTTTTCTTGTCAACTATTTTGAGTTATGTTTTTAACTCATTTTTATTATAGAATAGCTGAAAAAGGGAATAACTTTTCTATAAGAATGTTAAAAAGCCTGCAGCAAGGGGGAAATAATGTCAGAAACCCGGCAAAAAAGCGGTATATGCTGAAAGGTTCTGCAAACTATTCAGAATTGACGGCAACGCTGCTTACAAAGTCTGGCAAACATTCGGCAGGGACGCAAACGGATGAGAAGTTGTTTATTATATATCCTGCCGCAGAGGCGCGTCAGCCAACCCCTAAGCCCCTATGAGCGGACGGAACAAAAAGAAGATGACGGAAATATTCGCACAGTATCACCCGAAAAGCAGATACAGACAGACGCAGCAGCCACAAAGCCAAAAGTGCGCGCCTTGACAGAATGAAAGCAAAACAGGTAAAACAGGATCCTTACACGGCACAGGTTTTGGTGCCTTTTAATCTTTGTTCCATGAAGCATAACTGAATAAGAGCTCCGCAAAGCGGCCTGACCGTCTGTGATCCAAAAGACAATGCTGCAAGTTTCACAAAAAATACAGACAGGAGAAACGTATACATGGAAGTTTTGGAAAAAATCGATGCTCTGCGCAAAGAGCGCGGATGGTCGATCAACAATCTGGCAATGGAAGCCATGCTCACACAATCTACCCTGAACAATCTTTACGTACGGAAAGCAGAACCCAAATTATCGACCCTGCGGGCAATTTGCAATGCATTCGGCATTACGCTTGCCGAATTTTTTTCGGACGAAGAAAGCCAATGCAAAAAATTTGCGGACGAAAGCGAACTGATCGCAAGAGTTACCGCTCTCAACGACAGGCAGAAAAAAGGATTGCTCCAATTTCTGCGCGCACTGAAATAACCTTTTAGCCATAAAAAATCATACCGTTGACAAACAAACCGCTCCTATGGTATGATGTACACAGCTGCCGCATGGCAGAAATTCGCCGCAAACGGATTTTCGGCATACGTTATGCAAAAATCCGAACAAATCTCTGCGGCTTACGGAGATATATGAACAAAACTGTTTTGCGCATCGAGCATCTTACCAAGATTTACGCAAAAACCAAGCGCGCCGTGGACGATCTTTCCCTGGAAGTATGTGCGGGGGATATTTACGGATTTATCGGGCAGAACGGCGCGGGGAAAACAACGACCCTACGCGCCGTAACGGGCATTCTGCCCTTTGATGCGGGAAAAATTGAAATTGACGGCATTTCCGTTCAGGACGACCCCGTCGCATGCAAAGCGATGATCGCCTATATTCCCGACAATCCGGATCTGTACGATTACCTTACAGGCATACAATATCTCAATTACATCGGGGATATTTTCGGCGTCGAAAAAGGGATCCGCCGTGAACGCATCGAAAAATACGCGGAAATGTTCCGCATCAAAGACGATCTCGGTTCTCTGATCGGCGCGTATTCTCACGGCATGAAACAAAAGCTCGCTGTCATAAGCGCCCTTCTGCATGCGCCGAAGCTGATGATCCTCGACGAACCGTTTGTAGGATTGGATCCCGAAGCCGCCTTCAAACTCAAGCAGGTTTTCCGCGAAATGTGCGAAAACGGAAGCGCCATTTTCTTTTCGACGCACGTTCTGGACGTCGCGGAAAAATTATGCAATAAAATTGCAATCATTAAAAGCGGCAAACTCATCGCCTGCGGCGACATCGAAAGCGTACGCGGCAACGAAAGCCTGGAAGACGTGTTCATGGAGGTGCTCGAAAGCCATGAAAAGTAAATGGCTGCCGATGACCAAAATCCAGCTCATGGGTTTGTTCGGTATCAACAAGGCAAAAAATTCCGCCGACCCTGCGGTAAAACGCAAGGCGGCAGGCGGACTCGCCGCCCTTGCGATCGTCGGAGCCGTCATGATTTTTTATATCGTCCTGATCGCCGTTTCTTTCTGCAGACAAGGCATCGGACAGCATCTCCCCGCGTTGACGATCGCGCTGACCTCCCTCATTACGTTGCTCTTTTCTCTGCTGCACGGATGCTCTTCTTTGTTTGCTATGAAAGATTACGATCTGGTCATGAGCCTGCCCGTTACAAAGCGCGATATTCTGATCAGCCGCCTGCTCTGCTCTTACATCGCCAACCTCGCATTTGCGCTGGGCGTTGCCATCCCCTGTCTTGTCGTTTTGTTTGTCATGGACGGCTTTTCGGTCTCCGTGCTTGCCGTAACGATCGTCGGCGCTGTATTTGCACCGCTCCTGCCTATGGCGGTCGCCATTACGGTCAGCGCACTTCTCACCGCTCTCACCGCAGGTTTCAAATATAAAAATTTACTGCAAAGCCTGCTCGGCATCATCGCATTCGCAGGCATCATGATCGCCAGCTTTTCCATTTCTTTCGGTGCAAACGCAGAGCAAGACATTGACATGAATGCCATGTACCGATTGCTCGTCGCCGACATCTATCCGCCCGCCCTGCTCATAGAAATGACTCTGGACGGCACGATCTGGGCAATCTTTTTATTTATCGGCGCATCCCTTCTGATCGCCGTTGCCTTTGTTCTGGTTTTGTCTTTGGGCTATCATAAAATCCATGACGCGCTGACCGCCAAAAGTGCGCGCAGCGCTTACCGAGCCAAAGAGATCCGATCGTCTTCTGCACTTTCTGCTCTCACCAAACGCGAATTCAAACGCCTCCTGACCTGCCCCGCGTACCTTTTGAACGGGCTTTCCGGTACGCTCCTGCTGCTGATCGCAGGCATTGCGCTCCTGTTCGTAAATGTGCAGGAGTCGCTCATTCAAATGCAGCTGCCCATCGGAAGCACCGGAGAACTGGCCTATGCCGGATTCGGGATTTTTATTTTCTGCGCAGGGATCAGCTGCCCTTCCGCATCCGCCCTTTCTTTGGAAGGGAACAGCCGCGGCCAGCTCTTCGTTCTGCCTGTACCCGCCCGAAAAATATTGCTCGCAAAAGCATTGCCTACCTTTATGATCAATACGGCCGCCGGCTATATTACATCGATCATTTTCTGCATAAAAATAGGAGCAGACCTGCCCGGCTGGATCACATTGCTGATCAGCGTCCCCCTGTTCTGTGCATTTATTGCGATTTTCGGGATCTTTTTAAATCTTAAATTCCCGAAATATGACTGGACAACCGAAATACAGGCCGTCAAACAAAGCATCCCTGTCATGATCGCCGTATTCGGAAGCATGATCCTCGGTTTTGCCACGATCTTTCTCGGGATACTCGTCGGTTTCTGGATCGTTCTCGCTTTGGATATTCTCTGTATTGCCTGTTCGATCGCCTGCTGGCTGTATTTCAAAAACGTCAGACTCTGCGTTTAACTTTCGTTGCGGCAATTGCTCATTACACGTTACAAACAACGTAAAATGAATGAACGTGTTATTATTTTCAAAGCAAAAGGGAGACGGAGCAAATGTATTTGCTCCGTCTCCCTTTTTATAATCCTGCGGATATTGTGTTACCGTGCCGATATCCGCATCAAATTCCGGTCAATTCCTTTCTATACCCGAAAAGCCCAGTCGCCGTTTTCAAAGACAGGGAAACGCGCCCCCGTATCCGTGATTCCGGTAATCTGAAGATCGTCGTTGCCGATCATAAAATCCACATGGATGATCGAATCATTGATGCCCATGGCGTGCAATTCTTCTTCCGTATGGTTCTCGTAATCGCGGACGCAGTTCGTAAAACCTCTTCCCATCGCCAGATGGCAAGCCGCATTCTCATCGAACAAAGTATTGTAAAACAGGATACCCGTATCATTGATCGGAGAATGGAAAGGCACAAGCGCGCACTCGCCGAGATAAGCAGCGCCCTCGTCCATGGCAATCATTTTTTTCAAGACAGCCTCACCCTGCGCCGCATGCACCTCAGCCGCCTTCCCGTTTTCAAAGCGGACAGAAAAATTACGGATCAGCTGCCCCTGGTAAGACAGCGGTTTCGTGGAATAAACGATCCCTTCCGCTTCTCCGCGCATGGGGCTGGTAAAGCACTCTTCGCTCGGGATATTCGGATTGAATTCAACCCCCGACAAAGTTTTTTCACTGCCTGCCGCAAACAAACCCTTTTTCATAAGTCCTACCCGCAAGTTGGTTCCGTTCGAACTTTTATACTCCAACGAGGTAAGCCCCAACCCGTTCAGATACGCACAGCGCGCCTGCAAGACCCTGTTGTGTTCCTGCCAGTTCGCGATCGGATTGCCTTCGTAAGAGCGCGCGGAAGTTAAAATGGCGCGCCATAATTTTTCTTCCGCCGCCGTCGCGGGCATTTTCGGGAATACTTTCTTCGCCCACGCCTTTCCCGGTACGGCCGCTATACACCACTGGTATTTGTTTTCCATCTTGTCGCGGTACGGCTTTACGATTTTCTGCCGCGCCTGCATCGCGCGCGCATACTTTTCCGCATCGATGCCGTTCAGACCGTCCGGATCTTCACTTTCCAAATACAGCCGCGCCGGCAATTCCCGAACCTGGCAACGCAGTTTCTCTACCTTCCACTCAGGCATTTCTCCCAGGATCTCTTCGCTCTTATGCTCCGCGCCAAGACGGGAAAGCGGCTGATGCGTCCATTCCACCCGCACTTTCGAAGCGCCCGCACGATAACATTCTTCCGCACAATACGCAACAAACTCCGGTTGATCGAGTTCCGCCGTGATCACAACTTCCTGACCGTGCTGTACATTCAGCCCCATCCGCGCCAGAAGTTTTGCATAATTTTTTAATACCGTTATCTGCATTTCTTTCCTCCTCAGTGCAAAGCCTTGCTCCACGTCCCGTTTTCAAAGACAGGGATACGCTCTCCCGACTTCGTAACGCCGATAATTTCCAGATCTTCCGCGCCGATCATAAAATCCACGTGCACAGACGAATCGTTGACGCCCATATCCGTGAAATCCGATTTCTGATATTTTTCAAATCCGACGATCGTATTGGAATAACCTCTGCCGAGCGCCAAATGACAGCAGGCATTTTCATCGAACAAAGTATTGTAAAACAATCTCCCCGTCTGATTGATCGGCGATTCATACGGTACCAAAGCACATTCGCCCAGATATGCCGCACCTTCATCCATCGCTATGATCTTTTCCAGCAAAGATGCATTCTTGCCCGCTCCGCATTCCACAGCCTTGCCGTTTTCAAAGCGCAGCCAAAAATCTTCGATGAGCTCGCCGCCATAGGAAAGCGGTTTCACGGCATATACGATCCCTTCCGCCTTTCCCCTCATCGGCGTCGTAAAACACTCTTCCGTGGGTATGTTCGGGTTGAAATGTTTGCCGTCTACCGTACTCTTCCTGCCCGAGATAAACTGCGCCTGCGGTATCAGCCCGACTTTCAGCCGCGTGCCGTTGCTGCTCCAATATTCCAACGATTCCAAGTCCAAACCGTTCAGTTTGTCACATTTGTCTTTGAGCTTACGGTTATGCCACATCCAGTCTGTCAGCGGATCTTTTCCGTCCGCACGCGCCGTCTCCAGGATCAGTTCCCAAAGCCGCTCCACGGCCGTATTTGCCCGTTCGTCCGGGAAAATTTTCTTCGCCCAGCCGACGGAAGGCACCGCCGCCACACACCATTGATATTTGTTTGTCATCGCGTCCTGATAAGGCTTTATGATCGCATTCCGCGCCATGGACGCAAGCGTCAGTTTTTCTCTGTCCGCCCCCTTCATTCCGTCCGGATCCGCCGAAAGTATCTTAATGGTTACAGGCAATTCCTCCGACCGTTCACGGAATTTTTCTTCTTCCCATGAAGGTACATTTCCCAATTCCCGCACGCTTTCAAAGCGGCTCGCCAGTTTTTCCAACGGCTGGTACTGCCACTCTACCGATACGTCTGCCGCTCCCGCCCGATAGCATTCTTCCGCCAGCATCGTGATAAATTCCGGCTGATCCAGCTGCGCCATGATCACAACGCGCTGTCCCGGCTGTACGCTCGCACCCATTCTGGCTATCAATTTCGCATAATTTCGGATCAACGTCTTTTTCATATCCCTTTTCCTTCCGTGTACGTTTTTTTCTTATCCTATCATACTCTTTTTATGATAAAATGTCAATCCGCTTATTGCCTCCAACCCTGTCTCCTCTTAAAAATAGATTGACTTTTTCGCTTTTTCCCGCCATAATAATAGTATGAAAATTTTACCTCCCGCTTTCAAAAACTGCACGGAGATTTCCGACCCCGAAATTCTATATTCGGCCTGCGAAAAAGAAGATCAAATCGAAAATCTGCAGATAAATTCCGCCGATCTTACAGGAGCGGCTTTGCCGCGGGCGGAATTTTCCTGCGTAAAGTTCAGCGGATGCCGTTTCAGCGAAGCGAATCTCAAAAGCACGGATTTTTCCGACGTTTTATTTGAATCCTGCGACTTTTCCAATGCAGATTTCAGCTCTTCCTCTTTCCGCCGCACAATTTGGCGCGGCTGTAAAGGCGTCGGGGCGGATTTTTCCGAATGTTCCTTCCGCGACACGGTATTTGACAGCGATGTGCTCTCTTACGCAAACTTCAACCGCTCAAAACTGCGGTCTTTTGCCTTTGAATGCTGCGATCTTTCCAATGCCGATCTTGCGGAATGCACCCTGAAAGACGCCGTATTTTCCAAGACCAAGTTTTTTCGGGCAAATCTGAGAGGCACCCCGCTCAAAGGAATGGACCTTTCCGACTGTGATCTCGCTGCAATCACCCTTTCTTCCGCACTCTTTGAATTGCGAGGCGCCACGATCGGCCTGTTCCAGGGCGAAGCTTTTCTGCGTGCGCTCGGCATCCATATAAAAAATTTGTGAGAATTTTCAGATTTACCAACAATCTGACCTATTGCATTGTTAATAAAATGAAGGGATTATGAAAAATTCAGTACTTGAAAAACACATAGACTCTCTTCGCGCGGGTGATATGCGCGCGTTTGACGCTGTCTATGAACAGACAAACAAATCCGTGTACTTTGCGATCCTGTATATCGTACGCGACAAAATGTACGCCGAAGATATCCTGCAGGATACCTTTGTCCGCGCCCTGCAATCCTTGCATTCTTACCAAAGCGGCACCAATTTCACAGGTTGGCTGATCAAAATCGGAAAAAATCTGGCGCTCAATCACATCAAGCGCGCCAAACGGGAAACAGCGACCGACTTCGATACCGATACGTATAAATACGGTACCGACGAAACAAAGATCCCCTTTATCTTTGACATGGCGGCCAAACACCTCGCCGAGGATGAATACGAAATTTTGATGCTTTGCCAGGTTTCAGGGTATAAGCGAAGGGAAGTTGCACAAATGCTCAACCTGCCCATCGGAACCGTTACATGGAAAAACAACCAAGCGCTGAAAAAGCTGAAAAACATTCTGGAAAAGGAGGATGCCGTATGAAAAATCTGAAAAAAATGCTGCGTGAGCAATCAGAACAAATACTGCCGGATGATCGTGTCAAAGAAAATATCCGCCGTCAGATCGGCATACCGCCGCAGACGCAGCCGGAAGCCGTATTTGCGCACGATTCTTCCACAACCCGAAAATCAAACAAAAAAGCACTTATTGCCGTGATTGCCGCATTTCTCGCTGCCGCTCTTCTTTTCGGAATTCTTCTGCCCGTATTCTTGAACAGAAAATCATTGCCTGGAAATAACCCGCTCGGAAAATTCCCTTCCCTTTCCAGTACGGAAGACTTCTACATTTACGGCGCCGCATCCGTCGGTTCCCTGCTCGCATCCAACGCTTCCGCACAAAACCCGGGCACAACTCTTTCTGCAAAGAGTCTGACGCTCCCCGTCTTCGGAATGTCCGCAGCCGAAGGGGACGATTCCCTTTCGGATAAAGAACAAAACATCGTCGATACCGTAAACAATTATCTCGCTTTGGTAGAAAATTTGCTCGGCGACGGTGCGATCGATCACTCCGACCCTCAAAAACCCGAACAGGCTTATACCGAGTATGAGTTTTATACCGTCATCTCTTACAAAGACCTGCTCGGAGAGCGTGTCAGCTATCAACTTTACTACAACGAACATCTGGAAAGTCTTGAGACCGAAAAGGGAGAATCCGAAGAGAATTTTACGATCGACGGAGTTCTCGTCGTGGAAGGCGTCCCCTATCCTGTTACCGGCACGCGCGGCACGGAATCCGAATCGGACGGCGCAAGTGAATCGGAGACAGAAAACGAGTTGGAATTTACCGCTTTTCTCAATCAGGACAAAACTTCTTTTATCTGCATGCAGCAGAAAATCGAATCGGAAACAGAGGACGGAGAAACCGAATCGGAACAGGAATTCGAATATACCTATTATGAAAACGGTCAACGCATCGAAAGCACAAGCGTAAAATATGAATCGGAAGGCGAAGAACTGGAATTAAAAATGACCGTGGAAAAAGCAGATCGGGAAAAAGACGAGATCGTCTTTGAACGCGACAGCGCCGATTCCGCCCTGCAAGTCCGCGCACGTATCCAAGGCGAAGAAACTTCTTTTCTCATCCGTATCGTTCAGGAAAACGGCACCACCCGCTACCGCTATGAATTCTCCGGCGGACACAGCATGGACGAAGACCGCTGGGATAACGATGATGATGACGACGATGACGACGATCATCACGGCCGCCGCAGTCCCTTTTGATTTTTTCAGTTTAATTTTCCGCCCGGGTTTATCAGCCTGATTTCCTGCTTCATACCGTCTTTTGATTTTCGGCTTGATTTTACTATAAGTTTCACAGTCCCTCTTTTTTCGGGCATGCCGGGATCGCCGTTTTGTATCGGCGCATTGTCCGACAAGCGCAAAAATTTATCCTCTGAATGTTTACCTGGCAAATCTGAAGATTTAAGTCTGTCTGTATCGGATGTCCCGATATGCGATCCTTGCCGCGGCGGCGCAAACTTGCGCCGCCGCGGCTCTTTTGTTTCTTTGTTTTTTCGCCACGGGGTATGCGATCGCACAGCCGACTCCGCCTGCATGTAAAACATATCTGCAATTTTTGTATCCGTTCCGACTAAATTGCACATACTGATTAAAAATATTTTAAAAAAATAAAAAATTTTAATTTTTCCCCAACAAAATCAAAAAGTTGATTGTTGTATAAGTGTACAGGGCAAGCGCAAAACCCAAACCCAATTTTAAATAGAAGGAGAAAAAAGATGAAAAAAATTATAATGGCAGGTCTGGCAACGGTCACCACACTGGCACTTTCGCTGGGATTCGCAGCATGCGACGGTGCAAACAGCTTAAAAAACGAAACGTTTGAACGCCCCACAACCGCGGCGCAGTCTTACAGCTTCAGCGCCGCTTCGGCAGGAACGATCATTTCCGCCATGAACGGCGGCAGTGCGGCACAAACCGCAAGCGCCAAAGCACTGGCGGTCAGTAACAGCGTCGTAACGGACGAAGATACGATCTCTTCTCTCAACAATTACATGATGCTTGTGGAAAGTCTGCTCAGCGACGGCTCGTTCGGAACAAAATACGAAACTTCCGACCGCGCCGAATATACAATCAAAGCCGTTGTGAGTTACACGGACATCACCGGAGAATCCATCAGCTACGAAATGTATTACAACGAAACGGATAAAACCGTAAAATCAGAAGGCGGTGCAAACAATCGGTACGGCGAACAAAACGGATCGAACGCTAGACGCGAAGGCCACGACGATGATGACGATCACGATGATTTTGACGATCGTTATGATGATCGGGACGACGAGAACGAAACGGAAACCAGGGCAAACATTGCAGGCGTGCTCGTGATCGACGGAACCGACTATGCTTTCGACGGCAGAACGGAAACGGAAACCGAAGGCAATGAATCGGAAAGCAAGACGCAGTTTACCGTAACGCTCGGCGAAAACAAATTCATGCGCGTAGAACAGGAATCGGAAAACGAAACCAACGAGCGCGAAGAAGAATATAGCTATATCATTTCCGAAAACGGATCGGTAACTGAAAAAAGCACCTTCAAACTGGAACAGGAACGGGATGAAACGGAAATCGAATTCAAACTGTCCAAAGGATCCGAATCTCAGATATTCTATTTCGAACAGGAAGCCGATAAGAAAAACGCTATCCGCATTACGGTCGGCTCACGCGAATCCAAACAGGTTTATTTCGTAACCATAGGGACTGATGAAAACGGCAACACTGTCTATGTCTACGAAACCGCGGGCGGCGGCAGATTCGAATGCGAACGCCGCCACAACGATCATGACTGATCCCTTTCAATAATTTGCCGCAACACAAAAAACAATCCGAAAGGAGGCGCTGCCGTTGCAGCGCCTCCTTTCGTAAATTCTTATGAGCGTTCGTTTTGCAAATGAATACAATCTTTCCCGCCCGCACGCGCGAAAACAATCGCCGCGCGCGGGCGGTTTTTCCAAAAAATTACCGCGCCGAAAAATATCGGCGCGGTGAATCCCGATGATTTGATCAAAGCACTTTGGAAAGAAAATCTTTCAGTCGCGGATTTTGCGGCGCACCGAAAATCTGTGCGGGCGTACCCTGCTCCTGGATCTTGCCTCCGTCCATGAAAAATACGCGCGTTGCCACCTCGCGGGCAAATCCCATTTCATGCGTGACGATCACCATCGTCATGCCTTCATCCGCAAGTTCCTTGATCAGCTGCAAAACTTCTCCGACCATTTCCGGATCGAGAGCGCTGGTAGGTTCGTCGAACAGCATTACTTTCGGATTCATCGCCAGAGCGCGCACGATCGCGATACGCTGACGCTGTCCTCCCGACAACGTGGAGGGGTACACGTTTGCTTTATCCGCAAGACCGATTCTCCCCAAAAGGCGCATGGCATTTTCTTCCGCCTCGGCGCGAATCTGTTTTTTACTGGTCCGAACAGGCAAAAGCTTTTTCTTGTTCTCCGCTTTGCGGAACAAGTTCAGAAATTTTACCCTCAGATTATGCCGCTTCGTTTTCCGCAGATCCTGCATCCCCACATGAATGGGTGCCAACGTAATATTTTTCAATACGTTCATATTATTGAAAAGATTGAACTGCTGAAAAACCATGCCCATCCTGCGACGCTGCAGATTAATGTCCACTTTCAGATCGCAGAGATTATTTCCTTCAAAAAACACGTATCCGTCCGTCGGATCTTCCAACACGTTCAGGCAACGCAAAAACGTACTTTTTCCGCTCCCCGAAGGTCCAATGATCGCAATTTTCTCGCCGCTTCTTATTTTTTCGGAAATATCATCCAAAACCAGCAATTCACCGTATTTTTTCGACAGATGCTGTACTTCGATCAGCGCATCCGGATCGCAAGGTTCTACGGGCGTTTTTTCCGTCTTAATAAACTTAGGAGAATGTTTTTTAACGTCTTTCACTCTTACGCATCCTCCTTTCCACAACACGGATCAGCAATGTGATCAGAATTACGAGTATCAGATAAACCAAAGCCAGGAACAAATACGGAACCAGATAGTCATATGTCGCGCCGGCAATCGCCGTAAATGCAGCATTCAGATCCATTGTCGCAACATAACCCGCAACGGACGTGTCTTTGGTGAGCGCGATCAACTCGTTCCCGAGCGTGGGAATAACATTTTTGATCGCCTGCGGAATCACGATGCGGATCATGGTCACGGTAAAGGAAAGCCCCAGCGTTCTGCCTGCTTCCGTCTGACCGATATCTACGGACAGAATGCCGCCGCGCATGATCTCCGATACATAGGCTCCGCTGTTTAAACCAAATACAATCACCGCTTCCAGCAGTGTATTGATACCCGAACCACGGAAAATAATAAAGTGGAATATGATCAACTGAACAATGATCGGCGTACCGCGGAACAGACCTGTATAGGCATCTCCGATATAGGAAATCATCTTCATCACTCTGTTCCGCGTTCCCGCAACTTTCAACGCCGCGACAAATGAACCGATCACAATACCGATAAGCAAGCCGCAGACAGCAATTACCAAAGTATTCCGCAAACCGATCAGGACTGTTTCATAATTGCCGTAATCGAATAAATATTTGAAAAATGTATCCAGTTTAGCTTTCATTACCGGCTGTTCCTTTCAATTAACCATTGATCGCGTTCACAGACGCCTGCAATGTATCCTTATCCGCGCAAACAAGCGTGATCGTACCGTTCGCAAGATCCTGAACCGCCGCCGCTACCGTCTGATAAGGCTTAACCGTCATATTGTCGCGATATCCTTCAAACTCAAAGCTCTCATCCCCATAGAGATAATAATAGCCGGTCTGATTTTTCGCCGCGCCTGCACTTACGCCCGAAAGCCCTTTCAGAACTTCCACGACCTGCTCTTCCGTCGTGCAATTATCGAACATCGTGTTATCCGCCGCTACTGCAATGCGCTGTGTCGTATCATAATAAGCGATCGAGAAATCCACTTGCTTTGCACGCTCTTCATTGATCGTAAGACCCGCCAAGGCAATATCCGCATCTCCGCTGTTCACCGCTTCCAGCACCACTTCAAAAGCCATGTGCGAGATTACAAGTTCCTTTCCCATCGCATCTGCAAGAAATTTCGCAATCTGCATATCGATCCCGCCGAACTCATCCAGCCCGATACGATATTCAAACGGCGCAAATTCCGCATTCGTCGCCACAACCAGTTCTTTGCTGCGGTCCGTACTCTCCGTTTTCACTTTACCGATCGAAATGACTTCATTGTTCTCCTGAGCCGCCATTTCTGCTTCATAAAGGGAACTGAACGTAACCTTTTCGCCGTTTACTTCATAACCCTCTTCGCTGCAAAGCTGTTCAAGAATCGCGTCGATTTCCGTTTTCAGTTCCGTATTGCCTTTCTTGATCGCCGCACCGTACTGTTCGTTCGAAAGATCAACGTCAATGATCTTGACTTTGCTTGCGCTGCCGCATGCTACCATGGACACTGCCATCGCCGCAGCCAGAACTGCGGACACTACCACCAAAAGTACCTTTTTCATCTTGTCTGTACCTCTGAATAAATTTTATCATACCCCGAACCATAGTCAGGGAAAAGATAACGATCTTTCAGCCTTTTCCGTTTTTTTGCTCCCGCAAAAAAACGCAGCCGGCTGCGCTCTGTCATGCGCGCATACACGCGCGTAACGGTGTGTTAATCATATCATGATACTTAAAAAAACGCAACTCTTTTCAGCCGCATTTTTTATTTTTATTCATATTATTCATGCATATGCTCCGTTTATCCGCCATATCATGAATTTTTACATTCCCCGACCATGTGCTCCGCAAAGATTCCCGCCACATTCACGCCCGTGACGCGTTCCGCCTCATTGAACAGCGCATTCGAATTCACTTCGCATACATACGGTTCCCCCTTTTCGTCCAGAAGATCGACACCGCAGTAGTCCAGTCCCAGGATCTTTGCACAGCGCTCCGCTGCCTTCAGAAATGTTTCGGGAAGCTGTACTCTGCTGCCCCTTCCGCCTGCTTCGATGTTCGAACGAAAATCTTTTTCGTTTTTCCGTTTCATGCACGCGATCGCTTTTCCGCCTACGACAAGCACCCTGTAATCTTCGCCGCTGACCCCCACCTTTTTCTGATACAAATGCGGAACCATGCGGAATTCTTCCGCAATAGCGGTCAGTTCTTTTTCGTCCGCCGCAAGGCGCACGTCCATGCCCCAGCTGCCAAAACTCTTTTTCACGATCAACGGATATCCCAGCCGTCTGCCAATCTCGTCCACATACCCTTTGGGCAGCGTCGCGTCCGGATAATAACAAAGCGGAGCCGGCAGCGTTTCCGGAAGATTCACCCCTTTCCCCGCCAAAGCGATATACGTCAGCATTTTATCGTCGCAAAGCTCCACCGCCTCTGCCCGATTAAACAGGCGCAGCCCGCCCTTTTCCAGCATGCGCGGCAAATATTTATCCTTGTCCAAATATACAATAAAGTCAAAATTTTCAGGGTACGTTATCGCATTTTCTTGTACACTGCATAAAAATGTACCGTTTTTTACGATCTGAACATTTACGTCCCTTTCCCGCAATTCTTCCGCGATCCGTTCCGCCTGACGTATCATCCCCGCCGAACGTATATATGCGTTTACCAAAACCGCCGCCCGCATGATTTTCTCCTTTTCCTGTATGGAACAACGCGGCGCAGTATCCACTGCGCCGCGCAAAAAACAATCATTCCGTTACAATGAACGCAAGGTATTTCAAAGGCTGCTCCAGTTCGTTGCGCAAAGAATGGCTCTCCCCGCCGCAACAGATGAGCGTATCGCCCGCCCGTACAAGCACATCCTGCTCCCCGTCGCGATACAAGCCTTCGCCTTCCAGAATATAAATGATCTCACTGTCCCCGTCATGTCTGTGAAAACCGATCGAACTGTTTTTCAACAGAATCATTTCGTTGCATACGCGGACGTTTGCAGGTTTTTTCCCTGCCGTAAGGTCTTTGATAAATACTTCCCCGTCGCCGCCCTTGAAATGCTCCGCTATATGGACGGACAGGTTTTCTCCTCTGTTGACCATCTCTCAGCCTCCGACACGGATCACCGAATTCACTTCCGTCACGTCTTCCAGCCGTCCGATCTTGTCCATCGCGCGCCGTACCGCCAGCTCTCCCGTTTCATGCGTGATGAGTATGATCGGGATCGTATCCATATCTTCTCCTTTCTGGATCAGATCGATGATGCTGATATTGTATTTTGCAAATATGCCCGCCACCTTTGCAAGAACGCCAGGACGGTCTTTCGCCGTAAAACGAATGTAATAACGGCTCTTGAAATCGGTCACAAATTTAACGCCCTGTTCCGCCGACTGCGTATTTTTGAACGTGGCATACTTGGCTTCGCTGTGCGTTGCCGCATAAATGACATCCGACACGATCGCGCTTCCCGTCGGCAGCGCACCCGCACCGCGCCCGTAAAGCATGATATCCCCGACGCTGTCGCCCTTCAAAAATACTGCGTTGAAGCTGTCGTTCACCGACGCCAAAGGATGATCTTTGCGTATAAACGCGGGATGCACACGCACTTCGATGTTCCCAGCGCCGTCGTTCTTGCCGATCGCCAGAAGTTTCAGAACGTACCCGAGTTCATCGCCGTACGCAATATCCTGACGGGAAATTTCCGTGATGCCTTCCCGATAGATCTTGTCCAAAGGAACTTTTGTATGAAAAGCAAGGCTCGCAAGGATGGAAAGTTTATACGCCGCATCGTAGCCTTCCACGTCCGCCGTCGGATTCTTTTCCGCATATCCGAGCGCCTGCGCATCTTTGAGCGCTTCCTGATACCCTAACCCCTCGCGCGTCATGCGCGTGAGAATATAGTTCGTCGTACCGTTGATGATGCCGGTCAGTTCATGCAAAACGTTCGCCTGCATTCCGTCGATCAGCGTACGGATGATCGGAACCCCGCCGACACAGCTCGCTTCAAAGTACAGTCCCGCGTTCGTGCGCTTCGCCGCTTTTTCCAGTTCATGCCAATATTTACAGAAAAGCTCTTTGTTCGACGTCACAACCGTCTTTCCGCTGTGCAGCGCCGCCAGAACAAAACTGCGCGCAGGCTCCACGCCGCCGATCACTTCCACGACGATATCCACATTCGGATTGCTCACAACTTCCGCAATATTGTCGGAAATCTTGCTCTCCTCGACACCAAGATCCAGCGCACGCTGACGGTTGATCTCCAACACGCTTTCCACGGAGATATCCACATTCTGCGTGCGTTTGTAGAACTCACGATGCTCCGTAAGAATTTTGTACGTGCCGCTCCCGACAACGCCCAACCCAAGTATCGCAACGCCGATCGTTTTCATGAAATTTGCCCTCCTGTCAATGAACCGATCCGATCTCTCTGCCGCTTCAGTTTCTGCCCGCCGCATTGTTCAGATCATATAAATATTTAAGCCCTTGCAAAGTGAGAAGTTTATCCACACAGTCGATGCAAGAAATCTCTTTTGCTATTATCTCGCTGAACCCGCCCG
>ERZ1106930.222-NODE-222-length-17261-cov-2.509590_pt1 | contig 17261 bp, 22 predicted proteins | sample MGYA00403663_ERZ1106930 | MGnify/ENA primary metagenome ERZ1106930 (study PRJEB35170, sample SAMEA104062438) | human gut metagenome | biome: human gut; feature: human-associated habitat; material: faeces | place: Denmark | collected 2012-06-26 ... | reverse complement strand
GAAATCTTTAAAATATCCAAATAACGCCATTCCTGGTCTGTTTACTTCATAACTTATTATTTCGTTATTCATTCCTATTGAATCGGTTATTAATCTTACTTTTAGAAAATTATTCTTTTCTTCGTTAAGACTTAAAAATTTTTCAAATTATTTTCGCCGAACCTGTTGAAATCTTCGTCCACTTCCCTTATTATGGTAGCAAACAAAGATAAAGGCAGGTTTTGCATCATGGCAGAGATCAAATATGAAGTCGTCCAGCGCATCGCAGTGCTCTCCGAGCGTCCCCGCGGCTGGGAGCGTCAGCTCAACCTCATCAGCTGGAACGACGGCGAGCCCAAGTACGACATCCGCGACTGGTCCCCGGACGGCACCCGCATGGGCAAGGGCATCTCCCTGAGCCACGACGAGATGGCCATCCTCAAGGGCCTTCTGGACGATCTGGAGCTGTGAGCATGGGCGACCGCGAAGAATTTTTGCAGATCTGGCAGCAGCATGTCTCCCGCCCCGGCAGCAAAAAGCTGCTGGACTGGCTGGACAACAAGACGGATTTCTTCTCGGCTCCGGCCTCCACCCGGTTCCACGGGGCCTGTGAGGGCGGGCTGTGTATGCACAGCCTGAACGTCTACCACGCTTTGCACGACACCTTTTTCACCGAGGGCGACAGTGAGGAGACCTTCGCCATCTGCGCGCTGCTGCACGATCTGTGCAAGGCCAACTATTATAAGGCCGGTACCCGCAACGTGAAAAACGACGTGACCGGCCAGTGGGAAAAGGTGCCCAGCTACAGCGTGGAGGACCTGTTCCCCTACGGCCACGGCGAGAAAAGTGTCTTCCTCATCGAGCGGTTCATGAAGCTGCGCATCGAGGAAGCCGTTGCCATCCGCTGGCATATGGGCGGCTTTGACGACGCAGCCCGGGGCGGCTGCTTTGCCATCTCGGAAGCCTACGACAAGTATCCGCTGGCCGTCAAGCTGCACATCGCCGACCTCGAAGCCACCTATCTCATGGAGCACCGCACCAGCGCGGTGCGCTGAAGTTTCTGCATCCGCAAGTATCCGGCTCTGCTGTTCCGAAGGGAACGGCAGGGCCTTTTTTGTATTTCGGAAAAAATTTTGCAAAAAGCTCTTGACTTGGAGCAAACTCCAGGTGCTATACTCGTCTCGTGCAAAGGAGGCTGTGCCGCATGACCATCAAAGAAGTATCGGAAAAATACCATATTTCGCAGGATACCCTGCGGTTTGCCATGACAAACTACTTTTGGAGTATACCATACTTTTCACCCGAGGGAAAGATGCAAAAACGCCCCCTGCAGGCATTTTGTGCGCGCAGAGGGCGTTCCGTTTTTCTTGTGGTTACTGCACCTGGGTCTTGATCTCCACAGTGCGGCCGCCGAGGTTCTCATAAATGCGGTGGGAGACCGACAGCACCGTGCGGCCTGCCGAGGCACGGCGCAGCGCTTCCAGCACCCGGGCTTCGGTCTCGGCGTCGAGGTTCGCCGTGATCTCATCCAACAGCAGCACCGCCGGGTCGGCAGCGGCGGCGCGGGCGATGGACAGCAGCTGCCACTCGCCCTGCGAGAACATGCCGTCGGTGCATACGGTGTCGTAGCCCTCCGGCAGGGTCTGGATCGCCGCGTCGATACCGGCCAGCCTGGCGGCCTCCTGCGCCATTTCCCGGGTGATGGCCGGGTCGTTCAGGGTGATCTGTTCCAGCACTGTGCCCGGCACCCGGGAGAAATGCTGCTCCACGCAGCCGATGCAGGTGCGGCGCTCGCGGTCGGTGATGTTCGCCACATCCACCCCGCCGATGGTCACCCTGCCCGCTTCGGGCCGGTACAGGCCCAGCAGCAGCTTGAACACGGTGCTCTTGCCTGCGCCGGTGCGGCCCACCAGCGTGACCTGCTCGCCCTGCTTCACGGTCATGGAGAAGTCGTTCAGAACATGCTTTTCCCCATAGCCGAAGGTCACATGAGAAAGCTCCACATCACCCCGGGCGGCGTCCTTCCGCTCCGGGGGGATGGCGCGCTCGGGCTGGCTGAGGAAAGCGTCGATGCGCTTGACGCCTGCCATGGCGGACTGGATGGTCTGGATCTCCATGCCAAGGCTCTCAATGGGGGCAAAGATGCGGGAAATGTAGTTGATGACAGCCACCGAGGTGCCCACCGACATGCCGAAGAAGGTGAGCACGGTGGCATTGCCGGAAGCGGATAGCAGCATCACGATGCCCACCACGGCGGCGTTCAGCGCCAGCACCACCGGCGAATAGATGGCGTCGTAGAAGTTCGTGCGCTCCATGGCGGCGTAGCTGTCGCCGATGCAGCGGTCGTAGCGGCGCTCCATATAGCTTTCCAGCCCCAGAGCCCGGATGGTGCGGATGTTGTGCAGCGTCTCCGGCACCTGGCCGGATACGGCCGCTACCGCGCGGCGGTTGTCCAGCTGAGCGGCCAGCATCCGCTTCTGCACCACGCGGGTGAACACCGCGAACAGCGGCAGCACCAGCAACAGGATCAGGGCAAGACCGGTGTTTTTTACCGCAATGACCACCAGAATGGACACGATGCGGCAGGCATCCGCCGCCATGCTGATGATGCCGGAGGTGAACAGAGCTTCTACCGTGTCTACATCACCGGAGAAGCGGGCCGCCACCTCGCCGGGGTTCTGGTCCACCAGCGTGCTGGCAGGCAGCAGCGTCAGCTTCTGGGACATTTCACTGCGCAGGGCGTGGGTCATCTTCTGGCCAAAGAGCACCAGAAGGCTTTCCTGCGCCGACGAGAGCGCCCCTTCCAGCGCCAGACTGCCAAAGTAGAGCAGCGCCGCGAGGAAGGTGAGCGGGATGCCCGCCGTCAGCCGGTCGATGATGCCCGCCAGCAGCAGCGGCGGCACCAGCGATGCCAGCACCGACGCCGCCACGCACAGGATGGTGCCCACCGTGAGCAGGCGGTGCGCCGCAGCCGCCATGCGGAGGGCCTCAAACACGCCATTTTTACGCTTCACACGGTTCTTCATCCAGGTCTCCTCCCTTCTTTACCGTCTGGACGGTCTGGCTCTCGTACAGCTGGCGGTACATCGGCACTGCATCCATCAGCTCGTCATGGGTACCGACGGTGGTCTTGCCGCCGTCCATAAAGATGATCTGCTGCATCTGCGGGAAGTGATACAGCCGGTGCGAGATGAGGAACACGACCTTATCCTTCGCGTAGGCCTGCAGGTCCGCAAAGACGATATCCTCGGTGCTGCGGTCCAGCGCCGAGAAGGGGTCGTCCAGCACCAGCACCGGGCGCGGGTGGGCCAGCGTGCGGGCCAGCGCCAGGCGCTGGGCCTGGCCGCCGGAAAGTCGGGTGCCGCTGGGGCCGATGACGGTGTCCGCGCCGTTTTCCATGGCCTGCATTTCGCCGTCCAGTGCGGCGGCGGCCAGCCACGGCATGGCATCCTGCGCACTGCCGCAGAGCACATTATTCTGCACCGTGTCGGCGCTCAGTTCCGGGTCATGGCCCAGATAACCGACGGTGGCAGCGATCTGCCGCGCCGTCAGGGCCGAGAACTCTCTGCCGCCAAACTTCGCCGAACCCTCATAGGGTGCTTCGCACAGGAACACCCGGCCAAAGGTGGATTTGCCGCAGGCCACCGGGCCGGTGACGCCAATGATATCGCCGGGGCGGGCGGTCAGGCTCAGGCCGGAGAAGATGGGCTCCCCGCCATAGGCAAAGGAGAGGTTCTCCAGCGTGACATCCTGTGCCGCCGGGACGTGCAGCGCTTCCAGCGGTTCGGGCTGCTTCATCAGCGGCTTGATGCGCTTCCACGAGACTTCCGCCTTCTGCACGGCGTTGAACAGCTTTGCCACCTTGGAGGACTTGACCACCAGCTTGGTGAAACAGGACAGGAAGGTGGTGAAGGCTGCGATGTCCCATGCGCTCCAGCCGGTGCCCAGCACATTCTTTGCGCCGAACCACAAAATGAACAGCACGCCCGCATTGGACGCCGCCAGATACAGCGGCGGCAGGGCGGACTGCCACACATTGTTGCGCACAGCCGTCTTTTCGTAGGTGTTCAGAGCATCCTCGTATTTTTCCACCCGGGCGTCCTCACAGCCGTAAATGCGGTAGGTGACAGCGTTCTGGGCGCGGTCCAGCGTGGCGGCACTCAGGGCACCGGCGGCCTTTTTGTAGGCCGCACCGGCCCGCTGCACCGGCTTTTTCATCCACGCCGCGCACACATAGGAGAAGGGCGTGAACAGCAGGCTCAGCAGGGCCAGCCGCCAGTCGTACACCAGCAGCATCACCACATAGCCCACCAGCGCCACGCCGGTATCAAAGATCTCGGTGGTGAACTTGCGCATTCCTTCCACGCAGTCGTCCACGTCTGAGATGGCTTTGGTCATCAGCTCACCGGCCCCCTGCTGTTCCAGCGCGGCCTTGCTCTGCCGCACCAGATTGGCATACAGAATGCCTTTCATCCGGCGGTTGATGTTGTTGGCAAAGTGGCGCACATAGAACCGCTTGATGAACCGCGCCGCCTGCACCAGCAGGGTGACGAGGATGTAGGCCAGCACCAGCAGCGCCATATTGGCCGCCGTTTCGCTGCCGCCCAGGATATCCGCCAGGCACTGGGCCAGCCGTCCCTCGAACCAGGGCGTTGCCAGCAGGCCGATGTTATACACAAGGCCTGAAAGGGTCACGAAGGCCAGCGGCAGCCACTCCACCCGGAAATAGGAGAGCACCCGGTCCGGGCGGAAGGTCTTATCATTCTTTATGGGCTTCATGGGTCGTTTCACCTCCTGCGGCTTTTCGGAAGTGCGGGAAGCCCGCCCGGCTCTCGGTCTTGGACGCGGTGTAGAGCTTTTGCAGTGTGGCCGCGAAGGCAGCGGCTTCTTCTGCGGTGAGCACACCGGTCAGGTATTCATAGAAGGCGGCTTCCACCTCCGCCTTGGAGGACTTCAGGTTTTCTGCCTTTTCGGTGGGGTACAGCAGCTGGCTGCGCCGGTCGTTGGGGGCGTCCTGCCGGGTCAGGTAGCCCTTTGCCTCCAGGTTTTTCGTGCGCCGCGCAATGGCGGCCTTGTCCGCGTGCAGCAGCTCGGCCAGCTGGGCCTGCGTGCAGCCGGGGTGGTGGCGCAGGGCATGGATGAGGTCGATCTCAGCCGTGCCGACGCCTTCCTCCCGCACCGTAAGCAGCACCAGCTTTTCCGCTTCCCGCGCGATCTTTGTGATCTTTCGTTGTGTGATATCCATAGGCACCTCCGGTGTCTTTGCAAAAGATGCACCTACATCGTTGTAGGTGCAACCATTATAGCACACTTTCCATATCCGTCAAGGGCCGCGGCAACAGCAAAAGCCCCGGGGGCGTTCTGCCGTTCCCCGGGGCCTGATGTTACAGTTCGTTGATGGTGGCCGTGATGGGCATATTGCGGATGCGCCGGGCCGGGCCGTGCACTGCCAGCACGCAGGAGACCGCCACCAGCAGGACGACCAGCGCAATGGACTCTGTCGGCACCCTCCACACACCGCCGAAGTGGGTGATGACGATCTTTGCATAGATGAGGTGATGGAGCGCAAGGCCCAGCACAAGGCCGGTCACGGTGCCGCAGGCGGCATAGGTGACGGCTTCGGCGGCGATCATTCTGGTGATCTGCCGACCCTCCATGCCCACGGCGCGCATGGCACCGTACTGCCTGGTGCGGGCCGAAACGCCCATGGAGATGCTGTTCACGATGTTCAGCACCGTGATGAGGGAGATGATGGCCAGAAAACCGTAGGCCGCGAGGCGGAACACCCAGTAGGAACCGTTGACCTCGCTTTGCAGCTCCCGGTTGTCCGACACGGCGGCGTCGCCTGCCAGCGCATAAAGCTTCTGCACCGCGGCGTCGGAGATGTCTTTCTCCGCAAGGACATTCAGGAGCATGTAATGGGTCTCGCCGGTCAGGCGGGTGAACGTCTCGCCCGAGCAGACGATGACGGGGGCACCGCTGATGCTGCCGATGCCCTCGGACAGCACGCAGGCGATCTCCAGCGTCTGGCCGTTGACCGTGACGCTGTCGCCCACGTTCAGGCGGGTTGCGTCGCTGAAAATGGCCAGCGCATAGCCGGAGTCGCCGTAGACCTTGGAAAGGTCGCCGCTGGCAACGGACCTTTTGGCGTCGTCCAGCATGGCGTCCCCGTAGGAATAGAGGTCGATGGTGGTTTCCGCGCCGTTGATCCGGGCAGGCTGTGCCGTGCGGGACATGGTGCCGTAGGTGCACTTCACGCCGGGCAGAGCCGCAATTTCGTCAGCCATGGCGGGGTCGAGGGAATTGGTGTCATCCACGCTGTAGATGGAAAAAATCCGGCGTGAGGGCAGAAGCTTGTGCACGATATCCAGACAGGCGGAAAACGCCAGAAACAGCACGATCATCAGCGCAAAGGAACCGGTCATCAGGAACAGGTTTTTCCTGGCACCCATGGCGTGGTGGATGCCGAGAGAGGTCTCCACTTTCAGCAGGCCGGGCTTTGCCGCGTGGGCGGCGTAGTGGGCCGCTGTGTCGGCATTGCCGGAGACCACTGCCGCCGGGGACACCCGCGCCGCCTGCCGGGCCGGGGAATGGGCCGCGATGAACACGGTGACAACGCCCGCCACGGCACCGCTGAGGATGCCGCTGGCCCTCACTGCAAAGAGCGGCATGTCCACCCACTCGCCCTTCACGACAAAGCGCAAAATCAGGCACAGCACCCAGCAGGTGACGGTGCCCAGTGCGCAGCCGATGGGGATGGCCGTTTTGCACCAGTTCAGCGCTTCCAGCTGCACAAAATGGATGATGAGCAGGCTCCAGACGGACGCCGCCACCATCACGCCCGCCGCAAACCCGGTGAGCGCACGCTGGATGTGGTCCCCAGCGACTGCTTGAGAAAAAACACGCTGGCCGCCCCCAGTGAGGTGCCCAGAAATGGGATCAGGATCCCGTAAAATGCATCTGTCATAACGCTTTTCCTTCATGGTTAGTTACGTATAACTTTAAGGGAAGTATAGCGCATTCCGCACCTGCCGTCAAGGGCCAGCCCTCCTCGTTTGACACCGCAAACCGCATGTGGTATTCTTTTCTCAAAACGCAGAATATCCACCCTGCCTGAAGCGAAAAGAGGAACCTGTATGAAAGACAGTGAACTGCAATTTGACCGGAACTGCCATGTGCTCTACTCCAAGCCCTGCAAAAAGGAGATTTTGGCCAAAATCGCTCTGCACTACCCGGAAGCCCGGCGGGAAGCCGTCTGGGAGCAGGTGCAGCGGCAGTATGCAGCCTTTCTCTCGGACTGGCGCACCGACCTTGGCGGCGCAAAAAATTTCCACAACGGTGCGGGCGGCACCTACGACTGCATCGCCATCCTGAGCTATTATGTGGTGTGCAAAGCCGTGACCTCGTTCCGGGAGATCGAGGAGATGGAAGAAGCGCTGATCCTGCCCTCGTTCCGCCGACTGAAATTTGTGGACTGCAACAAGCCGTTTTTCAGGCGGCTGCTGCACCGGGCTTTCACCTCTGCCAAAGCACGCTGCGACGAATGGCACGACTACGAAATGGCAGTGGCTCCTTATGAGAAGGATAAGCCCATCTATTACGAGTTCACCGCGTGCCCTGTGGCGGAATTTGCGATCCAGCACGGGCTGACCGACATCATGGCCGCCCTATGCAACGTGGATTATGCGTCCATGGAGCTGATCCACGCCAGACTGATCCGCACGATCACCTGCGCAAACGGGTACAAATGCGACTTCACCATCTGCGGCGACCGGGACCCTTACCTCAAGGACCACCCCGAATACCGGGATGAAAACGGGTACAGACGCAATACGTAAAAGGGACCCTTCTGTCGGCCTTTTTCAAGGCTTGCAGAGGGGTCCTCTTTTTCTATTCTGCCGTCACACGCTAAGGGCTGCTGCCGTTTTCCGGGGCTTTACCGCCTGTATTTGTTCAGGACCTCGTCCGGGATGTGGCAGTAGTTGCAGTCTTCGGGGTGCCGTTCCAGATGGTGCTGATGTTCCTCGGCGCTTCGGACGTAATTTGTCAGCGGCAGCACCTCCACAACGATCTTGTCCCGGTCTTCCCGGCGGTCAATAAAGGCTCTTGCTTCTTCCAGATGTCTTGGGTCTGTGCTGTACAGCCCCGTCCGGTATTTCTTGCCGACGTCAACGCCCTGTTTGTTCAGACTGTAGGGGTCGATGATCTCAAACAGATGCGCCATCAGTTCCGGAACACTCGTGCGCTTCTCGTCAAAGACCACTTTTACGCATTCTGCATAGCCGTCGTATGGGCCGTCCAGCGAGTCGGTCGTTCCGTTGGCTCTGCCGGCCTCGGTCATCTGCACACCGGGCACCGTGTCAAAAAAATGCTGTACGCCCCACAGGCATCCGCCTGCGATATAGACTGTTTCCATATTTTTGTTTCCTCCATTCCGCGTAAAACGCTCCGCCAATGTCCCAATGCAGATTTCGTCCACAAATCCCGATTGACTTCCAACCATTCATTTCCATTCTTGAATCTCCGGAACGGATCCTGTCGCTCCTTTACACCCCACCGCATTCCGGCTGCTTTTATGGCGAGCCGCACTGCATCCTTTTGATAACACGGCTCTCCCGCGCTCTTTTGCCGTATTCAACGGCTTCCTTCGGGCAGGAGCAGATGCGCGCCGTACAGCAGGTGTATTTATTTTAGTATATCGGATTTCACAGGTCGATGCAAGACGTGCCCTCCGGGTCCCATGAAAGTCAAAGCCGCCAGCTTGGCTGGCAGTTGTCGCTCGTTTACGCTGCCCAAAACAAAAGCACCGCCTCCGTTTTTTGCATGGAAGCGGTCCTTTTTACTTCACTGCCTCAGCCAGCCGTTTGCCTGCGTCCTCCTGTGTTTCGTGCAGCGCAGCAGCAAGTTCTTCCTGCAGAACGTGCTCTGTCATCTGGTAAAAATGGCTGTCCATGGCATTGACCTTGCGTCCTCTGCCCCGCTGGGCGATCTGCTTCCGGGACAGTTCTTTGTAAAGTTTCAGATATTCGTAGAAGTCATTCGTGTGGATCACGGCCTGATAATGTTCCGCCAAGACCGTCTGGTTGTTGGAGACGGGAGCCGGAAGTTCTTCTGTTTTTATCTTCTCCAAATCAACCGTGATTTGTTCCGCCGGGCTGACCGGCCGGAGAACGTCCTCTTTCTCGGTGGGGATATAGCTGCGATCGTGGGAATCCGAAAAATAAGGGCGAAGGGTGTAGTAGTCCTTTGCCGGTTCGCCGCAAAAGCTCTGCGGACCAACCGTTTCGATTTCACGCACTCCAAGATTTCCATAGACCACGAGCATTCCTGCCTGATACTTTGCCATATTGCTCCTCTTTCATCCAAGTGGAACAGCCCGCACAAAACGGACTTTCCTGCGCATTTTCATCCATCTTTATTGTACCATAAAGCGTCCTATGGCTTCAAAGGCGTTTTTTCACAAAGTTTGCGTCGTGCACTATGCGCAAAACGACAAGGGAGATTCTTGTGCAAAAGCAGTTTTCTCAGCCCGGCAGGCTGCTGGTGGTCTGCAGCAAGGGCAGCAGCGGCGGCGACGGAACGGTTGGCTGTCTGGCCTGCTGGTACGGCGAACGGGATGTCCACGATCTCGTCCAGCTGTTCCCGGTCTATCCGGGGATTTGGGATGAGGGCATCCTCCTCGATGTTCTCCAAAACCAGGTCCCGGTAGATTTGACAGGCCGTTTCCTTTCGGCTTCCCGCCCATTCCATTGGAAAGCTTTCTGCTTTTGCGATAAATCATCTTGACAATTTTACCCAATCATGATATCTTAAAGCCGTTCGTTAGCCATTTCTAACCAGCTGACTTAAGTCCACACCGGCTTTTCTTTTAGCGTATAATGTTAGTTATGGCTATCTCAAAAATTTCATTTGATGAGGTGTGTTACCATGAGATTGAAAAAGACATTTGCGGGTGTTCTGGCTGCTGCCATGATGGTGTGTGCCGTATCGGTTCCGGCCTTTGCCGCACAGGATGTGGAAGCTGCGGAAGAAGAAAACTGCATTTCCTCCACCTATGTTGTCATGAACATCCCCTACGCACAGTTCTACAATGCGGCTGGCGTAGAGAACGAAGTAGACGCTGTGACCAGTGCCACCAAGTCCAAGACCCGTGCCGGAAATCTGGCAAATGGCTCCTATCACGTCAACAGCGACGGCTCGGACATTACCGGCGTTTCGTTCCCGGTCAAGGTGCTGACCCCGTGGGCGCTGGACAGCTCGAAGCAGGTCACCGATGACACCAGCTATGACATCACCGTAAAGCTGCGTGGCAAAGACACCACGACCACTTATTCCGGCGTGAACGCGCTGTTCGAGAACGACAGCTATGCTTACTACAAGCTGAGCGAGGCTCCTGCCTACTATGCAACGGCATGGTACAATGTGTTCACCGGCAGCTGGGAGTTCGGCAAGGTCAAGGCCACAGAAACGACCGTGAACGGCGCAACCGTAGAGCTGGTTACGAACGGCCGTCATACCGATTACGAGATGAAGGTCAACGGTTTTGATTTGGATGTCAGCACCAACAAGGTCTACGGCGTTGTGATGACCACCGCGGACGGTGAGGAGTACGGCCTGCACCATGTGACGAACATCTGGCTCGGCACCGAACTGGGCTTTGACGCAGACGATGCCTACTATGCTTCGATGATCGGCAAAACCATCACCCAGATCACCTACTACACCGCAGATGGCGTTTATGTCCTTCCGGTGAATGTGGCGGTTCCCGCTGCAAACTAATCGACAATGAAAAGAATCGGACGGAATGTTGGTTTTCCCAGCGTTCCGCCCGATTTCTTTTTGTTACTTCACTTTGTTTCGCAGCTCTTTTCGCACCGCCCACAAGCTGTATGCGCAAGCCACCACCTCAGACACCCAGAACGCAAACCATGCTTTGTCGATGCCCGCCGTGCGGATGAGCAGCCATAGACACGGCACCAGAACCACCAGCTGACGGAGCGCGCCGCCGATCATGTTGACGACACCGTTGCCAAGGCCGGACGCGAAGTAGCCGCACAGAATCGTGATGACTGCAAAAAGGAACATCACCGAGATGATGCGTAGGGCGGGCACGCCAAAGGCCAGCATTTCGTTACTGGCCGAGAACAGCCCCAGCAACTGCGCCGGGAACAGCAGGAACACCGCTGTGCCGCACAATGCAAACACTACGCCGGTGGGCAGAAGCACTTTCCACGCCTGTTTCACCCGATCAGACTGACCACTGCCGTAGTTGAAGCCCACCACCGGGATCGCCGCCTGCCCCAGACCGTTGACCGGCATCATCAGGAAGTTTTGCAGCTTGTAGTAGATGCCGAAGAACGCCACCGCCGTGGAGGACACCCCCAGCAAAATGCTGTTGACTGCAAAGGTCATCACACTGCCGATGGCCTGCATCACGATGGTGGGCAGACCGACCCGGTAAATATCGGCCACATCCTGCCACAAAAAGCGATAGCCCTTCAGACGGACGTGAATGACCGGGTTCTTGACCCGGTTGAACCACAACGCAGCCGCCGCGCCGATGAGCTGACCGATGACGGTGGCGATAGCAGCGCCCCGGATGCCCATGGCCGGACAGCCCAGCAGGCCGAAAATCATGATGGGGTCGAGGATAATATTGATAACTGCACCGATGATGAGCGAAATCATAGACAGCACCGTATCACCCACGGCCTGCAAAAGCCGCTGGCCGTAGGTCTGCAAAAAGATGCCCCAGCAGAACACGAGGTTCACCGAAAGATATTCCCGGCAAAGCTCCTGCAAATCCGGGTCGTTCGTCAATGCGGCGGCGATTTGGTTTGAGAACAGCAGCCCCACCAGTGTAAACACCAGCGAGGTTCCCAGCATCAGGAACAGGCCGGTGGTGGCCGCACGGCAGGCTTCCCCCGGCTTTTTCTGCCCCAGCTTGCGCGAGAGCAGGGCGTTCAGGCCAACGGCAGTTCCCACACCAATGGCGATCATCAAAAACTGAATGGCATACACAAGGGAAGCGGCGGTCAGGGCAGCCTCCGACAGGCGTGCCACAAAGATACTGTCCACAATATTGTACAGCGACTGGATGAGCAGCGACAGCATCAGCGGCACCGCCATGGTGTAGAGCAGGGGGCGGATGGGCATTTCCGCCAGTTTATTTTTCGAGTTCATACGTTCTCCTTTTTCGGGCAAACAAAAAAGCGCGAAATCGTTGAGGAGTAGCAATTCCTCAGGATTTCACGCTTTGTATTTGGTTCGGAACGTATTATAACCGGAACGCCGCAAAATTGCAAGCCAAACCGCACATGAAATTTTCAAACCGCTGTGCTATACTGGGGGCAAATCAACGCAGGAGGTACATCCCTATGAATACTCTGGAGGCCATTCTCACCCGGCGCAGCTGCCGGAAATTTACCGATAAGCCCATTGAAAGCGAAACACTGCATCAGCTATTGGAAGCCGCCATGAGCGGGACTGGTCTTTCGTGGTGGTGACCGACCCGGAAAAGCTGGCGCAGATGGCTGATGCTAATGGCCGCCCTGCCGAACCGCTGCGACACGCCGCCGCTGGCATCCTCGTCTGCGGCGACCTCGACCGTGCATTCCGCTTGGCAAAGGATTATTGGGTCATTGACGGTGCAATCGCGGCCCAGAACATCTGCCTTGCCGCGCAGGAGCTTGGGCTTGGTGCAGTCCCCAGATGGACCGGGTAGAAGCCCAGCAAAAGTTGTTCGGCCTGCCGGAGACCATCGTGCCGCACTCCATCATCGTCCTTGGCTATCCGGAAGCAGACATCACCACTCCTCGTGAAAGCCGCTATGAGGACGACCGGGTGCATTTTGAGCAATGGTAAAATCCCATTGACGTAAAATGACCGCTTCCGTTTTTTGAATGGAAGCGGTCATTTTTATGAGAGGAGTAATTAGTTCAGATAGTCACCCACAGGAGCAGAATTATACTGCTTGATGACCTTCACGATGATGGAGCCATCCGGCTGTTCGGTCTGCTCCACAATTTTGTACTGCGTGTGATTGCGCTCCAAATCTCTCTTGTATTTCTCGACTTCATCCTTGACCTGCTTGACTGCATAAAGATGTTCTTCGCCATCCTTCAGCATAAAGTGCAGGGTCTGGCAAATGCAGGCGGCTTTTACTCGTTTCATGTTCGATTCTCCTATCTTCAAAAGGTGCTTCTACCATATATTCCGGCATGACACCGTTCTATTTTTATTATAAAGAAATGAAAATCAAAATTCAAAGGCGGTTCTTCACAAAAAACAAACGGTGGATACTTGTCAAAAATCACAATACGAGCGTTACGAAACAGCAGCAATCAGCCGCTTTTCTGCATCCTCCAACGGCTCCGAGAGCACAACGGCAAACCATGACGTATAAAGACATCAAGCACAACGAAGAAGTCAATGAACTGCTGAAAAAGGGCAACCGGAGTTTTGAGCAAGATAAGATACAGAAAAGATCTCTGCATTCTTCTTGACAACTCCCCTGTTTTCTGCTTTACTACATTCGATAAAAGGGAGTAAAGGGCAGTTTTCCGATTTTCCATCCGGGAAGCTGCTGCATGGCAGCGTCATCACGGCAGAAATGCCCGATGTCATGTGTTCGCTTGAGACTTTTGTCACAGACAAGGTACTGTGGCAGAAGTCTTTTTTCTTGCCGCCGTACCGGAACACAAGGAGGTAAGAAAAATGAACTTTCTGAACACATTCGCAAGTCTGTTTTCCAATTTCGGGAACCTGACTTGGCAGATGGTGGTGATGTGGGGCATCGGCGCCCTGCTCATCTACCTTGCCATCGCCAAAAAGATGGAGCCGAGCCTGCTGCTGCCCATGGGTTTTGGTGCCATTCTGGTCAACCTGCCCCTGTCTGGTGCCATCACGCAGGGCGATACGGTGGGGCCGATTTCGGCTCTGTTTGAAGCGGGAATGTCCAATGAGCTTTTTCCACTGCTGCTTTTCATCGGCATTGGTGCCATGATCGATTTTGGCCCGCTGCTGGAAAAGCCGTGGCTCATGCTCTTTGGTGCGGCGGCGCAGTTCGGCATCTTCTTCACGCTGTTTCTGGCCGGCTTCTTCTTTGACCTGAAAGATGCCGCTTCCATTGCCGTCATCGGTGCGGCAGACGGCCCCACCGCCATTTTTGTGGCAAACACCCTCAACTCCCAGTACCTCGGTGCCATCATGGTGGCCGCGTACAGCTACATGGCACTGGTTCCCATCGTGCAGCCGCCAGTCATCAAACTGTTGACCACGCAGAAAGAACGCCGCATCCGGATGCCCTATGAGAAGGGCAATGTCAGCCAACTGACCAAGATCCTGTTCCCCATTGCCGTCACCATCATCGCCGGCATGGTGGCTCCGGCCAGTGTGGCTCTGGTCGGTTTCCTGATGTTTGGCAACCTGCTGCGGGAGTGCGGTGTGCTGAACGCCCTGAGCGAAACGGCACAGAATGTGCTGGCGAACCTCATCACCATTGTGCTGGGTCTGACGGTAGCCGGGCAGATGACCGCCGACAAGTTCGTGCGGCCCGACACCCTGCTCATCCTTGCGCTGGGTCTGGTGGCCTTCGTCTTTGATACTGCAGGCGGCGTGCTGTTTGCAAAGCTGCTGAACCTGTTCCTGCCCGAAGGCAAAAAGCTAAACCCGATGATCGGCGCGGCCGGCATCTCTGCCTTCCCCATGAGCGGTCGTGTCGTCAACAAGATGGGGTTGGAAGAAGACAACCAGAATTTCCTGCTGATGTATTCCATCAGCGTCAATGTTTCGGGGCAGATCGCGTCCGTCATTGCAGGCGGCCTGATCCTGACCCTGATGGCTTAATGGAGGTGCTCTTATGCTTCATCTTTCTTCGTGGATGACCACGCTGCCCATGATGCTCATCGGGATGGTCGGCATCATTCTCGTCATTGGCGTCATTGTTCTGGCCGTGATGCTGCTCAACCAGGTGACTCGCCGGAAATAATTCGTTTCGCAGCTTCTGCTGCCGGGAATGGACGGTTACGGTCGATCCCCGGCAGCATTTTTTGTGATCACCCCGTCAGCATGGAGAGGAACCGTTCGGCCGGTTTCGTCAGGGTCGCATTCTTTTTCCAGACCAGCATATAGTGGGTCTCCAGCGGCGGGTCCAGCGGGAGAAAGCGGACACCGGGATCCAGTTCCGGGGCCAGCAGGTCGCGCGTGACCAGCAGATTCCCCAGCCCGCTTTGGACCAGCAGAAGCGGGTTCCCGTAGATCACATTATAGGACGCCGCTGATTGCGCTGACCTTCTCCGGCGTGCTGAACGTTGTGCTCAACCTGTTCTTTGTCATCGTGCTGAAGATGACAGTCAACGGTGTTGCCATCGCCACGGTGATCTCCAATGCGGTCAGTTCGCTGCTCCTGCTCTACCGCCTGACCCATACGGATATGACCATTCGCGTGAGCGCCCACGCCCTGCAGTTTGACCATGCCAGCTTCTGCAAGATCGTCCAGATCGGCCTGCCGGCCGGCATCCAGAGCGCCGTGTTTGCCTTTGCCAACATCATTGTGCAGGCGGCCATCAACAGCCTCGGCACCGTGGTGATTGCGGCATCCAGTGCAGCATTCAACATTGAGGTCATCGCCTATTATACCTTTAACTCGTTCAGTCAGGCCTGTACCACCTTCGTGGGGCAGAACTACGGTGCCCGGCAGCTCGACCGCTGCCGCAAGACCTTCGCGCTCTGCCTGCTGGAAGATGTACTGGTCACTGTGACCGTTATGGGCGTTGTGCTCTATTTCGGACACTCTTTGCTGGCGCTGTTCAACCGCGACCCGGAGGTCATTGCACTGGGCTATACCCGCCTGTCCATCATCTTCTCCGGCTACCTGTTCAGCCTGCTGTATGAACTGATGTCGGGTTATCTGCGGGGCTTCGGCATTTCGCTGGCCCCGGCCGTCCTGACGACGCTGGGCGTCTGCGGCATCCGCATTTTCTGGGTGCAGGCGGTGTTCCCCCGCCATGCAGACTTCCAGACCCTGATGCTGGTCTACCCGCTCAGCCTGTTCGTCACTGCTGTTCTGATCCTGGCGGCGCTCATCGTCTGCCGCCCCACGACCCGGATGAAAAAGCAAGAGAAAAAGGAGATCTCCGCATGAACAACGATTTTGTCACCCTGAACAACGGCGTCACCATGCCGCGCATCGGCTATGGCGTGTTCCGCATGACCGATGCCGCCGCCTGTGAGGAAGCCGTCGTGTAGGCCATCCAGAGCGGTTACCGCCTCATCGATACCGCTGCTGCCTACGAAAACGAGGAAGCTGTGGGCCGCGCCATCCGCCGCTGCGGCGTACCGCGGGAGGAGCTGTTCATCACCACCAAGCTGTGGGTCACCGACACCAGCTATGAAGGTGCCAAGCGCGGCTTTGCCCGCTCACTGGAACGGCTGGGGCTGGATCACGTTGACCTCTACCTCATCCATCAGCCCTACCATGATTACTACGGCGCATGGCGGGCTATGGAGGAGCTGTATGCAGAGGGCAAAGTCCGGGCCATCGGCGTGGACAACTTCACGCAGGACCGGCTGGCGGATTTTCTGTTCTGGAACAAGGTGAAGCCTGCCGTGAACCTGCTTGAGTGCAATACCTTTTTCCAACGGGAAAACGAGCGCACCTATCTGGAACGCGAGGGCATCCAGATGCAGGCGTGGTCGCCGCTGGCTGCCGGGCAGGGCAAACTGTTTGAGAACGAAACCCTCTGCGCCATTGCAAACGCCCACAGCAAAAGTGTAGCACAGGTAGTGCTGCGGTGGCTGGTGCAGCGGAACATCGTGCCGCTGGTCAAATCAGCCAATCCGCGGCGCATGAAAGAAAATCTGGACATCTTCGATTTTGCGCTGACCGATGCCGAAATGCAGCAGATTGCCGCACTGGACACCGGGCACAGCTGCTTTGGCAGCCGCGATACAGCGGAGAAAGTCCATGCATTTCTGGATGCCGCTTGTTCGTATCAGGTATAAGTTTCCGTAACTCTGTTGTTATAAAACATCAGCGCCCGTTGTGAGTTTTTTCTGCTCACAATGGGCGCTGTTTTTGTGTTTTTACATACCAAACACTGTTTTGGTCAGCCGGATGCCTGCCGCTGTTTTCATGGTGTGCTCCAGAAAGGTTCGGATTGCCTGCTGGCTGTACCCGCTTTCGGACGCATTGACGATGTAATCCGCTTCGATCAAAATCTGATAATCAATGCCGTCGATCTGCGCCGGGCTATGGTGGTGCCCTACCAGATAGGCCACCC
>ERZ1106930.220-NODE-220-length-17344-cov-77.238533_pt1 | contig 17344 bp, 14 predicted proteins | sample MGYA00403663_ERZ1106930 | MGnify/ENA primary metagenome ERZ1106930 (study PRJEB35170, sample SAMEA104062438) | human gut metagenome | biome: human gut; feature: human-associated habitat; material: faeces | place: Denmark | collected 2012-06-26 ... | reverse complement strand
GCGACACCGGCCCCACGGGTCCCACAGGCCCCACCGGTCCGACGGGCGACGCGGGACCGCAGGGCGCGCAGGGATTGCAAGGCCTGCAAGGTCCGCAGGGCGACAAGGGCGATACGGGCGACACCGGCCCCACGGGTCCCACAGGCCCCACCGGTCCGACGGGCGACGCGGGTCCGCAGGGCCCCGCAGGCTCGGTAACTCCCGCGGCGGCGGTGACGGACGCGAGCAGCACTTCGGACATCGTCCAGCAGTTCAACCAGTTGCTGGCAAACATGCGCACGGCGGGACTGTTATCGTCCTGACGCGGATATATGAGGAACGGCGACGCATTCGCGTCGCCGTTTCGTTTTTCTGTCCGTTTTTCGTCCGTTGCCCGACGTGCGGACGGGCGTATGCCCGCGTCACTGCGCCTTGTCGGGGGGTTGGAGATTTTTAAGGATGTTGTCCATGACGTCCGAGGCGTTGTGCCACCAGTCGCGGCTCCACACGCGCATGAGCTTCCAGCCCTTCTGTTCGAGGAAGCGGGAGGCGAACACGTCGCGTTCGAGGGCGGTCTCCTTGCCTTCGAAGAGGGCGCGGTCCAGCTGTATGCCCAGGACGTACCTGTCCGTCTTTTTGTCGTACACCGCCACGGATATGCGGTTCTTGCCGTCGCCGATGTCCGTTTCCACGTTGTAGCCCAGCTTTTCCAGCTTGTCGGCGATCTGGTACTCGGGCGGCACGTCCAGCGTGGAGATAGCGGGCGCGGGGGAGGGACAGAGCGCGTCGAGTATGGCCTTGACCTCCTGTTTCTTGCCCGACGACACGGCGCGGACGTACGCGAGGTACTGCCTGAACAGTCGGGGGCCGGCGTTCTTCGAGCCGTCCACTTTGAGTTCTTCCGGCTCGATGCTGGTGACCACGTATATCTTGCGTTTGGCGCGGGTGACGGCGACGTTCAGTCTGTTCTCGCCGCCCTCCGCGGACAGCGAGCCGAAGTGCGCGTTGACCCTGCCGTTCTCGCCGCGCGCGTAGCCTATGCTGAATATGATGATGTCGCGCTCGTCGCCCTGCACGTTCTCGATGTTCTTGACGAACAGTCCGACGTCCTGCCCGTCTTCCTTGCGGCTGCTCTCGCGCGTGATCTCCGTGCGGAACGCCGCGTCCATCTTGCACTCGCGGTCGATGGCGTTCTCGATGCACGCCTGTTGCTCGCTGCCGAACGTGATGATGCCCATCGTTTCGCGGTTCCTGCGCGAACGGAACAGTTTTTTGAGCAGCATGACTATCTCGTGCGCTTCCACGGGGTTGCTGCGGTCCACCCACGCGCCGTCCACCTTGATACGCTCGATGGGCTTGTTGCGCATGGAGCGTGACACGTTGGGCGCGATGCGCAGTTTGCCGTCGTAGAACGCCATGTTGGAGAAGTCGATCAGCTCGCGGCTCGCGCTGCGGTAATGGTAAGTGATGTTTGCGCTGTCGTACCGCGCGACCGCGAGGTCGAGCAGGCTCTCCACTTCCAGCGCCGCCTGACGGGTGAGGTCGTCCTCTTCCTCGCCCCCGCCCATGTACCTGCGCAGGAAGGTGGCGGTGGGGCGGAGCTGTTTGGCGTCGCCCGCGACCACGATGTTCCTGCCGCGTATGATGGCGGGCAGCGTGCATTCGATGAACACCTGGCTGGCCTCGTCGAAGAGCACGAGGTCGAACAGCTCTTTTTTGAGCGGGAGTATGGACGACACGTTCTCGGGCGAGAGCAGCCAGCAGGGGAAGAGGTCGAGCAGGTACTCGCCGAACACTTCCATGGTGCGGCGTATCGGCCAGAAGTTCTGTTTCTTGGATATCTGATAGAGGAAGTCCTTGCAGTCCGCGCTCTTCTGGTACAGCCGCTGATACTCTGCCACGAAGCTCTGTTCGAACAGCTCCTTGCATATCTCGCGCTGTTCGCCCATGAGCGCGGTAATGGCGGACTTGATGCTCTCGAACTCCACGCTGCGCGACAGGTCGGCCTTCATGCTGTCCTCGAACTCGGTTATCTCGCGGTAGATGCGTATGGGCATGAGCTTTTCCAGCACGCGTTTGTAGCCCTCGCGCGAGTCGGTGATGCGGTAGGCGAACGCCAGCACGGTCTTTTCGGGCTCGCTGAAATTGGAGAGGCTGAGCACCATGTCGCCCAGACGCACGTACTCTGCGAGCGCCTTGGCGAGGTCGCCCAGCGCCGCCTGGTCGCCGCGCAGCACGGCCTCCACCGCCAGCGCGTAACCGTCGTAGGTGAGCACCTCTTTAAGGAATTCGTAGTCGCTGGCGAATTCCTCGATCGCCTGTTTGCTCTCGATGTACTTGCGCTCCGTTTCCTTTTCCTTGCGGCTCATCAGTACGCGCGCGACGGGGTAGAGCGGGAACGCTATCTTGCTCGTCTGCAAAAAGGAATACGTCTTGGGGTACTCGTACGCCGCCAGCGTCTTGACCAGCAGTTTCTCACCCTTCTCGCTGCCCAGCTTGTCGTAGAGCGCGAGTATCTGGCGGGAGTAGGGGTGGGAGTTCTCGTCGAACACCGCCACGCGCGTCCGCATGAGCGCCGCCAGCTTGGCGCGCGCCCGCGAGAGCGTGTCGATGTGCAGGTCGGGACGCAGGTACTGTATGAAGGGATTGCGCTTGCGCGTTTCCGCGTAGTCGTAATATATGTCCGCCTTGCCGTTGCGGAGCGAAGTGAGCGCGTCGTTGAGCGTTTCGTAGTCGTAGGACAACAGCCGCTTGTTGCGTATCATCTCGCGGTAGATCGAGTACTCGCCGCTGCGCTTGCCCGGAATGAAGGAGTTGTAATACATCTCGATCAGGCTCAGCCCGAAGGGGCTCTTGACGAGCAGCGAGTCGGATATGGCTTCCAGCTTGGCTATCTCGGCGTCCAGCCTGTCGCTTATGACGCGGTATTTGCCGTAAGAGTCGGGCGTTTCCGCGTCGATGACCGCGTTGTGACGGGTCAGACACCTGTCGTAGAACGCCCGCCGCTCCTTGACGGGGTCCACGACGAACATGGCTTTTTTGTTGAGGTCGCCCAGGCGGTTGTAAACGACGTCCAGCGCCGCCTTCTTCTGCGACACCACCAGCACGCGCTTGCCCTTGCAGATGGCGTCCGATATCAGGTTGACTATGGTCTGCGACTTGCCCGTGCCGGGCGGGCCGTAGATGACCATGTTGCCCTGGCGCGCGACCTTGGCGACCACGCTGCGCTGGGCGTAGTCCAGATCGCTTATCATGAACAGGTCGCGGTCGGGCTCCTCTCTGCGGCGTTTCCTGCGGCGCGCGTTGGGCGCGATCAGCTCGTCCGCCGCCTCGCTCGTGATGTGCCGCTTCTCTATCTCCGAATAGTCGTTGTATATGGAGTTGGCGAGGGAGTACCGCGCCAGCACGCACGCGCGCGCTATGGCGGGCGGGTCCTTGGCGGTCGGCTCCCTGAACGCGCCGAATTCGCGCATGTGCTTGTGCTCCGGCCGGCGTATGTGCAGACCGAACTTGTCGAGGTAGTCGAGTACGCGGTCGAGGTCCGTCAGACCCGCCGCGCGCAGGTCGTCGAACTCCGTCACCAGCTCGGTGGTGTCGATGCGGCGGGACTGCGCGTAGGCGAACAGCAACGCCTTGTTCAGCCGCACGCTCTCGCCGCGCTTGAGCCGCAGCGTGACCTTGGTGTCCTCTTCGGCGTCTACCTCCACGGGGAAGAAGAGCAGGGGAGCCTTGAACAGGAAGTCGCGCGTGCCGCCGTAGACGAACGGGTAGCCCACGAACAGCTCGTACCGCCCCGTTTCCTTCTCGATGTCCTCCGCCTCGCGCTTGAGCGTGCGCACGGCCGTCACCTCTTTGGCGACGTTGGCGTTGAACGCCTGACGGGCCTGGCGCTCCAGCCGCAGCACCGCGCGGTCCTTTTCGTCCCCCGTCAGACCCTGCGTTTCCAGCTCGCGGCGCGCGCGCTTCTCCTCGGCGTCCGAGTCGAATATCTTGCGCAGCGTCTTGTCGCCGGACGAGAACAGGTCGAAAGGCTCGCGCCCGTCCGACCACAGAAAACGCACGAACGCGTCCTCCCTGTTCGTGTCGCGCGCGAGCAACCGCCCGAGATCGTAGCCCGTTTTCTTGCTGAACGATCGGGTGTATATGCTCCTGTTCTTGCCGCTGATCTCGATCAGCCGCTCTTTGTAATAGGTATATATGCTCTTCATCGTTTCCGTCCGTAGCGCGCGCCCTCGTCGCGCGTGTCCCGCCGCGCTACCTCGGCGCGGCCGCCCTGTCATATATATATAAAGTATACTACAACGCCGCGTTTTTTGCAAGTGTAATGCCCACATTGCGCGTTTCCGCCCGCTTCCGCCCGTTCCGCGCCCGCCTCGCCGCCGCGACCTCCGAGCGCGCGGACTCAAACGCTTGACAAGCGCGGGCAATGGGCTTATGCTATATGTGACAACGCAAACGCGGCGTTCGCCGCAAAGGATAGACGTAATGGGAATGAAGATAAACGGCGTGCTCCCGTCGCCCGCCGAGATGAAGGAAGAGTACCCGCTCTCGGCCGAGGGCGCGGAGATAAAGCGCAGACGCGACGCGGAGATACGCGACGTGCTCACGGGCAAGGACGACAGGTTCCTGCTCGTCATCGGGCCGTGCTCGGCTGACAGCGAGGCGCCCGTGCTGGACTACGTGTCCCGTCTGGCCCGTCTTAGCGAGCGCGTCAAGGACAGAGTGCTGGTCATACCGCGCATATACACCAACAAGCCGCGCACGACGGGCGACGGCTACAAGGGCATGCTGCACCAGCCCGGACCCGACGGCGTGCCCGACCTGCGCGCGGGCATCGTCGCCATACGCCGCCTGCACCTGCGCGTCATCGAGGAGAGCGGATTGACGGGCGCGGACGAGATGCTGTACCCCGAGAACCGCAGCTACCTGGACGACCTGCTGTCGTACGAGGCGGTGGGCGCGCGCTCGGTGGAGGACCAGCAGCACCGCCTGACCGCCAGCGGCATGGACATCCCCGTGGGCATGAAGAACCCCACCAGCGGCGACCTCACCGTCCTGCTCAACTCGGTGTACGCCGCTCAGCACCCGCATAACTTCATCTACCGCGGCATGGACGTCACGACCACGGGCAACGACCTCGCCCACGTCGTGCTGCGCGGCGGCACCAACAAGCACGGCGCGTCCCTGCCCAATTACCACTACGAGGACCTCATGCGCCTCAACGACATGTACCTGGCGCGCGGACTGAAGAACCCCGCCGTGCTCGTGGACGTCAACCACGCCAACTCGGGCAAGCGTCACCGCGAGCAGATACGCATAGCGGGCGAGGTGCTCCACAGCCGCAACTACGCCCCCGAGCTGAAAAAGCTCGTCAAGGGTCTGATGGTGGAGAGCTACATCGAGGACGGCCGCGTCGCGGACGACGCGCCCCGCGTATACGGCAAGTCCATCACCGACGCCTGCATCGGCTGGGAGGATACCGAAAAACTCATCCTGCGCATCGCCGAGGATTGCTGACGCGGCTTATTCGTTCGGGCGGCGACGTGCGAGGCCGAGCGGGAAAACGAGCGGGACGGCGGCGCGCTACCCGCGGGCAAGCATGTTTTCGGCGGCCTTCCCGAACGACCGCGGCGATATCCGACTGTTTTCGCCCGCGCTTGACAAACGTCGCGCGTTGGGTTATAATGGCGGTATGAAAGTCGATCAGTCGGTGGAGGATTACCTCGAGACCATACTGCTGCTGTCGCAGAGCGCCGAACAGGTGCATCGCGCGGACGTCGCGCGGCGCCTGGGCGTTTCTCTGCCCGCCGTGACCAAGGCCGTGCGCAAGCTGTGCGACATGGACTACGTGCGCACCGAGGGCATGCACATCCACCTGACGGAGAGCGGTCTGGCTCGCGCCCGCGAGATATACGGCAAGCACGTGGACATCGCGCGCTTCCTCGTTTCGCTGGGCGTGGCGGGGGACGTCGCCGAGCGGGACGCCTGCCTGATGGAGCACGTCGTGAGCGAGCAGACCTACGCCGCCATAAGGAGCTACCTCAAAGGCGCGGACGCCACCTGACGGTCCGCCCGGCCTGTCGGGCGGAGCCGCTTTAAGGTCGGTCGCTCCCTTCCCATATATATTATAATGTATATATATGGAAAAAGGGGAGGACGGCGCCGCGCGCGGAACATTATTTTTTTGATTTTTCGCGTTTTTTCGCTTGACAAACCACGAGGGAAGGGATATTATAGTATAGCTATAAAAAAGCAACGAAAAGCGACAAAGGCGTCGGACAGGGCATATCATGCCTTCCGGCGTTTGTTTTTTTAGAGAATAACTTTTAAGAGAGGGCAATATATGGACCAAACGGTAAACATCAACGTGGAAGAGAAGAACCGTGAAGGCAACGTGCGCATCCCGTCGGGCTGCGCCATTTGCGGTTTCTTCTCCAAACGGGGAAGGGCGTTGCCCGCCATCGACGCGGTGGACGCCATGACGTATATGCACGACCGTTCCAACGGCCTCGGCGGAGGCTTCGCGGGTTACGGCATATATCCCGATTTCCCCGATCACTATGCGTTCCACATCTTTTACGACGACGAGTATGCCCGCGAGCAGACGGAGGCTTTCCTGAAGCTGCGTTTCGACATCTCCAACATGGAACGTATCCCCACGCGTAAGGTATACGGCATCAAGGGCGCGCCGCTGATCTGGCGGTACTTCGGACAGCTCCTGCCCGAGGTCAAGGCGCATACCGAGCTGGACGAAGAGGAGTACGTGTGCCAGGCGGTGATCCACATCAACACGGGCATCAAGGGCGCGTACGTGTTCTCGTCCGGCAAGAACATGGGCGTTTTCAAGGGCGTCGGCTATCCCGAGGACGTGGGCGAGTACTATCGCCTGGGCGACTACAAGGGCTACTGCTGGACGGCGCACGGACGTTATCCCACCAACACTCCCGGCTGGTGGGGCGGCGCGCATCCCTTCAACATCCTGAACTATACCGTCGTGCACAACGGCGAGATATCCTCTTACGACGCCAACCGTCGTTTCATGGAGATCTACGGCTACAAGTGCACGCTGCTTACCGATACCGAGGTCATAACGTACATAATCGACTACCTCCACCGCCGTCGCAAGATGAAGCTGGAGGACGTCGCGAAGGTCATCGCGCCCCCGTTCTGGTCGCAGATCGAGCGCATGCCCGAAAAGGAGCGCGAGAAGCTCACCACGTTGCGCAATATGTACGCGTCCCTGCTCATCACCGGTCCGTTCTCCATCATCCTCGGCTACACGGGCGGCATGATGGCGCTAAACGACCGTCTGAAACTGCGTAGCATGGTGGCGGCGGAGCGCGGCGACGTCACGTACGTCGCGAGCGAGGAGTGCGCCATTCGCTCCATTTGCCCCGATCCCGACAGGATCTGGAGCCCGGCGGGCGGCGAGCCCGTCATAGTCGAGCTGGAAAAGGAGGGCGGCAGACAATGATAAACTATCTTCAGCCCGATTACGAAGTGGTCAGGGACAAGGACCGTTGCATCAAGTGCAAGGTCTGTGTCCGCCAGTGCGCCAACAAGGTGCATCAGTACGACGAGAAGCGCGACGTGCTCTACGTGGACAACTCCAAGTGCGTCAACTGCCACCGTTGCGTCACGCTCTGCCCCGCGAACGCGCTCAAGATCGTCAAGACCGATCACTGCTTCAAGCCCAGCGCAAACTACACCGAAGACATAATCAAGGACATCTACCGTCAGGCGGACTCGGGCGGCGTGCTGCTGTCCTCCATGGGTACGCCCAAGGCCTATCCCGTGTATTGGGACAAGATGCTGCTCAACGCCTCCCAGGTGACCAACCCCTCCATCGACCCGCTGCGCGAGCCCATGGAGATACGCACCTTCCTCGGCCGCAAGCCCGAGGCCATCGAGTACGAGCCGGACGGCAGCATCAAGGTGGACAAGTACCCCAACCTTGAACTGAAAACGCCCATCATGTTCTCCGCGATGAGCTACGGCTCCATCTCCAAGAACGCGCACCTTTGCCTGGCGCGCGCCGCGGAAGAGCTCGGCACGTTCTACAACACGGGTGAGGGCGGTCTGCACGAGGACCTCTACAAGTACGGCGCGAACACCATCGTCCAGGTGGCGAGCGGTCGTTTCGGCGTCCACGCGGACTACCTCGACGCCGGCCGCGCGATCGAGATCAAGATCGGTCAGGGCGCGAAGCCCGGTATCGGCGGACACCTGCCCGGCAAGAAGATCGGGCCGGACGTGTCCCGCACGCGTATGATCCCCATGGGTACGGACGCGATATCGCCCGCGCCTCATCACGATATCTACTCCATCGAGGACCTGCGTCAGCTCGTTTACAGCCTTAAAGAGGCCACCGATTACAAAAAGCCCGTCATCGTCAAGATAGCGGCCGTGCATAACGTCGCCGCCATCGCGAGCGGTATCGCGCGCAGCGGTGCGGACATCATAGCCATAGACGGCGTGCGCGGCGGTACGGGCGCGGCGCCCACCCGCATACGCGACAACGTCGGTATCCCCATCGAGCTCGCGCTCGCGTCCGTGGATACCCGTCTGCGCGAGGAAGGCATCCGCAACAACGTCGGCATCGTCGTGGGCGGCTCCGTGCGCTCGAGCGCGGATGTCGTCAAGGCCATCGCCCTGGGCGCGGACGCCGTGTACATCGCGACCCCCGCTCTGCTCGCCGTCGGCTGCCACCTGTGCAGGAGCTGCCACACGGGTAAGTGCAACTGGGGCATAGCGACGCAGGAACTCGAGCTCGTCAAGCGACTCAACCCCGACATCGGCGCCCGTCGACTCGTCAATCTCGTGAACGCATGGTCGCACGAGATCATGGAGATCATGGGCGGTATGGGTATCAACTCCATCGAGGCCCTGCGCGGCAACAGACTCATGCTGCGCGGCATCGGCCTCAGCCAGAAAGAGCTGGATATCCTCGGCATACGGCATGCGGGCGAATAAAGGAGGCGCGAGATGAAAAGAGTATACGTCAACGAAGAATGGTGCCTGGGCTGCCGTCTGTGCGAGTATTGGTGCGTATGGTCGGCGTCCGGCGAGAGTTATTTCCCCTTCGCCTTCGACGGCGGCGACAAGCCCCCCGCAGGCATGCAGGTCGAGGATATGCCCAACGGCATCCACTTCGCCGTGGACTGCCGCCACTGCGAGGACCCACTCTGCATGAAGGGTTGCATTTCCGGCGCGCTCTACCGCGACGAGTTCGGCGCGGTGCGCGTGGATAAGAGCAAGTGCGTGGGCTGCCATACCTGCCTCGCCATGTGCCCTTACGGCTGCATAGTGGCGGGCCCCGATCACGCGCCCATCAGAAAGTGCCAGCTCTGCGCGGGCAAGGACTACGAACCCCAGTGCGTCAAGCACTGCCCGAACAACGCCATCGTGTGGGAGGAGGAATGACCGTGGAATACGTTATCATAGGTAACGGCGTCGCCTCCGTCGGCGCTATCGAAGCAATAAGACAGCATGACAAAAAGGGCGGGATAACCGTGTTCACCGACGAGGAATATCCCTGCTACGGCCGTCCTCTCATCTCGTACTACCTCGAGGGAAGGGCGCAGCCCGACAACATGAACTACCGCCCCAAGGACTTCTATAAGGCGAACATGGTGGACCTCCACCTCTCCGAACCCGTGACCAAGCTGGACGCCGCCGCGCATACGGTGACGGCGGGCGGCAAGCAGTACTCTTACGACAAACTGCTCGTCGCGACGGGCTCCTCGCCCTTCGTCCCGCCCACGCCCGGCTACGACACCGTCAAGGACAAGTTCACGTTCATACGCATGTCCGACGCGCTCGCGCTCGCCAAAAAGGTCAAGAAGCGCAGCCGCGTGCTCATCATCGGCGCGGGTCTGACGGGGCTCAAGTGCGCCGAGGGGCTGTACCCCCGCGCGGGCCACATCACCGTCGTGGATATGGCGGAGCGCGTGCTCCCCGCCGTCATGGACGCCGAGGGCGCGAACATCGTCAGGAAATATCTCGAAGGGAAGGGCATGGAGTTCCATCTCGGTGACAGCGTCGCCGAGTACGCGGGCAACGTCGCCCACCTCAAGAGCGGTAAGGACGTCGAGTTCGACGTGCTCGTCACCGCCGTGGGCGTGCGCCCCAACACCGCGCTCGTCGCGGAAGCGGGCGGCGTGACGGAGACCGTCCTCCCCAACGGCCGCATCATGCGCGGCATCGTCACCAACGACGACCGCAGCACCACGCTCCCCGACGTCTACGCCGCGGGCGACTGCTCGCTCAGCTACGACGTGACAATCGAGGGCGTTCGTCCGCTCGCCATCCAGCCCAACGCTTACATGCAGGGCGAAACGGCGGGTCTTGCGATGTGCGGCGCTGAGGTGTTCAAGCGCGAGTACCTGCCCGTCAACGCGGGCGGCTTCCTCGGCCTCCACATCATCACCGCCGGTTCGTACGACGGCGAGGCCATCACCATCGCGGAGGACGGTAACTATCACCGCTTCTTCGTCAAGGACGGTCGCCTGGTAGGGTTCATCGAGATAGGCAACTATCCCCGCGCGGGCATACTCACGGACATGATCCGCAAGCGTACCCCCGTCGCCAAGGTGGACTTTGCGTCGCTCATAAAGAGCCCCTCGCTGGGCGCGCTCGGCATGGACTACGTCCGCGCCGTGCTCAAAAAGTAAGGAGGGCGTAATGGAGATCAACGCAAAAGGAATGCACTTCGCCGAGCTGGACCGTCTGGTCAAGGACTCGGCGGACGAGAACATAGTCATCGACAACGTGCTCGGCCAACGCTACATCGCCGCGGGCGCGCACGGTAAACACATCACCATAAACGGTATCCCCGGCAACGCCCTGGGCGCGTACCTCAACGACTGCACCATCGAGGTCAACGGCAACGGTCAGGACGCGGTGGGAGATACCATGAACGCCGGTAAGATAATCATCCACGGCAACTGCGGCGATACCGCGGGCTACGGCATGCGCGACGGCGGCATATTCATCCGCGGTTACGCCGGCTGGCGCGTGGGTATCCACATGAAGCAGTACGGCACCCACATCCCCAAGATCGTCGTGGGCGGCACCGCAGGCTCCTACCTCGGTGAGTACCTCGCGGGCGGCGTGATAGTCGTCCTGGGTATCGGCAGCGAGGATAAGCCCTGCATCGGCGACTTCACCGCGACCGGTATGCACGGCGGCAAGATCTACGTCCGCTCCCGCTTCATCCCGAACGACCTGCCTCAGCAGGTCGAGGTGTCCCGCGTCACCGATAAGTCCGAGCTCGAACCCATCGTACGCGAGTTCTGCTCGTACTTCCCTTACGACGCGGAAACGCTGCTCTCGCACGATTACTTCGTGCTGAAGCCTTCGACGGTGCATATATATTCGAGGATGTATTGCAACCGCTCGATGTAAATTAAATTTTCGCGCCGGTTGTCGGTCTGCTGTACGCGCATTGCCATGCGCGTACATCGACCGAGCGCGAACGCCAACGGAAGGTCGGACATACTGTCCGACCTTATTTTTTTATATTCAAGACAACATCATTCACAAACGCTTTGCGTTTGCTCTGTGATGTTTTCTTGGACTTTCCCTCCGCTCGGCTCATAGCCGCCGAGCGTCGACAGAAGGTCGTTCGGTCGGCAAAGCGCTCCCTCACTTCCATAGTGAGCCATATAATTCGGGCCGGTTGTTTGCCTGCAACATACACGCTCCCGCGTGTATGTTTCGGCAAAGCCCGAACGCCAACGGAAGCGCGGAGAGCCGCTCCGCGCTTGGGGTCTTATAGACAAGACAACGATGTTCGAGGCGACACGCATAAGCGTGTCGCCTCTCTGCATCGTTTTCTTGGACTTTCGCAGTCGCTCCGCTCGCGGCCGCTCCGCGACTTTTAAAAGGTCGTCGGCGCGGCAGAGCACGCGCCGACTTCCGCAGTGAGCCTTATGCGCATTGCGCCGTATAACGGCTTACTTGCATAAGGCATAGCGCAAACATTTGATGTGTGGGCGGGCGGCGGTGCCGTCCGCGAAAGTGGAACGACTTGTAAATCACGTGATAAGGTCGGACATAATATCCGACTTTATTTTTTTATATTAATGACAACATTGGAAGGTGGTGCGTTAGTGCGCGGGGAGGGGTGCAATGGAAAAGCCCGTCGGGGACGGGCTTTTGTGTCGTTTGTGTGACGCTTAAATTGTCGCGGGCGATACGCGGCGGGGAAGGCGAAGGTCATTCGTCGTCCTTGCGGTCGCGCTCGCGGGCTTCTCGTTCTTCCTGCTCGCGCTTGCGGGTGCGGTAGTCCTTGTAGCCCACTTTGGTGTTGTCGGCCTCGTCCCATTTCTTGCCGCCCGTTGCGAGCACGCAGAGCAGGACGGCGACGGTCACCACGATGGCGATGATGGGGAGGACGAGCTTGGTGTCGATGAACGTACCGACGAGGGCGAGCACGCCCGCGACGACGAGCACCGCGCCCAGGATTATCCAGAGCTTTTTGGCGATGCCCACCGTTTTGGAGAACAGTCCGCGCAGGATGAACACCAGCGCGAGGACGAACGCGAACACGGCGATCAGCCAATCCAGGCGGACGGTGATCACCTCGGCGGCGGAGAGCGCCCAGACGACCGCGACGGCGACGAAGCACAGCGCGATCAGTACTTTGAAAAGCATATTTTTACTCATATTTGACTCCTTGCGGCTTAGGCCGCAGGCGGGAAGGGTGGCCCGCGAATGCCCTTATCTGAGGATCACCGAGTGGGACACGGCGGCGATCTTCTCGCCGTCCGCCAGCACGATGTCGGATGCGTGCGCGTACTCGCGGACTATGCCGCCCACGCGCAGGTTGAATCTGTCGCAGTTGTCGCCCGAGGAAAGCACGGTGTACTTGCCCGGGAGCAGTCCGCCCTTGCCCACGGTGTAGGTCACGCCGCGTTCGAGCAGGACGTCGCCCTCGCGGTGGGTGACCGCCACGTCGCCGTCCGCGGTGAACTCCGCGCGGTCGCGCGTGTAGCGTTCGCCGTCCTTGACGTAGACGTTGTCCGCCTTGCCCTTGGGCGCGCGGCCCTTGCGCAACGCGACTATGAGCGCTATGGCGAGGCCTATAATGACCACGCCTTCGCCTATGACGAATCCCAGCAGTATCTCCATACAGCCTCCTTACAGGTTGAGAGCGATCAGCAGGATCGCGCCCGCCGCCACGGCCAGACCCGCAAGCACGGTCAGCAGTATCTTGACGGGGGACTTGGGCGTCTTGCCCTTGACCTTGCCCGTCTGACCGTTGACGTAGAAATTGTAGTTCTTCTTTTTATACTCGCAGTGCCCGACGTACACGGGCAGGAGCAGGTATTTGTAAGTCATGTTGAAGCAGCGCATGTTCGTGTTGAACACCTGCACGACGTCGTGGTCGTAGCGGGAGAGTATCGCCTTGCGCACGTAGTCCTCCATGCGCCGACGGGCCTCGCCCCAGCACGACGCCCCGTCGCGCTCGTATTGCGACGCGGAGAACCCGAACAGGTAGTCCGACTTGTAGCTCTGCGGGTGCGAGGTGTCGAAAGGCTCGATCCCCGCGAGCGACTTGCCGTCCTTTTCGTTCGTCGCGCGCACGAACACGTCGTCGAAAGCGTGGTCGAACGTGCCGCTTATCGCGAAATAACGCGTGTGGCGCGTGGTATGTAAGTTGCCCTTGCTGTCGCGGTGCGTGGTGTAGTAGTACTTGCCCAGCACGCCCGAGTACGCCGTCGACGTGCGCGAGTCGAACGTGAAAGCGGGGTAGTAGTTGCCCGCCAGCTCCTCGGGATAGGAACTGTCGCGCTTGAACCTGCGGGGCGCGTACAGCCGCTTCCGCATCCACTTGCTCGTGAGCTTCGCCGCCGTTTTCTTGTCGAAGGCGAAGGGTATCACCGCGTTGGGCCGCAGTCCGCACATGTCCTGCGTCTCCACGACGTTGGACGTGCCGCAGAACGCGCACCGCGGCGCGAGCTCGCGGCGGGGTATGAGCTGTTTCGCGCCGCAGTTCTCGCATCGGTACGCGCGCATCTCGCCGTCCCACTTCTCGCCCGTGGAGCGCAGCAGCTGCGCGAGGTCGATCTCCTCGGCGTGGCGGGACAGGTCCACGTCCTCCTTGTACCCGCAGTACGCGCACACCAGCTTGCACTCCGAAGGGGAGTACTCCAGATTGGCGCCGCACGCCGGGCATTTGGAGACCTCGGTCGCGCTCTCACGCGCTTCCGCTACCATCTGCGGGTCGGGCGCGTCGTCCGCGATCGTTATTTTCTTGTTCTTTGCCATGTCAGTTCAGTTTCTCGCCGCACTCGGGGCAGAACTTCGCCCCCGCCTTGACGGGCTTGCCGCACTTGGGGCAGACCGCCGACAGCGACGCGCCGCACTCGGGGCAGAACTTCGCGTTCTTGGCGCGCACCACCGCGCCGCACTTGGGGCATCTGGTGCCGTTGGGCGTGCCGCACTCGGGGCAGAACTTGGCCTTGGCGGGCATCTTCGCGCCGCACTTGGGGCAGGTGACGGTATCCGCGCCGCCCGCGCCCTGAGCGCCCTGGGCGTTCTGCGCGTTCATGTTGGCGAACATGTTGCCGAACGCCGCGCCCATGCCCACGCCCATGCCCGCGCCCATCGTCGCGCCCGCCATGCCGGGGTTCTTGGCCGCGTCTTTGAGCGCGTCCGCCTGCGCCTTCTGCATGTACACGTGCATGTTCTTGCCGAGTATGCCCAGGCTGGCGCTCTCGTCCAGCGCCTTTTCCAGCGCCTCGGGCATGGAGAAGTTCTCGAAATTGAACTTGACCAGCTCCAGACCCATGCGCTTGAAGTCGGGCTTGATCTGCTCCTCCACCATCTCGCCGAATTCCACGAGGTTGCCCGCCATGTCCAGCACGGGGACCTTGCTCTCGCCCACGATGTCCGTCACGCGCGTGACCAGCATGGAACGCAGGAAATCGGTGATGTCGCGCGTGCCGTAGCGCGCGCCCGTGCCAGAAAGCTCGGTCATGAACACGTAGGGATCGTCCACGCGGAAGGAATAGGTGCCGTACGCGCGCACGCGCACCGCGCCGTAGTCCGCGTCACGCACGATGACGGGATTGAGCGTGCCCCATTTCTCGCCCGTGAACTGCCGCGTGCTCACGAAGAACACGTCCGACTTGAACGGGCTTTCGAAGCCGTACTTCCAGCTCATCAGCTTGGTCAGCAGGGGGACGTTGTCCGTGTCCAGCGTATAGAACCCGGGAAGGAACACGTCCGCCATCTTGCCCTTGTGACAGAACACCGCGGCCTGACCCTCGCGCACCGTGAGTTTGGAGCCTTTGGTGATGTAGTCGTTCTTCATGTCGACGCGGTAGACGATGGTGTCGCGCGAATCGTCCTTCCATTCGATCAGTTTCAGTATACCCATTTCGTTTATCCTTTGCCGGGCGCGCGTTCGCCGCGTCCTCCCGACATTTTCATTATATTATAAATCCGCGTATATGTCAAGATTAAATATCCGTTGCGCCGCGCACGCATAAATCGACGGGAATTTGTTTATTTCCCTTGTAATTCTCGGCATATTGTGCTAAAATATGTCCAAGACAGAAATCAGCACACACAGAGGCAGAATAAAGTATGATTGACATCAAACGTATACTCGCCGATCCCGACGGGATCAAAGCAAAACTCGCCAAGCGCGGCTACGACGCCGATCTTACCCGCATAGCCGAGCTGGACGCCGCTCGCCGTGAGCTTATCGTCCGCATCGACGCGCTCAAAAACGAACGCAACCACGCGTCCGCCGAAGTCCCCAAGCTCAAGAAAGAGGGCAAGGACGTTTCGGACATCATCGCGCGTACCAAGGCTATAGGCGCCGAGATCGCCGCGGGCGACGATCGCATAAAAGCGGTGGAGGAGGAGCTGAACGACCTCGTTTGCCGTCTGCCCAACCTTCCCGACGACGACGTGGTCGCGGGCGGTAAGGAAAACAACGCCGTCCTCAAGGTCTTCGGCAAAAAACCCGAGTTCGACTTCAAGCCTCTCGCGCACGTGGAGCTCTGCACCCGCCTGGGACTCATCGACTATGAGCGCGGCGTCAAGCTCTCCGGCTCCGGGCACTGGATATACCGCGGCATGGGCGCGCGTCTGGAATGGGCGCTGCTCAACTTCTTCGTCTCCGAACACCTCGCGGACGGCTACGAGTTCATACTCCCGCCGCTCGCGCTGGGCTACAACTGCGGCTACGGCTCCGGTCAGTTCCCCAAGTTCCGCGACGAGGTGTACTGGGTGGAAGACCCCGACGCCGCCGACCGCAAAAAACAGAAATTCATGCTCCCCACGGCGGAGACCGCGCTCGTCAACCTCTACGCCGGCGAGGTGCTCAAGGAAAGCGACCTGCCCAAAAAGCTCTTTGCTTACACGCCCTGCTTCCGTAAAGAGGCGGGCAGCTACCGCAGCGAGGAGCGCGGCATGATCCGCGGCCACCAGTTCAATAAGGTGGAGATGGTCCAGATCACCACGCCCGAGAACTCCAAAGCCGCGTTCGAGGAGCTGGTGGGCAAGGCCTGCCGCCTCGTGGAAAAGCTCGGCCTGCACTTCCGACTCTCCAAGCTCGCGGCGGGCGACTGCTCCGCGTCCATGGCCCGCACCTACGACATTGAAGTGTGGATCCCGTCCATGGGTATCTACAAAGAGGTGTCCAGCGTGTCCAACGCCAACGACTACCAGGCGCGCCGCAACTCCACCCGCTTCAAGTCCTCCGCCACCGGCAAGAACGAATTCGTCCACACCCTCAACGGCTCCGGCCTGGCCACCAGCCGCGTGCTCCCCGCGATCGTCGAGCAGTTCCAACAGCCCGACGGCAGCGTGGTAGTACCTGAGGTGTTGAGGCCGTTTATGGGCGGGGTAAGCGTTATAAAATAATATCTCTATGTTTGGGACGGCGGATAGCACGCCTTTGGCGGGCTACGCGCTCGGTAAGCGCGCCGCCCATGTGAGGGGGACGGCGGATAGCACGCCTCTGACGGGCTACGTGCTCGGTCACATACTCCGCCTCACGCTAACGCCAGTTCGGCGACAGTAGTATGCTCCCTCGCCTGTTGCCCGTCATAGACGCACTCTGCGCCGTCCGCGCAAGTGGGGCTAAAATAAAGGTAAAATCAAATTTTTCAACTTTAACTCTACGCCGTCCGCGTAAGTGGAGCTGAAATAAAGGTAATTAAGTTTATTCCGCTTTGCGCCGTTCGCGCAATTGGAGCAAAAATAAGGATAAAACTTCAACATACCCGTTGACTTTGTGGAACTGCGCAAGAAGAATACTTGTGAAAAGCCGCAGAGAGAGCGGGAAGCAGCAGATGCGGCGAGATTTTTCGATGATGACGCCCGAAATTTGTACGGCGCATAT
>ERZ1106930.211-NODE-211-length-17864-cov-78.954068_pt1 | contig 17864 bp, 10 predicted proteins | sample MGYA00403663_ERZ1106930 | MGnify/ENA primary metagenome ERZ1106930 (study PRJEB35170, sample SAMEA104062438) | human gut metagenome | biome: human gut; feature: human-associated habitat; material: faeces | place: Denmark | collected 2012-06-26 ... | reverse complement strand
CGGCAGGGCAGCGTTAGCGGTGCGCAACAAAGAAGGGCGTCAGGGCGAAAAAGATGGCGCAGATGCGGAAAATTTTGGGGCGCGCCCGAGCAAATAAAAACGCAAGCGTTTTTATTTGACAGGGCTGCGCCCCAAAATTAATATATTTTTAATAAGTGCGTAATATAATCAAATATGCTAATGCGGTAGAAGAGGCGAGGCGGTGCGCGGCGGAGCAAGTCGGGCGCGGCCGAGCGAGAACACGGAGACGATCGAGCAATGACAAAAACGGGAAAAGTGAAAGCGATATTGACGGGCGTCGTATGCGTGGCGCTTGCGGTGGTGCTGGCGGCGTGCGCGGGCACGTGCAGTTGCAGGACGTATCGGCGCGACACGTTCGACTACAACGCGGTGGTGTTCCGCGGCGTGGACTTTGACGCGGCGGACAAGTCGGTAACGGACGCGCGCGCGGCGATAGACACGAGCAGTACCGCGACGATCGCGGCGATCAACTCGATGACGAGCTATCTCAACGACGTGGGCGCATGCCTCAACTACGCGTACGTGGAGTACAACAAGGACACCCAAGGCGAGTACGCGGACATCTATCTGGAGTACAGCAGCAAGTACAACGAGCTGTACGCGGAGTACGTGGACGTGTGTTACGCGGCGCTCGAGCGGTATCCCGGCGAGATATTCGGCGAAGAGGACGAGGCGTTCATACGCGAGCAGCACGACATGACGAGCGGCAACTACGTCGAGCTGTCCAACCGCGCCGACGAGCTTCTGACGGAGTACTACGCCGCGACGGCGGAGCCCACGGCGGCGAGCGCGGAGGAGATCGCGCCCATACTCGTCGAGCTGGTGGAGGTCAACAACGAGCTTGCGGAGAACGCGGGTTACGACAGCTACGTGGACTACGCTTACGACGGCTACGACCGCGACTATGACTCGGAGGACGCGGATAGGCTGTGCGGGTACGTGAAGAGATACCTTGCGCCGCTCACGCAGGACGTGTATTACGCGGCGGGTAAAGCGGCGCTCAACGTGTCGTCGCTCTCCCCCGCGGTGAGCGCGGCGGCGGGCGCGGAGATCGACCGCAACATGGGCGCGGTGGAGTCGCTGGCGGCGGAGATCGGGCCGGACATGAGCGAAGCGCTGTCGTACATGCGGGAATGCGACCTGCACTACGCGGCGACCGCGGAGAACGATCCCAACGCCACGCAGGGCGCGTTCACGACCTACCTCAGCGCGTTCGACGCGCCGTACATCTACCAATACTGTACGGGCGGCTACTCCGACCTCATGACCTTCGTGCACGAGTTCGGGCACTTCACTTCCTACTACGTCCACGGCGCGAACTCCACGTCCAACCTGGACATATCGGAGATACACTCCCAGGCCAACGAGCTGCTGTTCTACGACTACCTGGACGACATCTACGGCGAGGCGACTGCGGATTACATCATCTATGAGGATCTGTTCTCCAAGCTGTACTTCTCCGTCATCATGGGCTGCGTGTACGACGAGTTCCAGCGCGAGCTGTACGCCGCACCCCGGTCCTACACGACCGCCGAGGCCATCAGCGACCTTTACGAGCGACTCATAAACGAGTACGACGCGGCGTGGTACGGCGACCTGGTCAACGCGGTGCAAGGCGTGAACTACGGCGAGGGCTACGACTTCAACAGATATTGGTGGACGCAGGTGACGCACACCTTCGCGTCGCCGCTGTACTACATCAGCTACGCGGTGAGCGCCATTCCCGCGCTGTCCATATGGCAGACCGCCGAAACGACGGAGGGCGGCCGCGAGGAAGCCATACGCGCTTACGACAGCATACTGCTGGACGGCGGTGCGGCGGGCGTGTCCTTCACCTCCGCGCTCAACGCCGCGCGCGTCCCCTCGCCCTTCATGAGCAACGGCTACGACGACCTTGCGAAGTTCATCACCGACCTTCTTCCCTCCGGCGCCACGAGCGCCCTGCGCGCGAGTGCTTGACATCGTCCGCGAAAAATGTTACCATAAAACGGACGACGATCAAAGCGGCGTACGACACAAAGGAAGAACGTTATGAAGATAGCACTCATCGCACACGACAAGAAAAAACCGGACATGATCAAGCTCGCGGTGGAGTATAAGGACGTACTCTCGGCGCACGAGCTGTTCGCCACCGGCACGACAGGCACCATGATAATGGGCGAAACGGGTCTGAAGATCACCCGCATGAAATCGGGCCCCCTGGGCGGCGATCAGCAGATCGGTTCCATGGTCGCCGAAGGCACGCTGGACATGATCCTCTTCCTGCGCGACCCCCTCACCGCACAGCCCCACGAGCCGGACGTTTCCGCGCTCCTTCGCCTGTGCGACGTCATGGACATCCCCCTCGCCACCAACGTGGCGAGCTGCAGGATCTTCCTCGACCTGCTCGCGGACAGAAGCAAAAAGAAATGACATCCCTCTCCCGCATCGGCCGACCGCCCTTGCGGGACTTTTTTTCGCGCGTTCCGAAAACGGAAGCGCGAAAACAAGAGTACGAAAACGGAAAGACAAAACGGAAGGACAAAACAAAAGTACAGCGTCCGTCGACGAGCGACGGACGCTGCGTTTTTTTTATACGTCGTTTCCGCTTTGCCGAACGGCCGTGCCGCTCGGTCTTTCATGCCCCGCGGGTCTTTTTTCGGGTAGGAAACCCAAAGGCCGCGCGGCCCTTGAAAACGCGCGCGCCTTACCTCGTCGGCGCGCGCCTTCCCGATGCGGTAGCGAAAGCGGTCAGAGCCGTGACGCGGGCGCGGCGCCCGCCAGCCCCGCGAGGCAAGCGAGAGCGGCGTCCGCGACGATGAGCAGTACGGCGTATCCCGCGGGGAGCGCGGCGGGAGCTATCAGCCCCGTGACCGCCCACGCGACGGCGAGCAGAGCGTAGGATATCGCCACGCCGCACACGCCGCCCAGCGCGCCTATCGCCGCCCATTCGGCGAGCACCATCAGGCGGATATCGCGTTTGCCCGCGCCCAGGCGGCGGAGCAGAGATATCTCGTCCTTGCGCTCGATGACCGAGCGCCACGCGCCCACCGCGAGCAGCAGGGCGATGGCGACGACGGCGCTGAGCGTGACGGCGAAAAGCAGGACGCCCACGTCCGACACGATGCCCGTCACGTAATCGGCTATCGTGCCGACGTTGTCCGCGTAGTTGATGCGCGCGTCGGGGTGTTCGACGTTCCAGCGTTCGAGCGCGGCGAGTATCTCGGCCTTGGACTCCACGTCCGCCGCGTAGATATGCACGCTGCCCGCAATCGCCTCGCCGCCCACGGCGCGGTAAGTCTGTTTCCAAAGCCCGTCCATGACCTCGATGCCGCTGAACGGGTCGACCAAGCGTCCGTCCGCCTTGTCCGCGCGCATGCTTTGCACGATCGCGGAACCGTCCGCGGCGGCGACGTAAGCGTCGGTGAGCGAGTCGAGGTAATACAGCCCGGGCGACAGTCCGTCATAGGCCCCGCCCTCGCGCGGGCGCAGCACGCCCGTCACGCGCAGGGGTATGCCGTCTGCGGGGTCGGTCACCTCGAGCGGACGCACGGACGCGCTGAACACGTCGTTGACCTCGAACAGGCCGCTCACCTCGTCGAGCGAGTACACCACGTCGTTGTGGAAGAAGGTGAAGTCGCGCGCGGTGAGATCCTCGAAGCTCCAATACCGACGCACGTCTTTGTCCGTGCCGTCCATGTACCCCATTATCTCCTCGTCCGAATAGTAGCCGAGCAGAGCCATGACGTAGTCGGGCAGGCAGCCGTTCTCGTCCAGCACGAACACCAGCTCGTCGGGCGAGTCGGGGTAAGAGCCGTACACGCAGTCGTAGCCCGACTCCACCAGCGCGCGGTCCTCGGGCAGGCATTCGAAGTAGCCCACGAAGTCCACCACGGTCTGCGCGATATCCGAGAACCCGCCCGCCAGGCCTATCAGGTAGCCCACGGACGCGTTGAGCGTCACGCCGCGCACTTCCACGCCCGTGAACAGGTGCGCCGTCATGTCCGTCATTCGGTCGTATTCGATGTGGGTGTACAGCGACTCGTCCAGCGAGCTCACGTATTCGATGTATTCGGGAGTCACGTCCGAGGTGTCCGCCACGCGGCCGTAGACCGCGGACAGCAGCTCGGTCACGTACGTTTCGTCCGTCAGCTCCCCCACGTCGGGCGCGTCGGGAGTGGCGGCGTCCAGCATCGCGGCGACGTCGTACGACCCCATGCCCGCGATGACGGGCGAGGTCGAGAGCAGGTCGCTCTCCACGCCCGCCGCGAGCGCGTTGAACGCCGAGGTGAGCGCGATCACGAGACACAGCCCGATCAGACCGAAGCCGCTCGCCGCCGCCAGCGCCGCCGTCCGCAGTTTTCCGCCCGCGAGCGTGGCGCGCGCGAGAGACAGAGCCCCCTTGACGCCCGCTCCGCCGCCCGTGAGCGGCACGGGCGGGAGTTCCGGACCGCGCGCGTCGGGAGAGCCGCACGTTTCGTTGAGCTCGTCGCTCACCACTCTGCCCTCCGACAGGCGTATGATGCGGCGCGCGTAGCGGCGCGCCAGCGTTTCGTTATGCGTCACCACGATGACCAGACGGTCGTCCGCGATGGAACGCAGCAGTTTCATTATCTCGTCGCCCGAGCGCGCGTCCAGCGCGCCCGTCGGTTCGTCGGCGAGCACCACGGCGGCGTTGCCCGCAATGGCGCGCGCCACCGCGACGCGCTGATACTGCCCGCCCGAGAGCATGGACGGCTTTTTGTTCGCCATGTCCGCCATGCCCACGCGTTCGAGCGCCCTGCGCGCGGCGGCGCGGCGTTCGGCCTTGGGCACGCCCGCCAGCATCAGCCCCAGTTCGGCGTTGGCCTGCACGGTGAGGTGCGGCAACAGGTCGCCCCGCTGGTGCGCGCAAGCCACGCGACTGCCGCGGTAAGCGTCCCGTTCGCGCTCGCTCATGTCGGCGAGGTCGCGCCCGTCCGCCTCCACGCTCCCGGCGTCCGGCCTGTCCTCCGCGCCCAGCATGTTGAGCAGCGTGGTCTTGCCGCTGCCCGACTCGCCCAGCACGCAGACCAGCCCGCGGTCGGCGAATTCCAGCGACACGTCGCTGAGCGCGCGCGTCGTCGCCCCGTCCGCCGATCTATAGATCTTGGTCAATCCCTTCGTTTTAAGCAAAGCTCATCTCCGTATTGCCGCGGCGACGTTCAGTCGGACGGCGTCAGCCCGCCCTCGGGCAGCGTCAGCTCGGCGGTGCCTATGTTCGTGAGCGAGAAGCTCATGCTCCTGCGCCCGTAGTCCGACACGTCGTACACGTTCACGTTCCTGCTCGAAAATTCCAAGCCGCACGTGCCTTCCATGGCAGTCAGCTCCATGTCGTCGTTGAACGTGAACACCACGTCCAGCGAGGGCGTTTCGCCGCAGGCAGCAAAAGCGAACACCGCGGCGAGCGTGAGCACGAGCGCAAGCGCGCCCGCGATCAGCCTCTTTTTCATGTTGTCCTCCTCGCCGCGCGATCGCGGATTCCACCCTGTATCGCGCGGCGAAAGATCCTCGTTCAAAATATACCACATCCCGCGCGGTTTTGCAAGCCCTTTTTTTCGCGCGCGGGCGCAAGGCGCTTGCGTAACGGCGCAAAGGTGTGCTATCATTATTTGCAAAAAAGAACATACGGGAGATATATAAATAATGTACGGACTTACTGGGATATCAAAAGGCGCGTGCCGTCCGCGCCCCCGCGCCGCGTGGGCGGCGACGCTCGTCGCGCTGGCGCTGGTCGTGCTTCTGATCGCGCTGGCGGGGCGCGCGGCGGCGCTGGCGGAGGAGCTGCGGCCGGACGTCACGGTGCGGGCGGCGGACTCCACGCTCACGGGCGCGGAGTACCGCGCGGCATACGGTTACACGACGGACGAAAGCGCGGACGTATACATAACGGGCTGGCAGGTCAACGGCGGGAGCTACGGCTCCAACGCGCCCGCCCGCGCGCTGGACGGCGATTTTTCCACGTTCTGGGAAACGAACACGCCCAACTCGGACGACTTCGCCAACGCGTTCACGCTGACGTTCTCGTCCGTCGCCACGGTGGACCGCGTGCTGTACCGCGTGCGCACGGACGGCCAGGCGGGCAGGGGCTACCCTCTCGCGCTGACGGTGTACGCCTCGGCGGACGAGGAGGGCGAAACGTTCGAGCGCGTGGGGTACGCGGAGAGCGCGTTGACGCGCTCGGCGGTGGTGTTCGGACTGCCTCGGGCGGTGGAGTGCAGGCGGCTGCGTCTGGAGTTCACGGAGGCGTACAGCGACCTCGCGGGCGACGCGTACGCGTACGCGTCCGCCGCCGAGATACTGCCGCTGCGGCCGGAGGAGAGCGCGATCGGCGAGCTGCGCGGGCTGTTCGCCGACTACACGTACACGTCCTTCGTGAGCGGCACGGAGGAGGCGCGCGTGCGCGAGCTGGTGAGCGAAACGACCGCCACGCCAGCCTACGGCATATCCGCCGAGGTCAGGTTCCTCGCGGAGCGCGCGCTCTCGGTGCTGGAGGGCGAGACCGTCTTCGACGACGCGCGCGAACTGTCCACCGCCGACTCCGCGGAACTGCCCAGGCGGGGCAGCATAGCGGGCTACGCGCGCAACACGCTCAAAACGGTGTGGATGGGTACCGACCGCATCGCGACGGGGGTCACCGCGAGCCCGGGCGAGGTGCTGACCGTGTTCGTGGACGCGCCCGAGGGCGATCCCCTGCCCTCCGTCGTGTTCACCCAGCACATCGGGCATTGGAGCAGCTGGAAAGGCGGATCCACTGCGCTCTCGCGCGGGATCAACTTCGTGACCGTGCCGAACCTCTACAAGGACGGCTGGTCGACGCCCACCGTGCCGGGCGGCCCGGTATACCTGACCGACCCCTACACGGATGACGAGCAGAGCGCGAACGTGCGCGTGTACATAGACGGCGGTCACACCTTCCCGCTCTACCGCGCGGGCGGGGACGTTCGGGCGTTCGAGGACGCGCTGGACGCGTACGCCGAGGAGATGTCGCAAACAGAGCTGCCCGACGTGGCGGAAGTGCAGTCGGACAACGTGCTGCTCACGCTGTCGACGACGGGCGTGCGGGCGTTCGTGGAGCGCGGCGGGGACGTGCGGCACACGTGTTCCGCCTGGGACTCCTATCTCAAAAAGCTGTACGCGTTCGACGGCATAGCGATGTCGCCGGGCGGAGCGCACTACGACGAGCGCGCGCCCTATCTGAACGTCAACATACGACTGATGCAGCCGTACGGCGCGGCGTACGCTTACGGCGACCACGTGGGCATACAGAGCAGCTGGGAGGGCACCGCGCTGGACGCCACGGAATTCGGCTGGGGCTACACGCACGAGCTGGGGCACATGATGGACATACCCGAGCGCACGGTGGGCGAATACACCAACAACATGTGGTCGCAGTACGACCGCGTCACGCGCGAAGGCCAGCCCGCGCGCGGGGACTTCGCGGCGTTCACCCTGCGCATGACGCCGGACGACAACGCGCGGAACGCCTATTCCAAAAAGGACAATTTCGCGGTGCCGTGGTGGCACGCGGAGAGCTACCGCCCGGGCTTCTGGGGCGCGTTCGACAACAACTACCGCTACGAGGATCGCGCGGGCATAACGAACGCGACCGAACTGCACGTGTATTTCGCGTCGCTGGCGGCGGGCGTGGACCTGGGCTACTACTTCGAGCGCATGGGGTTCTATTACGGCAACGCCAACGCGCCTTTCACGACCGATGGCGCGTCGGAGGCGTATAAGACGGCCGTTTCCGCGGCGCTGGCGGCGGGCAGGATAACGGACGACAGACCCAAGCTGTGGTACCTGGGCGCGGACGCTTACGCGTTTACGGTCAGCCACGCGGACGCGGGCGCGCTGTACGACGAGAGCAACGCGGCGGCCTCCCCCGCCGTCGTGCGGAACGGCTCGGACAACGTCGTCATCGTGACGGACGGCTCGGACGACAAGCGGCACCTGGGCTACGAGGTGCTGCGCGCGGGCGCGGACGGTGCGGAGGTCATCGGGTTCACCTACGGCCGCACGTACACGGACGCGAACGCTCCCGCGGACGCGACATACTGCGTGCGGGCGTACGACCGCTTCCTCAACGCCTCCGGCATGAGCGCGCAGGCGAGCGCGCAGACGCGCGAAGTGGCGGTCACGGGCGGGACGGCCTACTCCACGCTGGCCGAGGCGGTGGCTAACGCCGACGCGGGCGGCATGATTACGCTGACGGCGGACACCTACGAGGCGGGCATCACGATAGACAAGAACGTCACCGTGCATTCGGACGGCGCGAAGATATACGGCATATCGGGCGACAGCGTGTTCATCGTCGGGGAGAGCGGCGCGCTCACGCTGTCCGGCTCGCTGACGCTGGACGGCATGGGCGAGGCACGCTCGGCGGCGCTCGTGCGGACGAGCGGCACGGTCACGATCGGCTCGGGCGTGACGATAACGGGCGGCAACAACTCCGCCGCGGGCGGGGGCGTGAACGTCGCCAAGGGCTCGCTGGTGATCGCCTCGGGCGGCAGCGTGACGGGCAACGTCGCGGCGAACGGGGGCGGCATCGCGGCCACGGGCGGCGGTAACTGCTCGGTGGTCGTCGCGGGCAGCGTGACGGACAACGCCGCGAGCGGCTCGGGCGGCGGTATATACGCCAACGGCTACGTGAACGTGGACGGCGGGTACGTGACGGACAACGCCGCGGGCGGCGCCGGCGGCGGGCTGTACCTCTACGGCGGCGCGGTCACCTCGTTCAGGGGCGCGGGCGTGACGGGCAACACCGCGGGCGGCTCGGGCGGCGGGATATACGCCGACGGCAAGACGGACTTCTCGGGCAACGCCACCATGATAACGGGCAACGTCGCGGCGAGCGGCGGTGGCATGTACGTGGCGAGCTCCTCGCAGTCGCGCGCGGTCACGCTCACGCTCGCGCGGCTGTCGGGCAACTCGGCGGAAATGGGCGGCCAGCTCTACGTCGGGGGCGTCATGAGCGCGGGCGGCGCGCTCACCATAACGGGCGAAAAGACGGAAACGGGCGGCTCGGTGTACGTCGCCGACGCGCGCACGCTCACCGTCACGGGCGGGCTGACGCTGACGGGCAGCGTGTCCCTGCCGAGCGGCGGGCTGGCGTTCCCCGAGGACCTCACGGACGTGACCGCGGACGTGCGCGTCCTTCCCCGTATCTCGGCGGCGGGCGACTTCACCGTGGCGACCTTCGCGGGCAGTGCGGACACCCGCGCGGTTAAAGCCAAGGCGTGGGACGGCACGCGCGAGCGCGCCTGCTCCCTCTCCGAGGACGGTAAACGGCTGTACGTCGCCGTCATAACGCTGGCGACGGAGAGCGGCGCGACCATGCTCCCGACGGACGGCAACGGCATGACCCTGCCCGAACTGCCCGCCGCCGATGGCAAGCGCGCGCTGGGCTGGCGAGCCGAGAGCGGCGAACTCCTGCTCCCCGGCGACGACGCGGGCGGCGTGAGCGCGCTCTTCACGGCGGAATACGCGCTCGAATACACGCTGATATTCGGCGACCGCGGCTCCTTCACTCTCATCGAGGGCGAGAGCGTCACCGCTCCCTCTCCTTCCGACCCCGACTTCCTCGGCTGGGCGCCCGAAGGCTCGGACGAGTCGTATGACGGCACCGTCGTCCTGACGGCGGACCTCGCCGCGCTCGCGGACGACTTCCGCACCATCCGCTTCCGCGAACTGCGCGCCGCGCCCCCTTCCGATGACAACGCTCCCGACCCCGACGACTCGGGCGACCCCGACGCCCTTCCCCTCTGGCCCTTCATGATAGGCGGCGCCCTCGCCGTCATCGTCGTGGGCGGCGCGATCATCGTCATCCTCGGCCTGCGCAAACAACGCAACGACCGCCGATAACGCAAAGCGGCTCGACGACCGTAAATAACGTAAAGCGGCTCGACCGCAGATAACGCCATACGAAAAGCGGCGCGACAACTGTAAATAGTACCAATACGAAAAGCGGCGCGGACATAAAGTCCGCGCCGCTTTCTTATAAAACAAAAACATCACAAAAAAACAAAGCTCCGCACCCATCGCTCACCGCAAAAAGGACGATAAGCAAGGCTTAAACAAAACCCTATCAGCCCCGTGGAACTCCTCAAGCCTATCACTTGTGAAAAGCCGCGGAGAGCGCCGAAAACCAAATATTCGCGGTCTGCTCCCCTATTCGCTCCGTGGAACCTTTCAAGACAAAAACTTGTTACCAGCCGCGGAAAGCAACGAAAGAACCGTCGGCGTGGCTCGTTTTCCTATCAGCTCCGTGGAACTTCTCAAGCCCATCACTCGTTAAAAGCCACGGAGAGCGCGACAAGCAGCAGCTGCGGCGAGATTTTTCGATGATGACGCCCGAAATTTGTACGGCGCATATTTGCGCAATAAAAAACGCAAATATGCGCCGCACGTCCCCGAAGCCTGCCTCATGGCGGCGAGGGAAATTTCGCGCGTCAGGGCGAAAAAGATCCCGCAGATGCGTCACTTTGATGCGCACGCCCGTGGCGAGCGTTAGCGGTGCGCAACAAAAAGGTCATGGTGGCGAGGGAAATTTCGCGCGTCAGGGCGAAAAAGATCCCGCAGATGCGTCACTTTGGGGCGCACGCCCGTGGCGAGCGTTAGCGGTGCGCAACAAAGAATTGCGCAGCCCCGTCAAATAAAAACGCCCTGCCGTTTTTATTTGACGGCAGGGCAGCGTTAGCGGTGCGCAACTAATATGTGTTAGCGGTGCGCAACAAAAAGAGCGGTGCGCAACTATATGCCTTATGCAAGTAAGCCGTTATACGGCGCAATGCGCATAAGGCTCACTATGGAAGCGAAGGATGGCTTTGCCGACTGAGCGACCTTTTAAAAGTCGCGGAGCGGCTACGAGCGGAGCGACTGCGAAAGTCCAAGAAAACGATGCAGAAAGGCGGCACGCGTCAGCGTACCGCCTTGAACATCGTTGTCTTGTCTGTAAAAAACCCAAGCGCGGAGCGGCTCTCCGCGCTTCCGTTGGCGTTCGGGCTTTGCCGAAACATACACGCCGGAGCGTGTATGTCAGAGGCAAACAACCGGCCCGAATCGATCAGTCGTAAATTGTCGACACCGGCGAGTCGCTGAACACCGATTCGATGCCCTTGGCGAAGATGGGCGCCACGGAGAGCGGGACGAGCATGGAGGGCTTGTCCTGGTCGGGACGCTCGATGGTGTTGAGCATGAACAGTTTTTCGATGGGCGAGTCTTCCAGGCGCTGGATGGCGGGGCCGGAGAGCACGCCGTGGGTGCAGCAGGCGTAGACTTTTTTCGCGCCGCCCACTTCGACGAGTGCCTTTGCGCCCTGCGTGATCGTGCCGGCGGTGTCGATCATGTCGTCCACGATCAGGCAGACCTTGCCTTTGACGTCGCCCACTATGTTCATGACTTCCATGACGTTGGCCTTGGGACGACGCTTGTCCACGATGGCAAGGGGCGCGCCCAGCTTCTCACCCATGCGGCGAGCGCGAGCCACGCTGCCGACGTCGGGCGACACGACGATGAGCTCGTCGTTGGCCATGGCGTCCTTGAAGAACTGCTGTTTTTTGATGGCGTTGCCCAGGATGGGGATACCGATGAGGTGATCGACGGGGATATTGAAGAATCCCTGTATCTGGTTGGCGTGCAGATCCATGGTGAGCAGGCGGTCGGCGCCGGCGACGGTGATGACGTCAGCCACCAGACGCGCCGTGATGGGATCGCGGGGGCGGGCCTTACGGTCCTGGCGCGCATAGCCGAAATAGGGTATGACGGCGGTGATGCGGCCGGCGGACGCGCGTTTGAGGGCGTCGATCATGACGAGCAGTTCCATGAGGTTGTCGTTGACGGGGTAGGACGTGGACTGAATGACATAAACGTCGCTGCCGCGCACCGTTTCGCTCACGTGGACGGAGCATTCGCCGTCCGAGAACTTGCCGACCTCGATCTGGCCGAGCTGGAGTCCCAGGCAATCCGCTATTTCCTTTGCGAGCTTGGGACAAGCGCTGCCCGCGAAAAGTTTGATCTGGTTACCGTGTACGTTCATTTTTCTCTCCGATGTGTATTTCCGCGCCCGAGGCGAGGTTTGTCAGTTGTTGTCGTCGTGAGCCGCGTCGTCCCCGCTCTTCGTCGAGGTATACGCGTTGTGCTCCCAGTGCTCCCGCGTGGTCTGACGCGCGCGGCCGATGGTGAGCGCTCCGGGCGGAACGCTCTCGGTAATGACGGAGCCCGCCGCCACGAACGCGCCCGAACCGATGTCCAGCGGCGCGACGAGCGTGGAGTTGCTGCCCACGAACACTTTATCCCCCAGCGTTATCTTCTTCTTGGCGGCGCCGTCGTAGTTGGCGAACACCACGCCAGCGCCGATATTGCAGTTCTCGCCTATCTCCGCGTCGCCCACGTAAGCGAGGTGTGAGATCTTGCTCCCCGCGCCCACGCGGCTGTTCTTGATCTCCACGTAGTCGCCTATGCGCGCGCCCACGCCCACGATCGCGCCCGTGCGCAGATGCGCGTACGGCCCCACCGTGGCGTTACGGTACACCAGCGCTCCCGTGAGCGTGCTCGCGGTTATGACCGCGCCGCTCTCCACCACCGAGGAGTCGATGACGCAGTGTTCCTTTATCACCGCGCCCGAGCGAATGATGGACTTGCCGCGGATCGTGGTGAAGGGGCAGATCTTCGCGCCCTCCTCGATGACCGCGTCCACGCCGATGAACGTCGTGTTCGGGTCCACGATCTCCACGCCGTGGTCCATGAAGAAATAGGTTATGCGCGAACGGAGTATCTCCGCCGCGTAGGAAAGCTGATTGTAATTGAACACCGTGACGAAATCGTCGTCGCCCGGCGTGATGATGCGGTCGGTGTATATCTTCTCCGTCGTGCGCACGTACTCCGTCCTCAGCACCCAACCGCGCGGCAAACGCAACACGTTCGTTTCGTCCCGCTTGAGCCTCCGCACCGAGTCGATGACCGCCGAGTAAGTGATGAGCGGCGTGTCCGAGTACAGCACCACAGTCACCGCGCGCAACGGATCGAGATGCTCTTTGACGACGGGCAATATGTCCTCGCCCTCGCGGTAAGGCACGCGCTCGGTCGCCAGCCCGCGCATGTCCGAACAGACCCACTGCTCCAAAGTGCGCCCGAAAAGATCGGTGTCCGCCGACGGCTTCCCCGCCCCGCGGTCCACCCGAAGGATAATGACTTTGACATCATCGTTCACAGTAATATTATATGTTTCTTTAACGTATAAGTCAACTGTTTTAACGCCGTGCCCCGCACGGCGTCTTTCGCGCCGGTTGTCGGTCTGCTGTGCGCGCATTGCCATGCGCGGACATCGACCGAGCGCGAACGCCAACGGAAGGTCGGACAGCCTGTCCGACCTTATGTTTTTATATTCAAGACAACATCATTCGCAAACGCTCCGCGTTTGCTCTGTGATGTTTTCTTGGACTTCTTTTGTTGCGCACCGCTAACGCTCGCCAAAGGCGTGCGCATCAAAGCGACGCATCTGCACGCATCTTTTGCGTTCTGCGCCGCGTTTTTTGGTCGCCGCAAGGTCACTTAGTCGGCGACGCCGCGAGCGGACGCGCGTGCATTTTATGCGCGCCCGCTCGCTCAAAAGAACGCGGCGCATCTCCGCAAAATCTACGCACATCTGCTCCTTTCGTTGCTCGCCATTGCCTTAGTCCGCATTCAACTTTTTTTCGATCGGTAAAAACACAATAAATATCAGCCACTTGGAACTCCTCAAGCCTATTACTCGTGAAAAGCCGCGGAGAGCGCGGGAAGCCAAATATTCGCGGTCTGCTCCCCTGTCAGCTCAGTGGAACTTCTCAATATGAAAACTCGTTAAAAGCCGCGGAGAGCAACGAAAGCCAAATATTCGCGGTCTGCTCCCCTGTCCGCTCCGTGGAACTCCTCAATATGAAAACTTGTGAAAAGCCGCGGAGAGCACCAAAAGAAGCAGCTGCGGCGAGATTTTTCGATGATGACGCCCGAAATTTGTACGGCGCATATTTGCGCAATAAAAAACGCAAATATGCGCCGCACGTCCCCGAAGCCTACCTCATGGTGGCGAGGGAAATTTCGGGCGTCAGGGCGAAAAAGATGGCGCAGATGCGGGAAAACCGACGCAAAAAAAATAAGGACGTGACCCTTTTGAAAAGGTCACGTCCTTGATTTTTTTGCGGAATTAAAGTCTCGCCACTCCCGTGCGGCGGGCGGCTTCCTTGACGGCGTTCGCGACCGCGTCTTTGACGTGGGGGTTGAACGAGTCGGGGATGATGTAGTCGGGGCGAAGTTCGCTCTCGGACACGCAGCTTGCGATGGCGTCCGCGGCGGCGATCTTCATCTCGTCGTTGATGTCACGCGCGCGCACGTCCAGAGCGCCGCGGAAGATGCCGGGGAACGCGAGGACGTTGTTGATCTGGTTGGGGAAATCGCTTCTGCCCGTACCCATGATGCGCACGCCGGCGGCCTTGGCTTCGTCGGGCATGATCTCGGGAACGGGGTTGGCCATCGCGAAGATGATGGGGTCTTTGGCCATGGTGGCGACCATTTCTTTGGTCAGGCTGCCGGGAGCGGAAACGCCGATGAACACGTCCGCGCCCTTGATGACGTCGCCCAGAGAGCCCTTGATCTTCTTGAGGTTGGAGATCTTGGCCATCTCTTCCTTGATGGAGTTAAGGCCGTCGCGGCCCTCGTATATGGCGCCCTTACGGTCGCAAAGAATGACGTTCTTGAGTCCGCGGCTCATCAGCAGACGGGTTATGGCGATGCCTGCTGCGCCCGAACCGTTGACGACGACGGAGATGTCCTCGATCTTCTTGCCTGCGAGCTTGAGCGCGTTGGTCATGGCGGCGAGCGTCACGACGGCGGTGCCGTGCTGATCGTCGTGGAAGATGGGAATGTCGCAGACTTCCTTCAGACGACGCTCGATCTCGAAGCAGCGGGGAGCGGAGATATCCTCAAGGTTGACGCCGCCGAAGCTGCCCGCGAGCAGACGCACGGTGTTGACGATATCGTCCACGTCCTTGGAGCGTACGCAGAGCGGGAACGCGTCCACATCGCCGAAGGTCTTGAAGAGGGCGCACTTGCCTTCCATGACGGGCATGCCGGCTTCGGGGCCGATGTCGCCCAGGCCGAGGACGGCGGTGCCGTCCGTGATGACGGCAACGAGGTTGCCGCGGCGGGTGTATTTATAGGAAAGATCCACGTCCTTGCTGATCTCCAGGCAAGGCTCGGCGACGCCGGGGGTGTAAGCCACGGCGAGCTCTTCGCGGTTGGTGATGGGCGCGCGGGTGATGACCTCGATCTTGCCCTTCCACTCTTCGTGCTTTTTGAGTGCGTATTCTTTTTTGTCCATTTTATTATCCAGCCTTTGAAAAAATATACCGTCCGTGCCTCAGATGCTGAGGTGATCGAGGAACTCACGCAGCGTCTTTGCGGAATTCTGGAGCTTCGTCATTTCCTCGTCCGTGAAATCGATCTCGATGGGTCTGACCGCGCCCTGGATGCCGACGACGGTGGGAACGCTTATGCAAACGTCCTTGATGCCGTAGTAGTCCTGCATGAGCGTGCTCACGCTGTAGATGCTGTGGGTGTCCTTGAGGATGACGCCGCAAAGCTCTGCGGTGAGGGACGCGATGGCGTAGAACGTGGCGCCCTTGAGCTTGATGACCTGCGAGCCGGAGGTGATGACCTGCTTTTCGATCTCCGCCTTATCCAGCATCACGCCGTACTTCTTGCAGTAGGAATCGAGATTCATACCGCCCACCTGAGTGGTGGACCAGACGGCGAACTGGCTGTCGCCGTGCTCGCCGGCGATGAAGCCGTGGATGTTCTTGACGTCCACGCCGATCTTCTCGCCGAGGAGATAACGGAAGCGCGCGCTGTCCAGGACGGCGCCCGTACCGAACACTCTGCCGGTGGGCAGGCCGGTCTCTTTCTGGATGACGTAGGTGAGCACGTCCACGGGGTTGGCGACCACGAGGATCACGCCGCCGTTGTAGTGCTTCATGATGTTGGCGGCAACGTCCTTGGCGATGGAAACGTTCTTGGTCGCAAGATCGAGACGCGTTTCGCCCGGCTTACGGCCCAGGCCCGCCGCGACGACGATGACGTCGCTGTCTGCGATGTCCTCGTACGTGCCGCAGTAGATGTTCATCTCTGCCATGGAAACGAGGCCGTGGCTGATATCCATAGCCTCGCCTTCCGCCTTGGCGGTGTTGACGTCGATGATGACGAGTTCGGATACCATCTTACGGGTGGCGAGCGAGAACGCTATGGTCGCGCCGACCGAACCGGCTCCGATGATGCAGATCTTGGAATGCTTTCTGATAGTGTTTGCGATTTCCGGTGACATTTCTTTTATTCCTTCTCCATACGTTGAAATTATCTACTTGATTCCCCCGTAGATCCCCCGGTACGCCTGTTCCGAATATGACCGACGCGCCTCGGACATTGACCTCCGTCCCTATCGCGCCAATAGCCTGTCGTACCGAATGTAGTATACAATAAACAAAAAAATATGTCAAACGATTTATCGCGGGTTATGGCTCCGCGGGTCCCGTAAACGCGGCGGAAAGATAAAAAAGCTCCCCCGCGAAGAGCGCCGTAAACGGTCGTTCATACGCAAACGACCGCCCCAAAAACGCTTGCGTCACGACATACCTTCCGCCATCGTCATGCCGTTTCCGACGGCTCGCGCCGTCATTGCGCCGGATATCGCTTCCGCTATCGTGCCGATCAGGCCCTACGCCGCGCTTTTTTTCCGCCTTCCCCGCCCTTTGGGACGCGCCGTTTCCGATATCCCCGCTCTTACGCCTTTGTCGGGTTTCGTCCGTTTCCGTCAACGTCAACGGCGGCGCGCCCTTTAGGACGTGCCGCCGTTCCGATCTTTTTTTTCGCGTATCTTTAAGTTATCCGTAAATCGCCCTTTCGCAGCGCGCCCTGCCGCGTTCTTTGTGAAAACGTCACAAAAACACCACCGCGACTATTATGCCGGCGATCACCAGCCCCACGGACGTAAGCAGCGCGATTACCATCGCCGCGACGTTCGCGCTCTTGTCCTCCGGCTCGTCCGCTTTGATGTGTATGCCCGCTATCACCACGAGCGCGAGCTGGCACACAAACCCCTCCGTAAAGGCAAAGAACGTGGCGGCTATGCTGATTATCAGCGCAAAGAGCCCCGCGAAGAAACTCTCCGTCGTCATGAAATCGAAGCTCCACTTGATGCAAAACGCAAAAAACACGCTCAACGCCATAAGCAGTATATGGGAAATCGCAAACGCGACGCGCCCGCCCGCCGTCGTCCCGATCATCTTGTTTATGTGCCTCATCAGCAATATACGCCTTCTCATCCTTCCCCCTTTCGCGCACCGTAGCGGGTGGCTCGACCGTGTACGCGTAAGCCGCCCGCCGCCATACAACGTCGCTTACCTTCCGCGTACTTGACACACGCTCGTCGCACACGCCGCCCACCGCGCGTCCGTTTTGATATCATCATAATAACATATAATTATTCATTAGTCAATACGCTTTTGTTATTTCGCGCCCGTTTTCGCCTTTTCGCGCCGATAGCCTGTCGTACCGAATGTAGTATACAATAAACAAAAAAGAAGTCAAACGTTTTATCGCGGATAGCCGGTCAAAGGCGTGCCGGCATTTACCGTACAATACGACGGAAAAAATATTGTCGCCGCGATCCGCCGCGGATGAAAGATACGTATAATAAAAGATACGGGGTATTAACGAAACGATACCGCCGCGGGAAAAATCCCGCGGCGGTATGCATGCGTTTACGGTGTCACAAAACGTTTCGTTTGTCGTGTACGTGTAATTTATACAACAATTCC